>FSTQ01000085.1_pt1 | contig 21308 bp, 19 predicted proteins | sample 1637281 | NCBI WGS metagenome assembly FSTQ01 (sample SAMEA3914818, study PRJEB12502) | metagenome | biome: forest; material: soil | place: Canada | collected 2010-06-26 | depth 0.1 m
TCCTTGAGCAGCGCCAGGCGGTACGCGAGCGGATCCTTGCCGGCGGCGTGGGCCAGCTCGTCGATCATGCTCTCCATCGCGAACGCGGTGTGCGTGTGCCCGACGGAGCGCCACCAGAGCACGGTGATCGGCGTCTTCGGGGAGTGCAGCGAGACGTGCTTGGCCTTCGTGCCTTCGAGGTAAGGCGAGTCGGCGATGCCCTCGACCGACGTCCCGTCGATGCCGTTGTGGACCCCGAACTTCTCGAACGGCGTGCCGCCGAGGATCGACTGCCCGGCGACGACGTGGTGCCACGCCTCCGGGAGGCCGGCCTTGTCGATGCCGACCTGGACGCGGTGAACGTACGCGGGGCGGTAGAACCCGCCGCGCATGTCATCCTCGCGCGTCCACACGACCTTGACCGGGACGCCGGCCGCCTTGGCGACGATCACGGCCTCGGACACGAAGTCCGACGCCGGGTTCGCGCGGCGACCGAAGCCACCGCCGAGGAACATGGTGTGGATCGTGACCTTGTCGGGCGTCGTGCCCAGGATGTGCGCCGCGACGCCCTGATCGACGGTCTGGAACTGGGTGCCCGTCCAGATCTCGCAGCGATCACCGTCGATCTTCACGGTGCAGTTGAGCGGCTCCATCGTGGCGTGCGCGAGGTACGGCACCTCGTACAACGCCTCGAGCTTGCTCGCGGCGGCGCCGATCGCGGCCTTCGCCCCGCCGACGTCGGCCACGGTCGCGCCCTCTTTGCGCGTGAGCTCGCGGAACTCAGCGAGGATCTTCTCGGAGCTGGCGCCGCCGCCCTCCGGCGTCGACCACTCCGCGCGGACGGCGTCGCGACCGAGCTTCGCCGCCCAGAAATTCTCGGCGACGACCGCGACGCCGTTCGCGGTCGGCACGACCTTCTCGACGCCGGGGACCTTGAGCGCCTCGGCGCTGTCGAACTTCACGAGCTTGGCGCCGAACGCCGGCGGCCGCAGCACGACCGCGGTCCGCAGGCCGGGGAACGTGACGTCCATCCCGAACTGGGCCTTGCCGTTGATCTTCTCGGGGGTGTCGAGCCGGCGCACCGTGGTGCCGATGAGCTTCCAGTCCTTCGGCTCCTTGAGCTTCACCGTCTTCGGAGGGGGCAGCTTCATCGCCTCCTCGGCGACCTCGCCGTACGTCAGCGTCTTGCCGCCGAAGGTGATCACCCCGCTCTTCGCGGTGAGCTTCGCCGGCTTGGTCTTCCACCGCGCCGCGGCGGCGGAAAGGAGCAGCACCTTCGCCGTCGCGCCGACGTTGCGGTACCGCTCGAACTCGCCGTTCGTCGTCGACGACCCGCCGGTCATCTGAATCCCCATCGCGGGGTGACCGTAGACCGGCGCCGCGGGCGCGTGCTCGCAGCGCACCTTCGACCAGTCACAGTCGAGCTCCTCGGCGATCAACATCGCGAGGCCGGTCCAGATCCCCTGGCCCATCTCGGAGTGCGCGAGCAGCACGGTGACGGAGTTGTCGGTGCCGATCCGCAGGAACGCGTTCGCGGACGGCAGCGGCTGCGCGGCCTTGGGCGCGGCGCGCACGACGTTCGGCACGTAGAAGCTGATCACCAGCCCCGCCGCGCCCGTCGCCGCGCCGGCGAGGAATCCTCGGCGTGAGACGCTCACTTTGCACCTCGGCTCAGCCGCGAGGCGAGGTGGATCGCCTCGCGCACGCGCACATAGGTCCCGCAGCGACAGATGTTGCCCGACAGCGCGGCGTCGATGTCGGAGTCCGTCGGGTCGGGCTTCTTCCTGAGCAGCGCCACCGCCGTCATGATCTGACCGGACTGGCAGTAGCCGCACTGCACGACGTCCGCCTCGGCCCACGCGCGCTGCACGGGGTGCGAGCCGTCCGGCGACAGCCCCTCGATCGTCGTGACCTTGCGCGCGCCGACGCTCGACACCGGCGTGATGCAGGCGCGGACGGGGTTACCGTCGAGGTGTACCGTGCACGCCCCGCACTGCGCCATTCCACAGCCGAACTTCGTCCCGTTCAGCTCGAGCAGATCGCGCAGGACCCACAGCAGCGGCATCTCGCCGCTGGCCTCCACATCGCGGACCGCACCATTGACGTCGATCTTCATCCGCATGTCAGGCCTCTCGTCGTTGTCTCGGGCGCATGCCGATCACCCAACATCAGAATCTACCGTCCGTCAAGAACGGATAGCGCGTTATGCGCCTCCACCTCGGCACGCCACGTGCTCGATCTGCGGTGACGTTGCTGACAGCATCGCTCCCGTCGAAGAGCTGCTTCAGCGGCGATTCCATCGCAGCGAGCGGAACGAGCGCCTCGCCGAGCTTCGCGGGATCGCCCGATTGGTGACGGTGGTAGGCCCGCCGCTGCGCCTCGACCGCCGCCGGCGTGTCGTGGCCCTCGACGTCGAGAGCACCGAACGCGAGCGGCTGATCAGCGCGCCGGATGTACGCCCGCAGCAGGGCGCGCACTAGGTGCCCAGCTCTTTCTACGCTATCAAGCCACGCTTGATAATCCGAGACGCACGACGGCCGCACGGCGACGAGAGGCCGGCCGGGATCGGCTCACGTCACTTGAGGAAGCCTTGCCCGAGGGCGTCCATGAGCGGGTTGCGCTGCCCGGGAGGCAGGCTCGGCCGGTAACCCTGGCTCACCGTCCAGACGATGGCGCCGCCCAGCCCGAGGCCCTTAACATAGTCGCCCTTCTCGAGGATCGATCGCGGGGTCTCGTACGAGATGAAGGTGCAACCCTGCGGGCCGTGCGGCGCGGAGAACGTCAGGTACGAGGCCCCGGCGGTAGCGTCCCAGTGCTCGCACCCGGGATCGTCATAGGCTGTCATGATGTGATCGTAAGTCATGACGTTGTCGTCGGCGACGATGCGCGCGCCGGAGACGCTCGTCTTCGGCCCGGCCGACGGCGCCGACCAGCAGACTCCGTACGTGGCAATGCCGATACCGAGCTTCGCCGCGGGGACGCCGGCCATGAGATAAGCGTTGACCGCGGTCTCGACCGAGGTCGGGGTGGTGGGTGACTCCCCGTGAAGCGCGGACGAATGCCAGCTCTGCCACCCGGGCCACGGGCCCGCCATGCCATAGCTCATGATGTTGATCTGATCGAAGAGAGGGGCGATGTCGCCGTAGAACCAGCCGACGTTGGCGTTGTTGATCCCCACCCATCCCACCGGGAGGGTGAGCATCGCCGCGGGCGCCGCGGCGCGGAGCGCCTGGGCGAGCGCCTTCAGATCCCCTTGGTCCGCGGCCTCGATCGGCTCCCAGTCGAGGTCGAAGCCGTCGAATCCATAGTCCGCGGCGAGGGCCGCCAGGTTTTGCACGAAGGCGGCTCGGTGCGAAGATCCCGCGGCGCCCGTCCAGCCCTGGTGGGTGCCGGCGCCGCCGAGCATCACCAGGGCCTTCTTGCCGCGCTGGTGCGCGAGCTGCACCAGCGTCCGGGCCATCGCAGGGCCCTTGACGGGATCGATATCGAACGTCGTGTCCAGGCTTCCGTCCGCGTTCGGCACCACGCGCGCGATGAAGAGGTGAGTCAGCCCATCCCAGGCGATGGCGCTCGGCGGATACCAGCTTTGGTGGTAGCCTACGTAATAGGCGCTGACCCACTTCCCCGTACGGCTCGGGCCGGCCCCCGTGCTGACACCGCTCGAGGGCGCCGGCGCCGGGACCGCGGCTCCGGACAGAGTATGAGGAGCCGGCGGCCGACCGCACGCGGACGGCCCGGACAGCGCCGCGACGGCGACCAGGGCCGCGGTGTGCGCGGACGGAAGGCGGAGGGAGCGGGCATTTCGCCTCGACGCTTCTCGTAGAGTGAGCATGGCACGAAGAGCCTTTCTGGCGTTACGACTGTGACTATTGACGCTCCACGAACGCCCGCCTGTCCGTCGAATCCTGCTCTGCGCGTGAGGAGCGCCGGAGAACCCTGGAGAGGCTCTCTGGACGTCCTCCGCGTCAGCGCGGATGGAGAGGCTCGGCCACCGCCGGCCGGCGGGGACGAAGCGGCTCTGGGTGTCCCACAGCCGTCATGAGCGCCCTGATCGTCAGAATCGTAATGTCGGCGCCGTGAACGTCACCCCCACGAAGGTGACCCATTGCAGCGAAGCCATGTCGTCGCGGCGCACGCGCGTCCAGGCGCCCCGGGCGCCGCCCTCGAGCTTGAGGAGATCATTGGCTCGAAACGAGACGAGGAGCCCTTGATAGACCAGGGCGACAGCGTCCTCCCTGTCCCAGAGCACCGATCGCGCGGCGCCGAGCTGGCCCTCGACGGACAGGGCGCGGCTCGGCCTCCACGCGACCGAGGCCACGCTCTCCAGGCGCTCGTCGACCTGCCCGCTGAGGCGATCGATGACGGGAGAGAGACGGACGGAGAGGCCGACGTCGATCGCGGAGGCGCGAGGCGTGTAGGCGACGGACACCGCCGCGACGGGGTGCGCCTCGTCGCGGGACTCGCCGGTCACGCTGTCCCGTGACGTCGAGAAGCCCACACCGCCGGTGACGGTCGATACCAGGGTGCGTCCCCACGCGCGCCGCCACGCGACCGTCCCCTGAACCAGCGTATCTTCCCAGCCGGAAGAGAAATACGACCGGAACGCGTCGGCTGACGAGGTGAGCTGATCGCGCCGCGACAGCGCGTGCTCCGCGCCGATCGCGCCGCGGAGCCCGGTCTGGAAAGGGATGGATTCGCGCGAGCGAGCGTCCGTCCCGCCGTTCAACGTGTACTCGAGAGAGAGGGTGAGCGCCCACCGCCGCTGGACGACGAGCCGGCCGAGGAGGCCAGTCCGCGACCAGGCGTAAGCGATGGTGTCTGTCCTCGGGAGAGCGGAGAGGTTGTAGAGCGGCCCCGACACCGCGCCTGGATCGGCGGCGAGCGCGGTGAAGCTCGAGCTCCCGTGGCCCGCGTCCTCCTGGAGCGAGAGCGAGGCTCTTCGATCCTGGAAGCGCGCCGAGAAGCCGCCTTGCTGGAAGATGCTCGGCTGCGGGTCGGCGCCGAGGAGGTTGCGGGTGAAGCGAGGAGCGTAGTCGAAGGCGAGCTGCCAGCGGCGAGCGCGGACATCGAGCCTCACGGCCGGGTCGAGCTCGGCGTCGAGCGCGGGGCCGGCCAGCGCCGCGCCGTCGCGGACGCGGAGCTGGAGTCGACTGGAGGCCTCGAGCGTCCCGCGCAGCGCGGCCAGGGTGACGAGCGCGGCGAGGACACCGCTCATTCAGCGACCACCGTGTCTCCCGACTGGAGCGGGAACGCCGGGGCCCGGCCGACACCGCGCGTGAGATCAGCGTAGGTGAGGCGGATCCGGAGGGGCGCTTTGGCGGCGCGCGCGCGGAGCACATAGATGGAGTCGCGATCGGCAAACTCGGTGATCCCGCCGGCGAGGGCCAGCGCCTGGACCACGCCTGTCCCTGGAGTGATGGCGAACACGCCGGGACGGGCGACCTCGCCCACGACGGAGATCCGCACCGACTGCGCCTCTTCGACGGTGATGGCCACCGAGGGAGCGACGATGAACGGCTTGAGGCGGATCTCGATCTGCCGGGCGAGCGCGGACGGGCGCTGCCCTTGCGCCTCGATCTCGCCCACGAGCGGGAGCGCGATCTTCCCGTCCGGGCCGACGCGGGAGCGGGTCGAGATCGCGTCCTGATCGTAGACACGGATGTTGAGGAGATCGCCGGCGGCGATGGTATAAATGCTCTCCGCCGCGGACAGGGCAGAGGCCTCTCCCAGCGTGTCGACCCAGACGTAGGTGCCGGCGCCGCAGGCGGAAGCGCCGAGCGACATGAACACCGCGAGGACCAGGGCTCGCCCGGAGAGCCTGTCTAGATTGCCTGTCTTGGTCTCAGTGGATCGCATGGTGGCTGTGCCTCCGGAACAGGCGCTGAGAGAGCGCGCGAGTGTCCTCGGCGCGCACCGCGCCGAGAGAGAACAGGAGCGCGGGATAGGCGGCGGCGTCGACCCAGAGCCGGGCCGGGCCGAGCGGGCGCAGGAGCGCGTCGATCCCGATCACCAGCACGCAGCAGGCGACCGCGCGCGCGATCGAGGAGACGCTCCAGCGGTCGAAGGCGCGCGCGCCGACCATGTGAAGGAGCGAGAGCATGACGGCGAGCTCGGTGAGGATGACCGAGGTCGCCGCGGCGGATCCCGCGCCGCCCGGCCCGAGCGCGCGGAGGGCGCGCGGGACGAGCGCGAGGTTCAAGGCCAGGTTCAGCGCCAGCGCGGCGAAGGAGACGGCGGTGACCGCCCAGGCGCGCCCGAGGAGCACAAGGCACGTCCCCACGACCATGGCCACGTAGGTGAGCACGAACATCGGCGCGAGGACGCGGAGGCTGTGCGTCGCCGGCGCAAACGAGGCTCCGAACAGGATCTTGACCCAGACGTCGGCGCCGAGGCCGAGCATCAAGGAGACCGGGAGCACCAGCATGAGAATCCCCCGGATCGATCGGCTCATGATCGCGAACATCTGCGCTTCGGAGCGGCTGGCGGCGCGCGAGAGCAGCGGCAGGAGCACCGAGGCGACCAGCGGCGAGACGAGGAGCGAGAGCCCGGCCAGGTTGAGCGCGGCGCTGTACCAGCCCACCTCGGTGTCGTTGGCGAGGATCGAGAGCAGGCTCACCCCGATCCTGGCGTAGACGTTGTTGGCCACCTGGCTCAGGTAAAAAGGGAAGCTGGCGATGATCACCGCCTTCACGGCCGCGGGCTTCCACTCCATCCGGATCCCGAGGTAACGCCGGGTGAGGCGCAGCAGCGCCGCGGCGCGGACCACCTCGGAGATCAAGAACGCTGCGGCGAGGCCGTCGAGGCCGGGGTGGATCGCCAGCGAGAAGCCCATCCCCAGGCTCCAGAGGATCTTGGCGCCGACGTTGATGACGGCCAGCTCGCTCACGTTGCGCGAGGCGTGGAGGAGCGCGGCGAGGTTGCCGTTGAGCGCCACCAGCACCTGCGCGACGCCGAAGATGAAGACCACGCGCTGGACCACCGGCGAGCGGTGGGTCCCCGCCAGCACGAGCGCCATGATCACGAAGAGCAGAGCGCTGAGGCCAAGGCGAAGGAAGATGAAGCCGCCGAAGAAGTCCGACGCGTGCTCCGGGCGGTTGGGGATCTCCTTCTGGATGTACGTGTCGACGCCCAGCCCAAGAAAGATGAAGAACGTGGCCGAGAAGCTGTCGGCGAAGTTGAAGGTCCCGAAGAGCGAAGGGCCGAGGTACCTCGGGAGGACGATCCGGACGACGAGGGCGACGCTCCACGTGAGCAGCAGAGAGGTGCCCAGGGTGAGAGCGCTCTTGACGGCGACGAGGACATCGTCGCTCGCCGGCCGGTCTCGTGGCTTCTCGAAAGGTGACATGGGCGTCGCTCCTCGCCTCTCAGCTCGCGTCTCAGCTCGCGCCGCGCCCGGTGACGACGACGGGGACGGTCTTCAAGATCAGCTTGAAATCCTCGGTCAAGCTCCAGTGGTCGATGTAGCGCATGTCGAGGTACATCCACTCTTCGAACGAGATATTGTTACGCCCGCTGACCTGCCACACGCAGGTAATACCGGGGAGCACGGAGAGGCGCCGCCGCTGCCAGGCCTCGTATCTGGCCACCTCGCTCGGGACCGGCGGGCGCGGACCGACGATGGACATATCGCCGCGCAGCACGTTGATGAACTGCGGGAGCTCGTCGATGCTGTAGCGACGGAGGACGCGGCCCAGGCGGGTTATCCGCGGATCGTCCTTGATCTTGAAGACCGGCCCGCTCTGCTCGTTGCGGCTCTCCAGGCTGGCCTTCTGCGCCTCGGCGTCGACGACCATGGTGCGGAACTTGAGCATGTTGAAGAGGCGTCCATGACGCCCGACGCGCTGCTGCCGGAACAGGCATGGTCCAGGCCCGCAGAAGGCGAGGACCGCGAGGGCGACCACGAGGAGCACGGGAGAGAGGGCGACGAGGACGAGGCCCGAGACGAGGACGTCGAGGACGCGCTTGACCGCCATCTGATAGGGCTTGTGCTCGACGTTGAGGTAATGAACGTAGCCGTCGGCGGCGGCCCGCGGGTCCGTCGGGCGCGCTCGATCGAAGCGAAAATGCTCGGCCGGGAGGGCGAAGGGCACGCCGAAGCGCTCGCAGATCCGGATGCCCGCCTGGATGGCCGCCCCCTGGCGGAGCGAGCTGCCCGCGAAATAAACCTCGCTGAAGGGCCGCTCGCGGAGGACGCGCTCGAGATCATCGGTGGTCCCGAGGTGCGGGCCGGGGAGCCCGCCCTGGCTGGCTTCATCCGGGAAAGAGAGGTAATAAAACCCGCCCTGCTGCGATCGATGATCCTGGATCTGCTGGGCGGTGTGGCGCGCGAGGGGCCCTGTCCCGACGAGGAGCACGTCCCCCGGCGCCTGGTGCGCCAGCGCGCGGACATTGGGAATCAGCGCCCGGAGCAGGATCATCCCTGGCAAGACGACGGCGAGGAACTCGCGCAGCGTCATCGCGGCCGCATACGCGGGGATCGCGGTTCGAAGGAGGGCAATCGTCCCGGTGATCGTCAGCGCCAGGGCCGTCGTCAGCAGCATGACGATGGGCATTCCCTGCCCTTTCCATGCCTCGTATTCGCGGAGGATCAGGCTCCCCAGGAGCCGCGCTCCGATCGCCAGCACGACGGTCGCGAGGGCGGCCTCTCGACGGGTGACATGAGCGGTCTCGTTAGCGCAGACGGCCGAGGCCAGGATCAGGACGCCGCAGTCAGCGACGATGTTGATCCTGCGCGTCACGGCCGGAGCCAGCGCTTCCAGTCGAAGAAACATCGAATCCACCTCACACCAGGGTGTAATGGACGGCCAGCGCGAAGAGCCCACCCGACAGGCGCTCCCGGCTGAGCAATCCTAGCCGGGGTCGACTATGTGAGATAAGTCACGAGCGTGCAACGCGCGCTCAAGAGAGGCTCCGCAGGTGACATGAAGCCCGGACGTCTCTCGAGTGCAGGACGTCCCGACTGGCCATGATCCGTGCGTGGCTGATTGGCACTCAGAACGAGGGGGGCAGATCGATCTCGTAGAGCTTGGTGCCGGTGAGATCGTGGAGGCGCACCGTCATCACCGAGGAGCGCGCGTCGATGCGCACCGCGCCGAAGTACTGTCCGCCGTCGGCCGGTGAGCGCCGCCGCTTGCTCGACGGCGGGCTCGCCCAGCGCACCTGGGGGCCAAAGGTCGAGTCGAGCGGGTTGGGGCCGTAGGTGCTCGCGTGGAGCGGGCCGGCGACGAACTCCCAGAAGGGATCGAAGTCGGTGAACTTGGCGCGCGAAGGATCGTAGTGGTGCGCGGCGGCGTAATGCACGTCGGCCGTCAGCCAGACGACGTTCTTGATCTGCTTGGCCTTGATGAAACGGAGCAATTCGGCGAGCTCGAGCTCGTGCCCGAGCGGAGGGCCGCTGCCGTTGGCCCAGGCGTCGAAGTGCTTCACTCCGCCGTGGACACCGTCGGTGACGATGAGGCCGAGCGGCTGATCCGTGGCAATCACCTTCCAGGTCGCCCTGGACTGCTCGAGGGTCTGCTTGAGCCAGCGGAGCTGCTCTCTGCCGAGGAACGTCGTGGCGGCGCTCTGGACGGGCTGGCGATTGTCGCTGTTGGGCGACCGGTAGGTGCGCTCGTCGAGGAGGATCATCTCGAGCGAAGGGCCCCACGGGAAGGAGCGGTAGACGCGCCCCGCCTCGACAGCCGAAGGGCGAATCGGGGTGTACTCGAACATCGCTCGGTGGCCGTGGCCCGAGAGCGTGGAGGCGCGCTTCTGCGCGTAGCGGCGATCCCGGTCGAAGAGCTCGGCGGGGAACCAGTTGTCGTGGGTCTCGTGATCGTCCCACATCACCAGGCTGGGCACGTCGGCGTTGAAGCGGCGAACGTTCCTGTCGAGGAGGTTGTAGACGAAGTTGCCGCGAAACTCGGCCAGCGTCTCGGCGACCTTGGATTTCTCGGGGGTGGTGACGTTGGTCCAGATCGAGCCGTCCGGCAGGGTGATCTGTTTGGGAATCGGCATGTCGGCGTAGATGAGATCGCCGCAGTGGACGAAGAAATCGGGCGCCATCCGCCGCATCGTCTCGTAGATCTTCATCCCGCCCCAGGCGAGGTTGATGCCCCAGCCCTGGCCCGCGGTGTCCCCGCTCCAGAGAAAGAACACGTCGCTCGCGCGCTCGGGAGCGGTGTTGAAGCTGCCGAGGGCGGGCTCGCTCCGGACGCGGCCGGTGGCCTCGTCCTCGAAGAAGACACGATAGAAGATGCGCTGCCCGGGCGGGAGGCCGCCGAGATCGATCCGCGCCGTGAAGTCGCTGTCGGGCGTGGCCATCGGCCCGGGGACGGCGATGGGGCTCGAGAGCGAGTCGCGGGTCGACCACTCGACGACCATCTTCGCGGGCCGATCGGTGCGGCTCCAGATCATCGCGCTGGTCGAGGTGACGTCGCCGCTCTGCACGCCGTAAGGGATCTGAGGGCGCGCGGCGTCGGAGGTGATGATCGCCGGGGCCTGCGCGGGCGAGGCCGCGGCGGTAGCGACAGGCTCCGGGAGCGCGGGGGGTCGCGGGAGAGGGCCGGTGAACGGCGGGATCGATAGTGGATGATCGGGGCCGCAGCCGAGGGCGACGCCGCTCGAGGTCGCGAGAGCCACACGGAGGAAATCGCGACGGCGAACGATCGACATGGCAGGGCTCTCGTAGATCGGGCGGGCAGGGCTTGCTAGTCGTGCGCGGCGGCGGCGGCCTCGTCGAGCACGCCCGCCATGAAGTGAACGAGGGCCCAGCGGTCGCGCACCGACGGCTCGCCGTGGATCTCGACGTGGACGACGGCCGGGCTCACCAGGACCTCACGGAGCTCGGCCGCGGGGATTTCGTCGGCGATCCACAGCGTCTCGGCGGCGGGGATCACCGTGTCGCCCTGGCCGTGGAGCAGGAAGACCGGGACGCGGATCGCGCCGAGGTGCCCGCGCGGCGAGACGCGGCGCATGGCCTCGCCGCCCTGATCGATGGCCGCGAGGAGCGCGGGCCGCACGACGTCGAGGCGGCGCTCGAAGAGCGCGTCGACGATCACCCGCGCCTCGGGGCTGAGCTCCTTGGCCTTGGCGAGCGCGGCGTCGGGCTGCTCCCAGAGGCGGAGGCGGAGCGCCTCGCGCGCGGCGGGCACGTCGGCGGCGGGGAAGAAGCGCTCGGCGTTGCCGTAGATCATCACGAGGGCGCCGTACTCGTGGGCCTCGAGCGTCACGGTGGTCCCGTCGGGCTGGGCGATGCTGTTGGTGGCGAAGAAGCGGAGCACGCGCGCGAGATCGTCGTGCGCGCCGATGGCGACGACGAAGCCGATGTCGCTCGCGAAGCGCGGATCCGCGGCGGCGAGGAGGGAGAGTCCGCCCGCGAAGCTCATCCCCATCACGCCGACGCGGCCGTGACCGAGGCGCGCGCGGAGCGCGGCGGAGGCGGCGCCGATGGTGTCGATCGATCGCGCGTCGATGCGATAGTCGGCGATCTCCTGGACCTCGGGGGTGAAGACGACGACGCCCGTCGCGGCGACGGCGCGGGCGAAGCGCTGGAGCCGCGGCTCGTCGATGCCGAGGCGATGAACGCCGTGGACGAGGACGACGCCCGGAGGATCGCTCACGCCCACCGGCGTGTAGACGCGCGCCCGCGCTTCACCTTGCGGGAGGATCACGCTCGCGGGCGACTCCTCGACGGGGTGCTTGCCGAGCTCGGCGAGGGCTCCCGTGGCGCCGGCGTCGGCGAAGCGGATCAGGAGAGAGGCGGCGCGAAGGTGGGCGCCGGCCGGCCGGATCAGCAGGACGACGAGCGCGAGGGCGAGAAAGAGGAGCGCGCGCCGCAGGCGATGGCGTGGTGGACCGGAGGGGCTCTGGCGCATGGGCGGGGTCATAACGATCCGTCGCCGCGAGGGCATTCCTCGGGGCGCCGAGGATCGAGGCTACGCGACCTGAGCCACCACGACAGGCTTTCTCGCGCACTCGCGCTCGTGCCCTCGTGCTCGTGCCCTCGCTCTCTCGCTCGCGCAGCGCGCGCGGCTCGTCAGCGGTGCGTGGCTTCGAGCATGGCGAGGCTCGACGCACGCCCTGGTTTGCTGGTGCGTCGTGCACCACCTGCCGCGGGGGCGCGCGAGGGTGCCGTGACCACGCGGACCAGGACGCCGACGGCGCCGATCACGCAGAGATCGATGCCGAGGCCCGCGATCGCCGGGCCGGAGACCGCCGCGCAAGCGACGAACTGGACGATCCAGATCGGGATGGCGCCCTTGAGCATCTCCGCGAAGCCGAGCCCGTGGAGCAGGAGCAGCATCGGCGCGAAGACGCCCACCGTGACCGCGCCCTCGACGCCCGGGTTCATCTCCTGCGCGTTCCATCGGTGCAGCAGCGCGTAGCTCAAGGCGATCACGCCCGCGATCAGCAGCGCCGGGGCCAGCCAGCGATCCCGCTCCTCTCGAACCATCGTCTCCGCCATGGGATGAGCCTCCTCGCCGGGGCGCCCAAGCAGCGGTCGTGCCGAGCTGATTTCACGCCACGCGCGGGCTCCCCCGGCGCGTGGGCTGCGCGGAGAGGCGCAGAGGCTGCGCGGGCCTGCAAACTCCGGGCGGGCTTGGGCTCGTGTGATACCGTCTGCGCCTTTCCCGAAAGGACGACGGGCCATGCCCAGCGCGACGAACCCCGACTCACATCCTCCGCTCGACGCCGGCCGTGTCCTCGCGCAGAGCCTCGTCGTCGTGGCCTCCAACGCCGGCGCGATGGCGATGGTGGCTGTGCTCATTCACCTGCCGATCCTCGCCGCGCAGCTCTACTTGATCGTCGTGCCCACCACCTCCGTCCGCGCTCAGCAGGAGCAGTTCGCGCTGCTCATGGGCGCGGGGATGTTCCTGTCGGCGCTCTCCACCACCGCGGTCACGCACGGCGTCTTCCAGCAGATCCAGGGCAAATCCGCGAGCTTCGCCGAGTGCCTGCGCATGGGCGTCGCGCGCACGCCCACCGTCCTCATCATCAACCTCGTGACCCTGGTGCTGATGTTCGTCGGCAGCCTCGCGTTCTTCCTGCCGGGCCTCCTGGCGGCCACGGTGCTCTTCGTCGCCGCTCCGGCGGCCGTGGCCGAGGGGCGCGGCGTGATCGGCTCGCTCCGCCGCAGCGTCGAGCTCACCCGCGGGTCGCGCTGGGCGACCTTCAGCCTCTTGATCGCGCCCATCTCGCTGGTGGTGGGCCTGAACCTGATGGCGCTGCTCGCCCTCGGCGACATCAAGGCCGAGCACCCGCTCGAGAACCCGCGCTTCCAGGCGGTGAGCTCGATCCTCTCGGTGCTCTACCAGGCGCTGAGCTCGGTGACGATGGCCATCACCTACTGCGCGCTCCGTCTCAGACATCAGGGCGCAGAGAAGGCCGACCTCGGATCCGCGCTCGATTGACGCGCGGGCGCGGCGACTCCTGAGGTAGCATCCTCGGCTTCTCATCCCGTCGAGAAGCGAGGAGCGTCGAAGCCATGGATTGGCGTATCAAAGGCGTCGTGCAAAAGGCCCTGAGCCTGGTCCCCTTCGGCATGGCGGGGAACGATCTCCTCCAGCGCACCGTCGGCGCGCGCCGCAAGCTCGACCGGCAGGTGGCCTCCAAGGTCAACGACGACTGGGTCGTGCTCCTCGATCACATGACCGAGATCGGCCTCTCGCCCCAGGGCCTCGATTACCTGGAGATCGGGACAGGCTGGTATCCCACGCTCCCGGTCTGCTACGCCCTCGCCGGCGCCGCCCGCTGCGTCACCTTCGACCTCAATCGCCACCTCGACGCGGCGCACGCGAAGAAGCTGGTCGAGGCGCTCCCACCGCACCTGCCCGCCATCGCCAGGGCCAGCCACCGGCCCCTCGCCGAGGTGGAGAGAGACCACCGGGATCTGCTCGAGGCGCGCGGGATCGAGGATCTCCTCCGCCGCGCTCGCATCGACTACCGCGCTCCGGCCGACGCCTCGGACACCCACCTCCCCGAGAGCAGCGTCGATGTCGTGTACTCCAACAGCGTGCTCGAGCACATCCCGGGGCCGGTGATCCTCCGGATCATGGAGGAGAGCCGCCGCGTCCTCCGCCCCGGCGGCGTGGCCATCCACAGCGTCAACTGCGGTGATCACTACGCCTATTTCGATCGGTCGATAACCCAGATCAACTACCTGTCGTACTCCGAGCGAGAGTGGGCGATCTGGAACAACGATATCCAGTACCAGAACCGCCTCCGGGCGCAGGATCTCCTGGAGCTCGCCGAGGAGGCGGGGCTGGAGATCATCCTCAAGAAGCACAGCGCCAAGGCGCCTCTGCTCGAGCAGGTCAAGAGCATGAAGGTGGCGCCGGAGTTCCAGCGCTACTCGCCGGAGCAGCTCGCCTGCACGTCGGTGGATTTCGTCGCCCGGAAGCCCTCATGACCTTCCCCATCATCTACTTCGGCAACGACTGGAACGCCGAGAACCGCACCTCGAGCCACCATATCGCCGCGCGCCTGGCCAAGCGGCACCCGCTGCTCTACGTCGACTGCCCCGGCCTCCGCGCCCCCAAGGCGAGCGGGCGCGACGTGAAGAAGCTCTTGAAGAAGCTCACCCAGGCGGCGGCGCTGCCGCGGAAGGTCGGCGAGCAGACCTGGCACATGGTGCTGCCTCAGTTTCCATTTCGCCGCTTGCCCCTGGCCTCGGAGCTCAATCGAGAGCTGGGCGCCCTCCTCGTGCGCCGCGCCGCGCGCCACCTCGGGATGGAGCGGCCGCTCCTCTGGTTCGCCGTCCCCCACCCCGGCATCCTGCTCGGGCGCCTGGGCGAGCGCTCCTCGGTCTATTACTGCATCGACGATTATTCAGCCCTCCCCGACGTCGACAAGGAGCAGATCCGCGCGCTCGACCGGCGCTTGACGGAGAACGCCAAGCAGGTGTTCGTCTCGGCGCAAACGCTGCTCGACGCCAAGAAGGGGATGAATGCCAACCTGGTTTACAGCCCCCACGGGGTCGACGTCGATCACTTCGGGCGCGCGGCGGATCCTGATTTTCCCGTGGCCGAGCCCGCCCGCGACCTCGGTCACCCGGTCATCGGCTTCTTCGGGCTGATCGAGGGCTGGATCGATCTCGATCTGCTGCATTTCCTGGCCAGATCCCGCCCGAGCTGGACGTTCCTCCTCCTCGGCCGCGTCGCCGTCGACGTGAGCGCGCTGGAGAAGCTCGGCAACGTCATCTTCCCGGGGCCGCAGCCGTATGCCACGCTCCCGAGCTGGGCCAAGGCCTTTGACGTCGCCATCTACCCGGGCGGGCAGAACGAGTTCGTGCGCAACGCCAACCCCCTCAAGATCCGCGAGTATCTGGCCACGGGGAAGCCGGTGGTGTCGGTCTGGTCGCGCGAGGTGGAGCGCTTCGGGAGCGTGGTGCGGATCGCTCGCACGCACGAGGATTTCCTGCGCGAGATTGACGACGTCCTCGCCAACGACACGGCGGAGGCGCGGGAGGCGCGGCTTGCCGCGGTGGCGACGATGAGCTGGGACGCGCGCGTCGATGAGGTAATGGCCACGGTCGAGGCGACGATGGCCAGGGAGTAGCCTGTCTAGAAGTGGCCTTTGCTGCCAATCGCAGCGAAGATCATGCCGTAGCCGAAGCAGCAGCAGCCGCAGACCAGCACGATGGGGACGAGCACCGCGGCGACGGCCTTGCCGATGCCGCACTTGTGGGTCTCGTCGAGGCCGATCACGGTGAGGACCACGTGGAAGCCGATGCTCGCGAGGCCACCGATGCCTGGAATCATCATCCACATCGTGGCGGCGTTGCTGTAGCCGGTGACGCGGACGGTGTTGGTGTACGGCTTGGTGGCGCCCCGGAAGAGCATCAGCATCAGGTGATAGACGCCGCCGGAGATCCACGGGGTGATCAGCGCCGAGACGGCGAACATGATCGGATAGAGGATGACGGCAAAGACGCCCATCGCCCCCATCACCGCGAACATCGCCCCGGGGCCCTTGGAGCCGAATCCGCTCGAGCCGCCCAGCGCCGAGGCCATGATCCCGCCGATGAAGAGGTAGATGATCGAGACGAAGACGCCGTAGAGGAAGCCGGCGAGGCCGTTGCTCGCCATACCGAAGGTGATGGCCGGCCAGGGATTGTCGTTCTGCGCGACGCCCGCGAAGAAGGCCTTGGGGTTGAAGCAGGCCTCTTTGAAGGTCTCCCAGCCGCCGCCGAAGATGCCTTTGCTGGCGTCCTCCCACGGGACGACGCCCAGATCGCTCTGCGGGTTGTAGCCCGGCGGATAGCCCGCGGGAGGCGGGGCAAATCCACCGCCGCCGGGAGGGCCATAGCCACCCGGGGGCGGGCCATAGCCGCCGGGCGGGGGACCATAGCCGCCCGGGGGCGGGCCATAGCCGCCGGGAGGTGCGCCGCCTGGAGGGGGGCCATAGCCACCGGGTGGCTGGCCGCCCTGTGGTGGGCCGTAGCCACCGCCGCCGGGAGGGCCACCGGGAGGACCATACCCGCCGGGGGATGCACCACCAGGAGGAGAGCCGCCCTGCGGGCCATAGCTGCCGCCTCCGGGAGCTTGAGGTTGCCCCCCGCCTTGACCACCCCAGCCGTCGCCGGAACCGCCGCCCCAGTTGCCCTGACTCATCCTGTCTCCACCGCTCGGTGCTTCGAGCCCGGGCATCGTACACGTTCGCGCGTCGAAAAACCGACGATGCACGGGCTTCCGTACGGCGCGTAACGGGGGTTCCCGGGCTGCTCCCGGTGTGTGTAGGATACCGCCTGCTTGACACCACGAGCAACGGAGATGCGATGAGCCAAGGGAACTGGGGCGGCGGCGGAGGACCGGGCGGAGGTTGGGGCGGACCGGGGGGCGGGGGCGGCGGCTACGGGCCCCCGGGCGGCGGGCAACCTCCCGGCGGCGGCTATGGTCCTCCCCCCGGCGGCGCGCCTCCCGGCGGAGGGTATGGTCCTCCCCCCGGCGGCGCGCCTCCCGGCGGCGGATATGGACCCCCTCCCGGCGGGCAACCCCAGGGCGGGTTCGGTCCTCAAGGTGGTCAGCCGCCCGGAGGATACGGTCCGCCGGGCGGTGGGTACGGACCCCCTCCGGGTGGGCAGCCTCCCGGCGGGTACGGACCCCCTCCGGGCGGACAGCCTCCCGGAGGGTACGGCGGCCCTCCCGGCGGCGGTGGATACGGCGGTCCTCCCGGCGGGTACGGCGGTCCTCCCGGCGGCGGTGGGTACGGTCCTCCTCCTGGTCCGGGCGCGCCTCCGGGCGGACCGGGGTGGGGTGGGCCTCCGGGCGGCGGCTACGGCGCACCGATGGGCGCGCAGGGCGCGATGGGCATGCGCGCCGTGTTCTCGGGCGACGGCGGCAAGCTCTTCGCGACCTACCTGCTCTACATGATGGCGCCGATGTTCGGCTCGTACGTCGCTGTCCTGGCGCTGATGGGGATCGGCGCGGGCATCGACAACCTGGCGGGGACCCGCGGGGTCATCGCGATCCCGTTCATGCTCCTCGGGGGGCTCGTCTTGCTGGCGTCGCTGATCGCCGTGCCGCTGTTCTTCATGAACAAGTTCCTCGGCTTCTACTTCGAGGCGCTCGCGCTCGACGGCCAGCGCTGCAACTACGTCGGCACGGCCGGCGCGCTGCTCAAATCGCAGTTCGTCAACATCCTGCTGATGATGATCACCTTCGGCATCTACACGCCGTGGGCCCTCGTGAACCTCAAGAAGTGGACGTACGAGAACGTGGAGGTCGGCGGCCAGCGCGGGCGCCTCACCTTCGACGGCGACGGCGGGACGCTCTTCGGCACCTACCTGCTCGGGGCGATCCTCACGTACTGCACGTTCGGCATCTACGGCGCGTGGCTCGCGAACGACATCTTCGCGTTCTACTGGACAACACCAAGCTCGACGGCCGCGGCTTCTCCTTCAAGAAGGATCCCGGCGGCTTCCTCGGCACGTACATCCTCACGGTGCTGCTCTCCAACTGCACGCTCGGCATCTACCTCCCCTGGGGCATCTGCAACCTCTTCAAGTGGGAAGCCGAGCGCGTCACCTGAGGCGCTCGCCGTCGTCGTGCATGCTCGCGTGAACCAGGGCCTCCGGCGGCTCCGTCCGGTGGTCCCGGTCCTCGCCATCGGCGCGGTCCTCGCGCTGATCCCCTACCCCACCTGCCTCGTTCGCCTCGCCCTCGGCATCCCCTGCCCGGCCTGCGGCCTCACCCGCGCCGGGCTCGCGCTCGCGCGCGGCGATCTCGCCGAGGCGCAGCGCTTTCATCCGCTCGCGGCGGCGCTGCTCGTCGTGACGATCGGCGCGGCGCTCTTCGCCTTCGTGGCCGACGACGGCGCGTGGAGGCGCGTGATCCGCGTCGTCACCGGGGGCGCGGCCATGGCGCTGATCCTGGTCTGGGCGCTGCGCTTCGCCGGCCTCTTCGGCGGGCCCGTTCCGCGCTGAGCGGGATCGTTTCACCTTGCTGCGCGGGCCCCGGGTCCGCATGAACGTGGCCATGCGCTGGACGCCTCGCCCTGCTCCGTCCACGCGGCGGTCGCTCCTCGTTCCCCTCCTCCTCGCGCTCCTGCTCGTGCTCGCCCCCGCGCTCGTCCGCGCCGCGGAGGATGGGCACGCCGATCCCAGCGCGACGGTCGTGCTCCGCCTCGCGCTGATCCTCCTCGCGGCCAAGCTCGGCAGCGATCTCGCGGTGCGGCTCGGCCAGCCGGCGGTCCTGGGCGAGCTGACGATGGGCGTGCTCCTCGGCAACAGCGCCGCGGTCGGCGTGCATTTCTTCGAGGCCTTCAAGAGCGATCCCGCGATCGATCTCTTCGCCCGCCTCGGCGTGCTCTTGCTCCTCTTCGAGGTCGGGCTCGAGTCCACCGTCGCGCAGATGCTCAAGGTCGGCCTCTCGTCGTTCCTCGTCGCGGTGCTCGGCGTCATCGCGCCGTTCGCCCTCGGCTGGGGCGTCGGCGTCGTCTTCCTGCCGAGCGCGGGCGTGTTCGCGCACGCGTTCCTCGGCGCCACGCTCTCCGCCACCAGCGTCGGCATCACCGCGCGCGTCCTCAAGGATCTCGGGAAATCGCAGACCAAGGAGGCGCGGGTCATCCTCGGCGCCGCGGTGATCGACGACGTCCTCGGCCTGGTCATCCTCGCCGTCGTCACCGGGATGATCGCCGCCGCGGACAAGGGCAGCGCGCTCTCGTACGGGACCGTCGGCCTCATCTTCGTCAAGGCGCTGGTCTTCCTCGTCGGCTCGCTCGCCCTCGGCGTCCGCTTCTCGCCGCGCCTCTTTCGCCTCGCGGCCCGGCTCCAGGCGCGCGGCGTCCTCCTCGCGATCGGCCTCGCCTTCTGCTTTCTCCTGGCGTGGCTCGCCAACTTCATCGGCCTCGCGCCCATCGTCGGCGCCTTCGCGGCCGGCCTCATCCTCGAGGACGTCCACTACAAGGAGTTCACCGATCGCGGCGAGCACGGGCTCGAGGAGCTGGTCGCGCCGATCTCGTCGTTCCTGGCGCCGGTCTTCTTCGTCGTCATGGGGCTCCGCACCGAGCTCGCCGTCTTCGCCGATCTGAAGGTCCTCGGCCTGGCGCTGGCGCTCACCGTCGCCGCCGTGATCGGCAAGCAGGTCTGCTCGCTCGGCGTGCTCGACAAGGACGTCGATCGCCTCTCGGTCGGCTTCGGGATGATCCCGCGCGGCGAGGTCGGCCTGATCTTCGCCAACATCGGCGCCACGCTCACCCTCGGCGGCCAGGCCGTCGTCAGCCGCGAAGAGTTCTCCGCCGTCGTGGTCATGGTGATCGTGACGACGCTGCTCACGCCGCCGGCGCTGAAGTGGAGCCTGGGGCGCGAGCGCAAAGCGGCTGCGTAACCTTCACGCGCGAGCGAGCGCACCCGGATGCCCTGAGTGGCTTCGCTGTCAAGGCCCGAACTGGTCCTCTCGCAATCTTCAGATGTACGAGAAGAGGCAGAGGTAGATCGTCGCCTTGCCCATCAACGCCCCGTCCATCGCCACGTCCGACACCACCTCGTTACCAAGCTCCGGCGGGATCTGCTTGGAGCCGGGGTAAGTGGCCTCGCTCTCTTCGGCGATCGCCGCCGGCTCCTCGTCGGGTTCGCCCATATCGTGGATCCCATAACAGGGCCCGAGGAGGCTCAAGGCACGCAACAGAAAGTGAAGGGATCGAGGGGTTTGACAGATCCGGTCGGCTCGCCGCCGCTCGCTTGGCAGGTGCCCGGGGTGTAAATCGGCGCGCCCGCGTCGCCCTTGGCGCACGCCTCGGCGTTGGCCTTGCGTGACTCCGCTGCTGTCCTGGCGAGCGCTGCGTAGAAGTCGATGATGGGCGCCAGCATCGATTTGAGCTTCACGTTCGTCTTCGCCATGCTCTTGGCGATTCCATACGCTTCCTTGAGCGGATCGCGCACCAGCGAGCGCAGGTGGAGCACGGTGTCGGACATCCCGCCGAGCTTGCCGGCCGGATCGGAGGACTGCGACGACAACATTGCAGGTCTCTACTCGCTCGTCGCGACGTGCGAGGCCAACGGCGTCAATCCGCTCACGTACTTGAGCAATGTGCTCGTGCGAATCCAGACGCACCCCGCCGATCGCATTGACGATCAGCTCGCGCATCGCTGGAAGCTCGCAACTGCCTGAGATGGCGGTCCTGGGTGGCGCTCCCCGGACCGCGAGCAAAAGCAGCGCCTCTTCCAGGTTCAGCTCCGGGCCGCGAGATCGGCAAGTTTGCGGGGGGCGTCGATCGCCGTACGCTTACGCTGATCTGGCGCGGAGGTTTCAGCGAGCGAGAAAGAACTCGCACGACCATGCAACAACGTGCACGATGTCATCGTAGGTACAGACGACAAAATGGTGGGACTTGTCGAGAAATTTGTGCAGACCGGGACCTAGCTCTTCGAGCAGCGGCGACGACGTCATCTCGAAAAATCCTCCCTCCGGTGCCGTCGAGAGAGTGTGAGCACCGCATTCCCACGTCACTAACTTCAAAGCATGCACGGTCTTGAATTGCGCGGCCCACACCCGACCTGAATGCTCCTCAGCCAGCACCAGACGCACTTGAGAATGCTTGTACTCAAGACCAGCAAGCTCCACTGCTCGGCGATGGGGAGCCACGACTGGAACGTCCCACTTTGCAATTTCCATCAGCGCCTCCTATTCGATCGACGACATTCCCGGCATTCCGGCACGAATACGAATAGCCGCACTCAGAGCGCTGCCGCGCAACTGCTCCATGAGGATAAGACGAACAAGGCCGATCCTGCAAACCCAACCCCGCCGAGCGCGCCTCCCCCTCGCGCTGACGACGGAAGAACCCCGCCGCCGAGCCCTCCACGCTCGCGCGCGATCGCCCTCGCGGCGCACCTCGGCCCTCGCGGGCGA
>FSTQ01000369.1_pt1 | contig 21217 bp, 16 predicted proteins | sample 1637281 | NCBI WGS metagenome assembly FSTQ01 (sample SAMEA3914818, study PRJEB12502) | metagenome | biome: forest; material: soil | place: Canada | collected 2010-06-26 | depth 0.1 m
ACGACGAGCGGCGGCGACGTGGACGGGTGGTGTTACATCGACGCGTCCTCGAGCCCACCGGCCGGAGACGCCGCGCTCGTGGCCACGTGCGATCCGACGGAGAGGCGCAAGCTCCGCTTCGTCGGAGAGGGCGAGCCCCTCGATAAAACGACGCTGTTCATCACCTGCTCGGGCCAGTGACGATCGCCGTCAGGAGGCCGAGCGACCGTCGCGTGGCCTCCTGCCAAGCGCGCCAATCATACGGCTTCAAGGCAGGAACGTGGTGACGACGTTGGCGGTGGCCGCCCCGCCGATCTCCTTGGCACAGCTCGGGTGATAGAGGCCGGCCGCGTCGAGCGGCTCGCAATAGTCGTCACAGCTCCCCAGGATGTGCACCGGCCCGCAGTCCTCGGCCTCACCGCTGCTGTCGAGATGACCGGCGGCGCAGTCCCGGAGGAGAAAGCGCGAGTGATCCCTGTTCGAGTCGTTGTGACAGGCGTACACGGCCGGGTTCGCCTGGAACAGGTTCCCGAAGAACGCGCCCTCTTCGCTGGGGAAGGTGAGCCGCTCGATCAGGTCCTGCTGCTTGAGGGACGGGTGAGCGCCGCGCGAGGACAGCATCACCGGCACACCGTACCAGTTGACCCGGGAGGCCAGGCAGGCGGAGACCCACCGCTGCGACGACAGCCCGACAGCGCCGATGGCCCAGCCGGGGGCGAGGCCGAGGAGGCCCGCGAAGACCTCCACATGAGGCAAGTTCGAGGTGTCGTACCAGACGAAGCGGAAGGACTGCCCGGGCTTGAGCGCGCAGCTCACCACGTACCTGAGGAGCTGCCTGGACTGGACCCCCGCGTCCCCGGGATCGAGGATCGACGCCAGGGCCGAAGGCAGGAGCGCGTTCGTGTTGAGCGCGTTCGTATTGAGCGCGTTCGGGTTGAGCGCGTTCGGGTTGAGCGCGTTCGGGTTGAGCGCGTTCGGGTTGAGCGCGTTCGAGTATTCAAACCGACTCTCTACCTCACCAAGGACCTCGTCCTCCAGCAGAGCAGACGAGTCGAAGGCGCAGCCGGTGATGAGCGCAGTGGCCAGCAGCCAGCACGCGATGACAATGATTCGCTTCATGGTTCCCCCCTAGCAGCGAAGTTGTTTTTGCCGGAATTCTAGAAAATCCCGGTGATAACACCTAGCACCATCAATAGCTCCCCGCCACGGGATTGACGTATCTCGAGAAAAAACAGTACAGAACTGCAATGCTTGAGCATATCCCTTCTTCGCGCGACAGACGTTGCCGCAAGGGCGTCGGGAGACTCCTTATGACGAAATTTTAACAGCGCTTTCCTGGGGCCGAGCGCGATTCTCTGCCCATGGTTGACGCGAGATCGCCGCGGCGATCGGCGGAGATCCGCGTGAGCGGAATCGACACCTGTCGGCATTTGACGACAGATACCCCCAGCGCTCGCTTCACCGCCGCTTCCGCCCACCGGCGATCCGGGCAGCCGCCGGAGCTGCGCTATTTCCAGTAGAGGGTCGCTCGCCCCATGACCGTGCGGGGCCACCCGGGTGAATAATGAATGCCAGTCACGGCCGCGGCCTCGTAGGCGAGCCGCGTGGTCGAGGCAAACTGCACCTCGCGCCAGGTAGCATTGAAGAGATTTTGCACGTCGATCCCCGCCTCGACCTGCTTCCAGCGCAGGCCCGCGGTGGCGTCGACGACGGTGAAGCCCTCGGCGATCAGCGTTTCGTCCTCGTTGGCAGGGCGGGCGCCGATCGATTTGACCCGGAACGAGGCGGACGGAGTGAGGGTGCCAAAGGTAGGTCGGACCCCCAGACCAGCGGAGAATGTCCGCGTCGGCGCCAGCGCGACAGCGTCGCCGTTACCCGCGTTGGCGCGGTAACGAGCGTGGGTGAAGGTGGCGTCGACGTCGGCGAAGAGCCAGTTGCCGATGTGGAACCGCGCGTCGAGCTCGACCCCGTAGCGGCGAGTCGGGCCGGAGGCCTCGGTGGTCCCTTCGTCGCCGACCCAGACCTGCTCGGAGTCGAGATCGAGGAGAAAGCCCGCAGCGGAGACAGTGAGGTTCGGGATCGGCGTGACGCGCGCCCCCGCCTCGTACCCCATCGCCGGGGTCAAGAGGGTGACTGCGTCCTTCTGTCGCACCACGCCGCGAGCGTCGTTGGAGTGGAAGCCGCGCCCGAGCGAGGCGAAGACGTCGAGCTGGGGAATGGGCGTGACGATGCCCATGAACTTGGGGAGGAACTGGGTCGCTCCCTGGTAGCCGCTCGACCGGTTGCCGACCGTCTTCAGATCCTCGAGGTGGTCATCGACGTTGACGTCGACCCGCTGCGCCCGCGCCCCAGCGATGAAGCGCAGCCACGGCCTCACCCGCGCGTCCTCCTCCACGTAGATGCCAATCTGGCTCTCGACGATGCTCGCGTCCACGCGCGCCTCGAGGCGCTCGCGGGCGACGTCGTGATAGAGGGCGTTGTCGATGGAGTCGACGCGCACCTGCGCTCCCAGCGAGGTGGTGAACTGGCCGCCGAGGTAATGGTCGTGGCGCCGCACCCGGAAATCGGTGCCGACCACGGTGCGGTCGTCGTCCTGCTCGATCTCGTCGCCGTGGATGGGATCTTCGGCGAAGAAGGTGAAGTTCGAGTAGAGGCTGAAGCGGTATTTGATGGCATAGGCCATCGCCGTGAGGTCGGCGTCGCCCCAGGCCGTGGAGTACGCGATGGAGGCCATGTGCCGCTGGGTCGAGCCGCCCTCGCTGGGATCGACGAAGCCAAAGTGCGAGATGCAGGGCTGCCCGAGCGTCTCCGGCGCTGGATTCGGGGGCTCGCCCTCTCCGCAGACGGCGCGCGCCGGGATCTGGCCGGAGCCGCGCCAGCTCGATCCATAGGACATCAGCGTCACCTGCACCTTGGCGGCGCGGCCGATGTCGTGCGTGGCCTTGAGGTAGACGTTGTAACGCTTGAGGTTCTCCGGGTTCAGGAAGGGCCCGTCGTCCTTGTAGAGCTCGGCGGCGACGACAGCGCGCCAGTCGTCCCCGAGGTCGGGGGACTCGACCACGAGGGCGCGCATGATGCCGTATTGGCCGATGCTGTACTGGGCAAAGCTCTCCTCGAGCTTCTCGGCGAGGTGGAGATTGACGGCGCCCGCCGTCGCGAAATCGCCCTGCGCGGCGTAGAAAGGGCCCTTGTAGCCGTCGAGGGAGGTGACGAGCTCGGGGATCAGGAAGTGGAAATCGGTGAAGCCCTGTCCATGGCCGTGGCTCACCATGTTGACGGGGACGCCGTCGACCGCAAAGGCCACGTCCGTCCCGTGGTCGGCGTCGAAGCCGCGGAGGAAGTACTGATTGGCTTTCCCGCCCCCGGCGTGCTGGACCGCGAAGAGCCCGGGCACCGCTTCGAGGATGTCCCCGGGACGGAGCCTGGGCCGGAGCTCGAGCTCGCGCCGGCCGATGACGACGCGTGACGCGGACTCGCCCCCCGGCTTCTCGGCCTGGATGGTGATCTCGATCGGATCCGGCTGCTTCGGCGGGTGGGCGGCGCGCTCGGCCTCTTCCTTGAGGCGCTCTTCTTCCTCTTCCCGAGGGTCGTGGGCCAGGGCCGAGGACGCGAGCGTCTGGCCGGCGAAGATCGCGAGAATACCGATTCCCCAGGCGAGGCGGCCGCGCGGAGAGCGAGCGAGATGATGCATGGCAATCCATGGTGCGAGCAGGACTCGATACGAGCCCCGAGCAATCCATCGTGGACCTTACCCTACGTGGATGTGCTACGTCCAGAGAAGATCGTGCTACAAGGATTCTGAAGCTGGCACCACTACGCGCGAGCCGCCGGAGTAGATTGCCGCGTCGAGCAAATGCTCTTCCTGGACGAGGGCGAGCTCGGGCGCGCGGCGATCGATGGCCACCGCTCCGCCGCAGTCGTCGAAGCCCGACGCCGCCGCGCTCTCGATCGAGCCGATGCGCCAGAGCTCCTCGGCGGGCGTGCGCCCCTCGCCCGCGCGCACCCCGATGCGGCGCCCCGTGCGGAGGCGCTCGTCGAGATCGATGGCCCGCAGATCCTCGAGCGGGTGGGTGATCACGTGGCTGTCGATGCCCGCGCAGAGGCGTACCCCCGCGGCCTGCAAGGCGCCCACGTCGGGCAACCCGTCGCCGAGATCGCGCTCGGTGGTCGGGCAGAGGCAAACGAAGGAGCGGGCCGCGCCGAGGAGAGCCGGCTCGTGCGGCGCGAGGTGGGTGGCGTGGACGGCGACGAAGCGTTCGCCCAGGACACCATGATCCGCGAGGAGCTCGACCGGCCTTCGCCCTGTCTCCTCGAGGCACGCGCGGATCTCCGCCGGCTGCTCGGCCACGTGCATGTGGAGCGGCAACGCGTGAGCGCGGGCATAGGCGGCGATCTCCGCGAGCCACTCGGGCGGCACGGCGCGGACGCTGTGCGGCGCGACGCCGACGCGAACGGCGGGATCCCCGCGGTAGCGCGAGCGGAGATCGTCGATGTCGGCGAGCGCGCTGTCGAGGCGAGGATCCGAGAAGCGACGCTGCGCCCCCTCGGGCGGGCGGCCCGCGCCGGCGCGATGGTAGATGACGCGGAGGAGCGCGACGCGAAGCCCCGCGTCCTTGGCGGCGGCGATCACCGTGTCGGCGAGCAGCGTGCGCTGAGCGTACGGGGCGCCGCCGGGCTGATGATGCACGTAGTGAAACTCGCCCACGGTGCGAACGCCGGCGTGAAAGAGCTCGCGGTAGGCGACGAGCGCGATCGCATGAATCGACTCCGGCGTGAGCGAGTCGGCGAGGCGGTACATGGCGGTGCGCCAGGACCAGAAGTCGTCCGTGCCCGCCGGACCCGGCCGCTGGGTGTCGCCGCGGAGCGCGCGCTGGAAAGCGTGGGAGTGCGAGGTCGCGAGGGCGGGGAGGGCGTCGAGATCGAGGGGCACGGCCCGCGAACTCTAGGCCAAGCGGGAGCCGGTGGACACACGGACGGGGAGGCTCGGCTACTGCGGCCGCGAGAACATGTCGCCGGCAGCGGCGCGCGTGAGCTTCTGCCAGACCACATAGCTGGCGACGGCTTGCTCGCGCACCCCGGCGGGATCGCGGCCATCCTCGTGGATCTCAAAGATACCTTCCTGATCCACGCGCAACTCCACCGCTCCGTCAGTGCTTGCCGCCCTTGCCGCCCTTGCCTCCGCCGCCCTTCGGGCCGCCTCCGCCGCCCTTCGCGCCACCCGAGCTCCTGTCGATGGATGGCGCCCTCGCCGCGTGACCGCCGTGATCGCCGTGATCGCCGTGATCGCCGCCGCCGTGATCGCCGTGATCGCCGTGATCGCCGCCGTGATCAACCCTCGCCCTGCCGCCGCCCGGGTGATCATGATCATCGCGGGAGTCGTCGTTCGATTTGAAGCCGCCGCTGTCGCGGGCCCAGGTGCCGTCCTGACCGACGTGCCTGCCATTGTTGCCCTTGACCTTCACGTTCACGTGCGAGTGACCGTAGACGTCGACGTCGCTGTCGAAGCCGCCCTTCAGGCGGAAATGGACGCGCGGCGCGGTGGCGATCAGCACGGTCGCGCTCGGGGAGTAGATGCGGATCCCCGGGCGATATCCCCAGATCGCGGATCTGGTCACGCCGCCGAAGCCGAGCGCCACCGTGACGTGCAGCGGGTTGATCGCCGCCCCGATCCTGCCCACGAAGTACAGGCCTGACGGCGCGGGCTCGAACGTGACGAGCTCCGATCGCTCGGCGACGAAGCCCATCCGCAAGGTTCGTGCTTCGACCGTCACCGGCTGGAGGTTGGCGTCGAGCACGAACACGCGCGTCCTGCCCGAGTCCTCGTCCGCGACCATCTCCAGCCGATCGTCGCCGACGATCTGGATCGTGCCGCCGTGCGGGCCCACCGTCTCGTCCGGGAGCTTCGCCTCGGCCGTCACCTTCGCGCTCGCCACGAGCGCCGCCGTGCCGCCCGTCGGCACGTGCATCACGCCGCTCCAGGGCTTGCCCGAGACCGTGATCGTGTAGTCGACCTCGGTGAGGTCGGCCTCGAGCTTCGGCCCGGCCGCGGTGAGGACGCCCGTCTTCGCGTCCATCACGAGCGGCACTGTCGTCGGCTCGCCGCCGTCGACCTTGTACACGAGCGTGCCGCCGAGATCCTGCTTGATGCGCGCGCCCGTGCTCGCCGACGCCGCGGCCCTCACCTGGCCGTCGGGATCGATGCGCCAGGCGACCGATCCGTCGTCCTGCTGCTCGACCAGAGGCTCCGCCCCGAGATCGGCGTCGACGGTCGCCTCCGCCTCGACCCCAACCACCGCAGCCGGAGCCTCTTTGTTGCCGCACGCCGGCGCGAGCACGAGCACAGAAGACATGAGCGATAGGCGAGCGAAGCGGTGCATGGGCTACCTCCAGTGTTATCCCTTCTCACATACACCACCTCGTCTCGCGACTCACCGAATATCCCGTGAGTGGCAGCTCCCCCGACATGCGGTGACCGTGCTCACGCCCACAAAGTGCTGGCCGCCGTGAAGGCGGGTTCCTGGGCTGGGAGGCTCGGACATCTGGCCACCCCGCCCGGAGCGGCGACGCGGGGTGGGGAGATGAAATAGCGCGTAATCGATGAACGGCCTCGGCCACGCTAGGGTCGGAGCCTGACACCTTCATTCGGGGCAGGAGGCCTGACCGCAGGCCCCCCTGCCCTCGCGCGCATCAATCGCGGACGCGGAACGTGCTCCGACGTCTCCACTCGCCTTGCATCGCATGGCACGCAAAGGAACCTCGTGATGAAATCGAAGCTGCTCGCCGCATCCCTCTTCGTGATGCTGTTTCTGTTCAAAGCAAGCTCTGCATGGGCCTCGATCCAGATGAACCCGATCACGGTGCCCGCCTCCATGGCGGTGCCGCTCGATGGGTTCACCATCAACTACAGCCTCACAGGCAGCAAGACCGGCGTCGGAGCGGCCTCCGCCAGCCTGAATTTCTATATCTCGGCCAGCGCCAACGGGAGCACCGGGGTCGCGACGCTGTACTCGACGCAGATGGTGTTCCCCGGCAGCGGGTGGGGGCCGTACTATCCGCCTTCCGGACCTCAGTCGAAGTACATCTCTCGGTTCAACTTGCAGGCGAGCACGGTCACTCTGCTGGAGAACATCACCGCGGCCTGTCAGCCACAGACCTGGTACATCCTCGGTCAAGTGGACGGCACCACGCTCCGGTCGGCGCCGACCGTGCTGGGCACCATCAAGAAGCCTGACTTCGCCTTCACGGGTGGAACGATGAGCCCGTCCGTGATCCAGCCTGGAGGCACCACGAACATCTCCTTCAGCCTGTTCACGCCGTGCCCCGCGAGCACCTCGTCGACCGTCGGGATCTTCTTGACCGACGCCAACTACCAGATGCTCAGCTTCATCGGCGGCGTTTCCATCGGGGCCGGGGCGGGCACATCCTCTCTGCCGGCCACGCCGATCAGCTTCTCTCCCTTCATCGCGACGGGCACCTACCATATCGTGCTGGTCGCCGACGTGGATAATGTGATCGCCGAGAGCAACGAGAACAACAACTCCGGCGACTTCACGCTGAGCATCAGCACGGGCGCGCCGGGGGCCAAAGCCAGCAGCTCTGGCAAGCTGGACACGGCGGTGAAGCTGCCAGTCGATGTGGCTTCGCAGGTGTACGATCCCGACTTCGCCGAGTCGGACGACTACATCGAAGAGTACTGATCGTCGCGAGGCGCGCCCGACGGGATCATCGGGGAGGTGATCCCGTCGCCGCGCGGGCGGGATCCTCGAACGAGAACAACCTCTCTCTCTCGAGACCGTACGGCTCTCGCTCTCCCCAGCGCGGAGCCTGATCCGACACCCAGTAGACGTCGCCGGAGAGCAGCGCGTCCTCGGCGTGGCCCGTGCGCCGGGGCAGCGCGAGCAGGTAGGCCTTCATCGGCTCCCACAGCTCGGCGCTGCTGGCATGGTGCGCTCGCCCGAAGAACTCGCCCCACATCTGCCCGTGCCCGAGGCTCCGCGCGTGGAGCAGATCGAAGTCCGGCGCGCGCAAGGCGTAGGGCGCGACGTGGAGGCTGAACGGGTCGACGTGGCGGCCGTCGACGGTGAGCGCGTCGACGACGATCGTGCCGTCGGTCATCGCCGGCTCCGGAGCCCACATGAACCAGCCCTGCATGAAGCGCATCTCGTGCGTCAGCGCGCGCAGCGCCGAGGGCTGCGGGATTTTGACGCGACGGGTGATCAACGGCAGCGAGACCAGCGCGTCGCTCACGGCGGCGACGAGCATCAGGAGCGCGAGGCTCTCGCGGGCGAGGGTGAGCCCCTCTCGCGCGCGGACGCGGAGCCGGGAAGGCGGCTCGGCGGCGGAGCTCGCGCGCGCTTCGAAGAGGAGCGAGAGGCGGCTCTTCGCGAGCGCGGCGAGGACGGCGCCGGCGATCTCACGCAGGATCGGAGCGCGCAGCGGGAGCGCCGCGATCGGGCCGAGCGGCAGGGCGGCGACGATGTCGGCGAGCGAGCCCGCGTCGAGCGGACGCGGCGCTCCCTCGCGAAAGGAGAGCAGCTCGAAGCGATCGAGGCGCACCAGGACGCGGCAGAACAGGAGGGACGCGCCCGAGCGCGGATCGACGACCACCGTGCATGCGCGCCGCGCGCGCCGCATCGTGCGCGCGGCGATCTCCCAGTCCTCGGCGCTGAAGAGCAGCGTCGCGAAGATGCAGCAGGCCCAGGCGAACGGCCCCAGCGTCAGCGCCGCGCCGAAGCCGAGGTGGAGCGCGCAGATCATGAACACGGCGAGCCGCCGCGGCCACGCACCGCCGAACGGAGCGAGCAGCGCGACGGGGATCGCGGCCTCGAACACCAGCGTCACCCGGGCCACGAAGACGAGGAGGAGCGGCGGCACGCGATCGCGCAGCGCGCCGGCGAGCGGCGTCGCGTACTGGCTGATGTAGAGCACGTAGTGAACGGCCGTCCCGTCCTTCCACGCCGCGCCGGTTTTGTGGATGAAGTTGAAGAAGTAGATCGCCGCGAGCTGGAGGAGCACGATCGCCGCGACCACCGTGACGTGGGGCGCGCGCTGCTCGGCCGAGAGCGCCGCGCCGCGCTCGTTGAGCTCGGCGGCGGAGGCCTCGCGGCGGCGCTTCATCGACGCGACGAGCGCATCGATGGAGAAGCGATCGCCGAGCGGCAGGAAGCACGTCCAGAGCAAGAGCAGGTTCTGCACGATGTAGCCGCCGTTCTCGGCGGGGAGCACGCGCGCGTTCATGCTCGTCACGAGCACGAGCGAGGCGATCTGCGCGGTCTTCGTCCGGTATCCGACGAGCAGCGCCGCGAAGGTGACGAACATCAGGGCCCAGAGGACGCGCAGCTCCGCCGGCGTCGAGAAGGCGTGAAACAGCGAGAAGAACCCCCACACCGGGGCCTTGGCGACGCTCCAGCGATTGGGGCACACGCCCTCGGACGAGTAGAAGTCGTCCCACCAGCGCCCGCGGTGGACGAGATCGAGGAGCAGGTAAAAGCCGAGCAGGAGCCGCGTCAGGCCGAGCGTGCGGCGATCGAAGCTCGCGTAGAGATCGGTGAAGCGTCGCACGGCTCCATCGTACGACATGTGATGATGCCGGGTAATCTGCGCGTCATCCGTTGGAGAAGAGCACCTCAGCCCGCGCTGCCACGAATCACGACGCGTCCTCGCCCCGCGAGGACGTGGACGAGGCCGCGTGGCGAGCGCACGGGCGCGGCTCACGCCAATCCATCATGGCTCGAGCGAGCAGGACAGCACTCCAGAGGAGATATCCGCGTCGTGACAGGCGCCGCTGTTCGATGGCAAGCACGGATCCATCGCCAGGCAAGCGCACGACGCGACTCCACCGCAACCGGCCGGCAGATCCACGCAAAGCGGCGGCGCCGGCGGGCAACCGGACACGCACGCGAAGCCGGGTTGAACGCAGTCGTTGTCGAACTGGGGCCCTCGGGCCGAGCCCGGCGGGCACCCCTCGCCGCCGTCGGGCGCACCGAAAATACACACCTCGCCGAGGACATCCTTGCAAGCAGGGCGCACGCAGATCTGGTTCGCTGTGCACGTGGCGTCCCCGCACGCGCCGGTGGTCGTGCCCGTCCCCGTGGATCCCGTGGTGCCCGCGCTCGCGCCTCCGGATCCCGTCGCGCCCGTGGTGCTCGTCGCGCCCGTGCTGCTCGTCGCGCCGGCGGTGGTCGCCTCGATGACGCTCTCCGAGCACGCGGCCAGGGCGGCAGTCAGCGCCAGGCTTCCTTCGAACCATCTCGTTTTGATCGCCATGCCCCAGAGTATCACTGAGCACCTGTCGGCAGCAGTCAGCCGACACCTACCTACCCTCCCCTGAACCGCCGCACGAGCGGCTCGACTCGAAAAAGATTCACGGCTTCCTGTCCACACACCGCTATCCGCACAGGATAGCCTGAGCCCATGGCGCGCCCACCCGACCCTCCCCGATCGGCGCCGGCGCGCCCACCGGAGCTGCGCACCAAGGGCTTGAGCCTGCTCTCGTTCGTGACCACGCTCCGGTCGCTCCACGGGAGCAACACCGCTGAGCGCACCCTCGACAACCTCCCCGAAGAGGTCCGCACGTCCCTCCGCGAGGGGCTCGTGGTCGCCTCGTCGTGGTACCCGCTCGCGTGGCACCGGGCGATGCACGCCGCGGCGCAGCGCGCCTGCCACGCCGGTCCGGAGCTCGCTCGCACCATTGGCTATCACGGGACCCAGGCCGACTTTCGCGGAGTGTATCGCTTCGTCGCCTCGCTCATCGCCCCTGACCGGCTCCTCCGCGTCAGCCCGCGCGTGTGGTCGAACTACTTCGACGGCGGCAAAGTCACGATCGAAGAGCACCACGGCGGGATGGTCCACACGACCTTCTCCGAGTGCCACGGATTCAACCGGAGCCTCTGGGAGAACACCATCGGTGGTTCGCTGGCGGTGCTGGACATCGCCCACGCCAGGGACGTGAGAATACGCATCTTGCGCGGCGGCGGGGACGGCGATGACCTGCTCGAGCTCGAGCTGCTCTGGACCTGATCCGGACGCTGGAGCTCTGACTCCGACTCTGACCTGCGGCTACTTCTTCCCCCAATCGGTCTGCGGCCGCCCGGGAGGAGTGATGTTCGGCATCACGTGAAAGGTGCTCCGCGCCAGATCCGGGAGCGGAGCGCAGGCCTGCTCGCCGAGGTTGTGCTGCTCGTCGGGATCGTCGATGACGTTGAAGCAGTGGTACTCGTTGTCCCACTCCCGCGCTTCGAGCTTGAGGGGGCCTTGCATCATTCCCCAGTTGCGGAAGGCGCACTCCCAGAGCCAGGTGCAGTTGGTGAGCGGCACGGGCTCGGTGGTGCGCTCGCGGCGGGTGAGCGGGTGGCCCATCATCCGGCCGCGAAACGGGAGGAGGCCCGGATCGTCCCAGAGGCCGAGGAGGTCGAGGAACGTGGGCGCGAAGTCGAGGTGCCAGACGAGCTCGTCCGCGGCGGCGCGGAGGTTGGCCTCTTCCTCCGGGGCCAGCGTGCCGGGGGGAGCGTCGACCCAGCCGGGGACGTGGATCTCTTCGTCGTAAACCGAGCTCGTATGGCCGAGCTGCCAGTGCTCGCGGAACGACTCCCCATGATCCGAGGTGTAGACCACGACGGTGCGCTTTCCCGCGTCGGTGTCGCGGATGAAGCTGAGCATCCGGCCCACGGCCATGTCCGACAGGTAAACGACGTTCTTGTAGTAGTTCTTGAACTCGTCGTTCTTCTCGGCCGATTTGTCCATGTCGGCCGGCTGGAAGGGGGCAAACTCCTCGTCGTAGACGTAGGGGAAATGAACATTGGAGTAGTGGACGACCGCGAAGAAGGGCTCTTTGAGCTCGCCCCACTCCTGGATCACGCGGTCGGTCACGAGGCCGTCGGCGGCGCCGGTGTCGAGGTCGGCCTGGGTGTCGAGCTCGGTCGCCACGCAGCGGTGGGAGACGGGGATATCCTGCACGTAGAGGCGGGCGTTGCCGAACATGAGGTTCTGGCTCGTCCAGTAGGCGGTGTCGTACCCGGCGGCGCGGGCGTAGTCCCAGAGCAGAGGCACCGAGTGGAGCGTGTCGCGGCGCTCGGTCGGGCGGACGCCGGACCAGATGTTGGAGATGGAGATCGCCGTCGTCGACGCGTTGGAGCGGAGCTGGCGGAGCGGGAGGCGGTTGGGAAGGAGCTTGTTGGTGAAGCGCGTGGCGAGCTTGCAGTCGGGCTCGTAATCGATGCACGACACGTCGGCCCGCTGGCTCTCCTGGAGCACGAAGAGCACGTTGCGCGGGCGCAGAGGGCGCGCGGTCAAGGCGGGCACGTCCTCCGGATCGCGGCGCTGGACGCGGAGATCGGGGGAGTCGTGGGTTATCCCGAGGTGCTCGCGGGTCACCGCGGCGACGCCGTGGAAATAGATCATGTCGAACGGCGTCGACTGGAGCGTTCGATAGCTGACCGGGATCCGGATCACCGCATAGAGCACGAACGGCACGAGGAGGGGCGTTATCCGTCGTGGCCAGAGGCGCGGCCGGACGAAGCGGCGGGCGGCCACGAGGAGCGCCGCGCCGAGGGCGAACGCGCCGAGGACGTGAGCGAGGACGATGGGCCGAGAGAAGGGCAGCGTGCCGACGATCGACCAGGGGATCGACTTGGAGTGCACCTGTCCATCCATCGAGAGATAGATATTGTAGAAGGCGTGAAAGGCCCCCTCGATCCCCATGGCCAGGGTGAAGAGCACGAGGAAGAGGGCAGCGACGCCCCGCGAGAAGCCGCCTCGCCGCCGCGCGGCGACGTGGAGGAGCACGCCCCAGAAGAGCAGCGACTCGACCACCGAGCCCAGGTAGCCAAGGGCATGAGGCCGATCGAACGCGAGGAGGAGCCGGCCGCGGCGGAGGAAGTCGGTGGTGACGACCCAGAAGGTCGGGGTCACCAGCACAGCGAGGCCGGCGAGGCGGCGCAGGCGGCGCGCTCGAGAATGCGCGGCGATCCCCCGCCCAGGCGCCCTGACCGGACGAGGGCTGCTGGGAACAGCGTCGGGATCTTCGCCCGAGGGCGCTTCGGGCGGCAGCTCCACGACCGGCGTCCTTAGCATGCCCGCCGCCCAGACGAGAAGCGCCGGAGCGAGTGTGCGAATACCCGCACAGAGGCCTTGCACTCCAGGCCCGTGGGTGCTCCCCTCCGCGCCCGCTCGGGCGTCCGAGGGCCTGAAGGAGGCACGACCAAGCATGCGCCACTTCCTCTCCACGATGGACTACTCGCGGGCCGAGATCGAAGGCCTCCTCGAGAAAGCGGCGCGCCTCAAGAAGCAGCCGATCGATCCGCGGCTCCTGAACAAGACGATCGCGCTGGTCTTCTTCAACCCCTCGCTGCGGACGCGCGCGTCGTTCGACATCGGCATCCGCCAGCTCGGCGGGAGCGCGGTGGTGCTCGAGCCGGGCAAGGGCTCGTGGCCGATCGAGTTCGAGGACGGCGCGATCATGAACGGCGACACCGAGGAGCACGTCCACGAGGTCGCGCGCGTGCTCTCGCGCTACGCGGATCTCATCGGCGTGCGCGCCTTCCCCAAGTTCCAGCGCTGGGAGGACGACCGGCGCGATCACGTGGTGCAGAGCTTCGCCAAGTACGCGACGGTGCCGGTGATCAACCTGGAGACGATCACCCACCCCTGTCAGGAGCTCGCGCTCGGGATGGCGATGAAGGAGCGGCTCGGGCCCCTCGACGGGAAGAAGTTCGTCCTCACGTGGACGTACCACCCGCGCCCGCTCAACACCGCCGTCGCCAACTCGGCCTTGCTGATCGCCACCAAGCTCGGGATGGACGTGACGCTGCTCTGCCCCAACGAAGAGTACCTGCTCGACCCGCGCTACCTCGACGCTGCCAGGGCCAGCGCCGCCGCCAACGGGCAAAAGCTCACGGTGAGCCACGACGTCGACGACGCCTACCGCGGCGCGCACATGGTCTACGCCAAGAGCTGGGGCGCCCTGCCCTACTTCGGCCGCTGGGACGAGGAGAAGCCGATGCGCGATCGGCACCAGCACTTCATCGTCGACGAGCGAAAGATGGCGCTGACGGCCGACGGCCTCTTCTCGCACTGCCTGCCGGTGCGCCGCAACGTGAAGGTCACCGACGCGGTGATCGACTCGCCGCGCTCGCTCGTGATCGAGGAAGCAGAGAACCGTCTGCACGTGCAGAAGGCCGTGATGGACAGCCTGGTCAACGGGTTCTGAGGAGGTTCGAGGGTAGCGATGGCAAATCCGGAAGTGGTCCTGGCGTTCTCGGGTGGGCTCGACACGAGCTTCTGCGTTCCGTACCTGAAAGAGCAGGGCTACCGCGTGGTGACGCTCTTCGTCGACACCGGCGGCGCGTCGGCGGAGGAGCGCGCGTACATCGAGGCGCGCGCGATCGAGCTCGGCGCGGCGGAGCACGTGACGGTCGACGGCGGGCAGGCGATCTGGGCCAGCGTCGTCGTGCCGCTGGTGCAGGGCGGCCAGCTCTACCAGGGGCAGTACCCGCTGCTCTGCAGCGATCGCTACATCATCGTCGAGGAGGGGCTGCGCCTCGCGGCGGCGCGCGGGATCACCGCCTTCGGCCACGGCTGCACCGGCATGGGCAACGATCAGGTGCGCTTCGATCTCGCCATCCGCGCGCTCTCGGACGTGACCATCCTCGCGCCGATCCGCGAGATCCAGGCGGCGCACGCCAACGTGCGCGCCTACGAGCAGCAGTACCTCGCGGAGCGCGGCTTCACGGTGCGCGCCAAGACCTCGAAGTACAGCGTCAACGCCAACGTGCTCGGCGTGACGACCTCGGGGTCGGAGATCGATCACTTCGCCGCGCCGGGGCCGGAGACGTACTCGATCACCGCGGCGCCCTCGGCGTGGCCGCGGACCGCGCTCCAGAAGAAGCTCCGCTTCGAGCGCGGCGTGCTCACCCACCTCGACGGCGAGCCGCTCCCCGGGCCGGAGATGCTGGCGCGCCTCAACGCTGCGTTCGGCGCCTACGGCGTCGGCCGCGGCCTCTACACCGGCGACACCACCATCGGGCTCAAGGGGCGGATCGTCTTCGAGTGCCCGGGGATCATCGCCCTGATGACGGCGCACCGCGCGCTCGAAGAGGCCGTGCTCAGCGCGCACCAGAACGCCTTCAAGCCCGTCGTCGCGCAGAAGTGGGTCGAGCTCGTCTACAAGGGCTTCTTCTTCGAGCCGCTCAAGCGCGACATCGAGGCCTACCTCGAGAGCTCGCAGGAGTTCGTCACCGGCGAGGTGACGCTGGAGACGCAGGGCGGGCTCTGCCACGCCGTCGCCGTCGAATCGAGCCACGTGCTGCTCAACAAGAAGGCCGTCTACGCGCAGTCGGCCGACTGGGGCGTGGCCGAGGCCGAGGGATTCATCAAGCTCTTCGGGCAGAGCTCGACGCTCTCCTCGCGCATCAACCCGATCCGCACGCTGTGAGCAGCGATCTCCCCGAGGCCCTCGCGCTGCTCGAGCGGCTCGTCGCCTTCGACACCCGGAACCCCCCGCGCGCCATCGATCGCGGGGGGATCTTCGCTTGCCTGATCGAGGCGCTCGGCCCCGCGTTCTCGTGCTCGATCGAGGATCTCGGCGACGGGTGCCTGAGCCTCTTCGCCGTGCGCGGCGCCCCGCGGCGGCTCTTCAACGTGCACATCGACACCGTGCCGGCCGACACGGAGTGGCGGACCGATCCGCACCGGCTCATCGTGGAGAGCGATCGCGCCGTCGGGCTCGGCGCCGCCGACATCAAGGGCGCGGCGGCGTGCCTCGTCGTCGCGGCGCGGCAGACGGCGGGCGATTTCGCGCTCCTCTTCAGCTCCGACGAAGAGGCCGGATCGAGCCGCTGCGTGAAGGACTTCCTCGATCGCCACCCCTCGTGGGACGGGGCGATCATCGGCGAGCCCACGGGCTGCCGCGCCGTCCTCGAGCACCGGGGGATCGCCACGTGCTCGGCCACGTTCCACGGGACGGCCGGGCACGGATCGGCGGCGCGCGCGCTCACCGACAGCGCGATCCACGAGGCGGTGCGCTGGTCCGCGCGGGCGCTGGCCTTCGCCGAGCAGAGCGAGGAGACGCGCTACAAATCGCTCGCGGGGATCCGGCTCAACCTCGGCGTCCTCGCGGGGGGCACCAAGGCCAACATGATCGCCTCGTCGGCGACGCTGCGCTTCGGCGCGAGGCCGCTGCCGCACCAGGAGCCCGAGGCGCTGCTCGCGGCGCTCACCGGCCTCGCCGAGCGCAGCGAGCGCGTCGCCTGGCAGCCGGGGTTCCTCGCCCCGCCGCTGCCCACGCCCATCGCCGGCCGCGACACCGCCGCGCGCGTGGACGAGGCCTCGGCGCTCGCCGCGACGCTGGGGCTCGACGTCGCCCCGCCCGTGGATTTCTGGACGGAGGCCGCCCTGTTCTCGCAGCGGGGGATCCCCTCGATCGTCTACGGGCCGGGCGACATCGCCCAGGCTCACACGGCGGGCGAGTGGGTCCCTCTCGCCGATCTCGCCCGCGCCGTCGCCGACTACCGGCGCATCCTCGGAGGACTTCGATGAGCGACACGAAGGACGTCATCGTCCGCCTGCTCCGCAACCTCGGCAGCCGCAAAGAGGTCGAGCAGTACCTCAAGCAGTACTCCAGCGTCGACTCGCAGAAGTTCGCGATCATCAAGGCCGCGGGCAGCATCCTCGCCAAGGATCTCGACGCCCTCGCCTCGTCGCTGACCTTCCTCCAGCGCGTGGGGCTGCACCCGATCGTGCTCCACGGCGCCGGCCCGCAGATCGACGAGGCCCTCGCCGAGGCCGACGTGCCCAACGATCGCTCCGGCGATCAGCGGGTGATCACGCCGCGCGTGCTGGAGATCGCCCGCAAGGTCTACCTGCGGGAGAACCTCCGCCTCGTCGAGGCGCTGGAAGAGCTCGGCACGCGCGCGCGCCCGGTCACGGCCGGCGTGCTCCAGGCGAGCCTCATCGACGTCAACAGCCTCGGCTTCTTCGGCGAGGTCAACCGCGTCCACGTCGACGCGATCCAGTCGAGCATCCGCGCCGGCCAGCTCCCGATCGTGGCCTGCCTCGGCGAGACGCCGAGCGGGCAGATCGTCACGCTCAACCCCGACGTCGCCATCCGCGAGCTCTCGCTGGCGATCCAGCCCTTCAAGGTGATCTACCTCAACGAGGCGGGCGGCCTCCTCGACGAGGAGAAGCGCTTGATCTCCGCGGTGAACCTCGCGGAGGACTACGACTCGCTCGTCGCCCAGCCCTGGCTCCCCGCCGCCGCGCGCGAGGAGCTCTCGCAGATCAAGCGCCTGCTCGACGCCCTCCCGCCCTCGTCGTCGGTGTCGATCACCTCGCCGGATCACCTGGCGCGCGAGCTCTTCACGCACACCGGCTCGGGCACCCTCGTGCGCCTGGGCGAGCGCGTGCTCTGCTACGACTCGCTCGAGGGCGTCGATCGCGATCGCCTGCGCCAGCTCCTCGAGGCCTGCTTCGGCCGGCGCCTCGACGAGGACTACTTCGACAAGAAGGCGTTCCACCGCATCTACCTCGCCGACTCGTACCGGGCGACGGCGATCATCACCCACGGCCGGGGCGTGCCGTACCTCGACAAGTTCGCGGTGACGACGCAGGCCCAGGGCGCGGGCGAGGGCGGCTCGCTCTGGAAGCGCATGTGCCGCGAGAACCCCAAGCTCTACTGGCGCGCGCGCAACGGGAACGAGATCAACCCCTGGTATTTCCAGCAGTCGACCGGCAGCTACAAGGACGAGCGCTGGACGGTGTTCTGGTACGGGCTCGAGGGCTGGGACGAGATCAAGGCCTGCGTCGATCACGCGCTCTTCTTGCCCGCGACGCTGCGCGAGCACGGCACGGCGGAGGTGTGAGCGTGGTCAACGCCAGGGCGAAGGCGCGCGTCGGCCTCGTGGGCGCGCGGGGCCACGTGGGGCAGGAGCTGATCGCCATCCTGCGCCGCCACGCGCGCGTCGAGGTGGCCTTCGTCTCCTCGCGCACGCAGCCCGGCGCGCCGGTGCCGGGGCTCGACCTGCGCTTCGAAGATCTCGACGCCGAGGCCGTCGCGGCCAGGGGCGCCGACGCGGTGGTGCTGGCGCTGCCCAACGATCTCTCGCGGCCGGTGGTCGCGGCGATCGACGCCGCGCGGCCCGGCTCGGTCATCGTCGACGTGAGCGCGGATCATCGCTTCGACGACGCCTGGGTCTACGGCCTGCCGGAGCGCTTTCGCAAGTCGATTGCAGGTGCAACCCGCATCGCCAACCCCGGCTGCTACGCGACGGCGGCGGCGCTCGCGGTGGGCCCGGTGGCCTCGCTCCTGGCGGGGCCGGCGCAGGCCTTCGGCGTCTCGGGCTACAGCGGCGCGGGGACGACGCCCTCGCCGCGCAACGACGTCGAGGCGCTCCGCGACAACCTCATGCCGTATGCGCTCGTCGGGCACCTCCACGAGCGCGAGGTCACGCGCCACGTGGGCCCGGTGTGCTTGATGCCGCACGTGGCCGCGTTCTTCCGCGGGATCTCGATGACGGTGTCGATCGATCTCCGCGAGCCCCTCTCGAAGGAGGCGCTGCGCTCCGTCTACGAGCGCGCGTACGAAGGCGAGCCGCTGGTGAAGATCACGGAGGAGATCCCGCTCGTGCGCGACGCGGTGAGCCAGCCCGGGGCGACGATCGGCGGCTTCACGGTCGACGAGGCGCGGCGGCGCGCGGTGGTCGTGGTCACGCTCGACAACCTGCTCAAGGGCGCGGCGAGCCAGGCCGTGCAGAACCTCAACCTGGCGCTCGGCTTCCCCGAGCTCGAAGGGATCGACCCATGGCCGCGCTGATCTGGGACAAGGCCGGAGCCACCGTTGACGCGACGATCCAGCGGTTCCTCGCGGGCGACGATGTGGTCCTCGACCGATCGCTGTTCCTCTTCGACGTCCGCGCCTCCCGCGCTCACGTCGGCGGCCTCGCCCGCATCGGCCTGCTCACCGCCGAGGAAGAGGCCGCGCTGAAGGGCGGCCTCGACCGCCTCGCGGAGGCCTTCGCCGCAGGGAAATTCCAGCTCGACGAGCGCTTCGAGGACGGCCACTCGGCGATCGAGCACGTCCTCGTGGAGGAGCTGGGCGAGGCCGGCAAGAAGGTCCACACCGGCCGCAGCCGCAACGATCAGGTGCTGGTGGCGCTGCGCCTCTACCTCCTCGACGCGCTCGCGCGCATCGAGGCGCTCGCGACCGCCTCGGCCGCGGCGCTGCTCGATCGCGCCGACGCCGACGCGCTCACGCCGATGCCGGGCTACACCCACCTCCAGCGCGCGGTGCCCTCGTCGATCGGCCTCTGGCTCGCGGGCTTCGCCGAGGCCTTCATCGACGACGCGGCGCTGGCGCGGATGACCGCGGGCTGGATCGACGCTTGCCCGCTCGGCACCGCCGCAGGCTACGGCGTCAACCTCCCCCTCGATCGCGCCGGCGTCGCGCGCGAGCTCGGCTTCGCGCGCCTCCAGCAGAACCCGGTCTACACCCAGAACAGCCGCGGCAAGCTCGAGCTCCAGGTGCTCGGCGCGCTGCTGCAGCCGCTCCTGGATCTGCGGCGCCTGGCCTGGGATCTCTCGCTCTACACCACGGCCGAGTTCGCCTTCGTGAAGCTGCCGGCCCAGTACACGACGGGCTCGTCGATCATGCCCAACAAGAAGAACCCCGACGTGATCGAGCTGCTCCGCGCCGCCCCCGCGGCGGTGCAGGGCGCGATGGCCGAGGTGCAGGCGATCCTCTCGCTGCCCTCGGGCTACCACAGGGATCTGCAGGCGACGAAGGGCCCGATCCTGCGCGCGGTGAGCGCGGGGATCGAGGCGCTCTCGCTGCTGCCGGACCTGGTGCGCGCGCTCGAGTTCGATCGCGAGCGGATGCGCGCGGCGATCAGCGCGGACATGTTCGCGACCGATCGCGCGGTGGAGCTCGCGGCGGCGGGCGTGCCCTTCCGGACGGCGTACCGGCAAGTCGCCGAGGAGTCGGGGACGCTCGCGAGCCGGACGCCGGAGGAGAGCCTCGCGGCGCGGACCTCGCCGGGCGCGACCGGGGATCTGGGGCTCTCGGCGCTGCGGGCGCGGCTCGCGGCGCGGTAGCACGAGGCGCAGGACAGCGGGAGGCAGGTCAGCTGCGCGTGCGGTCGGCTTTGAGGCGCTCGATCTCCGCGCGCGCCTCGGCGAGGCGGCGCTCGGCTTCGGCGCGCAAGCGAGACTCTTCGGCGAGCAGCAGCGACTGCTCGGCGAGCAGGCGAGACGCCTCTGCACGCAGGCGGCTCTCCTCGTCCGCGCGCTCTTCAGCGACCGTGATCCGCAGCTCGGCGCCGTCGATCATTTTTTGCAGCGAGGAGATGAGCTCGTTCGCGTCGGGGATCGACGCCGCGCCGTGGAAGAAGCGCAGCCTGCTCTCTTCGATGCGCAGATCGAGCCCGAGCACGTGGGAGGCATAGAGGCCGCCCTGCGGATGGATCGGCTGGTAGACGCGCGCGCCCACCTCCGGGAGGCGGTAGCCGTGGAGCCGGAGGCGGGCGCGATCGAAGACGAAGTACTCGGCGATCCCGAGGCGCGCGTAGCGCTCGACGTTCTCTTCCAGATCCTTGCGACGGTCCCCGGAGACGAGGATCTCGATGGCCAGATCGAGGCCCTTGCCCTCTTCCTTGACGACCCACGATTTTCGCTCGTGCGTGGCGACGTCGATCACAGCGGAGATATCGGGGGCGAAGAGCCGCTCGCCCGGGTAGTAGATGGGCAGCTCGCACGCCAGGTACACCCGGCGGCCGACACGCGCGAAGAAGCCGTCGAGCACCTCGCGCGTCCCCGTCTTCGCCTTGAAGTGCGCGTCCCCCTCGGGAGGATACGCCTCGCAGCTCGGAAACTCGGACGGGAGACAGTCGACGATGCGCTTGCGCTCGCCCGGCGAGAGGCCTTCCCATATCTCCTCGGGCGGAGCGCGCGGATCGTCGGGATCGACCGTCCAGGCCGAGGTGGGCATCCAGGAGGAGGACATGTACGGACAATAGCGGGAGTCGGGGGCGACGGCGAGGGGTGGAGCACACATGTGAGGTGCAGAAATAGGCTCCTGAATCCGGAGCTGAGCGAAAGAACCTGTCGCCATGCCCGCTCGGGAGGATCGGTGTCTCGATAGCGAGCTTCGTCGGCGTCAGCGCTTCGGCGCGCTTCGGGCCGGCCGCCTCATGGCGAGCTCGACTCCTTGCTCCAGGCTGCTCAACGTCTTGATTCCGCGCATGTCGGTGGC
>FSTQ01000421.1_pt1 | contig 21179 bp, 16 predicted proteins | sample 1637281 | NCBI WGS metagenome assembly FSTQ01 (sample SAMEA3914818, study PRJEB12502) | metagenome | biome: forest; material: soil | place: Canada | collected 2010-06-26 | depth 0.1 m
GCGATGACGCTGACCTCCAAGCTCACCTACCGAGACGGCTTTGCCCCGTTCGCGCCGGAGGTCTACCGCGCTCCCTTCCCCTATGCCTATCGCTCCACGGAGGCCGACGTCACCGAGGCCAGCTTCCGCGCGCTCGACGAGCTGGTCACGCACCACATCGGCCGCAAGCACACCGCGGCGATCATCATCGAGCCGGTGCTGGGCGAGGGCGGCTTTGTCGACGCTCCGGTGCCGTATCTGAAGCGGCTCCGGGAGTACTGCACCGAGCACGGCATCGTCCTCATCCTCGACGAGATCCAGACCGGCTTTGGCCGGACAGGCACGCTCTTCGCGGCGGAGCAGTACGGCATCGTGCCGGATCTGATGACCCTCGCCAAGGGGCTCGGCTCGGGGTTGCCGATCTCGGCGGTGGTGGGGCGCGCCGAGATCATGGACGCTCCGGCGGAGGGCGCGATCGGCGGCACCTACGGCGGTAACCCGGTCGCCTGCGCTTCGGCGCTGGCGGTGCTCGACGCCTTCGAGGACGGCAAGGTCCTCGCGCGTGCGCGGGCGCTCGGGGTGACGCTGCGGGCGCGGCTCCAGTCCTTGCAGCTCCGCCATTCGCACATCGGCGACGTGCGCGGGCTCGGGCCGATGCTGGGGATCGAGCTGGTCAAGAGCAAGACCACCAAGGAGCCTGACAAGGCCCTCACCGCCGCGCTCGCGCGGTACTGCTACGAGCACGGGCTCATCGTCCTCACGGCGGGGACGCTGGGCAACGTCGTCCGGCTCCTGATGCCGCTCGTGATCGAGGACGCGGAGCTCGAAGAGGGCCTCGGCGTGCTGGAGCGAGGGCTCGCGGAGCTCGGGGCGTGATGACCACGGAAAACGGAGAGGCATGATGAAGCTTTCAAGATGGTTCCTCTGGCTGGGGCTCCTGTTCTCGGCCCTCGTCCTCTTCGCCTGCACCCCGGACAAGCCCGCTCCAGCGGCGGCGGAGGGCAGCACCAAGCCCGCGGCGACTCCCCCTGATCCCGCGACGCGGTTCAAGGGCAAGACGCTGAACCTCCTGGTCTGGGAGGGCTACTCCGACCCGAAGTTCGTCAAGGGCTTCGAGGACAAGTACGGCGTCACCGTCAAGGGCACCTACTTCGGCACCAGCGACGAGCTCGTCGCCAAGCTCAAGAGCAGCAAGGGCGTCTACGACGTGGTCTCGCCCTCGACCGACGTGGCGACGACGCTGATCGAGAGCAACCTCATCGCGCCCGTCGACACCACGAAGATCTCCAGCTACGGCGATTTCGTGCCGGTTCTTCGTGACATGAAGGATGTTCAGAAGAACGGCAAGACCTACGGTGTCCCCTTCACCTGGGGCCCGGACTACCTGATCTACGACGCCGACGTGATCAAGGAGGAGCCGAAGAGCTGGGGTGTCTTCTTCGACGCCAAGTACAAGGGCAAGGTCTCGATCTGGGACGACGTCTCCAACCTCTACCTGATCGGGCAATTGCTCGGCTTCGACAAGACCGATCCCGGCGCGCTCTACAACATGAGCGACGAGCAGCTCGGCCAGGTGAAGAAGAAGCTGGTCGAGCTCCGCCCCCAGGTCCGGAAATACTGGGCCACGGCCGGCGAGCTCAACGACCTCTTCAAGAACAAGGAGGTCGTGGTGGCCGTGGGCTGGCCGCTCACGGTGGCGACCCTCAACAAGGAGGGCCGGAACCTCAAGGCCGTGATCCCCGAGGAGGGCGCGACGGGCTGGATTGACCGCCTGATGATCGTGGCCGACTCCCAGAACAAGGACCTCGCCGAGGCCTACCTCGACTACGTGACCCAGCCCAAGTCGATGGCGCTCGTCGCCGAGGCGACGAACTACAACATCAGCAACCCCAAGGCCGCGGAGCACATGTCCGAGGACCTCAAGAAGATCGCCATGAAGGACGTCGATACGTACTTCAAGCGCCTCAACTTCTGGCAGCACGTCAAGAACCGCAAGGGTTACAACGAGCTCTGGAACGAGGTCAAGAGCGCCAAATAGGGGCATCCCCGAAGCTCGAGCGCCATGGCTTTCTTCAAGATGCTCGCGCGGCGCCGGGGGTGGGCGACGATCTCGCTCGTCCTGCCCCCGACGCTCTGGCTCGTCCTCTTCCTCGTCGTGCCGTATCTGGCCCTCCTGGTCCAGAGCTTCCTCGCCGCGGATGAGTACGGCAACGTCGTCTTCACGCCGACGCTCGGCCACTACCGGGACTTCTTCACCAAGCCCGTTTACTACGGGACGCTGCTCTACACCTTCGAGACGGCGGCCATCGTCACCGTGGCGTGCGTGCTCCTGAGCGTGCCTCTCGCGTACGTCATCGCCTTCAAGGTCAAGCGCTACAAGAGCCTGCTCTACACGCTGATCATCGTGCCCTTGTGGGTGAGCTACATCGTCCGCACCTACGCGTGGAAGATCATCCTCGGGCGGGCGGGGATCCTCAACACGTTCTTGCTCTACGTGCACCTCGTCGACAAGCCGGTGGAGGCGTTCCTCTACAGCCGCTGGGCGGTGGTGGTGGGGCTCGTGCACATCTTCACGCCCTTCGTGCTCATGCCCATCTACACCGCCTTCGAGCACATCCCTCGCCCGCTGCTCGAGGCCTCCAAGGATCTCGGCGCGGGCCGCTTCACCACCTTTCGCCGGATCGTCTTGCCCCTGGCCTTGCCGGGGATCATCGCCGGGGGCACCTTCGCTTTCGTGCTCACGCTCGGCGATTTCCTGGCGGTGCTCCTCCTGGGCGGGCCCGATACGCTGATGATCTCCAACGTGGTCCAGAACCTCTTCGGGACCTCGGATGATCGCCCGCTCGGCTCGGCGATTGGCATCGTGATGCTGCTCATCGTGCTCGGCATCCTCGAGCTGACGGCGCGCGCCGAGCGGTCGCTCGCCAACGTGGAGTCCTCGGCCGCAGGCGGGCGCCTGGGCGGGGTGAAGCGATGAGCGGGCGGCGCGCCGATGTGGTGACGTGGCTGCTCTACACAGCGGCGGTCCTCGTCTTCGTCTTCATCTATCTCCCGCTCCTCGTGGTCGTCGTCTACTCGTTCAACCCCGAGTCGGTGAACAGCTTCCCGATGACCGGCTTCTCGCTGCGCTGGTATCGAGTGATGATCGAGAACGCCAGCCTGATGAAGGCGCTCCGGGTGAGCGTCGCCATCGCGCTCGGGGGGACGCTGGTCGGCGTGCTCCTCGGCGTGCCCGGGGCGCTGGCGCTCGCTCGCCACGATTTCCCGGGCAAGCGGGTGCTGGAGCGGGTGGTGCTGCTGCCCTTGACCTTGCCGGGGATCGTCACCGGCGTGGCCATGCTCAGCGTCTTTCCGCTCATCGGCGTGCCGATCTCGCTCGGGGCCGTGCTCATCGGGCATGGCACGTTCCTCATCGCCATCACCTTGACTCAGGTGTATGCCCGCTTGAAGCGGCTCGACCCTTCGCTCGAGGAGGCCTCGGCCGACCTCGGCGCCACCCGGTGGGTGACGTTCTACCGGGTGATCTTGCCCAGCATCCGCACGGCGATGATCGGCTCGGCCCTCCTCTCTTTCACGCTCTCGCTCGACGAGATCCCGGTGACGTTCTTCCTCATCGCCGGGGACAACACGCTCCCCATCGAGATCTGGACCATGATGCGTAGAGGCATATCGCCCGAGGTCAACGCGATATCGACGCTGATCATCGTCGTATCCATCGGCCTCATACTCCTGTCTTCCACGCTCGGCGAGCGCGGGGAAGAGGCGGCGCGCTGAGATGGTGATCGTCGAGCTGCGCAAGGTCACCAAGCGCTTCGGTGAGACCATGGTCGTCAACGCCGTCGACCTCGTGGTGGAGAAGGGCGAGTTCCTCACCTTCCTCGGCCCGAGCGGCTGCGGCAAGACGACGACGCTGCGGATGATCGGCGGCTTCGAGATCCCGTCCTCGGGCGAGATCCTCCTCGGGGGGCGGGACGTCTCCGGTCTTCCGCCCTACGAGCGCGACGTCAACACCGTGTTCCAGAGCTACGCGCTCTTCCCGCACATGAGCGTCGCCGAGAACGTGGCGTATGGCCTCGAGCAGAAGAAGCTGCCCAAGGCGGTGATCAAGAGCAAGGTGGCCGAGGTCCTGGCGATGGTGCGCATGGACGCGTTCGCCACGCGCAAGCCGCGCGAGATGTCGGGCGGCCAGCAGCAGCGCGTCGCGGTGGCGCGGGCCATCGTCAACAACCCCAGCGTCGTGCTCCTCGACGAGCCGCTGGGAGCCCTCGATCTCAAGCTCCGCAAGGAGATGCAGGTGGAGCTCAAGCAGCTCCAGCGCCGGCTCGGGATGACGTTCATCTACGTCACCCACGACCAGGAAGAGGCCCTGACCATGAGCGACCGGATCGCGGTGATGAAGGGCGGCCAGATCGAGCAGCTCGCCCCGCCTGTCGAGATCTACAACCGGCCGAGCACCCGCTTCGTGGCCGACTTCATCGGCGACACCAACCTGCTCTCCGGCGAGGTCGACGGCGAGCACCTCAGCGTCGACGGAGCGAAGATCCCTCTCCACGAGAGCGCCGGGGTGAAGCCGGGCGAGAAGGCCTATCTCTCGATAAGGCCGGAGATGGTGACAATCCACACCGGCGGCAAAACCCCCGAGGACGGCGCGCGCCCTTCGCTCGAGGGCACCGTCGAAGAGACGATCTTCATGGGCTCGGTGTGGAAGACCATCGTGCGGCTGCCCGGCGGATCGAGGATCGTGGCCTCGGAGCCGCCCTCGTCCCACGGCTACATCGAGCCGGGGACGGCGGTGTCGGTGGTCTGGGAGGCCGAGCGCGCGGTGCTCTTGCCGGAGTGAGCCTGTCTCTACTATCCTCTCTCCGAGGACGGGAGAGAGGATAGTAGAGCGGCGCTCAGCCGGCTTTGGCGGACAAAAGCCCCAGTACCGCGACCGTCAGGGAGCGGTGCAGTCGGCTCTCGCGACCTGCACCGCTCCCTGACGGTCGCGGTACTGATATCTCTCCATCGCTCTTGCTCTCCGCCAGCGATCACTTCTCCATCATGTGACACTCGAAGCAGCCGAAGCCCTTCTGCGTGGCCGGATCGAAGGGCGCCTCGCCCTGGATGCTGGCCATCTGCGGGACGACCTTTTCCATCATGAGTTTGGTCATCTCGGCGGTCTTGCCCATGTGCTTGGCGAAGTGGTCCGCGGGGTTGAGCTTGGGGAGCGAGGCGGTGGGCATCTCGAAATTGCCCTGCTTGGCGCCCGGGCCGTGGCAGGTGCCGCAGTTCATGTCCTTGAACTCCTCGGCGCTGTAGCTCTGGAAGAGGGCCGACATCTTCGGCATCACGACCTTCTTCATGTGAGTCATCCGCTGCTCACGGCTCATCGTATGCCAGCCAACCGTATCGCCCGCGGCCGGCTTCTCCGCGCCGGCGGCCGGAGCGCTGCTGCCGGCGGGCGCGGTGCCGGCGGTCTGCGGCTCAGGCTGCTGCGGCCCGCCGCAGCCGAGGCTGACGGCCAGCGCAAAGAGGCCCACGACGCTCATTCCACGGAGTCGACCAGAGAGGTTCATGGACGGGATAGTGCCCGGAGAACGGGCCGGACGTCCAATCGATAATCTGACCGGGACGAACACGCGGCCGCGCGCCTTGACCTGGCCCCATCCAAGCGGTCAGGCTGTCCGGACCACTTGAGACTATCCCGGTAGGTCGGACCGAGCCGGGGGGTCGAGCTGCAAGCAGCGCTAGGCGCGACGAGGAAGCCTACTGGAAGTAGGCTGACGAGGAGCAACGACGCGATGCGCAGCAGATCGACCCCTCGGCGACGGGAGACCTGCCGGGATAGTCTCTCAGCCCGCGAGGGAACCCCATGACCACCGCGCTTCACCAGACAGTTCTCCTTGGTACTCTCTGCGCTGCCGCCGCCGGCGCGGCTGCCTCGTGCGGATCGAGCGGCTCCACCGCGACCGGCGCGACGTCGGGCGGCGGGGGCGCGAAGGCCACCTCGAGCAGCGGCAGCAGCAGCGGGGGCGAGAGCGGCGCGGGGGGCCTCTCGTTCACGACGGGGACGGGCAGCAACAGCGGGCCTTTCGCGGATTTTCCCAAGGACCCGATCATCGATCCTTCCGCTCCGGCCAACGCTCCAGGCCTCTTCGGCCCGGCCGGCTCGGGCGATCCGAGCGGGGGACCGTGCCTGTTCGAGCCGCAGCCGGGGACGCTCTTCCCCAACAACTGGCTCCGTCCGCGCTTCCGCTTCAACGCCGGGGCCAACCAGAACCTCTTCGAGATCCGACTCCACACCAGCGACGAGATTGACGATCTCGTGGTCTACACGGCCGTCACGACCTGGACGATGCCCAAGCCGATGTGGGAGAGCCTGGCGCAGCACGCGACCAACGGGCCAATCACCATGACGGTCCGCGGCGCCAGCTACAACGGATCGACCCTCGACGGGGCGCCCTCCGTCGGCACCAGCGGGCCGATGACCATCGCGCCGGCCCCGGCGTCGGGGGCGATCGTCTACTGGACGACCTCGGGCGGATCGGCGCTGAAGGGCTTCAAGATCGGAGAAGAGACGGTCGGCCCGACGCTGACACCGCAGCAGACGAAGATGCCGACGGTGGGCGGCGGGGTGACGTGCATCGGCTGCCACACCTCGACGCCGGACGGCCTCTACGCCTCGTTCACCGCGCAGAGCCCGTGGGGTAACGCCCTCGCCTCGATCGAGCAAGGCACGGTGGGCAATCAGCCTTCCTTCCTGAGCGCGGGCGCGCTCGCGGCCTTCACGACGCTCGGGGACCTGGGTATCCAGACCTTCTCCAAAGCCCACTGGAAGAACGGCGATTACACGATGGTGTCCCCCTTCGGCGCCGGCCAGGCCTCCAAGCTCGCCTGGTTCGACCTCCAGGGGCAGGGCAGCGGCGAGGGCCAGGCCTATGGCTTCTTGAAGCGCGACGGCGACCCCCGCGGCGCCGGCGCGCCGACCTGGAGCCACGATGGCAAGACGGTGGTTTACGTCTCCACCAACGCCGAGCTCACCGGCCGCCTCGACAACGGAGACGCGGACCTCTACGCCGTGCCGTACAACGATCGTCAGGGCGGCGCGGCGACGCCGATCGCGGGCGCGGCCGATCCGGAGCTCGAGGAGTATTACCCGGCTTTCTCGCCGGACGATTCGCTCCTGGCGTTCAACCGGATCCCCAAGAACACCAATATGTACAACGCCGCTCAGGCCGAGGTCTACGTGATCCCGAGCGCGGGCGGGACCGCGACGCGCATCGACGCCAACGACCCTGCGGCGTGCTCCGACGTGAAGAGCCCCGGCGTGACCAACAGCTGGCCGAAGTGGGCCCCGGAGGGCACGACGGTGGGAGCGAAGACGTACAACTGGCTGATCTTCTCGTCGACGCGCGGGCCGAAGAAGAACCCGCAGCTCTACATCGCAGGCGTGGTGACGGAGGCCGGGAAGGTGACGACCTCGGCGGCGCTGTACCTGTGGAATCAGCCGGAGGATGAGAACAACCACACGCCGGCCTGGGATATTTTCAAGATTCCGCCGTCGCCGCCGCCGCAGTGAGTGCACGAGGCGATAAGGGGCGATCACCGTCGGGCGTGATTGCCCCCTATCGCAGACGCAAGCAGGCGAGGATCATCGCTTGGCCCAGTAGCCTGGACGTTGCTTGGTGTGCGCCACAGCCACCACGAGAATGCGTTCGAGGTGGTCGCGATAGACAATCTGGAAGGGAAATCGCTTCAAGAGCACGCGGCGGGTGCCCTGGAGGTGGGCTGGCCAGCGCTCCGGGGCGACGACGATACGCTCCAGCGCTTGCTCGATTTCTACCGCGAATGCGCCTGCGATCTTGGGATCGCGCTCCGCGTACCAGGCTGTCGCTGACTCGGCCTCTGCCAGGGCGGCGGGGAGCAGCTCAACCGGTTTTGCCACGACCACTCGCGGCCGCGAGGAGGCGGCGACGGGCGGACAGCCAGGGCACCGGGGTGACCGTGCCCGCATCCACTTCGGCCAGGCGACGCTGGATCTCCTTGGACCAGGCGTCCTCGACGTCCTCGGCGGGCTCGCCCGGGTCGAGGCTCTCGATGAGCTCGGCTGCCAGCTCAGCTCGCGCCTGAGCAGGCAGCCTCAGCGCGGCGTTCAGCATCGTCTCGACTTCGCGCATGGTGACGGGAGCCTACCATGCGAAGGGTGGGGGGCGACAGCTGAGGATCTTCTCCGGGATTGATCGGGCGCTCGGAGATGAAGAGCACGATCTTGCGTGCTCTCCTTCCTGCGAGCGGGATCGTCTTCGCGGGTGATCTCCGAACGCTGCGCCTCGATCTCCCGTATCCTCCCCGCCCCCGTGCAGCGCGCCCTGGTCACCTCGCCCATCGCTTCGGAGCGCCTCGCGCGGGCCGAGGGTTGGCTCGCGGGTCGGCCGCGCGGGGAAGAGGTGCTGGTCGTGGGCGCTTCGCACGAGGCGGCGACGGATCTCACGCGGCGGGTGGCGCGGCAGAGCGGGGCCTCGTTCGGGTGGTATCGCGCCACGCTCGGGCGGGTCGCAGCGGTGCTCGCGGGGCCGGAGCTCGCGGCGCGGGGGATCGCGGCGGCGGGGGCGCTTCCGCTCGAGGCGATCTGCGCGCGGGTGGTCGATGCGCTGAGCCGCGGCGGTGAGCTCGGGCGGCTCGCGGCGGCGTCGGAGTTCCCCAATTTGCCGCGGGCGCTCGCGCGGACGCTCTCGGAGGTGCGGCTCGCGGGGGTCGGCTCCGCGCGGCTGCGCAGCGAGGGGACGGCGGAGCTCGCGCGGATTCACGAGGCGTACGAGGCGGAGCTCGAGCGCGCCAGGATCGCGGATCGCGCGCTGGTGCTGCGGATCGCGATCGAGGTGGTGCGCGGGGTGCACACGCCGCCGCGCACGGCGGGCGCCTCGTCGGGGCTCGGGCCGATCCTCGGGCGTCCGCTCCTGCTCGTCGATGTGCCGGTGACGACGGCGCTCGAGCGCGATCTCGTGGCGGCGCTCGCGGCCCGCGCGCCCGAGGTGCTGGCGACGGTGCCTGCGGGCGATGCGCAGTCGCTGCACCTGCTGCGCGAGGCGCTCGACGTGACGCCCGAGCCGGCGTCGCTCGAGCGAGCGCTCGAGGATCAGGCGAAGGCGCCCTCGCTGCGGCGGCTCCAGACGTACCTCTTCGCGGAGGGGCGGGCGCCGCTCGGGAGGCTCGACGGCGACGTCACCTTTCTCTCCGCGCCGGGCGAGAGCCGCGAGTGCGTCGAGGTCGCGCGGCGCGCGCAGCAGGAGGCCGCGCGCGGCGTGCCCTTCGATCGCATGGCGATCCTGCTCCGCGCTCCCCTGCCCTACCGCGCGCACCTCGAAGAGGCGCTGCGCCGGGCGGGGATCCCCGCCCATTTCGCGCGCGGGAGCGTGCGCCCCGACTCGGCGGGCCGCGCCTTCGTCGCGCTCTTGACGTGCGGCGCGGAGAAGCTCTCGGCGCGCCGCTTCGCCGAGTACCTCTCGCTCGGGCAAGTGCCGGAGGCCACCAGCGAAGGCGCGCCGCCGAGCGCGGTGCCCGAGAGCGATCGCTGGGTCCCGCCCGACGACGAGATCGTCCGCACCGCGGTGGTGCGCGGCGCCGCGTTCGACGCGCTCGATGGGCCGATCGCCGCCGAGGAGCGCTTCGTCGCCGCGGGCCCGCCCTCGCTCGCGCCGACGGGGAGCGTGCCCGCGCCGCGGCGCTGGGAGAAGCTCCTGATCGAGTCGGCGGTGCTGGGCGGGATCGATCGCTGGAACGCGCGCCTCGACGGCCTCCACAACAAGCTGACGAAGGAGCTCGAGGGCCTCGAGGGCAACGATCCGCTCCAGGATCGCGTCCGCCGCAGCCTCGTCGATCTCGCCGCGCTCCGCCGCTTCGCGCTCCCGCTGCTGCGCGAGCTCGAGCTGCTCCCGCTGCGGGCGTCGTGGGGCGAGTGGACGGTGCGGCTCACGGCGCTGGCCACGCGCGCGCTGCGCAAGCCCGAGCGGGTGATCGCCGCGCTCAACGAGCTCTTGCCGATGGCCGCGGTCGGGCCGATCACGCTCGACGAGGTGCGCCTCGTCCTCGGCCGGCGCCTCACCGATCTCGTGGTGCTGCCGGAGGAGCGCGCGGCGGGCCACATCTTCGTCGCGCCCGTCGACGCCGCGCGCGGCCTGACCTTCGACGTGGTCTTCGTCCCCGGCCTCGCGGAGAAGCTCTTTCCGCAGAAGGTCAGCGAGGATCCGATCCTGCTCGACCGCGCGCGCCGGCCTCTCGGCCTCGACACCAACGAGCAGCGCGTCGAGCGAGAGCGCCTCGCGCTCCGCCTCGCCGTCGGCGCCGCGCGCGAGCGGATCGTGCTCTCGTACCCGCGCGTGGACATGGATCAATCGCGCCCGCGCGTGCCTTCGTTCTACGGGCTCGAGGTCATCCGCGCGGCCGAGGGCAAGCTGCCCGGCTTCGACGAGCTGGCGCGCCGGGCCGAGCTCCACGGCGGCGCCTCGCGCATCGGCTGGCCCGCTCCGGCGCGGCTGCGCGACGCCATCGACGACGCCGAGTACGACCTCGCGCTCCTCGAGACCCTGCGCCACCGGCCCGAGGTCGAGACGGTGGGGAGCGCGCACTACCTCCTCGGCGCCAATCCCCACCTCGCGCGGGCCCTCCGCTTCCGCGCTCGCCGCTGGAACGTGAAGAAGTGGATGAGCGCCGACGGCCTCGTCGATCCGGGCGCGGCGGCCCGAGCGGCCTTGAGCCGACACACCCTCTCGGAGAGGGCTTATTCGGCGACGGCGCTCCAGACCTTCTCGACCTGCCCTTACAAATTCCTGCTCTACGCCGTTCACCGCCTCACCCCGCGCGAGGCGCCGGAGGCCATCGAGGAGCTCGGCCCGCGCGAGCGCGGCGCGCTGGTCCACGAGGTGCTTTACGAGACGCTGGACACCCTGCGGCAGGACGGCGCGCTCCCGATCACGCGCGACAACCTCGACGTCGCCAGCCGCCGCCTCGATCGGGTGCTGGCGCGCACCGCCGAGCGCTACCGGGACGAGCTCGCGCCGGCGATCGAGCGCGTCTGGAAGGACGGCATCGACTCGGTGCTCGCCGACCTGCGCGAGTGGCTGCGCCGCGCCTCCGAGGACGGCGCCTGGACCCCGCAGCGCTTCGAGCTCTCGTTCGGCCTGCGCGAGCGCAAGACCCGGGATCCCTCGAGCCAGGAGTCCGCGGTGGAGCTCGACTGCGGGATCCGGCTGCGCGGCGCCATCGATCTCGTGGAGCAGGACGCGGGCGGCGCGCTGCGAGCGACCGACTACAAGACCGGCCGCGCCCAGGCTCGGGCCGGCGCGACGGTGGTCAACGGCGGCCGCACCCTCCAGCCAGTGCTCTACGCGCTGGCGCTGGAGAAGCTCTTTCCCGAGGCGCGCATCGAGGCCGGGCGGCTCTATTACTGCACCTCGGCGGGCGGCTTCGAAGAGGTTCCGATCCCGCTCGACGACCGCGCCCGCAGCGCGGCGACCACGGTGGCCAAGGTGATCGGCAAAGCCCTCTCCGAAGGCTTCCTGCCCGCGGCGCCCGACGCGGGGGCCTGCGAGTACTGCGAATATCGCTCGGTGTGCGGGCCTTACGAGGAGCTGCGCACGGGGAGGAAGAGCCCGGAGCGGCTCCACGATCTGCGGGCGCTCAGGAAGCTGCTTTGAGCGGAGGGCGATCGCAGAGATGAGGAGTCGGCTCTCGTCACGAAAATGGCATTGCCGGGCTCCAGCCCGAAAGCTCACACTCAGGCGAGATTTTCGCCCTCCGCCCACACTAAACAGCTAGCATCCCTGCCATTGAATTTTTTATGACGAGCATCACCGCGCAGGATCTGTTCAAGCTGGAGGAGCTCCCCTCGGACGCCGAGCTTTCGAGCGCGGAGCTCCGGAGCGCGTTCTGGCAGCTCAAGAAGTTGCAGCGAGAGTTTCAGCAGCAGCAGACGTTCTGGCGCTCGGTGAACGACTCGATGTCGGACGCCTACACCAAGCTCGCCGCCTTCCAGGAGGAGCTCCGGGCCTCGCAGGAGAAGCTCCGGGAGGCGAACAGCCAGCTCGAGGAGAAGGTGCAGCAGCGCACTCACGCGCTCAACGAGGCGCGCGAGCTCGCGGAGAACGTCGTCGCCAGCATCTCCGATATGCTCCTCATCGTCGACGTCGACGGGAAGATCCAGCAGGCCAACCGCGCCGCTGAGAGCCTGCTCGGCTACCCCGAGAAAGAGCTCCTCGGGAGCCGGATCCAGGACATCCTCGCCGGCGAGCTCGAGAACGCGCCCGGCCTCGACGCAGACTGGCTCTCTGTGGTGCTGCGCGACGGCGAGATTCGCAATTGCGACGCTGCCTATCTCACGCGCGCCGAGGAGGTCCTCCCGGTGGTGTTCAGCGCCTCCCGGCTGCGGAGCCCGCACGGCGCGGTGCTCGGCGCCGTCTGCATCGCCAAGGACGTGACCGAGCGCCAGGAGCAGCTCGAGCGGATCACCAGCCAGGAGGAGATGATTCGCGCTCTGTTCACCCCGATCATCCGGATCTGGGAGCGGGTGCTGGTCCTCCCCCTCATCGGCGATCTCGACCCGCGCCGGGTGTCGGAGATCATGCACGACCTGCTCCACGCCGTGGTCGACACCCGGAGCGCGTTCGTCGTGCTCGACCTCACCGGGGTCAAGGCGGTGGACGGCGAGACGGCCGATCAGCTGCTCCGGATCAGCCACTCTGTCCGCCTCCTCGGGTCGAGCTGCCTGCTCTCCGGGATCTCACCGGGCTTCGCGCGAGCGATCATCGCCCAGGACCTGGACCTCCGCGAGCTCGTCTCCTTCAGCACCCTCCACGCGGCGCTCCACCACGCGTTGATGCACATGGGCGAGCTCCCGGGGCCAGGAGCAGGCCGCCCCGCCCGCGGCGGTTGACTCACCATGACGACTATCCTCCTCGTCGAAGACAACGAGATGAACCGTGACATGCTGTCACGTCGCCTGATCCGCCGCGGCTACGAGGTGATCCTCGCCGAGAACGGCGTCTCCGGTGTCCGCATGGCCCAGGACCGCGAGCCGGCCCTGATCCTCATGGATCTGAGCCTGCCGGACATCGACGGGCTCGAGGCTACCCGCCGCCTCAAGGCGGATCCGCGCACACGCGGTATCCCCGTCATCGTGCTCACCGCCCACGCCATGATGGGCGATCGGCAGCAAGCGCTGGCGGCGGGGGCCGATGACTACGATATCAAGCCGGTCGAGCTCGAGCGCCTCGTCGGCAAGATCCTCGCGCTCCTCGACGGGAAGGTGCCATGAACGACGTAGTAGAGAGCCGCATCAGTGACGAGTCGAAGCGCCGTGTCATCGCCCACTTCCGGCACGAGATCCGCACCTCGCTCACGGCGATCATCGGCTACAGCGAGCACCTCCTCGAGACGCTCGCGCCGCTCCCGCCCCGGGAGATGGAGCGGACGCTCAAGGCGATGAAGGGTATCGGCGACGGCATGCTCGCCGAGGTCAACTCGCGCCTCTCGGAGGAGGCGCTCGCGGGCACCACCGGCGACGCGCTGCCCTCCGTCCTCGCGCAGTTCAGCCAAGATTGCGTCGCTCGCTCCGCCGAGATCGCCCCCGCCTGCGCGGGCCTGGTGGCGATGGCGGAGCGCGCGGGGATGTACACCCTGATTCCCATGCTCTGCCGCATCCAGGCGGCAGGGGTGATGTTGAGCAACCTCGTCAAAGGGTACTCGATCGAGATCTCCACGAAGGAGCTCGCCTCCACCCTCGGCCTCGGGCTCGATCTCGGCTCGACGCGGCCCCCGGCGCCCCCGGCGGCGCTCCCCCCCGAGCTGTGCGGGCGCGTGCTCGTCGTCGACGACAACTCCATCAGCCGCGATCTCCTCCGCAAGTGGCTCACCAGCCACGGGCACGAGGTGGACGAGGCGAGCGGCGGTGAAGAGGGCCTCGCGCGGATCCGGAGCAACGACTACGACCTCATCCTGCTCGACCTGATCATGCCGGATCAGAGCGGCCTTCAGGTGCTGGAGACGCTCTCCCGAGAGCGGCGGCTCGGCCTCGTGCCGATCATCATGCTCTCGGCGTCGGACGAGCTCGACGCCGTCGAGCAGTGCCTCGAGCTCGGCGCTGACGACTACATGGTCAAGCCCTTTCACATGGTGCTCCTCAAGGCGCGTATCCGCATCGCCCTGGAGCTCAAGGGGCACCGGCAGCGCGAGCGCGTCTACCTCGACATGCTCAAGAAGCCGCAGGACAGTGCCTGAACATGCAGCTCATCCCCAACATCGTCAGGAAAAGGAGGGAGTACAGTAGCTGGGTCGCCAACGAGACGATGGAGGATTATTCGCTGCGCTACGCACCGCGGTCCTTTCGCAAGTGGTCTCCGCTCCTGCTCGCCAACACCGCGCTCGGCGGGATCTCGTTCCTGGCGCTGGAGGCCATCGGGGGCTCGCTCTGCCTGAGCTACGGGTTCACCAACTCGTTCTGGGCCATCGTCGTCTGCAGCTTCATCATCTTCCTGACCGGGGTGCCGATCACCTATTACTCGGCCAAATACAACCTGGATATGGATCTCCTGACCCGCGGCGCCGGGTTCGGGTACATCGGCTCCACGGTCACGTCCGTCATCTACGCTTCGTTCACGTTCATCTTCTTCGCCCTCGAGGCGTCGATCATGGCGCAGGCGCTGGAGCTCTATTTCCACCTCCCGCTCGCGATTGGCTATCTCGTCTGCTCGCTCTGCGTCATCCCGCTCGTCGTCTACGGCGTCACCCTCATCAACAAGATCCAGCTCTGGAGTCAGCCCTTCTGGCTCGTGCTGATGGTCCTGCCCGTCGTCGCAGTCCTCCGGAAGGACCCTTCGGCCCTCGCGGGGTGGGAGTCGTTCGTCGGAAGCGCCGCGGGCGGGGGCGCGTTCAACCCGATCTTGTTCGGGCTCGCGGCCAACGTGTCGTTCGCGCTCATCGTCCAGATCGGCGAGCAGGTGGATTACCTCCGCTTCATGCCGGATCAGGTGAAGTCGAACCGCCGGCTCTGGTGGTTCTCGCTGATCATCGCCGGGCCGGGCTGGATCATCCTCGGCGGCGCCAAGCAGCTCGCGGGGGCCTTCCTGGCCTCGCTCGCGATCCGGCACGGGGCGAGCCTGGAGAGCGCGGCGAAGCCCATCGTGATGTACTTGACCGGCTACGAGTACGTGTTCTCGAGCAAGCCAGTCATCCTCTTCACGGCGATGATGTTCGTCGTCATCTCGCAGATGAAGATCAACGTGACCAACGCTTACGCGGGGTCGCTCGCCTGGTCGAACTTCTTCTCGCGGCTCTCGCACCGGCACCCGGGGCGCGTGGTCTGGCTCGTGTTCAACGTGGCCATCGCGCTCCTCTTGATGATGTTCGGCGTCTTCAGCACCCTCGACAAGGTGCTCGCGCTCTACTCGAACGTGGCTATCGCCTGGATCGGCGCCATCGTGGCCGACCTCGTCGTCAACAAGCCCCTCGGGCTCTCGCCGTCTTATATCGAGTTCAAGCGGGCGCACCTCCACAACGTCAACCCGGTCGGGTTCGGGTCCATGATCGCCGGCTCGGCGGTGTCGATGCTGTGCTTCGCCGGGGTCTTCGGCGTGGGGGCGCGGGCGTACGCCTCGTTCATCGCGCTCGGGCTGGCGTTCGTGCTCTCCCCCGTCATCGCCGTGGTGACCAAGGGGAAATACTATATCGCCCGCCCGAACGCTCACTTCTCGAACGACAAGGCCGAAGGCATCGTCAGGTGCTCCATCTGCGAGCACGACTACGAGCCGCAGGACATGGCCTTTTGCCCGCTCTACGACGGCTCGATCTGCTCGCTCTGCTGCACGCTGGACGCGCGCTGCCGCGACGTCTGCAAGGTGCCTGAAGGCGACGAGAAGGCCAGGAAGGTCAACCCCCTGCTCCGGTTCATCGAAGAGAAGCTCTCGACGCGGCTCGGCTCCCGCGTCAGCCGCGTGCTCGGCGTGTTCGTGGGCATGTCCGCCGGCGTGGCGCTCCTGTTCTGGCTCTTCCACGAGGGCAGCGGGCTGACGGCGGCAGAGGAGTTCGGCCCGTACATCAAGCTCTACGCCGCGATGCTCGTGGTCATCGGCGCCGGCGCGTGGTGGCTGGTCCTCTCCTGGGAGAGCCGCGAGCTGGTCGAGGGGGAGCTCGACCGGCAGAACCGGGAGCTTCAACAGGAGATCGCCGAGCACAAGAAGACGGAGCTCGCCCTGTCGGCGGCCAAGGAGCGCGCCGAGGAGATCAACCGGCGCTTGTCGGTGGCGATGGGGCAGGCCGAGGCCATGGCCCGCGCCGCGGAGAGCGCCAACGTGGCCAAGAGCCAGTTCGTCGCCAACATGAGCCACGAGCTGCGGACTCCCCTCAACGCCATCCTCGGCTACAGCGAGATGCTGCAAGAGGACGCCGAGGAGCTCGGGCAAAAGGGCTTCGTCTCCGACCTGAAGAAGATCAACCAGGCCGGCGCTCACCTGCTCATCCTCATCAACGACGTGCTCGATCTCTCGAAGATCGAGGCCAACAAGATGGAGCTCCACCCGGAGCAGTTCGCGCTCTCTCTGCTCCTCGACGAGGTGGTCGAGACGCTCTACCCGGAGTTCGTGCGGCACGAGAACACGCTGGAGATCCTGCGCCCCAAGGGCCTTTACTTCATGTTCGCGGACCTGATGCGGACACGGCAGATCTTCAGCAACCTCCTCAGCAACGCGGCGAAATTCACGAAGAAGGGCGCGATCCGGATCCGGGTCACCGAGGACGACTCGCTCGGGAGGCCGGGAGTGCGAGTCGCCGTCGAGGACGAGGGCATCGGGATGACGCCGGAGCAGCAAGAGCGCCTCTTCCGCCCCTTCGTGCAGGCCGAGGCGTCGACCACGCGCAAGTACGGCGGCACCGGCCTCGGCCTGGTGATCACCAAGCAGTTCGTGGAGATGATGGAGGGGACAATCGCCGTCGAGAGCGCGGCGGGCCAGGGCTCCACGTTCACCGTCTGCCTGCCGCTCGAGGTGGCCGCCGAGCCCGACGCGGGCGAGGAGCGCAAATCGATGCGCCCCTTCATGCTCGAGGCGCCGAGCCCCGGCCAGGTCGTCCTGGTGATCGACGACGAGCCCGCGGCGCGCGACCTGCTGAAGAAGCACCTCGAGTCGATAGGCTATCAGGCCGTGCTGGCCGGCGGCGGCGAAGAGGGATTGCGCCTGGCGCGGGAGATCAAGCCTGACGTGATCACGCTGGATCTGCTGATGCCGGGCATGGACGGCTGGCGGGTGCTCTCCGCGCTCAAGGCCACACCGGATCTCGCGCCGATCCCGGTGGTCGTGGCCTCCGTCGTCGAGGACAAGAACGCTGGCTACGCGCTCGGCGCCGCGGACTACCTGACCAAGCCAATCTGGCGCGAGGAGCTCGAGCGCGTCCTCGCCCGCCATGGCTCGCCGGATCAGAGAGACCCGCGGATCCTGGTCGTCGAGGACGATCCGGCGACGCGCTCGGTCCTCGAGGCCATGGTGCGCAAAGCGGGCTGGAGCGCGGTGGTGGCCGAGAGCGGGCGGCTCGCGCTCGAGCTGCTCGCGGCCGACTCGCGGCCGATGGATGCGATCCTCATCGATCTGATGATGCCGGAGATGGATGGATTCGAGCTGATCGATCGGCTCGGCAGGAGCGAGCTTCACCGCGACACGCCGCGGATCGTGCTCACGGCCAAGGACATCACCGACGGGGAGCGGGCGCGGCTCGACGCGGGGGTGGAGAAGGTCTTTCAGACGGGGAGCTACAGCCGGCGAGAGCTGCTGGAGGAGATTTTCCGGAGCATCAAGGCGGCGATGCTGGGCAGGGAGCCGAGCTCGGTACGGTAACGCCCTTCAGGGCGGGTAGTCCCTGGAGGATGGTTGTCAGGCGGCGCCGGACGAGGCTCTTGCCTCCTGTCCGCTGATGTCGATTTCTTATTTGGGGCTGGAAAGGCGTGCCTCGCCTCACATAACTCTCGGACAGCAGACACGGGGGGTCGATCCGCCGTTCACATCTGCGAGGAAGGTACGTCATGGTCTCAACACGGGTAGATACGGCGACGCTCGAGCTCGCCGCGGAGAAGGCAATCAAGAAGATCGAGGAGGCGAGCCAGCTGCTCGCCCCCTATCTCGTGGTCCTTTCCTATCAGGAGCGCGCGAAGATCCCGCGCACGCGAGATGGGTTCGACGACGCGACGCGCTCGCTCACGCGCAGTATCGAGGCGCACCCCAACGTGGTCGCGGCGACGGACTTCGACAGCGAGGCTGTGCTGGAGGATCTCGACAACGCCAAGATCCTCACTCCGTTGCTCGAGAAGTCCGCGGAGCTGAATCAGCGGCTCGCCGATTCGCAGCTCGTGTGGCGCGCCGAGGCGTGGACACCCGCGCTCCTGGCTTATGGGGTGGCGAAGGTGCTATCGAAGACCGACGAGGCGCTGCGCTCCGTGGTGGACCCGGTGGCGGCGATCTTCGCGACCTATCGGACGCGCGCGACGAAACCACAAGAGCTGAGCGAGAAGAAGTAAAGCGGCGGGTGTCGCATGCTCCCCTCCGCTCGGGTCTGGCCTTATGCCGTGCCGGGGCGGAGGGGGGCGCTCCTCGGCCTGCATACTGCTGATTCGCGGCTCGCCCCCTGGCTGCGGCGACGGCGAGCGCGAGAGTCGAGCTCATATCCCTGCAAAGCGGTCTCTGATAGGGTTCGGTTGGCACACCCGACCTTGTCTACGCGATTGACGCGTCTGCTCCGACTTTCCCACCGCCTCCGGATGACCTCGCGCGCTCGTTTCCATCGCGCACACTCGGGACCTGGCCCGCTGTTCGCAACGCCTCCTCGGTCGGGAGGTGATCCATGCGCGGGATCGTGGTGCTCGGGATGGTGGTTGCGACCGTCAGCGGCTGCGCGACCAGCGCGGGGGACAACGACACGATCGACCAGATTCGTGAGCCGCTGCGGTTCTCAATCTGGGACCGCACGCGCGTTGGACCCACCTCGTTCAAAATCAAGCAGGGAGGCAATGTCACCGTCACGATCGACGGGTTTCACTTGCAACCGGCGGGCTGCAACGCGAGAGGCATCGCCAACCTGAGCCTCATCCGACGCTCGCCCATGGGCGCCGAGCTGCCGAAGCGACAGGTTCGCGCCGACGACAAACCCAAGGTCGAGACGTGGAACAACCTCCCCGCGGGAGTGTACGAAATGGCGATCGAGCCCAACGGTCAGAACCCGCTGTGCCTCTGGGTTGGTGACGTGTTCGTGGTCACCCAGTAGCGCGGACGCGGGGCAGCCTCACCGCGGCGATCCCGAGCAGGATCGCGGAGGGGGCGAGGGCTGCGCCGACGCGCATGACATCAAAAAAGACGCGACCACTCTCGTCGATGCACCACCATCGGAGCGCCTCCGGCGCAGCGCCTGGCAGCGCGAGCACGCCGGCTGCGACGAGCGTCCACCGGAGTCCCACCATCTCGCGCGCGGCGTCTTCCCACCGCCCGACGAGCGCGAGCGCCGCTGTGTAGCGCGGGCGCGTCGGGGCCATGAAGAGCAGAGGCACGAGCGGTAAGCACGCGGGCAGGAACGACTTCAGCAGCGGCTCGAGGTCGAGGTAAGACTCGGCCATCACGTCACCCATCTGGTAGTCGGAGCGCGCGACGATCGGCTGGCCAAGGATCACGCCGGCGTAGACCTGCGCTGCGATTCCGATCGCGATCCCGAGGCGTGACCAGCGCGTCCACAGGAGGCCGAACGCGATCGACCAGGCGGCGGCAGGGATCATCGATTGCGCGCTGAACCCGTAGTGAGCATACCGGAGGACGAAGGCGATCGAGGAGAGCGCGATCCATCCCAACCACACGACGCCTCCCCACTGGAGACCCTGCTTCCACTGGTCTTTCATGCCCGGCGGCGTACCGCGCGACGGGCGAGCAGGTCAATCGCCGCCGGCTAATCCGGTGGCGCGGCGCACGCGACATCGTCGTTGTCGTGATGGCCCGGCGCTGGATGTGTTGCCCTACGTGGAGCCTTTGCCGGGCGGCGCTGCGGTGGGGCTCGGCGGCGGCTTCCGAGGAGGGCTCGCGCTCCGTCCAGTGGATCGCGCGCGGGCGAAGCGACCGCGCCCGGAGCGGGCTCGGTTTCGTGTACTCTGCGCTCCATGACCTTGCGTGGCGGCCGCTACGAGATCATCCGCGTCATCGCCTCGGGCGGGATGGCCCAGGTGTGCCTCGGGCGCGCGCTCGGGGCGGGCGGGTTCGAGCGGCTCGTGGCCATCAAGGCCATGCACGCGCACCTCGCGGCCGAGCCGGATTTCGTCGACATGTTCCTCGACGAGGCGCGGCTCGCGGCGCGCATTCGTCATCCCAATGTGGTCGCGACCCTCGACGTTCAGCAGGACGAAGAGGGGCTCTTTCTGGTCATGGAGTACGTCGAGGGGCCGTCGCTCCAGTCGGTGCTGCGGCCGCTCCGGCGCGCGCGGCGGGTGTTTCCGCTCGACCTCGCGCTGCGGATCTTCCTCGATGCGCTGGCGGGGCTGCACGCCGCGCATCAGCTCACCGGGGCGGAGGGCGAGCCGCTCAACCTCGTGCATCGCGACGTCTCTCCGCACAACATCCTCGTCGGGGTCGACGGCGTGACGCGCATCACGGACTTCGGCGTCGCCCACGCGGAGTCGCGGCTCGCGACGACCAGGGGGGCCGAGGTCAAGGGCAAATTGGCGTACATGGCGCAGGAGCAGATCCAGCGCGCGCCCATCGACGGGCGCACCGACGTCTACGCGGCGGGCGCGGTCCTGTGGGAGATGCTCGCGGGCCAGCGCCTCGTGCGCGGCGACAACGACGGCCAGCTCATGTCGCAGATCCTCAAGGCCGAGCGGCGCAGCGTGCGGGAGCTCAACCCGGAGGTGCCCGAGGAGATCGAGGCCGTGTGCCAGCGCGCGCTCCTGCCCGGGCCGGACGATCGCCACGCCACCGCGGCGGCGTTCGGCGAGGCGCTCGAGGCGGCCGCGAAGGCTGCGGGGGTGGCGATCGCCGCGCCGCGCGACGTCGCGCTCTTCGTCAAGGAGCTCAAGGCGCACGAGAGCCCCACCGACGCGCCCTCGGGGTCCGTGCGCAAGCCGGCGCAGTCGGCGTCGCGCCCCATGATCACGGCGCCGACGCCCTCCGGCTCGATCGGCGCGATCAGCTCGACCGGCTCGATCAGCTCGA
>FSTQ01000050.1_pt1 | contig 21049 bp, 14 predicted proteins | sample 1637281 | NCBI WGS metagenome assembly FSTQ01 (sample SAMEA3914818, study PRJEB12502) | metagenome | biome: forest; material: soil | place: Canada | collected 2010-06-26 | depth 0.1 m
ACTCCACGGCAGTCACCGCGAGCGCCGTCGACTCGCTCATGGACATCTTCGCCTCCTCGGCCAACGCCCTCGCCATCCGCGCCGCCAACGCCGGCCCCGATGAAGGCCACCCCTTCGGCCACGCCAAGATAGAGGCCCTCGCCACCGCAGGCCAAGGCCTCCTCATCGGCGGCTCCGGCGTCTACATCCTCATCGAAGGCGCCAACCGCCTCATCCACCCCGTCGCTCTCCGCCTCGCCGCCGTCACCGTTGGTACGATGATCGCCTCGACGCTCATCACCATCGCTCTCGTTGCGTACCTCACGCGCATCGCGCGGAAGACCCAGTCGTCAGCCATCGAGGGCGACGCGATCCACTACCGCACCGACATCGGCGCGAACCTCGCTGTCCTCGCCGGCGTCGTGCTCACCTATGTCACCGGGATCGAGCGCATCGACGGCGTCCTCTCCATCCTCGTCGCCGGCTACGTGCTCATCTCCGCGCTCGGCCTTCTTCGCACCGGGATGCGCGACCTCCTCGACTCTCGCGCCTCCAAGGAGCGGCTCGATGCGCTCGACGGCGTCTTGAAGAACCTCGTCGAGTGCCACGTGATCCACGGCTACCACGGCGTTCGTACGCGCACGGCGGGGCGGGTGCTCTTTGTCGAGATTCACATCGAGCTTCCGCCCGAGATGCCGATTCGGGAGGCGCATGAGCGGGGGAATCGGGTTCGGGATGCCGTCTTGCAGATCGAGGAGGAGGCGCAGATCCTCGTTCACATCGATGTCGAGCAGGACGAGCCCGAGATGGTGGCGGAGCGGGCCGCGCACGGATAAGGTGGCAGGCCCATGGACCTCTCCTTCAGCCCGGAGCACCTCGCTTTTCGCGAAGAGGTGCGCGCGTTTCTTCGGTCGGCCCTGCCGCCTCACCTTCGCGAGAAGGCGGCGGTGGATGGCAATTTCGAGCATGACGAGATCATGGAGTGGCACCGGATCCTCGCCAAGCAGGGGTGGGTGGCGCCGAACTGGCCGGCTGAGCAGGGGGGGCCCGGGCTCGATGTGACGCGGCGCTTCATCCTCACCGAAGAGCTCGAGCTCTCCGGGGCGCCGACCCTCTCGGTCTTCGGGCTCTCGATGGTCGGGCCGCTCTTGATCCAGTTTGGCACCGAGGCGCAGAAGAAGCGCTTCTTGCCGAAGATTCTTTCGGGGGACGAGGTGTGGTGTCAGGGCTACTCCGAGCCCAACGCTGGCAGCGATCTCGCCTCGCTCAAGACGCGGGCCGAGGATGATGGCCAAGGGAACTTCGTCGTCACCGGGCAGAAGACCTGGACCACGTATGCGCAGCATGCGGACTGGATCTTCTGTCTGGTTCGCACCGATCCGAATGCCAAGAAGCAGGCTGGGATCAGCTTTCTGCTCATCGATCTGAAGTCACCGGGGGTGACGGTGAAGCCGTTCCTCACGACCGGTGGGACTCCCGCTTTCTGCGAGACGTTCTTCGAGAATGTCGTGGTTCCGAAGGAGAACCTGGTCGGGCCGCTCCACGGGGGCTGGACGATGGCCAAGGCGCTTCTCGGACACGAGCGGACGCTGATTGCTGCTGTTGGCCTGTCGACGCGGGCGATCCGGCGGATCAAGCGGATCGCTGCGGGTACGCAGGCGGGTGGGGCGTCGCTCCTCGAGGATCCGGGGTTTCGGGCCAAGGTGGCTCGCCTCGAGATCAAGCTGCGGGGCTTGCAGATGGCGAATTACCGGTCGCTGGCCGGGGCTCAGCTCGGGCATGCGCCGGGGCCGGAGTCGTCGATCCTCAAGATACGCGGGTCGGAGATCCTCCAGCAGACCGGGGAGCTGGCCATGGAGCTGATGGGGATGAACTCGCTCACCTGGTTCAACGAAGAGGGCACGGTGCCGGCGATCGAGCAGTGGGTGCCGTCGACCTTCAATTACCTGCGAGCGACCACGATTTACGGCGGATCCAACGAGATCCAGAAGAACATCATCGCCAAGCTCCTTCTGGGACTGGGCTGAGCGGCGAGGAACAGGCGCATGAACTTCGATCTCACCGACGAGCAAAAGCTCCTCCTCGACACCGTCGCTTCGTTCGTGAAGAAGCAGTCTCCCGTCTCGCGCCATCGCGCCCTGCGCGAGGACGCGACCGGCTGGTCGTGCGAGGTGTGGCAGAAAATGGGCGAGTATGGCTGGCTCGGCCTCACGCTCCCCGAAGAGGTGGGCGGCCTCGGCGGCTCCTTCGCCGACGTGGCCTTGATCCTGGAGCAGCTCGGCACCGCCCTCGCGCCGGAGCCTTTCCTGCCCTCCCTGGTCGCCGCCCTGCCCATCGTCCGACTCGGTACACCCGAGCAGCAGCAAGCGTATCTGGCGCCCTTCGTCGAGGGGAGGACGTCACTCGCCCTCGCCTTCGCCGAGACCAAGAGCCGCTACGATGTCTCCGATGTGGAGACGAAGGCTGTCAAGAGCGGTGACGGCTATCGCCTCGACGGCAGCAAGCGCTGGGTGCTCAACGGGCACGCGGCGGACCTCATCGTCGTCTCCGCCCGCACGGGGGAAGGGGATGCCGGCGGGGATATCTCGCTCTTCGTCCTCGACCGCGACACGCCCGGTCTCACCATCCAGCCGGTGAAGACGATGGATGGACACCACGCGGCGATGATCACCCTCGACGCCGTGAAGGTCGGTAAAGACCGCCTGCTCGGCGCCGAGGGATCGGCCACCGCCGCGCTGGAAGAGGCCATGGATCTCGGCGCCGCCGCGGCCTGCGCCGAGGGCGCCGGTATCACGCGCACCGTGCTGGAGATGACGACCGACTACCTGCGGACGCGCGAGCAGTTCAGCGTGAAGATTGGCTCTTTCCAGGCGCTCCAGCACCGCGCCGTCGACATGTTCGTCGAGGTCGAGCTCTGCAAATCGACGGCGATCCTCGCCGCGATCAAGGTCGATGATCCCGACGTGGTCGAGCGCAAGGGCGCTGTCTCGGCCGCCAAGGTGCAGCTCGCGGTGGGCGGCCGCTTCGTCACGCAGCAGGCCATCCAGCTCCACGGCGGGATCGGGGTGACCGACGAGCATGACGTCGGCCTCTATTTCAAGCGAATGCACGTGCTCAATGCGCTCTTCGGCGACGAGGAGCACCACGTGAACCGCTACGCGCACCTGCCGAGCTTCACGGCCGGCCTCGCCTCCTGAGCATCTCCCCCCAAAGCCCTCGCTTCATGCCAGCTGTCCCCTCCGAGCGGACAATCGTCTTTCTCGTCGGTGCGGTTCAGTTCGTCAACATCCTCGACTTCATCAGTAGTAGGCGACGTGCCAGTTCCAGCCTGGGCCGGTGCAGTCGACCGCCCAGCGGTTGTTGTGCCAGACGTGGGTGCTGGTGACGACCGGGATGTTGGACGGAGTCGGCGGGTCCTCGTAGGTGTCGGGGAAGATGTTGTTGATCTCGGCGCGGTCGCGCATGACCGCCGCGACGTGGACGACCTCTTTGCCGTAGGCGTCGAAGTAGCTCGCGATGCCGTCGGTCGCGCCCGGCTGGAACTGGAGCCGCACGATGTACGTGCCGTCGGGGACGCGGCCCGAGGCGTCGCCGTGGACGAGGATCGCCATGATCGGCGCGCCCTTGGCGAGATCGGCCGCAGTCAGGTTCTGGATGCCGGCCAGCGGCGCGTGGGCGAGCACGGTCTTGTCGAAGTGGGTGTAGGTCGACACGCCGCCGGGGATCGAGGCGCCGTAGGCGGCGGCGATGCTGTCGAGCTGCGCGAAGGCGGCGGCCTCGGGGGTGGTGCAAGCAGAGGGGCCGGCCGCGGGCGCGGTGCCGGCGGTCAGGCAGAGAGTGAGACCCGCGGCAGCGACGGCGGTCGTGGCCAGGAAGGCGATGCGCGACTTGTTCATGTCGACTCCTCCAATGAGCGCGCGCGGCGCAAACGCGCGACCGGCACGCGCGTCCCACCGCGGGAGCCACGTCACGCCGATCGCGCTGCTCTCGCGCGCTAGTCGATCGAGGTTACGCGCGAAGGGGGCAGGGGTGGACAAAGAAAAAGGCAGGGCTGGGCATGGTGAGTTGGAGCGATGAGTCGAGGCCTTGATCCCATCGTCGAAAGGCACCGTGCCGCGACCGTCAGGGAGCGGTACAGTCGGCTCTGGCGACCTGCACCGCTCCCTGACGGTCGCGGTACGGATATCTCTCCGTCGCTCTCGAGCATGCCAGTCACGGATTGTCACGCACCTCTCCTTATGCGGTGCGTGCAGCGGCGACATTTCGATCGCTCACACCGCCCCATCCATGAGAGCCTTGCAGGCATGGAAATCACTTCGAAGCGCCGTCGTGTCCTCTCCAAGCCGTTGCCCTCCGAAGGAGACGGTGGGCTGTTCTCGCAGTCGTGGTTCCCCATCGCCATGAGCCGGGAGGTTCCGAGCAAGGGCGTGCTCGGCAAGACGTTCCTCGACGGCCGCGTCGTCGTCTTTCGCGGGGAAGACGGGGTCGCGCAGGTCGTCAGCGCGTTCTGCCCGCACCTCGGCGCCGATCTGAGCCAGGGCAGCGTCGTGGGGAACAACCTGCGCTGCCCCTTCCATCACTGGCAGTTCGACGGGGAGGGGGCGTGTGTCCAGACGGGGTGCGGCGACCCGGTGCCCAAGGCGGCGGGGCTGTTCAAGTTCCCGACGGCCGAGCGCTACGGGATCGTCTGGGCCTTCAACGGCGAAGAGGCGCTCTTCGAGCTGCCGAGCTTCCCCTATCCCGATGACGAGCTCGAGTTTCACGTCGAGGAGCACGAGGAGATCCTGCCCGTCGATCCGTGGGTGATCTGCTGCAATACCCCCGATGTGCAGCACATCAAGGTGGTTCATGGCTTCGTCTTCGACGCGGGCGATCCCACCGAGACGATGGTGTGGACGCCTTACTCGATGCGCTACCACTTCAATGGCCTTCACCCCGCGGGCATTCGCGTGGAGTTCGACGTGGGCATCGACGGGACCTCGATCTTTTACCAGAGCTCGATCTTCCAGGGCCAGTGGTACGGGTACATCGCTCCCTTCGGTTTGCCGCGGCCGGGGCACACCAGCGTGTATTACGTCATCGCGGTCAGGAAGTCCGAGGGGGACGCCGCCTCCAAGAAGGCCCTCATCGACTTTGCGATGACCACCCAGAGAGGCATTCTCGCCGACGACTATCCTGTCCTCCAGCACGCGCATTTCAGGCCGGGGCAGCTGACGCAGACCGACCGGGGGCTGGCGAAGTTCTTCGATTACCTGCGGAGCTACCCGCGGGCGCATCCGTCGGTGGACTTTCTGCGCTAGAGTCCCCGGCTGCGACGATGAGCCGACCGCCCGAGCCACGCACGCGTCCTGCGCTCCTCTCCGGGCTCCGCGCCGTCGCTCCGGGTGTGGCGCTGCTCCTTTTGCTCCTCGTGTGCCTTGCCGGTCCGGTCGTCGCGATCCGGCTCGGCGGTCCCCAGGCTGGGATCGCCTCGGCGATCGTGGCCATGGCGGTCTGGGTCGCTCTCGGGCCTCGACCCTTGCCAGGGCTCCTGCCTGGGCTGCTGGCCATCGCTGTCTTCGTCGGGAATGTTGGGCTCATCCTCTGGTGCGTCGCCCCCCTCGTCTGCGGGCCGGTTTGAGCGAAGGAGTGGATGGAGAGAGGAGGCCTCGAGAGAGGCCTCGACAGGCTCACTGCGTGACGATGGCTCCGACCCTGCGGCGCTCGGCGAACGCTTCGGGCGTCAGCGCGTAGCGCAGGAGCTCGTTGGTGACGGGGTGCTGCAAGAGCACGCGGGGGTCGCCGTCGGCGCGGCTGATCTCGCGGTCGTAGCGCTTGAGGTAGTCGATGGCGGCGACGAGGTCGCCCGAGAGGATGTAGCCGAGGCGGTACTCGCTGCGGCGGACGCCGATGGAGAAGGCGCGGGCGTCGTAGTTGGCGACGACGGTGGGGGCGATCTCCTCGAGGAGCTTGCGCTGACGGCGGCCGATGGCCTTCTGCACGTTGACGAGGAAGGACTGCGCCATCGCCTCGCGCGGGGCGGTGAGCTCGCCGGAGCCGAAGGAGGGCTCGACGGCGCGGATCGAGGCCATGAGGAAGCCGTCGACGGCGTCGACGGGGAGCTCGTCGAGCCAGGTGAGGCCGAGCGAGGTGCGGGCGAGGAGGCGCGCGAGGGCGAAGGCCTGCTCGGCCTCGGGGAGATCGGCGAAGGTCGTCGAGCCGACGATGGCCGGCGGATCGCCGGGGTACACGCGCGCGGCGCCTTGCCACGAGGGGCTGAGGTAGAGCTCGAAGGCCTCGATGCCGAGGGCGCGCGCGAGGCGATCGGCGAGGAGGCGCGTCGGGTGGTTGTCGCGCGGGTTGAGGCGATCGCGCGAGGTGACGTTGAGGTTGCCGAGCTCGAAGCGGAGGACCTTGGCGGCGATCGGCGCCATGGCGATGCCGACGTCGATCATCGGGCTGCGGGCCTCGGGCAAGAGGAGCCGCGACATCTCGGCGCCGGCGAGGATGCCCATGTACGGGGCGCCCTCGGGCAGGCGCCGCGCGCGGAGGCGGGCGAGCCGGTCGGGCTTGACGTCGCCGAGGCAGGCGCGGACCTCTTCGACGGTGGCGCGCTCGTCGGCGCGGCCGTCCTTGGCGAGCGCGGACTCGAGCGTGGTGAGGCCGACGAGGAGATCGGGCGTGCGCGCGAACGTCTCCGGATCGGGGAGCAGGACGTCGCGCAGCACCTGCGTGGCCTCGGTGTTGCGGCCGGCGCCTTCGAGGCCGCGGCCGAGGGCGATCTTGGCCTCGGCGGGCGCGCCGGGGAGCATCGTCGCTTGCTGGAGGTGGGCGACGCCTTCGCGGGCGCGCACGAGGACGTTGACCTCGATCAGGCCGAGCGTGGTCAGCCAGCGATGATCGAGCGGGAGCCGCCGCGCGCCGGCGACGTCGAGGAGCTGCTGGAGCGCCTGCGCGTAGCCCGCGGCGCCGTCGGGCGTCTCGACGCGGTAGAGGCGCGCGAGGGCCGTCCACGGGCGCTGATCGTTGGGCGCCGTGGCGATGGCGTCGCAGAAGGCGTGGATGCGGCCGGCGGGATCGTTGGCCTCGCGGCAGGCCTCGGCGAGGCGGAGATCGATCTCGACGCGGCCGGCGGGATCGAGCGTGACCTCGGCGAGCCGCTTCAGCGCCTGGATGCCGAGCGCGTGATCGCCGCGCAGGGCCGCGACGCCGTGGAGCCGCTCGAGGGCGCGGCGGTTCTCCTCGTCGATCTCGAGGATGCTCTCGATCGCGCTCTGCGCGAGAGTGAAGTCGGCGAGCGGGCCCTCGTAGAGATCGGCGAGCATGAAGCCCGCGGTGATCTGCGGCTCGCTCTCGGCGGTGAGCTCGCGGACGTGGAGGAGCGTGTCGCGGGCCTCGGCCCAGACGTGCTGGAGGACGAGGAGCCGCGCCATCTGGAGGAGCGAGGGCACGTCGTGCGGCGCGACCTCGAGCACGCGCCGCATGGCGGAGACGCCGATGCCGGGATCCGAGAGCTCGGGCAGCGCCGCGGCGCCGCCGAGGTTGGGGGCGCGCGCGGTGGCCTCGCGCTGGCGAAGGACGGCGCGGCCGATCTCGGTGCCGAGGAGGCGGATCGGCTCGGGCGCCGCGGCGCGGGCGAGCGCGTCGCCGAGCCGATCGAGGAGCCGGCCGATGTCGCTCGCGAGCATGTGCGCGAGGGCGCGCCCCGCGGGCAGGCAGTCGGCGTCGGCGGAGAGGGCCTCTTCGTAGAGCGCGAGCGCGTCGCCCTGGGCCTTGAGCTGGGGGTCCGACGCGGTGAGCTCGGCCGCGCGGACGACGTGCACGGCCTTCTCGCGCGGCCCGTGCGCGAGCTTGGCGAGGACGAGCTGCGAGAGGATCAGGCTGCTGCGCTCGCCGAGGCGCTCGGCGAGCCGCTCGAGCCCGCGCGCGGCGAGGAGGCTCTCCGGCCACTGGGCGATGGCGGCGTGGTAGCCCGCGAGCGCGGCGCGCTGCGAGGCGACGTCGTCGGGCGCGTGCGCCTCGATCAGCAGGGCCTCTTCGACCTGGTACACGGCGCGGGTGACGGGATCGACCGCGAGCTCTTTGCGCGCGCGGATCGCCGGCACGAGGCGCGCGCGCGTGGCGAGCGCGGCCGGGTGGGGGACGTTGATGCCGCTGGTGATCTTGCCGGCGATGCGGACGGTGGCGTCGAGCGCGGCGGTGTCGTGGGGCGCGCCCTCGACGAGGCGGGCGAGCGCCTCGAGCGTGGCCGACGGGCCGAGCTGCTCTTCGAGCGCGACCAGCTCCCACAGCGCGCCCGACCGCGCGAGGTTCGACCCGAAGACGTCGGCCTCGGCGCGGAGGGCGACCGCGAGCGCGGTGTGCGCGCCGAGGCGGCGATGGAGCTGCTCGAGCAGCCGCAGCGCGGGCACGTGGCTCGGGACGACGGCGACGAGCCCTTCGAGGAGATCGACGGCGTCCTTGGGCGTGCTCTCGGCGAGGACCGCGGCGAGCGCGATGCGGACGTTGTGATCCACCGTGGCCGGCGGTTGACGCTCGAGCCAGCGGCCGTAGAGCGCCGCGAGCTGGGGCTCCTCGTTGCGGCGGATGTGGATGCGCTCCATCGCCTCGAGCACCGCGGGATCCTTGGGCACCTCGTCGCCGAGCGAGTCACTCTGGGCGAGGCATTTCAGCGCCGCGGCGTCCTTGTCGAGCATGAGCTCTTGCAGCTCGGCGGCCTGGAAGAGCAGGAGCGCGTACTCGGCGGTGTCGGCGGCCGATCCGGCGAGCAGCAGCAGCGCCTCGACCAGCTTGGCGGGGTTCTCCTCGGCGCGGAGGAGGCGCGCCACCTCGTTCTGCGGGAGCGGGTGGCGCGGCTTGATCAGCGCCGCCTGGCTGTAGGCCTCGACGGCGTCGTAGGGGTGCTTGAGGCGCTGCTCGTCGAGGATGGCGACCTCGAGCCAGAGGGCGAAGCGCCGCGTGTCGTCGGCCTCGCCGCCGATGAGCGAGAGCAGCGTGCGCCGCGCCTCGTCGTAGCGGCTGGCCTTCTCGAGCAGGCGGTGGCGCGCGCGCAGGGCCTCGGGGTTGTCGGAGGCGATCGCCAGGGCGCGCTCGACCAGCGCGAAGGCGCGATCGCGATCGCCGACGCGATCGGCCATGACCTCGGCGGCGCGGAGGAGGAGCTTGCGCTGGAGCGGCTGATCCGAGGTCAAGTCGGCCTCGGCCTGGAGGGCGCGCGCGAGCTGCTTCGCGTCCCCGGCGCGCTGCGCGTTGCGCTGGAGGGCGAGGATCGCCGAGCGCCGCTGGGGCGCGAGGGCGAGGATCTTCTCGATCTCCTCGATGGCGCGGGCGGGCTGCACGAGCTCGTCTTCCCAGATCGAGGCGAGCTTCTCGTGGAGGCCGATGCGCCGCTCGGGATCGGCCTCGGCCTGCGCGGCCTGCGCGTAGAGCTCGATGCGGGCGCGGACGCCGCGCGCGTCGGTGTCGGGATCGCGCGCGGGCGGCGAGAGCAGCGCCGAGAGCGCGTCGAAGACGCTGCTGTTGCCGGGATCGATGGCCCACGCGGCGCGGAGGTGGGCGATGGCCTCGTCGCGGCGGCGGAGCTGGCGCTCGGTGATGTCGGAGGCGCGGAGGAGGGCGGCGACGCGGACGCGGGTGGGGCGCGTGGCGTTGGCCTCGGCGACCCAGGAGCGGACGCGGACCTCGTGCCGGCCGAGGCGCTGGAGGGCGCGGTCGAGCCGCTCGCGCGTCGAGGCGTCGTCGGGGTCGAGCTCGAGCGCGCGCTCGGCGTGGAAGGCGGCCTCGTCGGCGCGGCCGAGGCCGTCGAAGATCTCGAGCAGGCGCACGTGCTCGTGGGCCTTGGCCTCGGTGGCCGTGAGCAGGCCGAGGCGCTTCTGCCGCACGGCGCTCGCGGCCTCGATCTCGCCCACCGACTCGAGCAGGCGGATCAGCTCGTTGAGGATGCGGCCCGCGGTCGGCGTCGTCTCGGGGGCGCGCGCCGAGGCGCGGGAGAGCAGGCGGCCGGCGTCGACGGCCATGGTGGCGCGCTCGGCCCGCGAGCCCTCGCCGGTGACCGCGGTGCCGAGCTTGTCGACGAGCACGCGCGCCGCCGTGTAGAGCAGCCGCGAGGCGCGGTCGTCGTCGCGCTCGTGATCGGCCTCGGTGGCGAGCGACTCGACGAGATCCGCGGTGCGGTGGTGGCGGACGAGGTGCCGCGTGAAGGCGCCGCGCACCGGCCCGGGCGCCGGCTCGAAGGCCACCGCGCGCTGGAGGGCGACGAACGCCGCGTCGGGCTGCCCGAGCTGGCGATCGAGCACGTCGGCGCGCTCGACATGGATCCACGCCGCGAGGCGGCCGTCCCCGTCGCGGCGATCGGCGTGCGCCGCGGGGGGCGGCGCGTAGGCGTCGGCGAGCCGCTCGAGGTGCGTGGCGAGCACCGCCGCGAGCGCGCGATCCGGCTTCGTCGCGAGCTCGCGCCGCACGACGGCCTCGAGCCCGCGCAGCGACGCGGCGTGGAGCGGCACGAGCCGGAGCGCCTCGGCGTAGGCCGCGCGGCTCTCCGCGAGCTGCCCGAGCGCGTCGTGGAGCCGCGCCTTCTCGGCGAAGAGATCGGCCTTGTGCGCGCTCCCTTCGGCCACCGCGAGCTCGTCTTCGAGGATCGCCAGCGCCTGCGCGAGCTCGCGGTGCCCTTCGAGGAGGCGGCGGATCCGACCGAGCGCCGGCTCCAGCGTGCGCGAGATCGCCCGCGCCCCTTCGTACGCCGATCGCGCCGCGCCGCGGTCCTGCGAGACGCGCTCTTCGTAGAGCCCGAGCTCGACGAGCGCGCGCGCCGCGCCGATGGGATCGCTCTCGCGGAGCCGCGTCGCGCGCAGGCGAAGCTGCCCGGGGATCGTCGCGGGCGAGGCGTCCTCGGTCTGGCTGGCGACGGTGATCGTCCGGTCCCCGTTCATCGCTGCCGACTTCGCGACCGCAGCGGGCGTCGGGGCCGGCTTGATCGCCCCAGCAGGCGACGCGGGGAGCGTCGCGGCCGGCTTCATCGCCCCGGTGGTCGACGCGCTCGGGCTCGGCGGAGGCACGACCACGGGCGCGTTGATCGGCAGCGGCGACGCCGTGGCCGAGACCACCGCCGGCGGCGGCGCGCCCTGCGGCAGCGTGACCGGCGCCTGCGCCATGATCGTCGGCGCGAACGGCAGCGTCGCGCCGGTCCCGGTGCGCGGGATCCCGATCAGCGTCGAGGGCGCGCCCGGCGCGGGCCCGCCGGGCCGAGGCGGCGGCCCCATGCGCGGCAGCGCCGGCGCCGCGGCAGGCTTGATCGGAGGGCTCGGCGGGATGACCCGCGGAGGCGCCTGCGGAGGCCGCGGAGGCAACGGCGGCGCCGCGCTCGGCAGCGGAGGCGAGCCGCCGGGCAGCGTGCCCGTGCGTCGCCCCGGCGGCGTCGGCGTCGGTCCGAGTGGCCCAGGGGTCGTCTCCAGGGTGGGCCAGTCACCGTCACCGGCGTCGGTGTTCTCGTTCTTGTCGGGCCCGTTTCCGTCGTTCCGCTCCGGCACTTGCAGGATCCTACACTGGAAAGCGCGCCTGAATATACCGATGGCAGCAGACGGCGATCTCCGCCGCGAACGCTACGTACCGCGCCGCACGGGCGCCGCCGCCGAGGTGCGTGCTGGGCGTGCTGGAGCGCGCAACGTCCTCGCCCGAAGAACCGAGAGCGCCGGTCCAGGCGCCGTTTGCCAGCGCGATGAAAAATGTTCCGTGATGCTATGGCCGCATGAAAATCAGGACAGCCTCTTTGTTGCTGGCCATTGGGCTCTTCGGTTGCTCTTCAGAGCCGCTCAAGCCGTCGCCCATCGACCCGAGCGACGCTGGCAGCGACGCGCCCACCGACTCCGGGACGGAGCCGCCCGCCGACAGCGGCGCTGACGCCGCGCCGTCTGATCCGGTGCCGCCCATGACCTTCATGCCCACGGCCATTGGCAAGGGAGGCGCCGCCGCGACCGTGGATCAGCGCGGCACCTGGGCCGCGATCGAGGCCCTCAAGGCCGGCGGGAACGCAATTGACGCGGCCGTCGCTGCGGCGGCGATGCTGGGCGTCACCGACCCCTTCTCGTGCGGTATCGGCGGCGGCGGCTTCATGCTCATCTGGCTCGCTGACAAGAAGCAAGCGGTGGTGATCGATCACCGCGAGACGACGCCCCAAGGCATGGACCACGCCGCGTTCTACTCGGGCGGCGTGCTGATCCCGTTCAACGATCTGGTCACGAGCGGCCTCTCCGTCGGCGTACCCGGCACCCTGCGCGGCTGGGACGAGGCGGTGCATCGCTATGGCAAGCGGCCGCTCGCGGACGCGCTCGAGCTCGCCGCGTTCGTCGCCAGGACAGGCTTCGATGTCGACCAGACGTTCCTCGATCAAACGACGCGCAACCTCGACCGCTTCAAGCAGGTGACGAGCACGCGCGCCCTGTTCCTGACGCCGGCCGGCGAGCCCATCCCGCTCGGGGCGATCTTCAAGAACCCCGACCTCGCGGCGACCTACGACCTCATCGCCAAGGAGGGTCCCTCTGCGTTCTACGGCGGCGCGATCGGGAGCGACATCGTCAAGACCGTCACGAGCCCTCCCTTCGCGGCGGGCGCGACCATCGTCTCGCGCCCCGGCTTCATGACCATCGCCGATCTCGCGTCCTACGAGGCGCGGGTGCGCCCCGCGGTGCAGAGCTCGTATCGCGGCCTGACGATCCTCGGCGTGGGGCTGCCCTCGAGCGGCGGTATCACCACGGCGATGACGCTGAACCTGCTCGGAGGCTTCGATCCCGCCGCCATGAGCAAAGCCGATCTCCTGCACCGCTGGCTCGAGGCCTCGCGCCTCACGTACGCGGACCGCAACGCCTTCCTCGGTGATCCAGAGTTCGTGAGCGTGCCAGTGAAAGGCCTGCTCTCTCCCGAGTACGCGGACGCGCGGCGCCCGCTGATCAACGGCGCGAAGGCCTCGACGGCCGCCCAGCCCGCGGGGAACCCCTCGGCGTATCAGCAGGATCCGAGCGGGTCCAAGGCGGACCTGCCCGCGTGGGTGCAAGCCAAGGAGACAGGCTCTGATCTGGATCCCGAGACGACCCACATCACCGTCGCTGACGCGCTCGGCAACATCGTCACGTACACCTGCACCATCGAGTCCGAAGGCGGCAATGGCATGGTCGTCCCCGGTCGCGGCTTCCTCCTCAACAACGAGCTCACCGATTTCACGATGCCAGCCACGAAGGACGTGCAGCACCCCAACGTGCTCGAGCCGGGCAAGCGGCCGCGCAGCAGCATCAGCCCGACGCTGGTGCTCTCGAACGGCACGCCGCTGCTCGCGCTCGGCTCCCCCGGCGGCGCGACGATCATCACGACCGTGATGCAGATCCTCGTGAATCACGTCGACTTCAAGATGCCAATCGACCAGGCCCTCGCCGCGCCGCGCGTCTCGCAACGCAACGCGCCGGGCGCGTCGAGCGACGCCGAGCCGGCCTTCATCAGCTCCCCCGAGGCCGCTGTGCTGGGCGGGCTCGGGCATGTCTTCACGGACGCGGGCCTCATCGGCGCGGCGACCGCGATTCGCTTCAACGAGGATGGAACGATGACGGCCGTCGCGGAGCCGGTGCGGCGCAGCGGCGGGAGCGCGATGGTGGTCACGCCGAAGTGAAGCGGCTGGCGAGGCGGCCCCTGTGCCGCCTCGCCAGCCGGAACGAGACCTACCTGGCCGCCAACCCCTCTCCAGGAAGACCAAGACGATACCATATGGGTATCAATATCCTCTCCATGTTGAGGATATAGATGCCCATATGGTATCGATCTCATCAGGGTGATCAGGATTTTGACACCTCTATGGTATCGATATCTTCTCCACGTCGAGCCCGAGGATACCTTGGAGGTATTGATATCCTCTCCCGGTTGAGGATCGGGATACCTACCTGGTCTCCGCAAGGTCAACGGGTCGAGGTCGGCGCCGCGGAGGGGATGGTGGAGATCGGGGGAACCAGGGCGAAATGCCTACCTGGTGGTTGATGTAGGATGAGGCGGCACGCTCGCCAGCGCGGAGATGTCCTTGCCTTCGCACGTCGAGAATCCTCTCGGCCAAGTGGCGCCTCCGTGCCTACCCTCCGCCCCCATGGCGAAGGTCCTCGTCTCCATGACTCTCCCCGGCCCGGCGCTCGAAGTCCTCCGCGCGCACCACGACGTCGAGGTCGGCCCCGATCCCGTCGGCCTCGGCCGCGACGGCATCCTCGCCCGCATCGGCGACGCCGCCGCGCTGATCACCCGCGTCAGCGATCGCGTCGACGAGGTCGTGCTCGCGAGCGCGCCTTCGCTGAAGCTCGTCGCCAACTGCGGCGTCGGCGTCGACAACGTCGATCTCGCGGCCTGCCGGCGCCGCGGGATCCTCGTCACCAACACGCCCGACGTGCTCACCGACGCGACCGCGGATTTCACCTTCGCGCTGATCCTCGCCGCCTGCCGCCGCGTCGCCGAGGGCGATCGCCTCGTGCGCTCGGGCGGGTGGCTCGGCTTCTCGTTCGCCGACATGCTCGGGGCCCGCGTCACCGGCGCGTCGCTGGGGATCGTGGGGCTCGGGCGCATCGGTCGCGCCGTCGCCGCCCGCGCGCGCGGCTTCTCCATGCGCGTGCGCTACGCCCAGCGGCACCGCGCCGACGCCGAGGTCGAGGGCGCCCTCGCCGCGACCCACGTCGAGCTCGATGAGCTGCTCGCCACGAGCGACATCGTCTGCCTCTGCTGCCCGCTCAACGAGTCGACGCGGGGCCTCCTCTCGCGCGAGCGGATCGCGCGGATGAAGCGCGGCGCGGTGCTCATCAACACGGCGCGCGGCGCCTGCGTCGACTCGCTCGCCGTCGCCGAGGCGCTGCGCTCGGGGCAGCTCTTCGCCGCGGGGCTCGACGCCTTCCCGAACGAGCCGACGGTCGAGCCGGCGCTCCTCACCTGCGACAACGCCGTGCTCACGCCCCACATCGCCAGCGCCGAGCGCCCCACGCGCGAGGCCATGGCCAGCCTCTCCGTGGAGTCGGTGATCGACGTGCTCGCGGGGCGCGCGCCGCGCCACCCCGTCCCGTGATCAGATCGTGATCAGCGCTCGAAGACCCACGGGATCGAGAGCCCATGGCGCGCGCGCAGCCGCTCCTCCCAGAGCACGATCCGCGGCGTGAGCAGTCGCGCCGTCGTCGCCAGGCAGAGCCCCGCGACCACGTCGACGGCGTAGTGCCAGCGCAGCAGCATCGTCGAGAAGATGATGTTCGCCGCGAAGAACCCCATCATGCGCGCCGGCCATTTCCAGCGCGGATCGGTCCGGGCCTGGAGGAACGAGAAGAGGGTGAACCACGTCGGGACCGCGGTGTGGAGCGAGGGGAACACGTCCTTCATCGCGCTCCCCGCCTCGACCGTCCTCGAGACGCAGCCCCAGAAAAAGCCGCCGTCGAGCGGCCCATGGAAGCTGCTCACCAGGTAGCGGATCGGCCCCACCGCCGGCACGGACATGTACCCGAGCTGCCCGAAGCAGAAGACGAACAGCGTCCCCACGGCGAACTCCGCGGTGCGCCGGCTCCCCTTCGAGAGCAGCACGACCGTGATCAGGTAGGTGCCGCAGATGAAGAAGTAGCTGAAGTAGAAGAACGAGAAATACTCGATGATCGGCCGGTGGTTGAGCCGCTCCAGCCAGAGCGCGGGCTCGACGCCGAAGATCTTGAGGTCGAGCTGATAGAGCTGTTCGTCCACTTGATCGGGGCGCACCAGCGGCAGCAGCAGCCGCAGCATGAGGTAGTTCTCGAGCAGCACGCCCGCGAGCGCGAGGCGGTAGACCGTCCAGCGCACGGCGTAGGGCAGGGCCCGCGTGCCTCGAGCGATCCAGCAGCCGAGCACGATGGCCCCGAGGCACAGGTAGACGAGGCGAGAGCACTCTTCCTGATCGGCCCTCCCCGTCGCACCCCACACGAGGCGCCAGACCACGAGCAGGTACGCGAGCATCAGGATGTCCTGGACCGCGAAGATGCGAAGCCAGGACGACGCGGAAGGCACCCTCGCGCTCGTCTCGGCGCCGAGGGCGCGCCCCTCGTCTTTCTGAGCCATGGTGCGCATCCTTGCGCGACCCTGGCCTGGGCTCAAACAAAGTCGTCGCGCCCGGCGTGAGCTTTCTGCGCGGCGCGTGCTGTTTTTTTCTACTCGGGCGTCAGCGCGCCGAGCCCACGTTGCGTGTGTGGGCTCTGCGGCGATTTGTCCGGGGGCTACTGGTTACAGTTCGCGCCGATGCACGCGGCAAACTCGGCCTGGCATTTGTCCTGGAAGCAGTTGAGCCCGCCGCCTCCGCCCCCGGCGCACTCGGGCAGGTGCACGACGACGCAGTTGAGCACCTGGTCGACGAAGAACTGCACGTCGGAGCAACCCTGCGACACGCAGTTGGCGACGCACGTCACGCTGAACACGGGCGGGTTCGACTGGATGTCGATGCACTGGAGGGCGCAGCCGACGACCTCGAGGCACGACTTCGGCATGCACGCGCCGCAGTCCTGCGGACAGATCGAGCAGGTCTCGAAGTCCTCGCACTTCCCGTTCGGACACACCGAGCACACGCCGCAGTCCTGCTTGCAGGACGCGCACGTCTCGTTGTTGTTGCAGAGGCCGTCGCCGCAGCCGACGCATTTCCCGCAGTCGGCCGGGCAGGTCGAGCAGTTCTCCGACTTCGGGTTGCAGACGCCGTTGCCGCAGGCCTCGCAGGCGCCGCAGTCGGGGGCGCAGGAGAGGCAATCCTCGGGCGCCTTGCAGAAGCCGTCGCCGCAGAGGTTGCACACGCCGCAGTCGCCGGGGCAGCTCGAGCAGGTCTCGCCGTTGTCGCACTGCTGGTTGCCGCACTTGGTGCAGAGGCCGCAGTCGGTCGGGCAGCTCGAGCAGGTCTCCTTGCCGGCGTCGCAGGTGCCGTCGCCGCAGGACGAGCACTTGCCGCAGTCCTCCACGCAGGAGCCGCAGTTCTCGCCGCCGTCGCAGGTGCCGTTGCCGCAGGTCGAGCAGGAGCCGCAGTCGATCGGGCAGCTCCCGCAGGTCTCGCCGTTGCCGCAGGTGCCGTCGCCGCAGCCGGCGCAGGCTCCGCAGTCGGGCGCGCAGCTGGTGCAAGATTCACCAGCGCTGCACACGCCGTCACCACACGGCTTGCTCCCACCCCCACCGCCGCTCCCACCGGGGCCGCTGCTCGCGCCGCCGACACTTTCATCCTCGCCGATGGTCCGCCCGCAGCCGGAGCCGACGAGCAAGAGACCAAGGATCAGCGAGAGCACAAAGATCGCTCGGGACCCGAAAGCAGCGCGGTGATTCATCGAAGGCACCAGAAGGGCAAAGGGTAGGCCCGCGAGCATACTCCAGAGCGCTCACGCGGCCCACGTCCTCGCACAACCGCGCCTTGCCCCGCCGCCGGAAGCTCCCCGCGTCCACGCTCGTACCCTCGCGGCCTTCGAACGCAAAAAAGACAAAAAAACGCGGCGAGCCCCGAAGGACTCGCCGCGAAAGTGCTGCCACGAATGTGGACCGCGAGCGGCCCAGCTCGTAGCTCGGGCTATCAGGGCTTCGGCGGGGCGGGGGGCGCCGGCACGGCCGGAGCTTCGACCTTGGGAGCCTCGGGAGCCGCCGGGACCGCGCCGGTGCCGGGAACCTCGGGAGCCGAGGGCGGGGGCGGGGCGCCACAGGCGAGCGCGAGGAGCGAGACAGAGACGGCGAGGGCCGCGACGAGGAACTTGGACATTGGTAAGAGCCTCCGAGCAGAGATTGCGCCGCGTGGAGAACCAGCGGCACCGACCAAGACGCCCCGGGATTCCAGAATAGCTCACTCGAGCCATGAAAAAGATCGAGTGAGCCGCCAAAACCCAGCCGAGCGTCCAGCTAGGCGTGGGAGCCTGACAGAAGAATGGCGACACGAGCAAATAGAGGGCGACTGCGCCTGGTCGAAAGCGTCCCCGAAGCGGGCGCCGAGGCCGGCGATGCAGCGTCCACCCCGGTCCCCGGCCTCCCCGCAGGCGAGGGGCGCTCGCGCTCCACGCCCCCCGACGCTCCCGCTACCCCCGCCGATCGCCGCCCCGCCGACCGGCCTGCTCCCCTCGGCTCCCCGCTCCGCGATCTGCCGGACGCCCAGCTCGTCGCCCTCGGCTGCAAAGGGGACAACCAGGCGCTCGAGCTTCTGTACCGGCGCCACGCCACCTTCGCGATCCACCTCGCCGCCCGGATCGAGGGCTCGGCCCACGACGTGGAAGACATCGCCCACGACGCCTTCCTCCGCGCCTTCGAGCGCCTCAACGACCTCACCGATCGCGGCGCTTTCCGATCCTGGCTCGGCGCCATCGTCGTCCACGCCGTGCGCTCGCGCATGCGCCGCCAGCGCCTCCTCAGCGTCCTCGGCATGGGCAAATCCGCCGAGCCGGTGGACCTCGACGCCATCGCCAGCTCCGACGCCTCGCCGCACACGCGCGCGCAGATCGCCCAGATTTACGCTCTCCTGCGCACCTTGCCGACCGACGACCGCATCGCGTGGACCCTGCGCGCGGTCGAGGGTCACGATCTCGAAACGGTCGCTCGTCTCACCCGTTGCTCTCTCGCGACGGTGAAGCGCCGCATCAGCCGCGCCCAGCATTTCCTCGACGACCACTTCATCGACGCCACGAACGAGGGCTCCGCGCCAGAGCCCACCGCCTCGCCCGATCCCAAGGAAGCACTCTCATGAGCCGCCGCTCCGTTCCCCGCATTGCGCCCGCCGATCTGCGCGACCACGCCGAAGAGGCGCGCATCGATCGCATCTGGGCGCGCATCGAGCCGGAACTCGCGGTCGCTCCCGCGGCGAGCCGCCGGCCCGTCCTCGCTTACCTGGCGATCGCCGCGGCCTTCTCGGCGTTCGCCGGCGGCGTCTTCGTCGGCAAGGTCGCCTTCCAGGGCCCGGTGCTGACGGCGATCGCGCCGGTGCAATCGAACGAGCGCACCACGGTCGACGTCCTCGCGGCCGGCACCCAGGGCCGCACCTTCCCGCTCCCGGGCGGCGGCCAGCTCCAGCTCCAGCCCGGCGCCACGGTCGAGGTCGAGCGCGCCGGCGGGCAGCTCACGCTCAAGCTCCTCCAGGGCGCGGCCTCGGTCGACACGCTCAGCGCCCCGCAGACCCCGGGGCTGATGATCGTCGCCGGCGAAGCGCAGCTCAACACCCAGGCCGGCAGCGTCGTCACCGTCCGCCGCAACCAGGACGATCTCGACGTGAGCGTGAGCGACGGCTCGGTCAGCATCACGTCGCCCGCCGATCCGCAGCCGCGCAAGCTCGGTCGCGGCAGCCAGGTCGACGGCGTCCCGCTCCACACCGCCGTCGCCGTCCTCTCTCCGACGAGCCCGCCTGCAGTGCGCACCCCGCTGCTGACGGCCGGCGCTCATCGGCCCAACCAGCCGCGCGCGGGCGGCAAATCCGCCACCGTCGACGCGCCCGGCTGGCTCACCAGCTACGAGAACAACGAGGACACGACGGCCCTCGCGCTGCTCCGCCAGCTCCCCGGCGGCCTCCCCGGCGCGATCAGCAACGCCAGGAGCGCGCAGGAGCTCATGGCCATCAGCACGATCGCCCGCGGCAAGGACGGCGATCCCGGCGCCGCGATCTCCGCGCTGAAGAGCGTCGTCGATCGCTTCCCGGAGGACGTGAACGCGCAGATGGCAGCGATGTCGCTCGCGCGTATGTACCAGGCGGCAGGCAAGAGCGATCTCGCCACGGCGTACCTCGAGCGCGCCAACAAGCTCAACGGCCCGCTCGCCGAGGACGCGCTCTGCCACCGCGTCAAGGGCGAGCGGAGCGCCGGTCACAAGGATGAGGCGGTCCGCCTGGCCCGGGAGTATGTAGCCAAGTACCCCGATGGCCGGTGCAAGGACGACGTCGAGCTCGCGCTCGAGAGCGACAACGGATCGGGGGGCTCGCCCGCGGCTCCTCCGTCCGCTGTTGCCCCGGTGCCCGCGCCTCCTGGCAGCCCTGCTCCGTAGCGCCTCTGCCTCGGCGGTGCTGCTCGTCACCGCTTCGGCCTTCGCGGTCGATCCTCCGGCAGCAGCGGTCGCTCCCGCCGCGAGCGCCGTCGCCGCGCCCGCGTCCCGCATCGTCGAGGTCCGGGTCGCGCTCTCGACCGACGCCCTCAAGAAGCTCTCCGAGCCTCGCCTGCGCCGCCTCCTCGAGATCGAGCTCGAAGGCAGCGCCGTCCTCGCCCCGGGCACCATCGGGCCGCTCGGCGATCACGTCGCGTACATCTGGGTCGACCGCCCCTCCGAGGACCAGATCGCCATCGACGTTCGCGTCGGCGACCGCCCCGTCTCCCGCCGCGAGATCGCCGCCGCCCGCCTCTCGGGGGACGAGGCCGCCCGCCTCGTCGCCATCGCCGCCTCCGAGATGGTGCGCGACCAGCTCGAGCCCGTCCGCGCGCCGCCCCGCCGCCCGCCGCCCCCGCGCCGCCCGACCGAGGCCGAGATCGAGCTCGCCTCGCGCGGCCTCCCCGCCGTCCAGCTCCTCGCCGGCGCCGACGTCGCCTTCGCTCCGAAGGACGGGGCCGTCCTCGCCGGCACCTCCCTCGGCCTCGGCTTTCGCTACTACGGCATCAGCGAGACCCTCTTTGCCCGCTGGCTCACCGGCCCCTCCAACAGCGGCGCTCTCCGCTGGCTCGAGCTCGGCCTCTCCGCCGAGTACCGACTCTGGCTCTCCCCTTCCTGGCGACTCGCCTTTGGCGGGGAAGCCGCCGTCGCCTCGGCCCACCTCGGCGACGCCCATGTTGCCTATGGCGCGCCGGGCGAGCGCGACACCTGGTCTGCCCGCGCCGGCGGCCGCATCGGCGCCGAGCTCCACCTCGGAGGACCGGTATGGCTGAGCCTCACCGCCACCCCAGGCGCCATCCTTCGTCCAGTCCGCTACGAGAGCCCTGCCGGCAAAGGCGCCATGGAGGGCCTCTGGCTGGGAGCAGGCCTTGACCTCCACTTCGAGTGGGGCCGCAAAGCCGTCCTGGTGCCTGTAGGCGGCACCTAGCGACTCACATGATCGAGGACTCGAGTCCTCGATCATGTGAGTCGCTAGGTGCCGCCTACAGGCACCAGGACG
>FSTQ01000031.1_pt1 | contig 21003 bp, 19 predicted proteins | sample 1637281 | NCBI WGS metagenome assembly FSTQ01 (sample SAMEA3914818, study PRJEB12502) | metagenome | biome: forest; material: soil | place: Canada | collected 2010-06-26 | depth 0.1 m
ATTGGGTACGACCCCAGGAGGGATCGCTCTCAAGCACGCTCTGGAGCAGGATGAAGCTGGGCCAACGTCCGAGTGCGCTCGAGGTGAGATCCCGGACGGCAGCAAAGGCGGTATCGTGAGACTGTCCACCGGACGGGACAGGCTCAGTCGCCGCCGCGCCTGGACAACCACAACCTCCCTTCGGCGCTCGTCGTGGTGCCGAGGTTCTCCGCGGCCATACGTCGGATCGCCATCGCGAGGCCGTCGCGCAGGGTCGCGAGGGTCAGGATGCTCGACAGATCGAGGCCGAGCGAGACGACGGTCTGGGCGACATTGGGGCGGAGACCGGTGATGATCCCCTCGGCGCCGAGCAGGCGGATGGCGCGGATCAAACTGATGAGGTGGTTTGCCGTGGCCGTATCCACGACCTCCACGCCCGTGAGGTCGAGAATGGCGAACCGCGCTCGTCCCTTCATGACGGCCGCGAGCAGATCCTCCATGACCCGCGCTGCGCGGCGGCTGTCGACCACTCCGATCATGGGGAGCGTGAGCACGCGGTCCCAGACCTGGAGGATGGGGGTCTCGAGGTTCCGGATGACCTCCTGCTGGCGTTCGATGAGGGCGACCTTGGTCTCGAGCTCGGCCCTCGCTTTCTCGCGCTCGGTCACGTTGATGCTGATGCCGAAGGCTCCCTCGATGTGGCCCTGATCGTCGCGCAGGGGCCGTATCGCGGTCTCCCAGATGACGTCGCCGAGCGGGATGACGAGGTCCACGTGCTCCCCCGCGAGCGCCCGGCGGGCCGGCCGGTTCGACTGCTCGTCGAAAATATCGAAGACACTCTGACCCAGCTGCTGCCGCGGCCGGAGGCCCATGGCCAAGAGCGCCTTGCCTTCCTGGAAGGTGTAGGCGCCCCGCGTATCGATGGCCCACACGGAGACATCCATTTCCTCGAGCATCGCGCGCAGGATCCTCGCGTCTTGCTCGACGCCGGCGGAGCGTCCCGATCTCTCCGCGCCCCTTGCGGGCGGCGGGGCCGAGAGCTGCACGTAGACCCAAGGCTGCCCTTCGGCGCGCCGCGCGCTCATGACGAAGGGCGTGTACGCGCCGTCGGCTCCGCGGAAGCGAAGGCTCGTCGCTGCTCCCGTCGCGCTCGTGAGGCTCGCCCACGCGGCCTCGAACGCGCCCCGGTCCTCCGGATGTACGCACTCGGCGAGCGAGGCCCCGGCGCCGAGCTCCGCCGGCAGGGTGCGCTGCGCCAATTCGTTGACGTCGAGGGCCGCCCCGGCGGCGTCGGTGATCACCAGCAAGTCCGGGTGCGACGAAAAGTAAACACCCACGCGGCTCACAACATCGTGAACACTCGCGCTGCTCATATGCACGTTTTTCCGTTGAGGTAAATTGACTTCCAACCTTCCGACACAGCCCGTAGGATACGAGACGTCGGCGAGCCACAGAGAAAAAATCGCTCAGCTGCTCAGGGGCTACGTTCGGGTCCCGTGACGGTGCTCGCGGCACGTCCCCTTGAGCGAAGGAGGGAGATCATGTCGCGACGCGCTCACTCTGCCGTGTCCCTGCTCCTCGTGGTTCCCGAGGCCCATGTTCGGCAGCTCGATCTGCATTTTCAGACCGCGTGGTACGACGTGTTCCACCGCGCCCGCCCCAACCAGATAAGCCATGTGCTTTGCATGGGGCCAATTGTCTGGGTGACGCTGATCTTCGCCTGTCTCTTGCCATTGCCGGGGTTCACGCCCCCCGGGTTGGATCTTGGGCTCGTCCTGGCTTTCGCGCTGGTGGCTGCGTACGTGGCCATGGACCGCGGGCTTGGGCTGGTGATGGCCCCGGTCATGGCGGCGCTCTGGGCGAGCGCGCACCTCCTCGTCAGCGCGCGGGGCGCAGGGGCGCTCCCCGTTGCGCTCGTGGTGCTCGCCGCTGCGGGCGCCCTGCAAACGTGGACCCACGCGTTCGAGGACGTACCGCCGCCGCTCAGCGGCACCAAGGGCTGGGTCACCGTGTCGGAGTGGCGTCGCAAAGCCTCGTTGCCGCGTTTGATGCTGGCCTTCGTGCTGTCGTTGTCGGTCTATATCCTCGTGGAGATCTTCTCGTCACCGCGGCTCCTCGGCGTCCAGGTGTTCAAGCTGATGCTCCGCCTCGGCTACAAGCCGAGGGTCCGCGCGGAGATCGCCGCAGAGTCGCGGCGAATCCTGGCGACGAGCGGCGCTGCGTGAAGCGGCTAGTCCCGCCCGTCTGAGGTACTGGATCAGGCCTTCTCGGGGCGGGGCGCGCTCACGAGGTACACCGTGCGGGCCACGGCCATGAAGACCTCGTACACGAGGCCGAAGACGGCCCCCGGCGCCCATACGTCGTTCGCGACCATGAACGGGACGTAGACGGCGATGTGAATGAGGTCGGAGACGATGAGGGCGAGGAGGAGCAGGCGCGTGACCCGCCGTTCGCCGGCGCGGACCACGAGAAACTCGATGAGGCCGTAACCGAAGACGAGCTGCCCGAAGGATCGCACGAGCAACATCGACGCCGGCGAACGTGCGATGTCGGCCGCGAGGGCCGGCGTGACCAGGTTCTGGAGGCCGGCGGCGGGGGAGAGAAGGAAAAAGAGGCCGCTGAACATCGACATGAAGCCGTCGATGTAGGCGAAGAGAACTCTGGCAATACGATCGTTCACGGGGTCACGCCTCCGCCTTCGAGCAAGCGCCGCAGACTACGCGCTTCGGAGAGATAAACGCGCGCGTTCGGGCGCGTCAAGAAGTGGTTCCAGAAGAACGGAAGGAGCCAGCCATTCGGATCGAGCACCATGATGTGCTCGAGGCGGCATTTCCCGTCGCCGAGCGGCGTGATCCGGTCGTACGAGGCGTAGTTCTTGTAGCGGGCGTAGCCGGGGACGAGCGGCGCGTCCGGGTGATCGACGGAGAGCGTGAGGACGCCGATCTCTCCGTTCTCGCGGCGCCGTACGCTGGTGATCGCGACCCCGTCCCGGGGCGCGGTGAGGGGGCTCTGCGACCGGAAGCGCATCGTCCCGAAGATGGCCAGCTCGGCTCCGTCGGGTCGGGTGCCGAGGACGCGCCCTCCGGCGTACGATTCGTTGATCTGGGTGATCGGTGCTCGTTCATGCACGAACGAGCGGATCGCTTCGGCGCTCGCGGCCACGATGCTCTCCGAGAGATAAGCGACGTAAGGGCAGTACTTGGTGAGGCAACGATAGACGCGCACGCCGTCGTCTTCGACGACGAGGCTCCTGGCGTCGGGTGAATCCAGCACCGCGCGCACGCGGGCGTGCTCGGCGTCGAGGTCGACGTCTTCGGGGCGTGGGAAGCGCACGGGGCGATGGCGACGAAAGGAGACGGCGACGGGGGCCGCGAGTGCGAGGATGAGTGTGCTGAGCAGGAGGGGCCAGGACATGAGAGGGTGATCGGGAGCGTATAGGTTTTCTGGGCGAGGTCGAGGGGGAGGTTTTGGCGGGGGCGGTACGGTCATCGGTATGGGGTCGAACCGGTGGTTTCGAACTGCGGCACTCGAGGTCGCGAGGCGGGGGTTTGCCCGAACCGGGTTGAATTTACACTGGTGTGGCCACCCGCCGCCCTTGCGGCATCCGAACCTGTCGCACCGGGTTGAATTTACACTGGCGTCTGTCGTCTTGCCCGGTCGTCTTGCCCGAACAACCGGGTTTTCCCCGAACCGGGTTGAATTTGCACTGGGTTGGTTCCGGGTTATTGGCGGAGGTGGCGCCCGCCAAGTCTGCACGAGACTCCGCCACCCAATGTCCTATGAAAGTGCCCGAAATCCGAAGACTCCATCTTGGCACGGTGACTGCCTTGGACCGGGAGTGTGGCCTTCCCTCGACCTATCCGCCCGCTCGTCACGTGCATGCTCACCAGGCGTTGCTACCAGCGCACATTCCGACTTCGCCCGTCCGAGGAGACCAACCAAATATTTCTCTATAGCCTTGCCTGGGCGGCCGCGAAGACCGGCGTCCTGATCCATGCGGCGTGCGTGATGTCGAATCATCACCACATCGTGCTCACCGATGTTCGAGGGACCCTGCCCAACTTCGCCCGAGAGCTGCACAGAACGGTCGCCAAGGCGCTGAACGCTGCACAGGGGCAATGGGAAAACCTCTGGTCTGCTGAGCAATATCATAGCCTGGAGCTCGCCTCGGACGAGGACGTCATCGATAAGATCGCATACGTCGCCGCGAATCCAACAGAGGCGGGGCTTGTGAAAACTCCTGATGATTGGCCAGGGGTGATGTTGTTGCCGGAAGGCAACGGCAAGACGTTGGAAATCCGGCGGCCGGGGAAGTATTTCACGAACAGCAGCGTGTTTCCCGAGACGGTGACGCTGCGGGTGGTTCCGATGGTGGCGAGGCAACTGCCGCGAGCGGCGATCTCTCGACGCGTGGCTGCGGCTATCGAGGGTGCGGTCGCGCGGGCGCGGGAGGCCATGGTTGCGGCAGGCAGAAGGTTCCTCGGGCGGCAGGCGGTGCTCGGGCAGTCGTTTGAGAAAAGGGCGGAGTCGTTCGAGCCGAAACGCGGGCCAATCCCGCAGGTGCGCGCGAGGAATCGGTCGCTTCTCAAGGCGATTCTTGCGAGGTGTGCGGGTTTTCGTGGGATGTATCGAGAGGCGTTCGAGGCGTGGCGTGGTGGTGACCGAAGTGTGGTGTTCCCGTTTGGGACGTGGGCCATGAGATTGGTTCATGGCGCGGTGGTTGCTGCGGGACCGGGGTAGGGCGCGCTTGGGTTCGGGCGAGCTGCGCTGGGGGATGCTGGGTTTTGAGAGGCACGAGCGATTCTGCAGATGGCGATGGTGAGGGACGCCGGGGTCGACGTAGTAGTCATGCCTTCGTTTGAAGCAGCGTCCACCGTGGGGGGCCGCCAGGGCGGCGCGTCGTGCAATGGCGTGGTTGGTGAAGCCTGTCCTTCGTGATGGCGCTCGCCTAATCTTGGCGTTTATTGTCTGTGAGGGGCAACCCGAGGAGGGGCAATCAGCGATCGGTCAACCCGGTTGCGGTCTCTTACGTGGTTGCGGTTCCTGTGGGCGCGGCGACAGCGCTCACTGGGCCCCTATCGACAGCTTATCTCTGGGGAGTTGCAGCCTGGCGAGCATGGACTCGCAAGAGGCCGCTTATCGACAGCTTATCTCCGGGCCAGCTTCTCCGCGGCGGTCGTTCAACCTGGTTGCGGGTTCTGCGATCTTTTTGGCGCTACCGGGTTGGGTCCTTGTGGAGGTCCTGTTCAACCTGGTTGCGGTTCCTGTTGGCGGTTCCTGTTGCGGTGGTTCCTGTTGCGGCGCTGTGTTCAACCTGAGGATGCTGGGTTGGAGTTCCTGCCGGGGTGAGGTTCTGACGCAGCGCTGGAGGTCCTCTCGGTCTCTACCGGGTTGAGGTCCTTGCTGGGAGATCCTCGGTCTCTACCGGGTTGAGGTCCTTGCTGGGAGGTCCTGCGGTTCCTGTTGCGTGGGTGGCGTGACGGACGTTGTCTCTGCCGGGTTGAGGTCCTCGGAAGTCCTCGGGTTTTCAACCTGGTTGCGGTTCTATAGAGCGGGTTGCGGTTCTATAGAGCGGTTCCTGGTTGCGGTTCAACCTGGTTGCGGTTCCTGTTCGACGTTTTGACGGTGTCTCTGCCGGGTTGAGGTCCTCGGAAGTCCTCGGGTTTTGAACCTGGTTGCGGTTCTTAGCGGTTCCTGGTTGCGGTTCAACCTGGTTGCGGTTTCTGTTCGAGCTACCTGGTTGCGGTTCTAGCGGTTCCTGGTTGCGGTTCCTGTTCGCGGTTCAGTTCAACCTGTTAGCGCGCCGCGGCCGAGCCGCAGGCCGACCTGGTTGCGGTTTGTTCGGTTCAACCTGTTAGCGCGCCGCGGTTCCTAGCGGTTGCCGAGCCGCAGGCCGCGCTCGAGGCGACGAAGAAGTCCGCGGACAAAGCCATCGTGAAGGTGGCCGCGGTCGAGGCGAAGGGGAAGTCGCCCCGACGCACTCGTAGGCTCGTAGGCTTCAGATCCCGCCCGACGTCACCGGCACGCCGGACAGCAAAAAGTCCCGCACCACGGCCATGTGCTGCATGCCCGTCGCGCCGCTGTCGGCGCTCTCCGCGGGGAAGAGATCGCCGATGGGCATGTACACGCGGGTGTCGATGACGAGCCCGGCGTCGAACTGCGCCGCGCCGACGTGCACCGGCGCCTCCAGCGCGCGCAGCTCGGGCGAGGCCAGCACCCAGTCGTAGGGCTTGGTCCGCGGAGCGTTGGTGTTCTCGTTCCCGGCGCCGTCGACGGGGTAAGGCGCGGTGACCGAGAAGCGCGCCGCGAGCGTCGCCAGCGCGTCCTCGCTCCGCGAGTTGGTGTTGAAATCGCCGCCCATCACCACGAAATCACCCTGGGGCACGACCGCTTGCAGCTGGGCAACGATCGCTGCAGCCTCGGCGTTGCGCTCGGACGCGTTCGACGTGAGCAGGTGGACGCTCACCGCCCAGAGATCGACGGGCCCGGGGATGTCGATGTGGGCCCAGGCGAAGTCGCGGTTGCTGACCTTGGGATCGGCCCACTCGCCGAACGCGAGGATCGGATAGCGGCTGATGACGCCGTTGGGGATCTGGCCGGTCCCGCGCGCGATCGTGCACTCCGTGCCGCAGATGTCGTCGGTGAGCTGGCGGAAATCCTCGCCCGAGTCGAGCCCGTAGTTGACCTCCTGCATCAGCACGACGTCGGCGTTGATGCCTTGGAGGATGCGGATCCCGTTGCCAGGATCGTACGACTGCAGGTTGCCGCTGGTGAGGTTGGCGGCCGCGACGCGGAGGCGCACCTCCCCGAGCTCGCCGCCCGCGCCGTTGCTGCTGCTGCCTCCGCCTCCACCTCCGAGCCCCCCTGCGCCGGTCGTCGCGCTGCCGCCGCCTGCGCCCATCGTCGCGCTGCTGCCTCCGCTGCCGGTGGTGCTGGTCGCCTCGACCGGGGTTGGAGGGATCGTCTCCTGAGAGGAGCAAGCAATCCACGCGAGGGGGAGCAGAGAGAGCCAGGGCAGCGCGCGCGTCGAGGGCAGCATGAAGCGGCTATATAGCCGCTGCTCGCGCGCCGCGCTCCTGCCTCGGCGCGCTCGGATGGCGCTCGGTGATGACGCGCGAAGTCATCGGTCCGCGAGGATGACGATGTTCCTCGGCGTGACCGCGCGTTGCACGAAGGTCGCTACCGTGACCCGCGCGTCGCTCTCGGCCAGCGCCGCGGCGCGATCGAGGACCACCGCGACCTCGACCAGGCGCGCGAGCATGCTCCGGGGGAGCGCGAGGCGCCGGATCACGGCGTAGCGTCGGCCGGACTCCTCAACGTGGTAAGCGATCTCGGCGTCGGTCGGCGGCGCGAGGCCGCGCTGGGCCAGGGCTCGCTCGGCCACGTCGCGCAGGCCGGCGCGGGCGCGGCGCCGGTTGATCCCGCGCATCTCCTCGCCCGGCGCGAGCACGACGCCGCGCTCGCGCAGCAGCCGCAGGAGCGCGTAGCGGACCTGTCTGGCCTCGATGGTCGCGGCGATGCTCGCCTCGACGCCGCGGGGCTGAGCGGTGAGGTTGGTGAGGCCGAGCGTGTCCTTGCGCAGCGCGAGCCCTGCGGCGGCGCGCGAGAGCGGAGCGCGCGCGGGGCCGGCGATCTTCTGCAAGCAGCACGAGACGAGCGCGACCTCGCAGCGAGCCTCGGCGGCGGCGGTGATCAAGCGATCGCCGACTTCGCCGCAGGCGTGGAGGCCGACGGCGAGATCGTCCGGCGCGAACACCAGCGGCTCGCGGCAGGCATCGAACGCCGTGAAGCGCGCGACGCTGCCCCCGGCCTCGACCTCGCCGGCGCGCTCCACGGCGCGCGCGGTGGCCGACGCGACGCGATCGACGTCGCGCTCGATGCCCAGCGCCTCGCGATCGAAGAGCTCGGCCGCGAGCCGCGTGAAGTGTCCCTCGCCCGCGCCGACGTCGACGATGCGCGCCGCCCGCGCCGCCATCGGCCCCACGGCGCCGAGCAGCGCGGCGAGCTGCTCCCGCTTGCGCTCCGAGACGGATCGCAGCGCCGCGGGCGGAGGCGCGCGCCGATCCACGTCGAGGGCGGGCAGCTCTGTCCCGGCGAGCACTGCGGCCGCCAGCGCGACGAGGCTCCCGGGCGCGCCGGCGAGATCGGCCGCGCAGGGCGCCAGCCCTTCGGCCTCGCAGCGCCGCAGATCGTCGTCCCCGAGCGCGAGGAGAAAATCAACCCAGTTGCGCTCCACGCACCAGGTTGGGGGATCGACGTCGTCGACGCGCCCGTCGAGGATGTCGCGCACCGGGAGCAGCGTGTGGAGCACGCCGTCGAGGGCGAACGCGGCGTCGAAGGGCATGGGCCGCGAAGAGAACGGGGCAATCGCGCCGCGGTCAAGCCCGGATGCGCCGCAGATCTTGAGCGAGCACGCACGTCGACTTGGTGTCCGCGCGCTGTGGGTGGTACGGTCCCCGACGCACCCGCGAACCATGCCTCGAACCACTCTTCAAATTGGCAGCAGCGACGTTCCTCAAGCGCCCAACCTCGCGCGCGTCCGCCTCGTGATCGCCGCGATCGCCGGCGGCGCCGCCACGATCGACGAGATCGCGGAAGAGACGGACATCTCGGCGCGTCACCTCGGCTACGCTCTCCGCGCCGCGCAGACGCTCGAGCTGCTCGACGGCGCGAAGAAGCCGACGCCCGCCGGCCTCGCCTTGATCGAGACCGATCAAGAGAGCGAGGCGGAGCGCGACGCCTTCCGCCGCAGCATCGAGGCGAGCGCCATCCTCCAGGCGATCGCCCCGACGCTGCTCTCGCCGACACCTCCAACGAAGAAGGTGCTCGCGGGGCGGATCGAAAAGCTGACGGGCCTGTCGACCGCGACGGCCGCGCATCGCGCCAGCGACTTGCTGGCGTGGCGCGAGCAGCTCCTCGACGAGCCCGAAGCAACTTAGAGCTTGTTCAACAGGCGCCGGGCTCGGAACCCTCACCCCTCACCCGGGCGGGAGAGGGGCTCGGAACCGTGAGGATCTTCCCCCTCTACCTCTGGTAGAGGGGGTGAGGGAGCCGCGCAGTTGCCTGTTGAACAAGCTCTTAGCGCGGAGACGGAGGAGAGGAGAGGGGGAGGACAGGAAGGTGGGAAGGCCAGAGGAAGGTTGAGAGGATCTCTGCCTCTGTCCTTGCCGTTGGACCGTTTCCGGACTTCCTCTGACCGTCCCGTTTTCCCGTCTTCCCGTAACTCTCCCTCCGGGAGGGGCGCTCGATCCTCGATGCGCCCCTCTTCGAGCTACATCACCGCTTCTTCCGGCGTGATTGACTCGATCACCGCGTCCGGCTGACCGAGCTTGCGCAGCAGGCGGTAGTGGGACACCACCGCATCGCCGAGGGTGAGATTGGCGCGGTAGCGGAGCCCGTGCTCGGCGGCGACCTCCTCGACGATGCGAGAGAGGGCCGGGTAGTGCAGGTGGCAGACCTTGGGGAAGAGGTGGTGCTCCACCTGGAAATTGAGCCCGCCGAAGTACCAGGTGCAGAGCGGGTTCTCGCGCGCGAAGCTCACGCTCGTCTCGAGCTGGTGCTGGGCGACGCAGCTCGCGAGGTGCTCGCCGCGCTCGGGGAGCGCGAGGAACTCCACGTCCTCGACCACGTGAGCCAGCTGAAACACGCTGGAGAGCGTGATTCCAAGGGCCATCACCGTGATGAAGTGAAACAGCACCACGTGCCCGATCGGGTGATAGAGCGCGGGGATGATCATCGCCCAGAGCGCGAAGACGAGCTTGCCGAAGGCGAACATCGCCAGATCAGCGCGGCTCGGCTTGCTCAGGTGGTGGGGGCCGGCGCGGAGCGTGCGGAGGTGGTTCCAGTCGTCGACGAAGACCCATTTCGGCAGCAGCAGCCCGTAGAGCGCCCACATGTAGATGTGCTGGTAGCGATGCCCGACGCGCCGAGTCTGCTCGGGCGAGAGGCGGGCGACGGGGGCGAAGTCGAGATCGAAATCGATCCCCTCGATGTTGGTGAAGGTGTGATGAAAAACGTTGTGTTTCTGGCGCCAGATGAATGACGCAACGCCCATGATGTCGAGCGTCATGCGAAATAGCTTGTTGACGACAGGCGAGCTGGAGTAGGCGCCATGGTTGGCGTCGTGCTGAATGCTCATCCCGACGCCGGCGATGGAGAGGCCGAGCGAGATCGCGAGGAGCACGCCCTGCCACCAGGCCTGGGCGAAGAACACGAGGAGCACCCACGATCCCACGAACCACGTGAGGATGATCGCCGACTTGAGGTACATGGCCGGGAGATCGCGACGTCTGCCGCCGGGCCCGTCAAAGTAGGCGTCGGTACGGCGCTTGAGCTCGCGCGAAAAGGGGCTGTGAGCCGCAAACCGCAAGCGAGGGGGCGAGGCGGGCGACGAGACGGAGGCGTCTTGATCCATGGAGTGCAGATTGGACTCTCTTTCGCCCCCGCTGAATGTCACGATTGGGTTGTACTGATACGAGTCAGCGACGTTACCCCAACGTGCTCGGGTTCGGTGAGAGAACGCGCTCGAGTTCGATCATTCCACAACCTCACTGTAGAGTTCTCGCTTGGCCACCGACGACACCCACTACGAGAAGCTCGCGCCTCGCCGGCTCAAGGAGTTCCGCGACGAGACCGAGTTCGATCGGATCGCCTTCGCGATGCGCGCGCTGCGCCGGCTGCGTACCAAGCGAATGCGCGTCGTCGTCTACGCGACGATGTCCACGCTCCAGATCGAGCAGGGCCGCGACCTCCGCCGCGGGGAGGGGGCGACGTTCGCGCTGGTCGGGATCCCTCCGCACGCCAGCCGCGAGCACATCGCCTACGCGCTGGCCGAGCTCGTCGGCGTCGCCTCGATCCCTTACGCGGTGCAGGCGCTGCTCGCCGATCCGATCTCCGACGCGTGAGCGCGTGGCGCGCGGCTGCGAGTCAGCGCGGGGGTGACGCGAGCGCGGCGCAGAGCGGGCAGCCGGCGGCGGCGTGCGCGTCGTCGCGGCGATGGAGGTCGAGCACGGCGCGGGAGACCTCGGCGAGATCGCGGCGGACCTCGCGGCGCTTGCCCTTGATGCGCGGGATCGCGAGGTTGTCGTAGGCCGTGGTCTGGTGGCGCATCCAGGCGATGACCGCGGCCTCGGCGCGGCGCTCGACGGGGATGCGCTCGGTGCGCGCTACCGTTCCGCTGCCGACGGGCGTGGCGTGCGCCGTCACCCGCGCGGCGAGCTCGGCCGCGAGCGCCGACCAGCGCGGCGAGAAGCGCAGGAACGCCGTGACCTCGGCGCCGAACTCAACCACGTACGAGGCCTGCTCGCGCTCGCGGCGCTGGGTGTCCGAGGCGCGCCGCTTGGCGTAGGCCTCGGTCGATCGCTCGGCGTCGAGCGCGGCGCGGGCGGCCTCGATGTTGGCGGCCGGCGCCCACAGCCCCCTGGAGAAGAGCTTGCGGCCGCGCTTCTCCAGCACGGCCCACGAGGGGCCGGCGGCCTTCACGCGGCGCGTGAGCCCGGCGTCGCCCGGAGGGAGGCAGGCCCACCCGATCGGGGCGGTGAGCAAGGTTCCGTCGGCGGCGCGAAAGACGCGCGGATCAGCGGTCGGGGCGAGCGTGAGGGCTTCGGGCATGGCGGCGCGGGCTCCTATACACGAGTTCTTCCCCGTTGCGCTCGGCTCGGGGCTCCCGCATTCTCGCTCGCATGGTGCGACGCGCTCTCCTGCTCTTCGGCGCGGCCCTCGCTACCCTCACGATCGACGCCGCCGCGGTGGCCACGCCGCAGGGGGAGGCGGTCTATCGGCTCGACTCCCTCTCTCGGCAGCTCGCCCCCGGAACCCCGTTTGGCTGCCCCGAGCTCGACCTCGTCGACTACAAGGGAGGCGCCCTCCGCTTTCGCCCCCACGCCAGGGTGATCCCCGAGTTCAAGGAGCGCCTCGAGAAGCTCGAGGCCGTGGTCGCGGCCGTGGCCACCGAGGTCTACGGGCGCCCGCCGCTCACGCTCGTCGATCTCGGCACCTTTGCTTGCCGGCGCATGGAAGGTCACCCGCGCTGGCTGAGCGAGCACGGCCTCGGCAACGCCATCGACGTCGCCGGCTTCGACTTTGGCCCTCTCCCCAAGGGCGCCACGCTGCCGGCCGGGCTCGATCGCGCCTTCAAGAACGGGTTCGAGGTCCGGGTGCAAAGCCACTGGAACTCGAAGTCGGGGCACGCCGCCGTGCATGCCCGCTTCCTCAAGACGCTGGCGCGGCGGCTCATCGCCCGCAGCGATATCTTCCGGGTCCTCCTCGGGCCGGGCTATCCCGGCCACGGCAACCATTTCCACTTCGATATGGCACCCTTCCGGATGGTGCAGATCTTCGAGGACGGTCAGGTCTTGAAGGGCGATCCGCCGCCGGCCACCCCCTGACGCGGCGCCGGTAAACCCCGCTCTCCCGCGCTCATTTCACGTTGCGCCAGCTCGAGGTCCGCTTCTTGGGCGGGCGCACTGTCGTCCTCCGCGCCAGGCCGAGGACGCCGGGGGGGAGATCGTCAATCGAGGTGATCTCGACCCCGGAGCGCCGGAGGGCGCGCCACACCGGCGGGCCCTTGCCGAGATCGCACTGGAGCACGAGCACCTCGGGGGCGGCGGGGGGGACGGCGTGGAGGGAGAAGGCATAAGCCTCATCGTCCTTGTAGAAGGTCGCGAGCTGCTCCTCGGCGCGATCGAGGGCGTCGCCTTCTACCCACCCTTGCTTGTCGACCGACTCTTTGAGCTCGGGCGCGTTGGCCCACACCACGCGCAAGGCCTGGAGCTGGGCGTTGCGCGCCGTGGTGGGGGCGGTCTTGGTCCGCATCCGCACGCGCTGGGTCGTCACCCAGGAGACGACGTGTCCGTGGCGCCGCTCGATCCCGATCACCGCCACCATGACCGAGAGCGCGGCGGTGCCGAGGAGGATCCAGAGGGCTTTGAAGCGGCGCTGAGCGTGGAGCGTCACCACCGTGGTGGAGATGGGCAAGAGGAAGAGGAACATGCAGAGCGTCTGCACCGCGAAGAGCAGGAACCACATGACGATGAAGTCGCGAAAGCCGAGGTTGGGGAGCCAGTTGTTCCCGAAGTCGAACCCCGCCGCGACGACGAGGACGACCAGGCTCCCGCCGGTGAAGCCGCGATAGAGCCAGAGCTCGCGGCGCGTCTCCTTGCGGAGGAGCACATAAGGGAGGAGGAGCGGATAGAAGACGTAGAAGAGGAACGGCCTGGGCGCGTGCTCCCGGTAATAGGCTTCGAAGGCGAGGTGGCGGCGCACCGCCCGCTCCAGCAGGGGTGAGCGCCCGGCGCGCTCGCGGATGGCCTCGGCGGTGGCGAAGACGGCGAGAGTCAGCGCCACGTTGACGAGGACGGCAGTCATCGGGAAGAGCGCCGAGACCCAGGTCGCGAGGAAGGGCACGACGGCGAAGAACGCAAAACGCAGGGCGAAATCGAGGGACCGCATCTACCCGGCGAGGCGTAGGCCGACGGCCCCTGCGCGTCCATCCTGACGGCGAGGGCGCTCCCTCGCGGCCCTTCCTGGGCTACGCTGGCGCGACGATGCGCGAGCTGACCGTCCGGATCCAGAGCGCCGGCCTCGCGATCGAGCGGCGCGGCGTGCGGGCCAAGGTCGCCGCCGCCGTCTTCGCGGTCTCCTTCCTGGTCTTCCTGGCGATGTTCCGTGCTGTCTTCAGCCCCTACGCGCCGAGCGGGGAGGTGCTCTTCGCGCTCTGCGTCTCCATGCTGGGGTGGCTCGCCAGCGCGAGCTTCCTGCTCCACCATCGCTTTCAGCCATCGCGATCCGCGGCGCCCGGCGATCGCGCGCGGGGCGAGATCCGCTTCGATCCAGAGGGGATATCGACGGTGATCCGGCGATCGACGCGCTCGTACGGTCCAGGCGACGTCGTCGACGGGTGGATCGACGAGCCGGGCGAGGTGACCTCCGTCGTCCTCCGCATGCGCGACGGCGACGTGATCTCCCTCGAGGTGCCGACGCTCCTCGAGGCGCGCGCCGTGCTGCTCGCGGCGGGCGTCTCCGCCGAGCAGCAGGGGCTGAGGATGCGCCTGGCCAACGCCATGACCCAGCTCCCGGTCGGGGGGTGCATCGCCGCGTTCGGCAGCTTCGTCCTGCCCATCGCCGGGATCATCGCGTCGATATCGCTCCTCGCGTCGCCGATGGGATCGCGCGTGCAAGGGGTGAGCGGGCTCGTCCTCGCGGCGATCACGCTGGTCTTCGCGCTCCTCGTGCGCGCGCTGATCCCGCCGCGCGTGGTGATTGGCACCGACGGGATCGCGGTGGAGCGCACCTTCGGCCGGACCTTCGTCCACCACAGCCGCGTGACCGAGGTCAGCTCGAGGCGCGGCGCCGTCGTGCTCCACCTCCGCGGCGGCGGCTCGCTGTCGCTGCCGACCGGTGCCCGCTACGCGAGCTCGCGCTCCCGCGCCGAGGAGTCGCCGCACACGGCGCTGCTCAACCGGATCGAGGAGGCGAGGGCCGCCGGGCGCTCCCGCGCGAGCCCGAGCGCCTGCGCCGCGGATCTCGACCGCGCCGGGCGCTCGCTCGAGGCCTGGCGACAGCACCTGCGCGCGCTGATCTCCACCGAGTCGTACCGCCGCGCCAGCGTGGGAAAAGAGGAGATCGCCGCCGTGCTCGAGGACGCGAGCGCGCCCCCGCAGCGCCGCGTCGCCGCCGCGCTGGTCCTGGCGCAGGGCGACGACGCGGCGATCAAGCTCCGGATCGCCGACGTCGTCCGCACCTGCGCCGACGAGGATCTGCGAGCGGCGCTCGAGGCCGCCGCCCAGGGTGAGCTCATCGAGGACGAGGCCTCACCGCTCCTGCGGAGGAGGCGTGAGCTGGGGGGATGAGGGGAGCGTCAACCATGCGCGGAGAGCATGATTGACACTCCAGGAGCAGCCCTCAGTTGGGGATGATGATCGGGTTGCAGTTGGTGAAGTTGAGCGACGACTGCACCTTGAAGTGCGAGCCGGTGCTGTGACGCTCGGCCTGGAAGAGGTCGAGCGCGTACTCTTTGCCCTTCACGAGCCCGAGCTCCGCGGCCTTGGCGTCGACGTCGAGCGTGTCGCTGAGCGCGGGGTGGAGGCCGCCGAGATCGATGGCGAGCTTGTTGTTGACGAAGACCCAGAGATCGTCGTCCCCGGTGAAGGAGAAGATCTCTTTGCCGCTGTACTGGAACACCATGTGAAGCTCGTAGGTGAACCCGTAGTTGTGATCGAAGCCTTCGTTGCCCCAGCCCTGGTCGTCGATGGGGAAGAACGCTTCGCTGTCGAAGGTCCCGATCCCGTTGGCGTCCGAGGTGAGCTGGATGGTGAAGGGGATGTTCTTGTTGACCTCGGGCACGTCGCGATACCACTGGTCGAACTCGGTCTTTCCGGTGGTGTTGTCCGTGGGCCCGTTGGGCTTGTAGACGGGCTTCTTGTCGGCGCCGAGGTTGTCTTCCACGAGGCCCTTGAGGCCGGAGCCGGAGAAGTGCTCGAAATCGGGGTGGCCGCCGTTGGTGTAGGCCTTGAAGTCGCGGATCACGCCGCTGAGCTGGGGATCGCAGAGGCCGGTTCCGGTGCTGGCGCCCGAGTTGCCGCCCGATCCGACGGTGATGAGGATGTCGCCGCCGCCGGCGCCGCCCTGGCCCGTTCCCCCCGACGCGGTCCCCCCCGATGCGGTCCCCGAGGACGCCCCGCCCACGCCCCCTGACGCCGTCGAGGCGCTGGAGGTAGAGACACCGCTCGTGCCCGTCCCCTCGCTGCCGCAGCCGATCATGGTGCCGAGCAGCAGTGTGGAGAGGGCGAGCATCCTGGTTTTTGATCGCGACAACAGCAGCATAAGGGTCTCCTCGAGCATCGGGGTGCGACGGCGACGGCCGACGCAAGTTAAAGTCCATCGTACACCAGAACGATTCCGCGAGCGGCGCTCTTCTCGACACAAGAGGTCCGCATTCACGTCCTCAGTCGGAATGATGTTGGAATAGTCCAATGCCGCCACCCCCCGAACCACTGCACACCCGAGCTGCCAGCACCTTTCCGGAGGTTTCCGCTCTTGCCTCGAGGCCTGCCTCTTGATACGCGTGGACGATGGCTTCCCCCAAGCATCTCCTTCGCCGTGCCGCGGAGCTCGCCGTCCTCTCGCTCGCCGCCGCGGCCGCGCGCCCGGTGGCCGCAGATCCAGCGCTCCCGGCCAAGGGGGAGGTCGAGGTCAAAGCCTTCGCGGTCGCCGGCAGCGACACGCCCAAGATCGTCGTCCGCGCGGTGATGGAGCTGCCGGCCAAGAAGATCTGGCAGATCGTCTCCGACTGCGCCCACTACAAGGGACGCTTGCCCCGGGTCGCGTCCTCGGAGCTGGTGAAGAAGGCGGGCAACGTCCACACGTGCAAGGTGACGATCGCCATGCCGTTCCCGCTCTCCGACCTCACCGCCACCACCGAGGCTGTCCACGAGGAGAGCGATCAGGGCATGACCCGCCGCTGGAAGCTGGTGAGCGGCGATTACAAGGTGAACGAGGGAAGCTGGGAGGTGAAGCCCCTGAACAAGGAGGGGACACAGAGCCTGGTGACCTATACCGTCCACGCCGAGCCCAACACGGCGGTCCCGGCCTTCATCCGCGAGAGCGCCCAGAAGAAGGCTCTCCCCGACATGATCGAGCACGTTCGCACCGAGGCGTCCAAGCTGCCTTGACGGCCTCTCCGCGCGGGTTTACCAGGCTCGCAGCCGCCTGGTAAACCCCCTATGCCCGAGACTGTCACCACCTTCTGTCGAATCTGTGAAGTGCTCTGTGGGCTCGAGGCCGACGTCGACGGCGACACGGTCGTCGATCTCCGGCCCGATCCGGCGCACGTGGCCACGGCCGGCTTCGCGTGCCCCAAGGGGCTCAAGCAGCACAAGCTCTATGACTCGCCCGATCGCCTTCTCTACCCGGAGAAGCGGGAGGGAGAGGCCTTTGGGCGGGGCTCCTCGGCCAGCGCGTCCTCACCGAGGATGGCAAGGTGCAGCTCGCCCCGCCGCGGGCCCCCAGGCGGCGAGCTGGTCAGGCATCGAATAGCCCCCTTCGACGCCACCCACCTTCCTCCGCCTTCCCGTCTTCCCCCTTCCCGAACCCTCTCTTCTCCTCTTCTCTACTCCGCCGCGTCAAAGGCCTCTTCGTGGGCCTCCTCGAAGCTCGACATCTCGTAGAAATCGTGGCCAGCCGCGCGCGCGATCAGCGGCTTGGCCCAGGAGGCGCGCAGGTAGGCGAAGCTGAAGGTGCGCTCCTGGTACATCTCGGGGCGCTCCTTCTTGATGGCCTCGGCGGCGCGGCGCAGGTGATACCAGGGGATCTTCGGGGCGATGTGGTGGGGGAGGTGGATGTTGATGTCGAACCACATCGCCTCGATCCAGCGGGGGAAGCGCACGTTGAAGGTCGAGATCACCTGACCGCGGAGAGGGGTCCAGTCGGCGTCGTCGAAGACGAGGGCGTCAGCGCTGGTGTGGTGCAGATAGGTGAGGAGCGCGCCGTGCGTCGCCGCGATGAACGTCGGCACCAGGTAGAACTTGATCAGCGGCCAGGGCCCGCCGAAATGGGCCAGGGACCAGATGATCGAGCCGCTCACGGCGAACATGAAGAACGATGAGAAGAGGAGCTCGCGCGGCGCCCCGCGGGTGAGCGGGATCTGCGGGGCCATGGTCTTCATGAAGGTGCGGCGGAACATACCCACCCAGAAGCCGACGAAGAGGCCGAGCGGCGTGCCGAAGCCCAGGCGCACGTGGGCTTTGTCGCCGAGAGGGGCCTTGTCGTACTCTTCGCGGCTCATCATGCGCTCGGGCCAGTCAGGGTCCTGGCCGCGGAGCTGCGTCTTGCCGTGATGGTGGTTGTGCCAGATGCGCCAGTTGTGGAAGGCCGTGTAGCCGACCGCGAGGCAGACGTGGCCGACAGCCTCGTTGACCCAGCGGCGCCTGGAGAAGGCCATGTGCCCGCAGTCGTGGCCAATCACGAAGATGCCGGTGAAGCACCAGCCCGCGAAGAGCCACGCGGCGAGGAGCGCGGGGATCTGCCAGACGAGGCCGGGGCCCCAGGTGGGGTTGATCTGCGAGAGGATCGCCGTGGCCACGGCGAGACGCGCGAAGGCCATCGCCAGGCCGGCCCAGGAGCGGGCGGGCTCGATCTCGTAGCACTCTTTGGGGATGAGCTTGCGGATGGTCCCGATGGAGGTCCCGTCGGCAAGGGCCCGCCCGTCAATCACGCTCGGCGGCGCGCTCTCGTGTGAAATCACTGCGCAAGCGTAGCGGCTTTCCGCGCGGGCCGCTTCAGCTTTGCGTCACGAGAGCAGGGTCAGAGCACCGGCAGGAAGAGCTGCGCTGTCGTGGCGGCGACGGCGACGGTGAGGGGGATGGTGAAGTTGTCGTCGGCGCGCGTGGATACGAGCTCGGCCACTGCGCCGGCGACGGCGCCGACCAGGGCGAGCGTGATGCGGGACGACCAGGGCAGCTCGTGGAAGGCGAAGAGCGCGGCCAGCGCGGCGAAGGTGCCGGCGACGACGAAGGCCAGCGTGCCCTCGAGCGAGCGCCCGGTGCGGAGGCGGGTGCGACCGAAGCGGCGGCCGATGAAGCCCGCGGCGGGATCGGCGAGGCCGAGGACGACGACGCCGAGCTCGGCGGCGCGGAGCGGGAAGAACGACGCGAGGATTAGCAGGGCGGTGACGTACCAGGTCGAGGAGTTGACGCGGTGGCGCTCCTGCGGGTGCGCGATGGCGCTGAAGAAGCGCATCAAGGCCTCGTTGGCCGCCGGGCTGCGGCGGCGGGCGGCCTCCATCGACCAGGCCGCGACGGCGATGGTCAGGCTCACCCCGATGAGCCAGGCGCGCCCGGGCAAGAGCCGCATCAGCGCCAGCGAGAGCGCGCCCGAGGCCACGTGAAAGAGGCTGCGGGTGGTGTTGGCGGGTCGAGCCACGGCGCGCGGCACGGGGGCGGCGCTGGCCTCGGCGGCTTCGAAGGCGATGTTGCCGAGCTCCACAGTCTGGGCGTCACAGGCAGGCTTGGACAAGGTGGCCTCACCCTAGCCTCGCGCTGCCCTGGTCGACTATCAGGGGTTCGTCATAAATTGAGCCCAAAAGTACGGCGCACCGCGTTGTGAATGGGGCAGTGGTTGAAGCCCATGCCCTCCTTCACGTACTTGTGATGGGAACCCCCCGCGACGCCGCGTGTCGGAGACGCTTCATGCCTTCACCCCGCCTCGAGCCTCCGATCCCGGACCTCCTCTCCGCTGATCCCGAGCTGCGCATCGACGCCGCGGCCATGAAGCAGACCCTGGTCTTCGCCTTCGCGATGGGCAGCACGGTCGAGAATTTCGACCAGGCGATCGCCGGCGCGACGCTGCCGCGGTCGCGCTGGGATCGAGCGCATTTCGCGCGAGATCTCTTCCTCGAGCAGCTGGTCGAGCGCTGCCTCGCCGTCCGCATCGGCGGCCGCGCCCACGCGGTCTGCGCTCCGTATCTGCTGCGGGCGATCGCCGAGCCGCCGCGGGATCCGTCGGTGGTGACCTTCCGGCGCGCGGTGCTGGAAGAGCTTGTCTCTTCGAAGGATCATCGCGCCGCGCTCGAGCGCTCCTACGCCAAGATCGTCGAGCTGCGGACCCTGCTCTGCGCTGGGCGGCGCACCGGAGAGCGCCTGCGTCGCCTCGAGATCTTGAGGGCCGCGCACGAGGTCGTGAGCGAGCTCGCCGGCTCGTTCGAGGGGGCGACCTCGGGGCTCGCGCGCCTCCGCGCCTTTGGCATCGCGGTCCGCGAGGGGGTCGCGTTCCAGCGGCTCGACGGGCTGCTCGAGCACGAGCAGCACCTCGGTACGGTCGATCTCAGCGTGCGCGTCGGCTCCGACGGAGAGATCCGATCCTTTCAGATCGTGGCGATCCGCGAGAACCGCGACAACCCCTTCCACACCTCGGCGATCGGCCGATGGATCGCGCGGTTCAGGATGTTCCTGCGCGGCTACCGCGTCGAGGGCGGCGAGATCACCGAGCGGATCTTCGACGACGTGTTCACCGGGCTCGAGGACAGCCTGGCGATGGTCTTCCAGCTCCTCGGGGACATGGAGTTTCACCTCGCGGCGCTGGGCTTTCGCGATCTCGCGGCGGCGAGCGGGCTCGCGGTGTGCTTCCCCGAGCTCGTCGACGTCGAGGACGGGAAGGGGAAGGGGATGCGGCTCGCGCAGCTCTTCAACCCGCTCTTGCTCGGCGAGAAGCGGGCGCCGGTGCCGTGCGACATCGAGGTGGCGCGGGCGGCCTCGGTGGTGATCGTGACCGGGCCGAACTCGGGCGGGAAGACGCGGCTGCTCCAGTCGATCGCCTTCGCGCAGCTCCTCGGGGAGGCCGGGATGTTCGTGCCGGCGCGGGCGGCGCGGCTCCCGCGCGTCTCGGGGCTCTTCGTGTCCATCGTCGACGAGGCGCGCGCCGATCAGCCGGAGGGGCAGCTCGGGATGGAGCTCCTGCGCATCCGGCGGATGTTCGAGGAGCTCGGCCCCGGCTCGCTCGTGCTCCTCGACGAGCTCTGCTCGGGGACCAACCCCTCGGAGGGCGAGGAGATCGCGCGCCTCGTGATCTCGCTCTTGCCCGAGCTCGGCGCGCAGGTGTTCGTCACCACGCACCTGCTCCATTTCGCGGCGCGCCTCTCCGAGGAGCCGTCCTTCTCGCGCACCGAGTTCTTGCAGGTGGAGCTCGACGAGCACGAGCGCGCCACCTACGGCTTCGTCCCCGGCGTGGCTCGCACCTCGCTCGCGCACAAGACGGCGGCGCGCCTCGGCGTCACGCGCGACGAGCTCACGGCGCTGATCGCCGCGAAGAAGCGCGCCGCGGTGCCCGCCCCGATCGTGACTTCGCTGGCCCGCCTCCCGGCCGAAGGCACTACGATGCTCGCCGCCCCCGCCGCTGCTGCTGCCGAAAGCGCCGCCCCGGGCTGAGCTTCAACCAGAAGAGGATCCTCATGCGCTCGTTTGCCCCGCTGCTCTCGCTCGCGCTCCTTTGCGCGGCGTGCGATCCCAAGCCGCCCGCCGCCGCGACGTCGTC
>FSTQ01000278.1_pt1 | contig 20999 bp, 13 predicted proteins | sample 1637281 | NCBI WGS metagenome assembly FSTQ01 (sample SAMEA3914818, study PRJEB12502) | metagenome | biome: forest; material: soil | place: Canada | collected 2010-06-26 | depth 0.1 m
AGCAGCGCTAGGCGCGACGAGGAAGCCTACTAAAAGTAGGCTGACGAGGAGCAACGACGCGATGCGCCGCAGATCGGCCGTCCGGCGACGGGAGACCTACCGGGATAGGCTCTCAGAGAAACCGGTGCATCCTCGCGGCGTAGGAGCACGGCATGAGGCAGATCGCAGGCGCAGTTCTGGTCGCGGGGATCATCGGGTGCGGGGCGGCGGCGCCTTCGAATGCGACGCAAGGAGGGCCAGCCGCGGCGACAGCGCCGGTGGTCGCCGCGGCGGATCTCGCGCCCCTGCCCTACGCGCTCGTGCCGCTGCCGCCCGAGAAAGATCGCGGCGACGTGCCCGGCTTCGAGGGCGCCTCGGCCTGGCTCAACGTCGATCACCCGCTGACGAAGGACGAGCTCCGCGGGCGCGTCGTCGTCGTCGACTTCTGGACGAGCTGCTGCATCAACTGCCTGCAGACGCTGCCCGTGCTCCACGCGCTCGAGGATCGCTTTCGCGGGCGCGCCGTCACCGTCGTCGGGATCCACTCGCCCAAGTTCGACGAAGAGAAAGAGGCCGGGCGCCTGCGCGACATCGTGCGTGACAACCGGATCGAGCACCCGGTCGCCGTCGACGATCGCATGGCGATCTGGCGCGCGTGGGGCGTCGAGGGCTGGCCGACGGTCGCGGTGCTCGACGTCGAGGGGCGCGCGATCTGGGCGGCCTCGGGCGAGCCCAGCATCGACGAGCTCTCGAGCGTGGTGGCGACGGCGCTCGACGAAGGCCGGCGCGGCGGCAAGCTCGCGCAGGGCCCGCTCCACGGCGTGCGCGCCGAGCCGAGCGAGAGCAGGCCGCTGCGCTACCCGGGCAAGGTGCTCGCGCTCGGCGACGGCGGGCTCGCCATCGCCGACACCGGCCACGATCGCGTCGTCGTCATCGACAAGGGCGGCAAGGTCGAGGCGACCATCGGCTCCGGGCTCGCGGGCAAGGCCGACGGCTCGTTCAAGGAGGCCTCGTTCTCCAGGCCCGAAGGCCTCGCGGAGGTGGGCGGCGAGCTCTTCGTCGCCGACACCGGGAACCACTCGCTGCGCAAGATCGATCGACGCGCGGGCGCGGTGACGACGGTCGCAGGCACCGGCGAGATCGGCACCGGGAGGCTCTCGCCCGACGAGCGCCCGGCGCGATCGGTGGCGCTGCGATCGCCGTGGGATCTGCTGGAGGTGCAGGGCAAGCTCTACGTCGCGCTCGCGGGCTCGCACCAGATCGGCGCCTTCGATCCGCGGCACGGGACGTTCCGCTTGCTCGCGGGCAACGGCGTCGAGGCGCGCGCCGACGGGGCGCTCCTCGACGCGTCGTTCGCGCAGCCGAGCGCGCTCGCGACCGACGGCAAGGAGGTCTTCGTGCTCGACAGCGAGACCTCGAGCGTGCGCGCGATCGACGTCGCCCGAGGGCAGGTGCGCACCGTGATGGGCGAGGACCTCTTCGTCTTCGGCGACGTCGACGGCGACAGGACCAAGGCGCGCCTCCAGCACCCGATCGGCATGGCCTACGCGGACGGCGCGATCTGGGTCGCGGACTCGTACAACTCCAAGGTGAAGCGCGTCGATCTCGCGACAGGCGCGACGCGCACGGTGATCGGCGCCGAGCTGGGCGAGCCGGCCGGTCTCGCCGCCGCGGCGGGGACGCTCTTCATCGCCGACACCAACCACCACCGCGTGCTGCGCTGGCCTCTCGCGGGCAAGGCGAAGGTCGAGGCCGTGGCGCTCGGCGATCTCGCGGCGCCCTCGGCGGCGGCGGCGACGCCGGCGCGCGTGGCCATCGATCCGCGCGACCCGACGATCCCGCTCGGGCCGCTGCGGATCCCGCCGGGATCCGCGAGCAAGATCCGCGTGAGCTGGGAGATCCCGCAAGGCACCGGCGTCAACGACGAGGCGCCCTTCCGCGTGGTCTGGGCGAGCGCCCGCGGCCTCGCGCGCCTGCCGGATCCGACGCGCGAGAAGGGGACGCTCGCCAGGGACGGCTTCGAGATCCAGGTCGAGCCCGTCGCCGGCGCGAAGACGGCCGAGCTCACCGGCGTCCTCGACATGGTGGTGTGCGACGTCGTGACCCACAGCGTCTGCCTCCCGGTGCGGCGCACGCTCACCGCGTCGTTCGCAGTGGAATCCGGCGCGCAGCCCGCGGCGGTGTCCATCCCGCTCCCGGCCGCGGCCGTCCCCTGAGAGCGTGTTGAACGGTTGCTCTGGCGAGCGGCGTCGAGGCGCCTATAACCCCTCCGCATGAGCTCTCTCGACGCCGATCCCCTCGCCCGCTTCCGTGACGCCCTCGCCCGCGCGCGCGAGCTCGAGCGCTCCGATCCCACTGCGATGGCCCTGGCCACCGCCGACGATCGCGGGCGACCGTCGGTCCGCATGGTGCTGCTGAAGGACGTCGACCCCCGCGGCTTCGTCTTCTTCACCAACCGCGAGAGCCGCAAGGGCGTCGAGCTCGAGCAGAACCCCTTCGCGTCGCTCTGCCTGCACTGGCCCGTCCTCGGCCAGCAGGTGCGCGTGGAGGGCCCGGTCGAGCGCATCTCCGAAGCCGACTCCGACGCCTATTTCGCGACCCGCGCGCGCGGGAGCCAGATCGGCGCCTGGGCCTCGCAGCAGAGCCGCCCGCTCACCTCGATGACCGAGCTCGAAGCGGAGACGCTGGCCGTCGAGGCGCGCTTCCCGGGAGAGGTACCGCGCCCCCCCTACTGGGGCGGCTACCGCGTCATCGCCGAGCGGATCGAGTTCTGGCACGACCGACCGAACCGCCTGCACGAGCGCCTCGTGTACGAGCGCGCCGGCGACGGGTGGGCGACGTCGCGCTTGAATCCCTGATCTTCGCGGACCGGCGGGGAAAGAGTAGGCTCGAACCATGGCGACGACGCGCGGCACGACGGCGACTGCACCGAGAGCGATCCCCGTTGGCCCCTCGCTGGAAGAGTGGCGCTCCATGACGTCGGCGGAGCGCGAGAGCTTTCTCGTGAAGGTCCTCGACGCGCTCTCGGATCCGCGGAGCGCAATGACCGAAGGGCGGCCTCACAAGAAGGCCAAGGCGCGCGCGCTCGATCTGCTCGGCCTGCACTTCAAGGCGATGGGGCGCGTCGTCTACCTGGCCGAGGAGATGGCCGTCATGTATCCGGGCGAAGAGGCCTTCTCCCCGGATGTGCTCGCAGTCCTCGACGTGCCGCAGCCCGAGGACGACGAGCGCATGGCGTGGGTCGTGGCGGACGAGGGCAAGGGGCTCGATCTCGCGCTCGAGGTCCTCCACCACGGCAACCGGAACAAGGATCTCGTGGAGAACGTCGAGCGCTACGCTCACCTCGGCATCCCCGAATACTTCGTTTACGATCGGGCGCGGCAGCAGATCCACGGGTATCGCCTCGCCAACACCGGCGCGAAGCGCTACCAGCGCATCATCCCGCAGTCGGGCCGATACACCTCGAACGTGCTCGGCCTCGATCTGGCCATCCAGGGTGGCACGCTGCGATTCTTCCAGGGAATGGCCGAGCTGTTTGGCTCGGCGGATCTGATTGGGCGCCTCACCGGGATGGTGGAGGATCTCGAAGCGAAGGCCGACGAGGCTGAAGCGAAGGCCGAGCAGGCCGCGACGAAGGCCGAGCAGGCCGCGACGAAGGCCGAGCAGGCCGCGACGAAGGCCGAGCAGGCCGCGACGAAGGCCGAGCAGGCCACGACGAAGGCCGAGCAGGCCACGACGAAGGCCGAGCAGGCCATCACTGGACTGCGCGCGGGGGTGCTCGGTGCGCTGGGAGCGCGCTCAATCTCATGCTCGGACGACGAGCGCGCGCGCGTGATGAGCTGCGACGAGCCAGCGACGCTCCAGCGCTGGCTGCTGCGAGCGCTCACAGCCGTCAGCGCGGCAGAGGCTCTCGACGGGTAGCGCGCGCCGCTATCGCGCTGCTCGCCCTTCTTGCAGCCCTGACTACCCCGCCGCCTGCACGCGCGCCCCCACCGAGACGAGCGCCTCGCGGGCGTCCTCGACGACGAGGCGATTGCCGTACTCCAATGCCTGCGCGAGCACCTGCGCGAGCTCGCGCTTGGCGTCGTCGACCTCGGCGTTCTGGAGGTGGAGCATGCCGAGGAGGAAGCGACCCTCGAGCCCGTCGGTGACGAAGCCGCGGCTGTCGACGTAGCGGACCGCGTCGCGGAGCTGGGCCTCGGCGCCGTCGACGCCGCGCATGCCGTCGAGGTACGCGAGGTGGATCCGGTTCAGCGTCCCGAGGCGCTCTTGCCCGGCGGCGTCGCTGATCTCCTTGGACTCGGTGAGCGCGGCGTAGGCGCGGGGCAGATCGCCGAGGCGGCGCGCGGCGTCGCCGAGGTTGTGGAGCGAGGCCGCGATGGCGAAGCGGACGCCGGTGGTGCGCGCCAGATCGACCGCGTGAGCCGAGGCCTCGACCGCCGCCTTGAAGTTGCGCGCGTAGATGTACGTGAGCACGCGCTGCTTCTCGCGATCGACGGCGGCGGCGAGGTCGCCGGGCGCGTCGAGGCGCTCGGCCTCGTCGATGGTGCGCAGCGACGAGGCCGCGTCGCCCGAGGCGGCGCGCACGTACGCGGCGGCGAGGAGCACGCGCGAGCTCTGGAGCGGGCCCAGCGCCTCGAGCTTCTCCACGGCGCGGCTGCCGCGCGCGAAATCGCCGCTGCGCGAGGCCGCCTCGATCTCCACGGCCAGCGCGCGGGCGCGGAGCGGGGCGTTCTCGCCGGCGAGGCCGTACGCCTCGTCGAGGCGGGCGTACGCGGGATCGAAGAGGTTGATCGACGCCAGCGCGCGGGCCACGTCGACGCGGCCCACCACCTGCTCTTCGAGGGAGCCCACCGCGTCGATGCGGCGGAGCGCGCGCGCGGCGATCCCCGGCAGATCCTGCCCCGATCGCACCCGCGTCGCGGCGTCGGAGAGGGCGCTGAGCCAGAGCCCGATCTCCGACGCGGGGCGGTGCTCGTGGTCGGCGAGATCGAGCGCGCGACCGAGCAGCCGCATCGCCGCCTCGAGCTGCGCCGCGCGCATCTTGTGGAGGGCGGCCTGCGCGAGGTAGTCGGCGGCGCGATCGCGATCGCCGGCCTCGTAGAGGTGGTGGCCGATGCGCTCGGAGTGATCGACCCCGTCGCGATCGAGCACGGCGATCAGCGCCTCCGCCGTCGCCCCGTGGAGCTCGCGCCGCGCCTCGAGCGGGATGGCGTCGAGCACGATCTCCCCGTGGATCGGCGAGGCGAAGCTGACCTGCGCCGTGCCGGTGATGCGCAGGAAATCCTTGGCGAGGAGCGCGGCGACGGCGCGATCGATCTGCGCGACGCTCAGCTTCAGCATCGCCGCGAGGACCTGCGTCAGGATCGGCTCGCCGAGGATCGCCGCGGCCTGGAGCACGGCGCGCTCGCCGGGATCCAGCCGCGTGACCCGGCCCGCGATGAGGGTGCGCAGCGTGCGCGGCACCGCGGTCGCGCCGTCGAGGCGAGCCTTGGCCTCGCCGCTCTGCACGGTGATCGCGCCGGAGTCGGTCAGCTCTTTCACGAGCTCTTCGAGGAAGAGCGGGTGCCCGCCGGCGCGCTCGCGGCAGAAGGCCAGCAGATCCGGGGCGAGGACCCGCGCGCCGACGCGCGTGGCGATCAGGCGCGCGGCGTCGTCGTCGGAGAGCGCGTCGAGCACGAGGCCGTGGTGCGCCTGGTGCTTGGCCACGAGCTCCGGGGTCTCCTGGCGCGTGCTCAACAGGAAGACCGCGCGGAGGGCGCCGCTCGACATCGGCGGCACCGAGGGCGAGCGCCCGTCCGGCGAGTTCGAGGCCGGCGAGCTGCGGCCGACGACCGAGAGGATGGTGTCGATCGTCGCCGCATCCATCGCCTGCGCGTCGTCCCAGCAGAAGCAGTGGAGGCGGTCGTCGCAGAGGCTCTGCACCATCCGCGCGAAGGCGGTGCGCAGCGCCAAGCGCGGCTCCTGCGGCGGGCGGGGCGCGCCGTCCGCGACCGTGGCGCCGAGCTCGGCGAGCACCGCGGCGGACTCGTCCGTCTGCAGGCCGAGGGCGCGCAGGCGCGGGAGGACCGCGAGGATCCGCGTCCCGTCGTCGCCCTCTTGCACGCCGCAGAGGACCCGCAGCATCGCCGAGAGGCCGCTCTGCGGGACCTCGGCGCCGTTCTTCGGGCACGACGCGATGTAGAAGCCGACGTTGTAGTTGCCCTTGGAGAGGCGCCGCTCCATCTCCGCGAGCAGGCGCGTCTTGCCGATGCCCTTGTCGCCTTGCACGCTGACGAGCTGCGTGCGCCGCCGCGTCGCGCTCGCGAGGATGTCGCCGAGGCGCTTGAGCTCGTCGTGGCGGCCGACGAAGCGGCCGTACACGCTCGACGGCGACCGCGCCGAGGTGATGATGCAGCCGCCCTCGGGCGCGGTGCGGCCGGCGCCCGCCAGCTCCTCGACCGCGAACTCGGAGCGAATGACGCGGCCGGCGAAGCGCGAGACCGCGACCCGGCCCTCCGTCGCGCGCGCCAGCGACTGGGCGTCGGAGATCAGCGAGGCGAGGCGCTCGTCCTTCACGGGCTCGCCCTGCACGTCGACGACGATGCGCGCGGCGTGGACGCCGGCCGAGAGCTGCGCCCCGCCGCGGCTGCGCAGGATCACCAGCGCGGCGCGCACCGCGGACTCGGTGTCGCGCCCGTCGGCGTCGCCGAGGCCGAAGAGCGCCACCACCTGCGATCCCTCTTCTTCGAGGATGCGCGCGCCGTAGCGCAGCAGCACCTCGCGCGCGCGCCCGACCACCGGCGGCGCGCTGCTGGTCGCGTCGCGGCCGCGGCCGCCGTCGGGGAGCGTGAGCACCAGCGCCGTCACCTCGCGCCGCTCGCCGATCTCGGTGGTGCGCGTGAACTGCCCCGTCTCGCCCGTGGTCGTGAGCTTGAACAGGCCCGACGCCGACTTGGGGACGCCGCTGACGGGGCTCGTCGGGACCTCGACCGGCGTGCGCTCGTTGGCGCCGACGTTGGGCACGTCCTCGAAGACCGCGCCGCTGTCGAGCTCGGGCGTCGACGGGATCTCGTGAAAGCTCTCCAGGAACTCGGCGAGCTTGCTCGGGCCGAAGCGCTCGCCCGATTCGTAGAAGTACCCGAGCAGGTGCTCATGGAGCTTCCCGGCGTCGGCGAACCGGTCATCTGGCTGCTTCGCCAGCATCCTCACGACGATCTCGATCAGCGCCTTGGGCGTGTTCTCGCGCACCAGCTCGAGGGGCGGGTACTCGCTCGCGTGGACGCGGCGCGCGGTCTCGAACGACGTCGGCGCGGCGAAGGGGTTGCTGCCGGTGAGCATCTCGTAGAGCACCGTGCCGAGCGAGAAGAGATCGCTGCGCCCGTCGACCGGCTCGGCCTTGGCCTGCTCCGGGCTCATGTACGCCAGTTTGCCGCGCACGCGGCCGGCGCGCGCGTCGCCCGTGGTCTCCTCGATGATCGAGTCTCTCGCCTTGGCGATGCCGAAGTCCGTCACCTTCACCTCGCCCTCCCACGAGAGCAGGATGTTCTGCGGCGAGATGTCGCGGTGGACGATGCCGAGCGGGCGGCCGTGCTCGTCGCGCCGGCGGTGCGCGTGGTCGAGCGCCTTGGCGACCTCGGCCGCGAGGAACACCGCCATGCCGAAGGGCACCACCAGCTTCTGGCGGCGGCAGCGGGCGAGCACCGTGGCGAGGTCGAGCCCCGGCACGTACTCCATGGCGATGAAGTAGCTGGGCACCTCGCCGCCAGGATCCTCGACGCGGCCGAGGTCGAACACCTGGACGATGTTGGCGTGCGAGAGCCGCACCGCGAGCTTCGCCTCGTGCACGAACATGTCGACGAACTTCGGGTGCTCGGCCAGCTTCGGCAAAATCCGCTTGATGACGAGGACCTTCTCGAAGCCCTCGACGCCGAAGCTCTTGGCCTTGAAGACCTCGGCCATCCCGCCCTCGCCGAGGCGCTCCAGGAGCCGGTAACGGCCGAACGTCTGTTCCACGCGATGTGCCCTGGGTTGCCGAGTGAGCGGAGGGGGCGCCCGGTAGGAGCCCGAGCGCGAGTTCGATCGTAGTTGTTATGCCGGCGCTTCGCCCGAGCCGGCGCTTTCTTCTTCGCCCCCGTACATCGACTCGGCAATGCGGAACGCGGCCCCTTCGAGGCGGGTGTACGCGGCGCGGAGCGCGTCGAGATCGCCGCCGCCCTCGAGCAAGCGGCGCAGCGTCGCGCAGTCGCCGCGGATCTCGAGGATCACCTTCTCGTCGAGGAGATCGGCGTAGCCCTCGAGGGCCTGCTCGGTGGTGTACGCCAGCGTTTCGGCCTGGTTGCGGAGATCGGCGAGCTCGCGCCGGAGGGCGTCCGTCTGCTTGAAGCGCTCGCCGTCGGACACCAGGCGATCGACCTCGTCGGCGGTGAGGCCGCTGGTCGGCGTCACCTTCACCTCGGTCACGCGGTTGGTGCCGAGATCCTTGGCCTCGACGCGGACGATGCCGTTCTCGTCGATGCGGAACGTGACCTGGATCTTGGGCAGCCCGCGCGGCGCCGGCGGGATGCCGCTGAGCTCGAAGCGCGCGAGGCTGCGGCAATCAGCGGCCATCTCGCGCTCGCCCTGGAGCACGTGGATCGGCACGAAGTTCTGGTTGTCGACGCTGGTCGTGAAGATCTCGCTGCGCTCGGTGGGGATCGTCGTGTTGCGCGCGATGAGCTTGGTCATCACCCCGCCGCCCGTCTCCACGCCGATGGAGAGCGGCGTCACGTCGAGCAGCAGGACCTCGTCGACCTGGCCGATGAGCGCGGCGCCCTGGAGCGCGGCGCCGACCGCGACGACCTCGTCGGGGTTCACGCCCTTGTGCGGCTCTTTGCCGAAGAAGGCCTTCACCGCGGCCTGCACCGCGGGCATCCGCGTCATCCCGCCGACGAGCACCACCGTCTTGATCGCCGCGACCGTGAGCTTGGCGTCAGCGAGCGCGGCGCGGCACGCGGCGATGGTGCGCTCGACCAGCGGGGCGCAGAGCACCTCGAGCTCGTTGCGGCGGAAGGTGCGCTCCAGGTGGAGCGGCCCGCCGCTCGGCCCGACCGTGATGAAGGGGATGTTGATGTCCGTCTCGAGCGCGGACGAGAGCTCGTGCTTGGACTTCTCCGCGGCCTCTTTCAGGCGCTGGAGGGCCATGCGATCGCGGCGCAGATCGACGCCCTGAGCCGCGAGGAAATCGTCGGCGAGGCGGTCGATGATCATCTGATCGAAGTCCTCGCCGCCGAGGTGGGTGTCGCCGCCCGTGGCCTTCACGCTGAAGACGCCGCCGGCGATCTCCAGGACCGAGATGTCGAAGGTGCCGCCGCCGAGATCGTAGACAGCGATCGTCTCCGACTCGCGCTTGTCGAGGCCGTAAGCCAGCGCCGCCGCCGTCGGCTCGTTGACGATCCGGCGCACGTCGAGGCCGGCGATGCGCCCCGCGTCCTTCGTCGCTTGCCGCTGCGCGTCGTCGAAGTAGGCCGGCACGGTGACGACGGCCTCCGTCACCGGCTCGCCGAGGTAGCGCTCGGCGATCTGCTTCATCTGCTCCAGCACCATCGCCGAGATCTCGGGGGGCGAGTAGGTGCGCCCCTTGACCTCGACCCACGCGTCGCCGTTCGCCGCCTCGGCGATGGTGTAGGGCGCGAGCTCTACTTGCTTCCCGACCTCGGACGCCGAGAACTTGCGGCCCATCAGCCGTTTCACGGCGTAGATCGTGTTCTGCGGGTTGGTCACCGCCTGCCGGCGAGCGACCTGACCGACGAGGCGCTCCCCGCTCGAAGGGAAGCCCACGACGGACGGCGTCGTGCGGGCTCCCTCGGCGTTGGGGATGACCTTGACGTCACTGACGGAGCTGACGCTTGCTGACTCGACGACCGCGACACACGAGTTGGTCGTCCCGAGGTCGATACCAATCACCTTCCCCATATCTTGGGGCGAGCATACATCAGGACTTGTCGGGATTTGTCTGGAGATAGGAAGAGATTCCCCGGCGGGGCGCTCTTCCGCGGCGTCACGCCCCGGCAGAGCCGGATCGCGACGCCGGGAAATCAATCAACCCCGGGCCCCTGCGTGGGCGAGCTTTCCGCCCGCCGGAGCCCTGGCTCAGCTCACAGGAAGGAGCGGGTCGCGCCGGCAGCGAGCAGCGCCTGGATGCGCGCGCCCTCGTTCGACTCGTTCTCGATGTACGTGAAGAGCGCGGGCGGCACCGACGCGTCGACGGTCACGATGCCCTTGCGGCCGACGTACTCGAGGAAGGCGTCGGGGAGATCGTAGCGCGCGCCGAAGGCGTTGATGGCGATCTCGCGGGCTTCCTTCTTCGAGCTGGTGAGCAGCTTGACGAGGTCGCCCACCGCGGCCTTGTCGCCGCGCTGGCCGAGCGCGCTCGACGCGAAGGCCGAGGCCTTGACCCAGTCCGACTTCTTCGCCGTGGCGCGGAGCGCCTCGTCGATCTTCTTCGCCGAGGCGGCGTCGACGGCGTACGTGGCCTCGAGCGCGGCGGAGCGGGCGATGTCCTCCTGCGTCTCTTCCTCGCGCTTCTGCCACTTGGTGTCGGCGCCCTTCTTCTTGGCCGCGAGCTCCTCGGCCTTCTTCGCGCGGTCCTTGATCGAGAGCGGGCGCCTGCCCTGGATCATCGCCGTGAGGTCGGCGGCGTAGTCGTAGGACTTGTCGCCGATGTTGAGGAGCGCGACCGTCACCGGCAGCGCCGACGCCGAGCCGGCGCTCTTCTCGTACTCACCCTTGAGTACCTCGACGGCCGACTTGGCGCCGAGCAGGCCGAGGGCGCGGCCGTAGGAGAGCTTGTTGTCCTCGTAGCGCTGCGTGAGGATCGCCGCGGCGTCCGCGTTCTTGCGCTCGGCGAGGTACCAGGCGCACGTCTTGGAGACGTCCTTGTCGTTGCCCTGCTTGAGCACGTCGAGGCAGTAGGCGACGCCGTCGTCCGAGCCGAAGCGCGCCATCAGCTTGAGGGCGTTCTTCTTGAACTCGAGGATGCTGCCCTTGGCGGCGAGCGCGTTCTTGAGGACCGGGAGGACCTTGGCCTTCTGCGCGTCGCCGTAGCGGCCGAGCGAGGCGATGAGCTGGGCGCGGGGCTCGCCGCCCATGGCCGCGAGGTTCGCCGGCGCTCCGAGGGCGATGAGCGAGTCGATGTGCGCGGTGTCCTTGGCGTAGCCGAGGCCGCCGATCGCGATGGTCTCCGAGAAGTCGGCGCCGCCCATGTCCTTGCAGCCGGCGGCGTAGAGGTAGGTCGGCTTGGCCGCGCCGTCCGTCTTCAGCAGGTCGGAGAAGAGCTCGAGCATCTTGCCGTCGAGCTTGCCCTTGACCGCGTCGAGGCTCGCGCCGCACTTGTCGGCGCCGGCGGCGCCGTAGCACTTGTATTTGTCCTGGGTCAGGTCCTTGAGCGGGCCGGCCGCGTGGCACATGATCCCGGCCACGCCCTCGCGCGTGACGTACTTCTTCTGGATCGGGTTCGCCCCGGGCTCGTCGGCGGAGGCGATGCCCGCGAACGCGAGGAGCGAGAGCAGCACGGGGACACCGAGCTTGAGGCGCGAGGAGAGGCTGCGGGCGTTCGAGGCAATAGAGAGCTGATTGGTCACGAGGAGTCCTCCAACAATTCAGGTTCGGGCGCTGGGCAGCGCGATGGCGCGCCTCTGGCCGAGCAACAACCGGGTTTCGATCACGAGAAATGCCGCGGGTTGATGCAACGGCGCCGGTCCGCATTGGCGGCGGCCCAGGGCGCCCGTCCGAGGCTGGGGTCAGACGCGGGTCGAGCTATAACCAATCACCTGTTTTGTTGCAATATTCTTAAACGAGCAGCAATCGAGCCTGGCGCGCCCTCCGCTTCGTCGCAGAATAGGCTTGAAAACAAGGCTCGATGCCCTCGGCTGTCGCCCACGCCGAGCGGCGCGCGCCTCCTCTCCTCCGTGGCGAGGCGAGGCAGCTTGCTATCCGGGCGTGTGTTTGATTCATTGCAGAGGCCTCGAAGAGCCCATGGCCCGCCCCGTCAACGCCGACGCTCAAGCTACGCGCGGCCGCATCCTCAGCAGCGCGCTCGACCTCTTCGCCGACGGAGGGATGAAGGGCGTGACCACCCGCGACGTCGCCGCCAAGGCGCGGGTGAGCCTGGCGATGGTGCACCATTACTTCGGTAACAAGGAGGGCCTCTACCGGGCCTGCCTCGAGTCGATGCACGACGAGCTCAGCAGCCTCGGCGGCGAGCTCCGGGCCTCGCTCGTCGCGAGCGACACCACGCCGGTGGCGATCCTGGAGCGGGCGATCCGCATCGGCTTCCAGTTCGCGCGCACCCACCGCGCCTCCGTCCGGCTGATGCAGCGCGAGATCGTCGACGCCGGGGAAATGGACGCGCGCATCCGCGAAGCGCGGCTGATGCCGTTCCTCGATCAGGTGTCCGACGCCCTCGGGCGGCTCACCGGGCGCCCCGTCAGCAGCCTCCGCCTCGCCATCCAGAGCATCATCTTCCTTGTGGTGCGCTACGCGATCAGCCACGACAGCGAGCTCGCCCGCATCGCCGGCCTGCCCCCGGCGCACGCCAGCTCGGCCTCGGCGGCAGCGCTGGTGATGATCGAAGATCACCTGGTCGAGGCGGGCCTGGCGATGCTCGGCATCCCCCACGCGAGCTGATGCGCGCTCTACGGCTTCCGGAACCGAGCGACGGTGACCGGATTGTACAGGCCGGCGACCAGGTTCATGATCGGCGCCGTCTCTCGAGGCGCCGCTGCCGGGCGCCTCGAGGGGAACCAGTCAGTTGACCGGTGCGGGCGCGCCCTTGGAGACGACGACCATCGCCGGGCGCACCAGGTAGTCCCCGATCGCGTAGCCGGCCTGCACCTCGGCCACCACGGTGCCGGCGGGGTGATCCTTCGACTCCAGGTGCTGGATGGCCTCGTGCCGCGAGGGGTCGAACGGCTGTCCGACGGTGACGACGCGCTTGATGCCCATGCGATCGAGCGTGTCGACGAACTGCTTGGTCACCATCCGGATCCCGTCGCTGACGGCCTTGGCGTCTGCGCCCGACTCGGCGTGGGCGGCGGCGCGCTCGAGGTTGTCGAAGATGGGGAGGAGGTCCTTGACCGTGGTCTCGCGGCCGCGGCGGCTGGCGTCGTCCTGCTCGCGGCGGGCGCGCTTGCGGAAGTTGTCGAAGTCGGCCGCGGTGCGGAGCAGCTGATCGCGCAGGCGGGCGATCTCGGCCTGCGGATCCACCTTGAGCTCGCCCACGGGCGGGATGGTCTTGGGCTTGGGGCCCGCGCCCTCCTCCACCACCTCGGCCTCGAGGACCTCGGGGGCGGGCGCCTCGTGACCGTTGGCGTTGTCGTTGCTCGTCTCGCCCGCTTTTTCGTCGCGCTCGGTCGTCATGATCGGCGGCACTATAACCAGCCTCGATCCGCTGGCAATCACGGACCGTGCCGCGGCCCGAGGAAGGCGCGTGCTCACCGCGTTTGCCATGGCGCGGCGCCGGGCGTAGATCGGCCCGATGAGCACCGCCGCCAGCACCTCGACGGGCGCCGAACGCGCCCCTCTCCCCGTGGCCGACTCTCTCGTGACCCTCGGCCAGAGACGCCTGCTCGGCAACTACCGACAGGCCCCGATCGTCCTCGACCGCGGCAAGGGGTGTGAGGTCTGGGACACCGAGGGGCGGCGCTACCTCGATCTGTGCGCGGGCGTCGCGGTCTCCGCCCTCGGGCATGCGCATCCCCGGCTCACCGCGACGATCGCCGAGCAGGCCGGGCGGCTGATGCACGCCTCCAACTACTTCTACAACGCCGAGAACCTCCGCCTCGCGGAGGAGCTCTGCGCCAAGCTCGGGTACGACCGGGCCTTCTTTTGCAACTCGGGTGCAGAAGCCATCGAGGCGCTCCTGAAGATGGCGCGCCGCTACTTCTTCGTTCAGGGGCAGCCCGAGCGCTACCGCCTGATCGCGATGCACAACTCCTTCCACGGCCGCACCATGGGCGCGGTCGCGCTCACCGGGAACCCCAAGTACCAGGAGGGCTTCGGGCCGCCGATCGCCGGGATCACCCACGTGAGCTACGGCGACGCCGCCGCGGTCCGCGCCGCGATGGGGCCCGACGTCGCGGGCATCGTCGTCGAGCCGGTGATCGGGGAAGGCGGCGTGATCCCCGCGCCCCCGGGCTACCTCGCCGAGCTCCGCGCCATCGCCGACGAGCACGGCGCGCTGCTCTTGATCGACGAGGTGCAGACGGGCATCGGGCGCACCGGGCGCTGGCTCGGGCAAGAGCACGACGGCGTGGTCGCCGACGCGATCTCGCTGGCGAAGGGGCTCGGCGGCGGGTTCCCCATCGGCGCGATGCTGATCAAGGAGAAGCTCAACATCGCGCTGACGCCGGGCTCGCACGGCTCGACGTTCGGTGGCAACGCGCTGGCCTCGGCAACGGCGCGGACGGTGCTCGCGGTGATCGAGCAGGACGGCCTGCTCGACGCGGCGGCGAAGAACGGGGAGCACCTCGCGCGCGCCCTCGCGGCGGTCGCGGCCAAGCACCCCAAGAGCTGCTCGGGCGAGCGCGGGCGCGGGCTGCTCCGCGGCCTCGTGCTCGAGGCCGGCGTCGACGTGCGCACGCTCCTCGGCGCCGTGCGCGATCGCGGCGTCCTCCTCACCGTGGCGGGGACCAACGTCCTGCGCTTCACCCCGCCGCTCGTCGTCACGCCGGCAGAGCTCGACGAGGGCGTGGCCCACGTCGAAGCCGCGCTCACCGATCTCGGCTGGTGAAGCACGATCTCCTCTCGCTCGCCGATCTCGGCGCCCCCGGGGTGCACGAGATCCTCGAGCAATCGGCTCACTTCGAGCGCGTGCGCGGGACCTCGGCGCACGGGCGTCCCCTCGCCGGGCTCACCGCGGCGCTGCTCTTCGATCTGCCCTCGACGCGGACGCGGATCTCGCTCGAGGTGGCCGCGGTCGAGCTCGGCGCGCACCCGCTGGTGATCACCGCCGAGGCCTCGCAGACCTCGCGCGGCGAGCCGATCGAGGACACGGCGCGGGTGCTCGAGCGCACCGTGGCGCTGGTCGCGTGCCGCACGCCCGATCCGCGAAGGCTCGCCGCGCTCGCGAGCGCCTGCGCGGCGCCGGTGATCAACGGGCTCACGCGCGACGCGCACCCGCTCCAGGTGCTGGCCGATCTCCACGCGGTGCGCGGCGCGCGCGGGCGCGTCGACGGGCTGCGCTACGCCTGGCTCGGCGACTGCACCAACGTCGCGCGCTCGTGGATCGAAGCCGCGGGCCTGCTCGGGCTCCACTTCACCATCGCCTCACCGCCGGGCTTCGGCCCGAGCGCCGCCGACCTCGCGAGCGGCGGCGTCACGGTGACCGAAGATCCGCGCGCCGCCGCGGCCAACGCCGACGTGATCATCACCGACACCTGGGTGAGCATGAGCTTCGAAGAGGACGCCGAGGAGCGAAAGCGCGCGCTCGCGCCCTACCGCGTGACGCGCGCGCTGCTCGCCGACGCCGCGCCCGGCGTGAACGTGCTCCATTGCCTCCCCGCCCACCGCGGCGAGGAGATCGACGCCGACGTGATCGACGGGCCCGGGAGCCTGATCTGGGACGCGGTCGCGGCGCGCCTGCACACGGCGAAGGCGGCGCTCGTCTGGGCGGCGCGCGACCTCCTGGCCGATCGGGCAGCGCGCGGATGAGCCTCGACGAGCCGGATTTCGAGGGCGATTTCGATCGCGGCGCCACCATCGAGGCGGCCCCGATCGAGGTCCTCCCGATCCTCCCGAGCCCGCCCCTGCCCCGCCCCATCTCGGGGCCGGTCGTCGATCCGGTCGGCTGCTCGGGGTGCGGCAAGCTCATCGATCCGCTGCGCGCGGGGCACGTCGCGATCTTCGATCTGCGCTTTCACTTCTTCTGCAGCCGCAGCGTCTGCCGCGCGGTGTTCCTCGGCGATCAGCCGCAAGGGCCGGCGCCGAGCCCCGCGCCGCGCACGCCGGTGCGCGAGGACGTCATCGAGCACCTGAGCGAGCCGATCCTCCCCGCCTATGCGCCGGGGCCCGACGCCGATCTGCCCGACGTCCCCGCGCACGGGGAGGATCGCGCGCTGGTCGAGCCGATCGCCCAGACCATCCTCAGCGAGGAGCCTCCGTTTCACGAAGGGCACGAGCCGCGGGACATCGGCGCGCTGCTGTTGGTGATGGCCGTCGTCGCCGGGACGCTCGCGGTCTCGCTCTCGCTCGCGGGCGAGGCGCGGCTCGTCGTCGTGTCGCGGATCATCCTCGCGGCGGTCGGCGTGGGCATGCTCCTCGGGCGCGCGGCGACGACGGTGCGCGACGCCTGCGATCCGCACCCCGGGCCGGTGCTGGCCTCGTCGACGGCGTCGCTCGCCGTGGCGATCTGGGCGACGCTCGGGAAGGATCGCGCGCTCGGCGCCGAGGCCGCGTCGCTGGCGGGCATCCTGGTCACGGCCGCGGCGGTGAGCGCGTGGCTCGCCGAGAGCGCGCGGCGCCAGGTCAACGGGGAGCGCGCGTGGATCGAGGGCGCCCTCGCCGTCCCCGGCCGCCGCGCCTTCGGCGAGGCCGACAGCGACGCCGCGGCCGATCGCGGCGGGGATCGGCGCGCGCCCAAGCCGAGCGCCGCGCCGAAGGAGAAGGTCTTCGATCTCCGCTCCGGCGAGCACATCGTCGTCGAGACGGGCGAGGTCGTGCCCGTCGACGTCACCCTCACCGGGGGCGACGTCGAGGTGCTCCCGTGGATCGGCGCCACCACCCCGGCGCGCCGCCGCACCGGGGATCCGGTGGTCGCCGGCGCGCGCGTGGTCCGCGGCAGCCTCCGCGGCGTCTGCACCTGGGCCGGCCACGATCGCGCCTTCGCGCGGATGCTCGTCGATCCGCGCCGCCGCGCCGACACCCTCGCCCCGATCGCCCGCGCCTCGCTCGCCCTCGCCGAGCGCTGGGCGATCGTCGCCTCGTTCATCGGCGCCGTCGCCGCCGCGGTCGCCCACCGCAACGCCATCGAGATCTGCATGACGGCGGTCGCGGTCCACGCCGCCCTCGCGACGCAGGTGATCGCCTCGATCGCCGCGACGCACGTGGCGCGCGGCATCCTCCTCGGGCTGCGCCGCGGCATCGTCTACAAGAGCGCCGACGCCTGGGATCGCGCCGGCCGCATCGCCGTCGCCGTGTTCTCCGCGCGCGGCACGATCCTCCTCGGCGAGCCCGAGCTCGCCGAGCTCGAGAGCACCGCCAACGCCGGGCGGGGCTCGGCCTTCGCTTCGGCCACGGGCAAGCTCGATCCCAGCCAGGTCCTCGCCTTCGCGGCCGGCGCCGAGCGCAGCGAGGCGCACCCCATCGCCGCGGCGATCGTCCGCGCCGCCCGCACCCGCGGCCTCCGCCCCGACGGCGTGCGCAACCCCAACCTCGACGCCGGCCTCGGCGTCACCGCCGTCAGCTCCTCCGGCGAAGAGCTCTGCGTCGGCAGCCGCGCCCTGATGCTCGACCGCCGCATCTCCATCGCCTCGGCCGAGACCCGCATCGCCGAGCTCGAGAGCCTCGGCCGCACCGTGGTCCTCGTCGCCCTCGGCTCCCGCCTCGTCGGCCTGCTCGGCCTGCAAGACGGCCTCCGCCCCGGCGCCCGCGCCGCCGTCCAGCACCTCCTCGACGCCCAGATCGAGCCGGTCCTCATGTCCGGCGACTCGCGCGAGACCTGCGAGGCCATCGGCCGCTCGCTCGACATCGATCACATCCGCCCCGAGGTCCTCCCCGCCGGCCGCAGCGCCGAGGTCCGCAGCCTGATCGAGAGCGGCCTCAGCGTCGCCGTGCTCGGCCACGCCGGCGTCGACGACGCGGCCCTCGGCGCCGCCGACGTGGCCATCGCCCTCGCCGCCGCGGGCTCGACGCCCGGCGACTACGCCGTGACGCTCGCCTCCGACGACGTCCGCGACGCCGCCCTGGCGCTGGCCCTCGCCCACCGAGCCCGCAACGAGGCGCGCCTCGGCCTCGCGCTCGCGGCGGTGCCGGCGCTGATCGGGGCGACAGCGATCGCCTTCGGGCTTCTGCCGCCGGCGTACGCGCCGATCGCCTCGCTGCTCGGCGCGGCGATGGCGGTGGCGCACATCAAGCGCACGACCTGAGGCAGGCTCCAATGGCTTTCTAAAATCTAGCAACAACGGAATATGGACTGACCATACTTCACGTTCATTAATTATGACCGGACTTTGGCTCCCATAGTAAACAGATTGGCCTTTCTGTTTACTATGGGAGCCAAGTGCCCGTACGAGGATACTTAGCCATGCGAGCGGGCCGCTTCGTCCAGCAACCTACCGGCTACACCGCATTCGAGCCGGCGCACCTTCCACCTGACCCTCCCGTAAGGATTGAAGGCGAACTCGCCCGGCTGCTCTCGGCAGCGGACGTTGCCCTCGGCCGCTTGGACGGGACCATCGGAATCCTACCGAACCCGGACCTCTTCGTGGCGATGTACGTCAAGCAGGAGGCCGTCCTCAGCTCGCAGATCGAGGGCACACAAGCGTCCCTTACCGACATCCTTCAATTCGAGGCCGGCGAACGAGGTGAGGAGAACCTGCGCGATATTCAGGAGGTCGTCAATTACGTCGGCGCGATGAACTATGGACTCGAGCAAACGGCGCTGCCTCTCTCGCTCCGCCTCATCCGGGAGATTCATGCTCGCCTGATGCAGGGAGTACGCGGCCAACACCTTGACCCGGGTGAATTTCGCCGGACGCAGAACTGGATCGGCTCCGGGGGATGCACCCTGACCACGGCGAGCTTCGTACCTCCGCCGCCGCACGTCATGCTCGATAGCATGGGGAATCTCGAGCACTTCCTCCACGACGAGACACTCCCACCTTTGATCCATGCCGGCCTCGCCCACGCGCAGTTCGAAACGATTCACCCATTCCTCGACGGCAATGGCCGAGTCGGCCGTCTTTTGATCACGTTTCTCTTGTGCAAGCAAAGCGTCCTCTCGCGACCGCTGCTCTACTTGAGTCACTTCTTGAAACAAAATCGCACGGAGTACTACGATCGTCTCCAGGCCGTACGAGTGCAGGGTGTGTGGGAAGATTGGCTTGCTTTCTTTCTCCGCGGCGTGCGGGACGTGGCGACGGAGGCGCAGGAGACCTCACGCAAGATCCTCAAGCTCCAGAACCGCTCTCAAGAGCTACTCAAGAGCGAGGGCAAGGCCGGCGCGACCTTGTTGCGTGCGCTCGACATCCTGTTCGCGCACCCTGTGCTGACACCGGCGATGCTGGAGAAAAGACTCGCAGTATCGTACGTGACCGCCAATAATCATATGACTCGGCTCCAGGAGCTTGGGCTTTTGCACGAGATGACTGGAAACAAGCGCAACCGGCGGTTCGCCTTTGCTCCCTATCTTGCTCTCTTCGAGAGCGCGTCCTCACCATCATCTGCTCCGTGAACAGGGCTGACCTGGCAGCAGCAGGTCTGATCTACGGTCAGTGATTCTCGCCGAGGCGGAGAGGCTCCCTCGCCGCACCTCCGCCTCGGCCTCTGCCCACCACGGAAGAGCGGCTCGCGGTCACGCTGAACGCGGTACTTCCTTTACGCCCCTCCTATCTCCCTGACACGGATATGAGCCTGCCAGTCGGGTTGACGCTCACAGTCACATCCACCAGGCTTCCTAATCTGGATATTCCAATTTAGCCAGCTCGTCATCCGTGGGGGATATAAATGAAGATCATGAAAAACCGTGGGGATCTGGCCGGACGGATCCTCTTCGGGTTGTGTCTGTGTTTGATGATCACCAGCTGCTCCAGCGAGAACGCCAAGGGCGGAGCGCCGCCGATAGAGCCCGAGAAAGAGAGCACCGCCGAGGCCGATAATGCCCTCGGCGGTCCGCCGTCCCACGATAGCTCCGGGTCACCCCTTAGCGTGGGGCTGGACCTCTTCAGCGCTCCGGGGATCTATGGCTTTGCCACCCGCGACTACGTGTTCGTGGACACCACGCGCCCCACGCCGCCCAACAACAGCTATCCTGGCTCGCCGGTGCGGACCTTGCGCACGCGGGTCTTCTATCCGGCCTGGCCTCGCGGTCTCACGGCCTCTCCGCCGCCCGCGGTGCCGGTCCCGATCGCCAACGATGGACCGTTTCCCATCGTGGCCTATGCCCACGGCTTGACCAGCCGCGGTGAGCCGTCGCGGTACATGTGCGAGCACCTGGCCACCCATGGATACATCTGCGCCGCGCCGCTCTTCCCCCTGAGCAACGGTGACGCGCCCGGCGGCCCGACGATCGCGGACGCCGCGAGTCAACCGGGCGACCTCAACTTCGTCATGAACCGGGTGGCCCAGGTCCCCGACATCGGGCCGGCGGTGGACACGCAGAAGCGGGGCATCCTCGGCCTCTCGCTGGGAGGGCTCACGGTGCTGCTCGCCACCTATCACCCCGTGCTGAAGATCCCGAACCTCAAGGCCTCTGTCGCGCAGGCTCCCGTGTCGTGCTTCCTCGGCCCGGCCACGTTCTCGCGGCCGATACCGACGCTGATCATCGCCGGGACCGCCGATATGCTCGTGCCCATCGAGGGGCCGGAGAAGGTCTTCGCCTTCGCGCCGCCGAAGGTCGGGCTGATGAAGCTCATCGGCGGCACGCACAGCGGCTTCATGAGCACCGAGCAGCCGCTGGTGGTCAATACGGACATCCGAGCATGCCAGCTGCTCCTCGCCGCGGGCCCTCAGGGGGGTGATGCCGAGCTCAAGGCCGCCATCACCGCAGGCGTCGGCCCTGGCGCCTACGATTCGATGGGGTGCGGCCCGCTCTGCGGCCAGGTGTTCACGCAGACCATGGGCGCCACGAGGCAGCTCAAGCTCACGCGGGCGGCGACGCTCGCGCAGTTCGAGGCGGTGTTGCGGGGGAGCCCGATCGCGCTGGCGTTCTTGACGGCGGGGCTCGATCCGCAGCCGGACGTGGAGGTCAGCTTCAAGTTCTGACGCTGCAGCGGCCCCGCGCGAGACAGGCTCCCTCGGGCAGTGGCCGGATCCGGCCAGAGTTGCTCCAGATCTGCCCCCTATCC
>FSTQ01000522.1_pt1 | contig 20879 bp, 17 predicted proteins | sample 1637281 | NCBI WGS metagenome assembly FSTQ01 (sample SAMEA3914818, study PRJEB12502) | metagenome | biome: forest; material: soil | place: Canada | collected 2010-06-26 | depth 0.1 m
ACACGGCCACGCTCAGCGCCGCGACCGAGAGGAAGCGGACGCGACCGATCACCGCCTCGAGCGAGCGAAAGCGCACGCGCGGAGCATAAGCGAAAAACGGGAGCGCAGGCTCGGGCAGGGGGGCCGCGAAGCGCCTACGGCTTCGGCCCGAGGACGAGGAGCCCGCGGCCCGTGGTGAGCGGCGTGCAGATCGCCGCGTCGAGGCGGACGCGCGCCCAGCGGACGGCGGCGACGAGCTCGTTCGTCTCGGGCAGGCGCCCCACGCTCCGCGCGGCGAGGCGGCCGGCGATCAGCGAGGCCAGCGTGCACCCGGTGCCGTGGAGCGGCGGCGTCTTGCGGCGAGGCCGCGCGATCCTCACGATGCGTTTCGTTTGAGCTCCAACGACCAGCCAGTCGACGGCCTCGGCGCCCTTCCCGTGCCCGCCCTTCACCAGCGCCGCGTGCGAGCCGGCCTCCACCAGCGCCACCGCTGCGTCGCGCGCCTGCGCGTCGGTGGTGATCGTCGCGCCTAGGAGCGCGCCCGCCTCGGCGAGGTTCGGCGTCACCAGCGTGGCGACGCGCGCGAGCCGCTGGAGCGCGGGGATCGATCCCGCCCCGTCGAGCCGCGCGCCCTCGCCCTCGCCCGCGACGCGCGAGGGGAGCATCACCGGATCGACGACCGCGGGGATGGTCTCGTTCCGCTCGATCAGCCGGGCCACCGTGCGCACGTTGGCCGCCGAGCCGAGCGCGCCGGTCTTGATCGCGCGCACGAGCGCGTCGCTGATCACCTCCTCGGCCTGCTCGATGATCAGCTTCGCCGCGACGGGGTGCACCGCGCGAACACCGCGCGTCGACTGCACGGTGAGCGCGGCGCAGACGGCGGCGCCCCACGAGCCCGCGGCGGCAAACGAGCGGAGGTCGGCGACGATGCCCGCGCCGCCGGAAGGATCGAGCCCCGCAATGGTGAGCGCTGTGGGGAGCATGCGCGGAGGATAGATCCCGTCGCCGAGAATGGAGACCGGAGAAACCACAGGATTGAAGGAAGTTGGATTGGCAACCGAGACGACAATTCTCGGTCTCCTCGCCTCCCGCGAACGTCCCTCGTCAGGATCAGCAGCTGCTCGTGTCCCTGGTGCCTCCCGTGGCCGTCAATCACGCTTTGCTGCGAGGGGCCTTGCGCTGCGAGCATTTCGTCGCGAGGCGGGCGAGCTCACCGTCGGCGCGGACGGCGGCCTGCTCCAGCTTCTCGAGCAGCCAGTGGCCGGCCGGCCCGGGGAGGTCGTCGGCGCGGTGGATGCCATAGAGCGGCACCTCGAGCGGGCCCGAGCTCCACTCCTGTGGTGTGATGTAGACGAGGCGCCCGGCCTCGATATCCTCGGCGACGAGGTGGAGCGGCATACCGCCCCAGCCAAACCCTGCTCGCAGGAACTCGTGTTTGGCGCCGAGATCGGCGAGGCGCCACGTCGGCCCCTCGTGGACGCCGAGATCGACGCCCTGGGTGAGCGGGGTGCGATCGGCGAGCACCAGCTGCACGTGCCGATGCATCGTCTTGGCCGGGATAGGGCCCTTGTGCTTGGCGAGCGGGTGAGTCGCGCCGGTGACGCAGACCATGGCCACGTTGGTGAGGTGATGGCGAGTGAGGCCGGGCGGGAACTGGGGCAGATGGGAGCTGACGCCGATACGGCAGGTGCCGTCGAGCACGAGCTGGGCAATGCCGCCGAGCGCCTCGACGTAGAGCACGAGCGAGACGGCGGGGAACGCCTCGCGAAAGGCGCCCACGGCCTCTACGAGGGCGCTCATCGGGAACATGACGTCGACGGCGAGGGCCAGGCGCGGCTCGACGCCCTGGGCCATGCTCCGCGCGCGGGCGGTGAGCTGCTCGACCTGCCCATGAATCGCCCGCGACTCGCTCAGCAGGGCGCGCCCCGCCTCGGTGAGCGCGGGCAGGCGCCCGTCGCGATCGAAGAGCGACACGCCGAGGATGCGCTCCAGATTGGCAATCGCGTAGCTGACCGCCGACTGGGCGCGGTGGAGCGAGCGCGCCGCGGCCGAGAAGCTGCCCTGCTCGGCGACGAAGAGGAAGACGCGGAGCTGGTCGAGGGTGACCGCGTCGGGGAGCTGGGCTATCGAATCCATAGATAGATAGTACCGATATTTTCCCAATTGTGGAGATAGCCCTCGCGACTATGCTGCTCCCGGTAACGAGACGGAGGATGCAATGAGTGACGCGAAAACGCCCAGCAAGGCGAAGGTGATCGTGACGTGGGTTCTCAGCGGGCTGATCGCCCTGGTGATGCTCATGGCCGGCGGCAGCAAGCTCAAGGGCACGGAGGAGCAGATCGCCGGCTTCGCCAAGCTGGGCTACCCGGTCTGGTTCCTGTACGTGACGGGGATCATCGAGGTCGTCGGCGGGATCCTCCTGCTCATCCCGAAGACGGCGGCGATCGGCGTGCTCCTCCTCGGCGCGACGATGGTCGGCGCTGTCTTCTCGCTGCTCAAGGTCGGCGACGTGGCGCACGCGCCCATCCCGCTGGTGTTCTTGCTGGTGATCGCGCTCATCGGCTGGCTGCGCGCCGACCAGTTCCGCAAGCTCCTCGGCAAGTAGCGCGCAGAGATCGCGGGGGACCGACGGCGTCCCCCGCGCGCGTGAATCCGTGCGATGACGGCGCGGCCGTGGAGAACGCTGGAGGCCTCGAACCCCCGTCGCCCGCGCCGTCGCCGCGCTGGGTGATCATCGCGGCGCTGTTCGCGGTCTACGTGATCTGGGGGTCGACGTACCTCGTCATGCGCATCGGCCTGGAGACGATCCCGCCGTTCATGATGGGGGGATCGCGCTTCCTGATCGCGGGCCTGGTGCTCTTCGGCTTCCTCCGCGCGCGCGGCGCGCCCTCGCCGTCGGCGCAGGAGTGGGGCGCCGCGGTGAAGGTCGGCGTCCTCCTGCTCGTGGCGGGCAACGGGTTCATCGCGCTCGCCGAGCAGCGCGTGAGCTCGAGCGTGGCGGCGATGGTCGTGGCGACGGTGCCGCTGTGGATGGCGCTGCTGTCGAGCTTCACCGGGCAGAGGCCCTCGCGCCTCGAGTGGGTCGGGCTGCTGCTCGGCTTCGCCGGGGTGGCTCTCCTCCAGGCGAGCGGTCAGCTCGACGCCGAGCCGCTGATGGTGGTCGGGCTGCTGCTCGCGCCCTTCAGCTGGGCGCTCGGCTCGGTGTGGAGCAAGCGGCTCCCGCTCCCCAAGGGCGCGATGGCGACCGCGGCGGAGATGATCGCGGGCGGCTCGGCGATGCTCGTCGTGAGCCTCGCGCGCGGCGAGCGCTTGACCGCGGCGCCGTCGGCGCGATCGATCGCGGCGGTCGCGTTCCTGGTGGTCTTCGGATCGATCGTGGCGTTCTCGGCCTACGGCTTCCTGCTGCGGGCGACGCGGCCGGCGATCGCCACGAGCTACGCGTACGTCAACCCGGTGGTGGCCCTGCTCCTCGGCGTCCTCCTCGCCGGCGAGCACGCGGGGCCGATGACGTGGGCGGCGGCGGCGATCATCCTGGCGGGCGTGGTGATCTTGTCGATCGAGCGCGCCCGCGCGGCGACGCCGAAGCCGGCGTGAGCGATGGGCCTCGCGCGCGGCGAGCGCTTCAGAGCCGGCAGGTCAGGTGAAACCCTTTGAGGCCGCCCGAGGGGATGTAGCCGCAGAAGCTCAGGCAGCGCGTGCCAGCGGGGAAGCAGTCGCACGCGCGCGCGACGTCTCCCTCGGGCACGCAGGCGGCGGGGAGGGGCTTGCAGGTGTAGTCGGTCGGCAGCTCGAACACGTCGCTGAGGACGATCTCGCAGTAGCTCACGTGGGCGTCGCAGAAGCGCGGGCCGCAGGCGATCCAGCCGAGGACGCGCTCGCGGCAGCCGCCGTTGGCGTCGAGATCGATGCCCGCCGCCTGCGCCTCGCACTCGCTCGCGTGGATCTTGCCGTCGCACCCGCAGACGGGGGCGCGGGCGTCGTGGCACTCCGCGGGTCGAGGGCGGCAGGCGCCGGGGAGCTTTCCCTTGCCGCAGAGGCGCGGGGTGAAGGAGCAGTAGGCGTCGGCTGCGCACGAGGTGCTCGACGCGTCGCAGGCGCGCGCTGCGCCGGCATCGAGGTCGAGGGCGCCCGCGTCGCGATCGGCCGCGCCTTCGCGGGCCCGGCACGAGGTGACGGCGACGAGGACGAGGCCGAGCGCGATGCACGCCGCGGCAGCGCGCCTCGCGTCGATCATCGCTTCGACGCGCGCCGCCGCGCCGTCGCCAGCGCCAGGAAGGCCGAGGCCGCCAGCAGCGAGGGCAGGCGCGAGCCGCTGTCGCTGTCGCCGCCGACGCGGCAGCTGCAGCTGGGATCCTGCGCGCCGCCGCTCGAGCCGGCGCCGCCGCTGCCGCCAGCGCCTGCGCTCTTGCCGCCGCCGCTGCCGCCTGCGCCGCTGTCGCTGCTGCTGCCGCCTGCGCCGCTGCTCGTGCTGCCGCTGCTCGTCGAGCTCGGCGCGTCACCGAGCCAGGGGGCGACGCAGAGATTCGTGGAGCTCTTGCAACCGCACTCGGCCGGGCAGCCCGTGCCGCACTTGCCCGCGGCCGTCACGCCCGCGTAGTTGCCCTTGCGCAAGGCCGTCATGCTCGCGGCCTCGTCGCTGCCCTGGTTGGTCGCCGCGACGATCGCGCAGTGGGCGTTGGCGATGGCGTCGATGTTGTCCTGGCTGACGGTGTAGGGCGCGTCCCCCGCGCCGTCGGGCGTGCCGTCACCCACGTGCGCGGCCTGCATGATCGGCGTGACGGGCTTGCCGGCGCCGAGGCTCAGGTAGGCCATCACGTACTCGGTCCGCTTCTGATCGGGGTTGGGGACGCCGAGGCCGTCCCAGGAGAGCTTGTCGGCCTCGACGAAGCTGAAGACGCGGCTCAGGCCCGGGAAGCCGTAGCTCGGGAGATCGAAGATCTGATCGAACATGGGCACGCGCGGATCGGCGCTGTCACCGCCCGGGTAAAAGCGCATCTTCTGGGCGGCCGCGGCCTTGGTCAGGTTGGCGTCGTTGCCCTTCTTGCCGAGCGTTTCCATGATGTGCCAGTCCATCGAGTTGGGGAACGCGCTGATGTGATCGGCCCAGAAGTCCGTCGGCCACCCGCTGCTGACCTGGCCGGTGAAATCGTTGATCATCTCGTGGAGCGAGAGCAGGTAGCCCCAGAAGCCGACCGCGCCGTAGCCGTCGTTGTAGAAGGCGTCGCCCGTCACCGTCACGCCGAGGCCGCAGCACTCGCTCCCGGTGTGCGCGCTGCCGGTCTGGAGCGAGGCCTCGAAGGTGTACACGCCCTCGGCCGGCACGTTGAAGAGCGCCACGAGCTGGTCGACGACGCTGTCGCCGTAGGCGAAGAACGGCGTGGGGAAGGCGCCGAAGTCGGTGATGATCGACTTCTCGACGCACCACGCTGTCTTGGTCGAGTGATAGAGCTCGGTCTGGGTGGCGCTGCACGCGTGCGCGCTCGCGGCCGGCGCAAAGACGCTGAGGAACGCCGTGATCCAGGCAGCCCGCTTCGCTCGCTTGTTCATGCCGGAGCGTTACCAGCGCGGCGCGGGGCGAGCGACGAGCAAATGCGCGGCGCGGCGAATGGAAGGAGCTACCTGCAACTCGGTTGCAAAATTGTGCTGACGAGCGCGCTCACTGCGGGCGCGTGAGGCGCAGGCCCGCGGGCACCACTACGAGCGCGACGATGAGGCCGACCACGCTCCCGAGCGCGCCCACGTAGCCGAGGTCGCGCAGCCCGTCGAAGTCGCAGAAGGCGAGGGCGCCGAAGCCGGCGGCGGTGGTCAACGCCGTCGCGGCGATCGACGGGCCTTCGCGGCGGAGCGTGTCGCGCGTCACGTCGGTCGCCGTCGTCTCGCGGGCGTGGTGGAGGAGGAACATGCCCTCGTCGACGGTGATCCCGAGCAGCACCGGGAGCACCAGCGCGTCGTAGGCGTGGAGCGGGATCCCGAGCACGCGGATCAGGAGCAGCACCGCGGCGACCTCGGCGGCGACGACGAGCGCGGCGATGGCGATGTCGCGTGGGCGGCGCAGCGACGCGGCGAGGGCCAGGCCCACGAGCACCATGGCGACGAGGCCGATGCGCGGCATGTCGTGGCGGAGCGTCTCGCGCAGCGCCGACTCGAGGCGGCTGTAGCCGGTGAACTGCGCGCCGGGATCGACGGCGTGGACCTTGGCCTCGACGCGCTGAGCCGCGCCTGCCGCCGCGCCGGGCCGCAGGTAGACGGCGACGAGGTGCAGCCCCTCGTCCTCGCCGAGGTAGCGCGTCACCAGGATCGCCGCGGCCGAGGAGGCCACGTCCTCGAGCCTGGACTCGGCGCGCGTCGGGTGGCGCATCGCCGCGAGCGCGGGCTCGAAGCGCGCCGCGGCGAACCCCGTCTCGGTGAGGGCGCGCTCGAGATCGTCGGCTTTTGCCGGGAGATCGAGCGCGTCGCGGGCGTCGTAGCGCGCGGCCTGTGTCGCCGCGGCGGGGACGATGGCGGTGAGCGAGTCGATGGCCTCGACGTCGCCGGCCATGGTGCCGAGCTGCTCGGTGAGGCGATCGGCGCGCTCGCGCGCGCGCTCGAGGCTCGGGTCGGCGATGAGCACCACCCACTGCCCGCGCTTGCCCCCGAAGGCGTCGAAGATCTGCTGCTGCACGACGAGCGGCGCGAGCTTCTGCGGCCGCACGGCGACGATGGCCTCGGCGAGCGGCGGGCCGCCGAAGATCGCCAGCAGCGGGATCGGCGCGAGGGCGACCGCCGCGGCGAAGCAGGCGCGGCGCCTGGTCGCGGTGAGCCAGGCGACGGCCTCCGTCCAGCGCGCGGGCGCCTCGGGCGGCGGCGCTCCGCGCTCGAGCCAGGCGCCGATCTCCGGGGTCACGAGGACGATGGCGATCGCCGTCAGCACCTCGCCCGCGGCGCAGAGGACGCCGAGCTGGCGGACGGCGTTGATGTCCGAGAGCGCGAGCGCGCCGAACGCGGCGCCGGCGGTGATCGCCGCCATCATCACGCTCTTGCCGGTCTTGCGGCGCGCGGTGAGGGCCGCCTCGGCGGGGCCGAGCCCGTCGCGGCGCGCGTCGAGGAGCGCGGCGTAGACGTGGACGCCGGTGTCGACGCCGACGCCGACGACGACGGACATGAAGGCCACGGCGATGGCGCTGAGCCCGCCGGGGAAGAGCGTGGCGAGCCCCGCCGTCCACGCGGTGCCGAGGATCAGCGGCGGCATCACCGCGAGGAGGGCGCGCACGCGCCGGAAAATCAAGGCGAACACCGTCGCGGCGAGGACCATGGAGAGCGTCCCGGACCACACGAGATCGCGGGTGAGCATGACCTCGGTCGCGGCGGCGATGGCGTGCCCCCCGGTGATGCCGAGCGTGAGCCTGGGGTGCGCGCGCCCCACCGGCTCGAGCGCCGCGTCGACGTCGCGCATGAACTGCTTGGCGTCGGCGGATCGCAGGGCCTGTCCCCTGGGCTGGACGAGGACGAGCTGCATCTTGCCGTCGTCGGTGGAGAAGGCGCCGTTCGGCTGCGTGCGCATCCCGCCGCCGAACCCGCTGCCTTCGAAGGCGAGCTGCGTGAGGCGGAGCGGATCGCTCTCCACGAGCTCGGCGAGCTCGGAGCTCCCGGGCGCGAGCAAGAGGGCGCGCGTCTCGCGCAGCCGAGCGCGCATCCCCTCGGGCGTGAGCGCGCGGGCGAGGCGCGCGCGCGCGGGCTCGTCGGCGTAGCGAAACGCGAGCATGGGATCGAAGCCGCGCGGGATCTCGGCGCGGGCGGCGACGCGCTTCACGCTGGGCGAGGCGGCGAGCGTCGCCGCGATCGCCGCGGTGGCCGCCGCGTTCTCGTCGGGGTCGTCCCCCTTGACCATGATCACCGCGAGATCCCCGCCGCCGAAGCCGCGCACGTAGCGCCGGAGCGCCGCGGCCTCCCCGCGCTCCGGGAGGAGCGACGCCACGTTGGGCTCGAGCCGCAAGCCGAGCGTCACCGCGAGGACCGAGGCGATCGTCACCAGCACGAGCGCGACAACGGCGGGAACGCGCCCCGGAGATCGAGCTGCCATCGGCCGGGACCTTTGCCGCGGGGCTGCGGCAAGGTCAACAGCACCGTCCCCTTGTGCGCCCGTCGCGGGGAGGCGACTATCGTCGCATGATGGTCGTATTCGAGGTGTTCGTGGCGCCCGGCGCCGATCCCGAGACGCTGCTCACCGAGGAGACGAAGCGCTCCACGAAGGCCCAGGTGATGACGCCCGAAGACGCGCGCCTCGTGGGCTTCGCCGGCCTCCCCGACTACGGCTCCAAGGTCGTGCGCCTCATCGCCGTGGGCAAGAGCGACGCGCCGTGGATCCACCGCGCGCTGGAGACGAGCGACGCGGTGGCCCGGTTCAGCGTCAACGACGTCGACTGATCGGCAAAGCCCGCGCGGATCGCGCCCCGTTAGCGATCTGACGCGGCGCGCACATCACCCGTAAAAACAAGCCTATTTCGCCTGGCTTGCGCTGTGCATTCGCAGCAGCGCGGGGCGACGCTTCGCGCTCGCCTCCCCCAGCCAGCACCGAATCACCTTGCCCTGCAAGGGAGGCCCTCTCATGCCCAGTCATCTCCATCTCTCTTCACGCAAGCTCGCGTCCTGCGCTCTCGCCCTCCTCGGCCTCGCCGCCGGCTGCGGCGACAGCGAGACGACGGCGAGCACGTCGACGAGCAGCTCCGCGACCACGACCACGACCACGACCACCGGCAGCGGCGGCAGCGGCTCCACCAGCAGCAGCTCCACCGGCAGCGGCGGCAGCGGCGGCAGCGAGCCGCTGTGCCCTCCCGGATCGCACACGGGAGCGGCGGGCTGCGAGGCCGAGCTCGCGAGCTGGGTCGCGGGCCCGAAGCTCAAGCACAAGCGCGATCACCACGTCACGTTCGCTGTCGCGACGCCCGCAGGATCGTTCCTCTACGTCGTCGGCGGCGTGGGCGGAAGCGCAACTGTGATGCAAATCGAGCGCTCCACCATCGCCAAGGACGGCACGCTGAGCGCCTTCTCCGACGTGGCCACGATGCCCGAGGGCCTCCTCGGCTGCGGCCTCGCGCAGGTCGACGCCTCGTTCGTGATCGTCGGCGGCCTCGGCGACGACAGCAACTCGAAGACCTCGGTGTACGTCGGTCAAATCGCCGACGACGGCAGCGTCTCGTTCACCAAGGGGCCCGACCTCGGCGCCTCGCGCTACCACGTCTCGCTCGCGTACTCGCGGGGCTACCTCTACGCGATGGGCGGCCTCTACCAGGCGGTCGTGGGCGGGATGCCGACGCAGAAGGTCGTCGACACGATCGAGCGCGCGGCCTTCGACGGGAAGACGGTCTCCCCGTGGGAGACGGTGGCGCCCTTGCCCGTGGCGCTCACTCACCACGCGTCGCTCGTCTACAAGGACGCGATCTACGTGATCGGCGGCGGATCCGACGCGGCGGCGCTCCCCGACATCGTCCGCGCGACGGTCTCGGACACGGGCGCGCTCGGCCCCTGGGAGAGCTACGGCACGCTCTCGCAAGGCCTCGCTTCACCGTCGGTGAGCGTGTTCCTCGACCAGCTCTACGTGTTCGCCGGCATGACGACGCTGTCCGGCGGCGAGGTGGCCAGCGTGGCGCGCGCGCCCTTCGACGCGAGCGGCAAGGTGGGCGCCTTCGTCGATCTCCCCGCGCTCCCGCTGGCGCGCGCGCACTCGCACCAGACGCCGCTCTACGAAGGACATTTCTACTCGGTCGGCGGTTCGAAAAACCACGTCCCGCAGAACGACGTGTTCATCGGCGCGCTCCAGTAGACCTTCAACCGAGGAACTCTTCGAAGATCGCCAGCACCCGCTCGGGCGCCTCCAGGTGCGGAGAGTGCCCGAGCGGCTCGATCCGCAGCGTGGCGTCGGGCAGCGCGGCGGCGGCGGCGATGGCGATGGGCGAGGGGAAGACCTCGTCGTGATCGCCCCACAGAATCAAGGTCGGCGCCTTGATCTGCGCGAGGCTGTCCGCGCGGTGCGGCGCCGGGCCGAGGAGCGGGCAGAGGGCGTCGAACGCCGCCGAGGCGTCGGGCCTCCCGCCGCGCACCGCGTAGAGCTCGAACCCGAGCGCGCCGATCCGCGCGCCCTCGGGCGTGCTCGGAGGCGGGTTGATCCGCTCGAACGCGGCGCGCCCGAGCCGCCGCGCCAGCCGCTCGGGCCCGAGGCGAAAGAAGGCGCGCGTGACGTGGGTCATCGCCGAGCCGAGCCCCATGCTGCCGATGAGCGCGAGCCTGGCCGGCGCGACATGCCCGCGGCGCGCGAGCTCGAGCGCGACGAGGCCGCCGAGCGAGTGGCCGGCGATCGCTGCGCTCGTGAGAGACTCGGCGACGAGCCAGTGCTCGATCGCATCGGTGAAGAAGGCGAGGCCTGCTTCGAAGCCGCCGCCGCGAAAGCGCCGCGCTTCGGACTGACCGAAGCCGGGGAGATCCACGGCGAGGACGCGGCGGGATCGCGCGAGCGCGGGCAGGAGCGGGAACCACGTGGTGGCGGCGTTGCCGCGGCCGTGGATCAAGATCAGCGCGGGGCCGGCGCCGCCTTCGAGGACGCGGAGGGCGCCGAACGGGGTCTCGACGCGGCGCGGGGAGAAGGTGGGCGCGAGCTCGGCGAGGAGGGCGGCCTCGACGGGGCCGGGAGGGGCGGGGAGGGGGCGCACGGCTCGGTCATAGCAGAGGTGGGGCGGGCCATCGGCGCTTCAATCGTCAGCGATGAAGTCCCCCGGATGGCGTCGCACGAGCTCCTGACTGTCATCGGCAGTGAGCCGGTGAGCTGGAAGAAGTCACATGCTCCGGCGCTTGGCCGAGCTCCCTTGTCCAGCTTCGTGGCTTTACAGGGTGTCGCACCTGCTATCGAATCATCGAACGATGGCTGCGTGTGTCGTCCCCGGGCCTGTTCATCAATTCATCAGGACGGTTCGACGCGCAGAGCCGCTGGCCTTGACGGCCCTCATCCCCTCTGGTCCTCTGGCGGGATGCCTCGACCCAAGGTCACGAACGCGCAGGCGCGCACCACTGCGCTCCTGCTCCTTGGCTCCGGCGCGTTCTTCCTGAAATTTGGCTACTTCAACGTGCTGCGTGACGCCGAAGCGAATACGACGATGGTGACGAGCTTGACGAAGATCATCGTCTTCGCCCCGGCCTTCCTGATGATTGGCCTCGTCCTGCTCGTGACCGGGGCGCCTGCGGCGTCCTCCGCGATTGGGCGCCTCATGGCCCGGCCCGAGGATGGGGAGATTGCCCCTCTCGGGATAGCGCTTCTCCTCGCCACGCTCCTCCCGGGTGTCGTGCTCTACATGTGGCTCATGCACCGGCTCGCGCAGCTCGGTTTTCATTAGCGCTGGATTCAAAGGCGCTTCGAGCACATCCGGGCGCGGAGTCGGCAAAGGCCTCACTCTCCGCGTATGGAGGTCGCGAGCCGCGCTGTCGCCACGGTCGTCGGCTGCTCGGATCGGCCAGGTGTCGCTCGGGAGCGGGCTCGGTAGCTCCGTACCTGCGCCGACCTCACCCCCGCCGCGCCACGACCCGCCCGTAGATCTCCCGCTTCGGCCGCCCCGACTCGATGGCGATCGCCTCGGCCACGTCCTTCGCGCGGCGCCCCAGCGCGAGCTCTTCGTCGATGCGCGCGTCGATGGCCTCGTCGCTCATCCCGGGCCCGCTGCGCGCTCGCGCGGGGCCGAGCACGATCGTCACCTCGCCGAGCCACTCGCGCTTCTCCTGCGCGGCGAGCTCGGCCAGCGTGCCGCGCACGGCCTCTTCGTGGAGCTTGGTCAGCTCGCGGGCGACGACGGCGTCGCGGTCGGGCATCGCCTGCGCGAGCTCGATCAGCGTGTCGGCGGTGCGCTGCGGGGATTCGAAGAGCACGACGGACTCCGGCGTCTCGACGAGGCGGGTGATGTCTTCGCGGCGCTCGGGGCCGCTCCGCGCGAGGAAGCCGACGAAGCGGAAGCCGCCCGTGACGAGGCCGGAGAGGGCGATCGCCGCGAGCACCGCCGAGGCGCCGGGGATGGGGACGACGGTCGCGCCCGCAGCGACAGCGGCGCGGACCAGCGCGGTCCCTGGGTCGCTGATGATCGGCGTGCCCGCGTCGGTGCAGAGCGCGAGGGACTCGCCGGCCTCGAGGTGGGTCAGGGCGCGGGCGACGTCGTGAGCCTCGGCGTTGGCGTCGAGCCGGTCCACGGGCTTGCCGGCGATCCCGAAGTGCGAGAGGAGGCCGCGCGTGCGCCGCGTGTCCTCGGCGATGACGCGATCGACGGCGCGCAGCGTCTCGATGGCGCGGAGGGTGATGTCGCCGAGGTTCCCGATCGGCGTGGCGACGACGTAGAGCGTTCCCGCCACGCGCGTCAGCTCGTGCCGACCGCGTCCCCGAGCTCTTGCTTCAAGTATTCGCGGAGCTTGGTGGTGACGCGGGCCTCGAGCTGGCGCACCCGCTCGCGCGAGATGCCGAACTCGTCGCCGAGCTCCTGGAGCGTGAGGGGCTCCTCCGCGACCATGCGCTTGTCGAAGATGAGGACGTCCTTCCCCTTCAGCGTGGAGCGGAACGTCATCAGGTGGTTGTGGACGAGGTCGCCCATCTCGCGCGCCTCCATCGAGGCGTCGGGGCCCGTGGTCTGGGAGGGGAGCAGCTCGATCCGCGAGACCGATCGCCCCTCGCTGTCGCCGACGGGCGCGTCGAGCGAGGCCTCGCCGCTCGAGAGGCGGCGATCCATGTCGATCACCTCCTTCTCATCGACCTGGAGGCGCTTGGCGATCTCCAGCGACGAGGGCTCGATGCCCATCGCCGAGAGGCGCGCCTTCTCCTTGTTCAAGTTGAAGAAGAGCTTGCGCTGCGCCTGCGTGGTCCCGAGCTTGACCAGGCGCCAGTTGTTCAAGATGTAGCGAAGGATGTACGCGCGGATCCACCACGCCGCGTACGAGGAGAGCTTCACGCCGCGGTACGGATCGTAGCGCTTCACGGCCTGCATGAGGCCGATGTTGCCCTCCTGGATCAGGTCCATGATGTTCTTGTAGGCGCGGCGATACTCGTACGCGAGCTTGACCACGAGGCGCAGGTTCGCCGTCACCAGGCGCGCGGCCGTGCGGACGTCCTGCGTCTTCTGGTAGTGCGTGGTGAGCGATTTCTCTTCGTCCGGCGTCAGCAGGGCGTGGCGCTGGACCTCGCGCAGGTAGGCCTGGAGCGGGTCGGATCGCGAGAGCGCGAAGTCGGTGCCCAGCGGCGCCGTCGAGGGGCGCGCGCTGCTGCGCGGCGAGCCCTCGCTCTCGCTATCGTCCTCGTCGACGACCGGATCGTCGACGATCTCCCCGGCGACCTCGATGACGTCGCCGCCGTCGTTCGCCGCGTCGTCGCGCTCGCCGTCGCTGTCGCCGTCGCGCTCGCCGTCCTCGTCGCCCTGCTCGTCGTCGTCCGCGGCGCGCCGCCGGCGCGGCTCCTCGACCTTGGCGGTCGTCTTTTTCGCGGCAGCCTTCTTTGCCGCGGTCTTCTTCGCGGGAGCGGCGCTCACGACGACCTCGCCCTCGAGCGCGCCTTCGGCTCCGGAGGCGCTGGGCGCGCGCTTCGCTGCACGGACAGGCGCTTTCTTCTGCGCATCCGGCTCCCCCGTGCTCTTCCGCGGCTCGCTCTTGCTCTTGGCCACCCGGTCCTCGCGTCCCCGGCAACCGTTCTAATACACCTACGGGAGCGGGCGCCACCTCCGCGGCGGATTTCCAGGCGGGCGCGTGTGCCGTCTCGTGCTAGACGGCTTCTCCCCTCGTGGACTCGTCGATGCCGCCCCCGCCCGTCGCCTCGGAGCGCAAGCTTCGCCCCTGGTACCTCGTCCCGGGGATGGCGCTCACGTGGTGCATCGGCGTCCACGGGCTGATGACGGCGCTCACGGCCATCGCCTTCCTCCGCCAGGGCACCTTGCCGGACGTCGCCTCGGCGGCGGCCAACGCCCGCAGCGGGACGGACCCGACCGAGATGTTCTCGTACTGGAACACCGTCGAGGTCGAGGCGCTCCTTCGCCACTCCCGTATCGTCTTCCCGCTCAGCGTCGCCCAGCTCTTGCTCTGCGGCATGCTCGTCATCGGCAGCGGCCTGGCCATGACGGCGCGCCGCGGCGCCCGCGGCTTCACCCTCCAGGCCCTCGCGGCCAACGCGCTCCTCGCCGGCGTCGCCTACGCGCTCACCCGCGTCGTCCGCGCCGACTGCATCGAGACGGTCGCCCGCTTCGCCGAGACGCTCCCGATCAACCTGCCGCAGCGCGCCGCCTACTCCAGCCGAGAGACGCTGTGGTGGGTCCTGCGCCTCCGCTTGATCCTGGTCGAGCTCTTCCCGTTCGCGCTCGGCCTCCTCGTCCTCACGCGCCTGCGCACCAAGCTCTATTTCGAAGCGGTCGCCCGCGCCGCCGAGAGCGCCGAGGACCCGTGACCGAGGGCGTGGTCCGGCGGGTCCACGTCCTGCCGGAAGATCTGGCCAACCAGATCGCCGCCGGCGAGGTCGTCGAGCGGCCCGCGAGCGTGATCAAGGAGCTCGTGGAGAACGCGCTCGACGCCGGGGCGCGCCGCGTCCGCGTCGACACCGAGCAGGGCGGCACCGTCCTCCTCCGCGTCGCCGACGACGGCTCCGGGATGGATCGCGACGACGCGCGCCTCGCCGTCCTCCGCCACGCCACCAGCAAGATCGCCGCGATGGACGACCTCTCGCACCTGCGCAGCTTCGGCTTCCGCGGCGAGGCGCTCCCCAGCATCGCCTCGGTGAGCCGCTTCGAGCTGCGCACGCGCCGCCGCGACGCCGAAGAGGGCACCCTGGTCCGCATCGCAGGCGGCGGCGCGCCCGAGGTCGCCCCGTGCGGCTGCTCGGCCGGCACGGCGATCGAGGTGCGCGATCTCTTCTTCAACGTGCCCGCGCGCCGCAAGTTCCTCAAGGCGACGGGCACCGAGTCGGCGCGCATCACCGAGGTCGTGCAGGCCGCCGCGCTGGGCGAGCCGGGCGTGACGCTGATCCTCTCGCGCGACGGCCGCGTCGTCGCCGAGTGGCTGCGCGCCGCCAGCCGCGAGGAGCGCGCCCGCTCCATCTTCGGCGGCGAAGAGCTCGCGGTCTGCCGCGGCGAGCGCGGCCCGCTCTCGGTCGAGGCCTACCTCTCGCGCCCCGAGCGCGCCCGCCCCGGCGCCGGCTCGCTCTCGATCTTCGTCAACGGCCGCCACGTCCGCGACCGCACGCTCGCGCGATCGATCGCCCTCGCCTATGGCAGCGTCCTCGAGGCCGGCCGCTTCCCGCTCGGCGTCGCCTACCTCGACCTGCCGCCCGATCTCGTCGACGTCAACGTGCACCCGCAAAAGACCGAGGTGCGCTTCGCCGACGGCCGAGCGATCAGCGACGCGCTCTACAAGCTGGTGATGGGCTCGGTCGTGTCGGCCTTCGGCCTGCCCGATCCCGGCGCCTACCGCGGCAAGAAGCAGAAGCTCTTCGAAGATCCCACCGGCCCCGCCGCCTCCACCTGGTCCTGGGGCGGCCCCCCCGAAGCGCCGCGCGATCCGCCGCCCGCGCAGGTCGAGCTCCGCCACGCCGCGAGCGATCGCGAGCGCACCATGAGCGAGCTCGGCCCCGAGGTGAACGACCTCGAGCCCGCCGCGAGCAGCCTCGCCGCCGCAGCGGGAGCCCTCTCGATCGCCGCCGCCGCAGAGGATCCCTGGGGCCTCGCCGCCGAGCCCTTCGCACCGCACGCGCCGCCTTCCTCGTTCACGCCGTCCGCGTCGCCTTCCTCGTTCACGCCGCACGCCTCGCCCACGCCGTACGGCTCGCCGCCGCAAGCCGCCCCGCCCCCGCTCGATCGCCCGCCCGCGGAGTACCCGACCGCCGCCGAGATCGCCGCGAAGGCCGATCGCAAGATGGAGTTCGGCGCCCTGCGCTTCGTGGCGCAGGTGCGGAGCACGTTCCTGATCTGCGAGGGCAGCGACGGGATCTACCTGCTCGACCAGCACGCGGCGGCGGAGCGAGTCACCTTCGATCGCCTGAAGAAAGGCTACGACGCCCGCGCGGTGAGCAAGCAAGCGCTGCTGTTCCCGGTCGTGGTGAGCGCGAGCGCGAACGAGGTGGCGATCGTCGAGGAGGCGCAGGACGCCATCGCGCTGACCGGCCTCGACGTGCGCGTGGCCGGGGCGACGCAGCTCGCGGTCCACGCGGTGCCGACGCTGCTCGGGCGCGCCTCGCCGGAGCGGCTGCTCCGCGATCTCCTCGGCGAGATCAGCCTCGCGGGCGAGCGCGCGTTCTCCGGCGCGGTCGACCGAGCCATCGCCACGATGGCCTGCCACGGCTCGCTGCGCGCCGGCGATCCCGTCGCCCCCGAAGAGGCGCGCGCGCTGCTCTCCGCCCTCGACGAGGTCGATTTCGCCGGCCACTGCCCCCACGGCCGCCCCGTGGTGATGCGCATCGGCTGGAGCGAGCTCGAGCACCGCGTGGGCCGGCGGTGAGCGCCGAGGCCCTCGGTTTCGAGGCGATCCCCGCGCCCGACGCCGAACTCCTCGTCGTCGTCGGCCCCACCGCGAGCGGCAAGACCGAGCTCGCGGTGCGCCTCGCCGAGCGCTTCGGGGGCGAGATCATCAGCGCCGACAGCGTCCAGATCTACCGCGGCTTCGACCTCGGCTCCGGCAAGCCCACGGCCGACGAGCGCGCGCGCGCCCCCCACCACCTCATCGACTGCGCCGCCCCCGACGAGCCCTTCGACGCCCAGCGCTTCGCGGAGCAGGCCTCGCAGCTGCTGGCCGAGATCCGCGGCCGCGATCGCGTGCCCATCGTCTGCGGCGGCACCTACCTCTGGGTGCGCGCGCTGGTGCGCGGCCTCGCTCCCTCGCCCCCGGCCGACGCGGCGATCCGCGCCGAGCACGCCGCCTTCGTCGCCGCCGAGGGCCGCGCCGCCCTCCACGCCCGCCTCGCCGCCGTCGACCCCGAGAGCGCCGCGCGCCTCGCCCCCAACGACGCCCTCCGCGTCAGCCGCGCGCTCGAGGTCCACGCGCTCTCCGGCCGCACCCAGAGCGCCTGGCACGCCGAGCACGGCTTCCGCACCGAGCTCCACAAAGCCCGCCTCTACGGCGTCGCCCGCGAGCGCGACGAGCTCGATCGCCGCATCGAGCGCCGCGCGCGCGCCTGGCTCGAGCAAGGCTGGATCGACGAGGTGCGCGGCCTCCTCGAGCGCGGCCACGCCGCCGCGCGCGCCATGGGCTCGGTGGGCTACCGCCAGATCCACGAGCACCTCGAGGGCCGCCTCGCCGCGGCCGACCTCGAGGCGTCGATCGTGCGCGCGACCCGCGTCTTCGTGCGCCGGCAGCGCACCTGGCTGCGCGACGAGCCGGTGATCTGGGCCGCGCCGTGAACGGTGATCGCCGCGACCCGCGCTGACGTTCGCGCAGCCCGAGCTTCCTCACGCGCCCCCGCGGTGCTTTCATCCGCGCGCGATGGGCACCAACGAAACTCCCCTGTTCCAGTCCAGCTCCCCGGGCGCCGCGCCGCCGCCGCGGAGTCGGACACCGCTTTACCTGGCCGCAGCCGCCGCCGTGATCGTGATCGGCGGCCTCACCGCCTTCGCGCTTCACAAGGACGCGCCCCCGCCCACGCCGCCTGTGCCCGTGACAGCTGCGCCAACCGTCAATGCCCTGTCACCTGTGCTCGACGGTGCCATGGTTTCGATTCAAGGGGGCACATTCAAGCTCGGCTCCACGGAAGGTGACGCCGACGAGCTCCCCATCGTCGATGCCCAGGTCGGGTCGTTCGAGATCGACAAGCTCGAAGTGTCCGTCGACGCCTACAAAGTCTGCACCTCTGCCGGTAAGTGCCAAGCGCCTGACACTGGCACCTACTGCAACTGGGGCAAGCCTGGAAAAGAGCGTCATCCCGTCAACTGTGTCGATGCCATCCAGGCGGAGGCTTATTGCTCATTCGTCGGCAAACGTTTGCCCACCGAAGACGAATGGGATTATGCCGCCCGTGGCCCCGACGGCCGTAAATACCCCTGGAAAGAAGGGGCCCCCGGCGCTCAGCTCTGCTGGAACGGTGAAGGCAACGACATGGGTAAGGGAAACCGTCAAGGGACCTGCCCAGTCGGGCAATTCCCGGCAGGCGCCTCCCAGCTCGGCGCGCTCGACATGGTAGGGAACGTATGGGAGTGGACGTCGAGCGCTTATTGTCCGTACGACAAGAGAGCGTGTGGGGACGCGCGCCGCGTCATCCGCGGAGGGGGCTGGAACAACCTGGTGCCGGAGTACGTGCGTGCCCAGGACCGAAGCAAGGAAGCGACAAAGACGCGCAACGACAACATCGGTCTTCGCTGCGCACGGACGCTGGCTCAGGGAGCGCGGTAGGGGACTCTCTAAAGGATCTTCTCCGCCATGTCGAATCGGGCTCGCCGCCGCAAGAAAGCGGATGCATCCTACGCAGGCCTCGGGGGAAGGCTCCGGTCCTCGGAACCTTCCGATCGGTGCAGCTTGCATCTGGAGTGAGATGAACGCGGGCAACGTCGTGCAGCCGAACAAGGACGTCGCAGCGGAGTCTCCGCTGAAAGGCGACGGCTCCGGGATGGTGCCGTCTCCACGGCCGACGGGACCAGGCCTGCGCCTCCTCGGGCTGACATGGGCGGTGCTCGACGTGCAGCCGATGGGCTACGGCAGCGTCGCGTGGATCAAGGTCGGGCCCGGCGCGCAGAACATCGGCGTCTCGGCGCGCGGCGGCGGCCTGCGCATCGGCGAGACAGGCCAGGTCCCCGAGATCGAGGTCGAGAATCTCGGGGACGCCGCGGTGCTGCTCCCCGCGCATCTCGTGCTCTCCGGCGGCTGGCAAACCCGCTCGGTGGAGCGCTCCGCCGTCGTCCCCGCGCGCCACACCGCGCGCGTCCCCGTCAAGTGCGTCGAGGCCGGCCGCTGGGCCCCGCGCGACGAGCGCACCGGCTCCTCATTCGAAGTGTCCGAGCGCATGAGCGTGCGGACCCGCTGGTCGACCTCGGGCAGCATGAGCGAGCAGCTCACGCGTCACGGCCGCTTCACCGCCGAGCAGTCCGCCGTCTGGCAGCACGTCGAAGAAGAGCTCGCGCGCACCCCCGAGCCGAGCAACACCCGCTCCTACGAGGCGTACCTCCGCGGCGTGAAGCGCCGTCACATCGAGGCGGTGCGCGCCGTCCACGCGCACCCCCCGGCCGAAGCCAACGCGGCGGTGCTCTTCCTCCGCGGCGGCGGCATGTGGATGGAGGCGTATCCCTCGCCCGCCGCGCTCGCCGAGCAAGCCGACGACCTCCTCGCCGACCTCTTCGACGCCGCCGTGAAGAACGAGACCGACCTCTGCGACGCCCCGCCGGTCGAGGCGCTCCTCACCGCGCTGTGGGAGCTCCCCACGCGCGAGATCGAGCGCATCGCCGGCACCCTCGGCGCTCCCCGCGCGATCGACGGCGCCGTGGAGATCCCCGAGTGGACGCCGCTCGCCCCGGCGACGGGCGCGCTGCTCACCATCGACGGCGCGCTCGCCCACCTCTCCCTCGGCGCGCCTCCCGGGCGTGCTCCCTCGAACCACGTCGCGTCGCCCGCCGTCCCCGGGTCACGGCCGCCGGCCGCGCCATCGCAGCGGCCCGCGCCGGCTGCCGAAGCGGCGCGGACACCGTCGTCACCGCCGTTGCCCAACGTCCACGGCGTCGCCGCCCACGGGACGATGTCCTCGCAGAGCGCACCTGTTGCCGAGGGCGCCGGCCCTGCTCGTCCCGTCGGCCTGCACGTGGTCTCGCGCCCCGTCGCGCCGGCGGCGCCGCGCTGGTCGGCCGGCGACACGCGCAAGGCTCCCGTCGTCGAGGCGGCCAGCCGCGCTTCGTCCGCTCGCAGCGAGCCTCCGTCGCGCCCCGACGCGCGGGTCATCTCGTTCGCCCCGCGCAACCACGCCCCGAGCGCCAACGGGCCCAAGCTCAGCCGCGACGCCATGCGCGCGATCTACGAGCGCGCCCGCGACCTCGTCCCCGAGGGGCCCGTCGCTCAACAGGCCGTGCGCGGCTACCGCCTGCTGCGCGCCCTCGACGGCAACGTCTCCTGGGTCGACATCCGCATCACCGGCGACGGGTACGCCGTGCTCGGCTCGCACGATCGCTGCGACCTCGTCCTCGGCGAAGACGCGGGGATCTGGCTGCGTCACCTCCTGGCGACGTGCGTGCGCCTCCCCGACGGCGGCGTCGGCGTGCGGCTGATCGACCTCAAGACCGACGTCCCCTTCTACCTCGAAGACGACGCGCCCCAGTGGTCGGTCACCGCGAGCGGGCCGTTCGCCATTCGCCTCGGCCGCCACGTCATCTGCGGCTTCCCGCTCGGCGAAGCTTCCGACGGCTTCCTCCCCGAGCCGACGATGGGCGCGGTGAAGATCGGGCACAACGCCCCCGCGGTGGCCGTCACCTCGCCCTCGTTCCCGGTGCTGGTGAAGTCCGACACCTCGCCGTTGCGCCGCCGCATGTCGGAGCCGTTCACGATCTTCCCCTCGGCGCCCGTCTCCCAGATCCAGGATCTCGTCGGGCCGAGCCTCTCGCTCAACCACGTCCGCGTCACGCTCGAGCGCGGCGGCATGGGCGCCTCGGTGGAGATCCCGACGGCCGCGCTCGAGGCGGGCGTGCTCCTCGGCCGCGCCCTCAACTGCTTCGACGGTGGGCTCCGCCGCATTTTCTGTGACGCCGTCTCGCGAGCGCATGTGCTCCTCCTCGTCGACCAGGGGGAAGTGTTCGCGCTCGACCTCTGCACCACCAACGGGACGCGCGTCGCCGGCCGCCGCATCCGTCGCTACCGTCTCGCCGCCGAGGGCGCGACGCTCGAGCTGGGCAAGAAGGTCCTCTTTCGCTGGCACCGCCGCCCCGCGGAGCCCGCCCCGAGCGACGACAGCGGAACATCCG
>FSTQ01000115.1_pt1 | contig 20795 bp, 16 predicted proteins | sample 1637281 | NCBI WGS metagenome assembly FSTQ01 (sample SAMEA3914818, study PRJEB12502) | metagenome | biome: forest; material: soil | place: Canada | collected 2010-06-26 | depth 0.1 m
CTGGCCCAGGAGCTGATGACAGCAGTGCTCGAGGCCGCCGCGCGGCGAGGCGCGGCCACGCTCTGGCTCGGCGTGTGGGAGCACAACCCGCGGGCGCTGGCCTTCTATCGCAAATTCGGCTTTGTGGACGTCGGTGCCCACACGTTCGTCCTCGGCAGCGATCATCAGACCGACCGCCTGATGGCTCGATCGCTGGCCGGGATGAGCGCTGCGTGACCTGGAGGGAGTTCGGTCGTGCCGCTCCCTCTCGTGCTCGCAGCCGACGCGCTCGTCGTGGCCGGTCTGGTGATCGTCTTAGAAGATGCAGAGGAGACCGATGAACGAGAGCACGCCCAGCACGCTTTCCGAGCCTCACCGGGACTTCCTGCGTGGAGCCAGTGAAGCGCTCCGCGCCGACCCGCGCATCGTCGGCGTGGCGATCGGAGGCTCGTACCTGAGCAACACGATGGACGAGCACAGCGACGTGGACCTGATCGTCGTCACGGAGCCGGACGCCTACTCCGCCGTGATGACAGAGCGAGACCGGATTGCTCGCTCTCTCGGCCCGCTGCTGGCTTCCTTCACCGGCGAGCACGTGGGCGAGCCCCGCCTCCTCATCTGCCTCTATGGTCCGCCGCTCTTGCATGTGGATCTGAAGTTCACCTCGATGTCGGACTTTGCTCCTCGCCGCGTCGAGGATCCTGCGGTGCTGTGGGAGCGCGATGGCCGGCTGACCGGCGCGCTCCAGGAGGGACATGCCGTGTACCCCGCGCCCAACCTCGCGTGGATCGAGGAGCGGTTCTGGGTGTGGATTCACTATGCAGCAGGAAAAGTAGCTCGCGGCGAGCTCTTCGAGGTGGTCGATTTCATCTCGTTCCTGCGCGTCAACGTGCTTGGCCCTCTGTGCTTGCTCCGCTCGGGAGCGCGGCCGGCGGGGGTGCGACGGATCGAGACGTACGCGCCCGAGCTCGTGGAGCAGTTGAAGCAAACGGTGGCGTCCCACGACGTCGACTCTTGCCTTCGCGCGCTGCGAGCCTGCATCGAGCTTTACAGAAGCGTGCGCGTCCCTCCGGGAGGGGTCATCACGGTCGAGGCGGTCGAGTCTGCGGTCGTGGATTACCTCGACGAGATCGAGCGTCGTTGTGGCCAGGCAAGGGCTGGTAGCTGACGGCGGTTCGCACCGTTGCCGAGGTGGGGGATCATTACCGGATCCGAGGGCTCGCCGTGAGCGTCGCAGTGGGCGTGAGCACCCCAGGCCGCGCCCGTGGGGTGCAGCACGCCTGGATTCGCCTATGAACGAATAACGCTCAGCGCTGCTGGCGCGTGGTGGTCGTGGCGGGGTATGTTGCACGCTGGTCCTCCCGTTCTTCAAGCCCACAGCGGCTGATCGGCGCGCCGACGGTCGCAGATTGCGAGAAGCCCATGTCCGTAACCGATGTTCTGCTGCCCTCTGATTTCGTGGCGCTGCGCACGCGTGTCAGGCACCTCGAGGATCTCGAGGAGCTTCGTGACCTCAAGGCGCTCTATGCCCAGCGCACCGACGAGAACCACCATGCGCCGACGCACGCCACCGCGGTCGCCGCTGCTGCCCTCTTTGCCGAAGACGGGATCCTCGATCTCGGCGCTGGGGCTCACTACGTCGGCCGCCCCGCCATCCTCGACGCGTACGAGAACATCTTCCCGACGCAGACCACCTGGAGCACTCATTACGTGACGCAGCCGCTGATCACGCTCTCCGGGGCGACGGCTACCGGGGTCTGGCGCTTTCTCCTCTACACCCAGCCCCGGGCGACGCCTCCTGGGCCGGTGATCGTCGTCAATGGGCGCTACGAGGAGCAGTACGTGAAGACGAGCGAGGGGTGGAGGTTCAAGCAGGTCTACGGCATCATCGCGATGCCGTGACGGGGCGGCGCGGAGCGCCCATGTGGGCGATGGGGGGCTCCGCTGCCGCGCTGTGTGGCTTTGCTGGGCCGCTCGAATCGTTGGTACTCACGATTCGAGCGGCCCGTCGCGAGCTGGTCAGTTCACGGTGGCGGGATCGGGCACGGGAGTGTCCGTTGCCACGGTCAGGTCGACGAAGCCGTGGAAGAGGCGGCCTCGGTCGTCGAACTCGCGAATCAGCTCCAGCATCTGCTTGCGGTCCGGCTTGACGACATCGTTGAACACCTCGGCGCCGTTCACGGTGATCGACACCGGCTTGGTCATGTCGATGCCCATGAGGGGCTGGATCATCACCTTCAGCTGGCGGACGTTCTCGGAGGTGATCTCGATGTGGTTGTCCGGGAGGACGCGGCCATAGAAGCTGAGGGCGCCCATGAAGTCGGGGCGCGGCGTCACGCGGATCCAGTGGCGCAGGTTGTACATCAACGGCCGCTGGAGGTTGATGGTGTGCACGGGCCAGCCGGCGATGTCCCAGTTGCCCGTGTACTGCATGGTTCCCCCGGCGGAGTACCAGGTGTCAGCGCGGTACATCTGGCGCGGGTGCTTGCCGAAGAAGTCGGCGATGGCGGTCAGCTCGCCTGTGGCGATGGGGTGCTCTCCGGGGACTTGCTTCCCATCCCAGGCGTATTTGTGCGCCGTGAGCCAGTCGCGCAAGATCACGTTGGTCTTGTCGAGATCGTAGGGCTCGACCTCTCCCCAGGTGCTGAATCCCGCGGTGGTCCACAGGTTGCGGAGCGTCCCGTTGGTGGCCCACTCCGGGTAACCGCCGCTCATCGGCGAGAACGCGCCGTAGTGATCCCCATAGGTGAGCGCCGTGCGCCAGGCGAGGTGCCCGCCCATCGATTGCCCGGTGACGTAGATGCGATCGGGATCGACGTTGTAGTCGCGCTGGATGCGTGAGATCGACGAGAGGATGAGCGAGTCCCCGATCGGGCTCCACCCGCGCTCGGTGGCGGGGGCGACGAGGATGGCGTTGAGGGCCTTGCCGAGCGGCCCATACGCCTGGAGGTAGCTCAGCGCCGTGCTCTGCGCGTAGGAAGCGGACATCGACGAGTTCCCGCCGTGGCCCACCACGATGAGCGAGGTGGGCTTCGTGGGATCGTAGGTGAGCGGCACCTTGATGTAGGCCATGCTCGAGTAGTCGACGTGATAACACGTGACGTCGAAGGTGCCGATCTGGCCGAGCTTCGTCGTCGGCGCGGGGTAGGCCGCGCGCGGGCCGCGCAGGAGCTTCTCGGTCTCGTCGAGGCTGTAGTGGCCCTCGTCGAGGAGGCCAAGGAGCTTGTCCGTCGCGTCGGGAGGCGCCTCGAAGCGCTGATCGATGTACGCGTCGACGGCGACGCGCATCGCGGCATAATCGTCCTCGGTGTGCATCACCGGAGCGCTGCCTCCAGTGCTACCGGTGCTTCCTCCGCCGGCGCCGTCGGTGCCAGTGCCCGTGCCGACGCTGGTGCCCGTGCCTCCCGCCCCGGTGATGGGAGCAGCCGAGTCGCCGCACGCCGCCGGCGCCGCGGCGAGCGCGAGGGTGAGTCCAAAGGTGAGTATGCTTCGCACGTCGTTGAGAATTCTCATCGCAGCTTTCCTCGAGGCTTTGTGGATCCGCGCCGCCGCGCTAGAGTCTGTACCCATGAAATGCAAACGTGCTGGGTGGGTGTTTGCGCCCCTTCTCTCGCTCCTCGCCTGTTGCAGCGGCAGCGGCAGCGAGGACAGGGCCCCGCCGGTCGCGGAGGCGCACGCGGCCATTCGCGGCGGCGACGTCGAGCAAGGGGAGGCCGCCGTCGGGATGCTCGAGTTCGCGACCGGCCGCTTCGGGACGGCCACGCTCATCGCACCGAACGTCGTGCTCACGGCCGCTCATGTCGTCGGGGGCTCGATCAAGGCGTTCTACGTGGGCACCGGCATCCCCACGGACTCGTACCTGGGGACCGAGTCGAGCGACTCGATGGTCAAGCACGAGATCACCGAAAAGATCATCCACCCTTCGTACCAGAGCGCGGGCAAGCTGCCTGACTGGCCCGGCCTGGACCTCGATATGGGCCTCGTGCGCCTCGCGACGCCGATCACGGACATCGCCCCGCGCAAGCTCGGTACGGCGCCGCCCAAGGTAGGCGCCCAGTGCAAGATGGTCGGCTTCGGCCGGCACGAGCACCCCGACGACCCGATGAGCCCCGACCTCTTCCTCGTGAAACAGAAGCGTTCGGCGATCTCCAACGTGGAGCTGATCCAGAAAGACCTGATCCGCGTCGGTTGGGTGACGGGCATCGCCGACAGCGGCGACTCGGGCGGTCCGCTCTTTTGCGACGATTTGCTCGTCGGAGAGACATGCTGCCACTCCGACGGCGAGTGGCCCGTTCACGATACGGAGTATTTCACGCGCGTCGACATCACCCTCGATTGGATTCACGCCACGATGGTGGCGTGGGGCAACCCGGCGGAAGGCTCGGGTGGAAGCGGCGGCGGTGGCGGTGCCGGGGGCGGCGGTGGCACGGGCGCTGGAGGCAGCGGCGGCGCTGGGGGCGACGGCGCTGGGGGCACCGCGACGGCGTCGGTCACGGTCGGTGGCTCGAAGGACCCGCCGCAGGTCGATCAGGACGGCGGATGCGCGCTTGGTGCGGGGCCCGCGAGCGACGGGGCGGGCGATGGCGCGGGCGCCCTCCTGCTCCTGACTCTCGGCCTGGTGCTCGCGCGTCAACGCCGTTGCCGGTGAGTCATGAACAGGAATCGGTCGACTGTTCATGAGCACGACTCCAGTATTCGCCGGGCCGCGGCGGGGTGTCAAGAGGCAGGAGACTCCACGGTAAACCACCGCGCAAGAGACTGAGCCACCACCAACCTGGAACAACACAAGGATTGGAACCGCGCGTGTAAACAAGCGGACCAGAGCCGCGCGCGTGAGCAAGCGGACCCCCTGGCTAAAGGTCCGCTTGCTGACGCGCGGGGCTCTGGTCCGCTTGCTGACGCGCGCGGTTCCAAACATTGATTCTGCGCGAGGTGATAGTGTTGATACTGCGCGAGATGATTGACAATCGCACGCGTGCGATTGACCGCTCACCCCAGCCGCGCGAAGTACGTATCCCACCGCTGAATCTCCTCCAGCAGCCCGGCCCCGATCAACGTCGCTCTCCCGTTCCCCAGCACGATCTCCGCTCCTTCGCGGTTGATCCTCCGGATCGCCGCGAAGCGCTCCAGGAAAGCTGCGTTTTGCGCCGCCGGCTCTCGCGCTTCAATCATCTTCTCGTAGAGGCGCGCGACCGGCAGGAACGCGTGGACGGCCAGGAGCACCCCGTGGAGCGGCCTTGGATCGGGGCGCACCGGTGAAGCGTAGAGTGGTGACCAGGCGTTCTCCAGGACCTCGTCGATCTCGAAGAGGGCGTTGAGCTTGTTGTGCGAGAACTCGTGGATCAGCGCCTCGGCCAGCGTCATTCCGCTCGGGTGGAGTGACATGTAGATCGTGCCGATGGCCTCCTGGTACGAGGCCGAGAGGTGGCGCTCCGCGTCCCAGCCCACGGGGATGATCTGCTGGAGATAGAGGTCCATCTCTCCGCGCAGGTCGGGGAGGTGGCGGCCAATCAGCGCAAAGGCCTCTTCCAGAGCGGCTGTCCAGGTCGCGGGGTCGCGGCCGCCGAGGTCGATGGCGTTGCCGGATTTGCCCGGGTGCGCCTCTTCCATCGCCAGCGGGTTGTTGTCGGCGAGGGCGAGGACGATCTCGCCGGTGATCGGGTGATAAGGGCGCTCGACCGTCGCGTCTTCGGGCGGCGCTTCGAGGTCGATGCTCGTCGCTCCGGAGGCGCGCTCGATCGTCAAGCGGCCGTTCTCCACGAGGATCGCGCCGGCGTCCGCGGGGACGGCGACGGCGAGGCGGGCCGCGAGCGAGAGCAGGCGAGGCGGGGAGCGGCGCAGGCGCACCGGGACGGGGAGGGCGCCGGCCAGCGCGAGCTCGAAGGCCAGGTGGGCGAGCAGCGCGACCAGGAGGGGCTCGCGGTCCGGGCGCGCGTCGTTGCGGAGGGAGCGGATCAGCGCGCCGAGGGTGGGGCGGCGGATGGCGCTGAGCAGCGCGCCGGGGGCCTCGCGCGCCGTCGCGCTGACGATGCGCGCGAGCTCGGCAGCCTCGTGCCGGGCCCCGTGCGGCGCGCGGGCGGCGGCCGCCTGGAGGTCGCGCACGAGGCGCCGCATCGCGGCCGAGAGCACGGCGCGGGCGGTGGTGGATCCAGGCTCGGGGAGGGTGAGATCGCGCGGGGGAGCGAGCGGCGCGACAGCCATGGGCGGGCTAGCCGCGGAGGCTGTCGGGCGGGAGAGAGGCGCGCGGGCTCGTCGCCGACATCTCGGCCATCAGGATCGGGGGGCAGTGGAGCGCGAGGATCTCCGGGCGCGCCGGCGCGGTGGTCTTCGCCATGCGCAGGGCCTCGTCCATCGTGCGCGCCGTCTCCCAGCCCATGAGCTTGGGGATGTACTCGTTGTCGGCGCCGACCACGATCATGCGCCCCAGGTGCTGGCGGCCCGCCTCGCCCCAGTACCACATGAAGAACGGGTGAGCCGGGTGGTAGGCGTTCCCCGAGCGGTACATCTCGATGTACGCGGGGTTGGAGGCGAACTTGGCCTCGAAGCGCTTGTGCAGCTCCATCGCGTCGCGCGTCTCGGGCAAGAGGCGGTGGACGAACTCGATGTACGGGGCGTGGTGCTCGTTGTCGAACTGATCGGTGCAGGGGTGCAGGATGATCATCGTCCCGCCCTTCTTCACCATCGGCACGCCCTTGTAGAGGTTGAAGAGGTAGCCGTTGGCCATCACCTGCACGAGGAGCGGGTTGAGGAAGGCGTTGACGTTGTACGGGCTGATGAAGGGGATGCCCGTGATCAGGATGTCGGCCTGGCCCGCGACCGGCACGAGGTACTGCTCGTAGGCGCGCTTGAGCGTGTGCGCGTGCGTCGCCTCGGTCTCGCCCGCGAAGACGCCGGTGACGCCGTAGGGCGAGGGGACGCGCTGGAAGATCTGCTGGCGCGCCGGCTGCGGCAGCTTGGAGAGCGTGAAGCGGAGGGCGCGGAGCGAGCTCTTCTCCACCGAGGTGAGCTCGTCCTCGTTCTTGGCGAGGAACTCGAGCGGGCGATCGAACATGCGGTTGTTGATCGTCGTCTCGATGGTGAAGACGTTGAGCTTCTGGTTGGCGATGCGCCCCATGCGCTCGACGCTGGTGGCGAGCGCGGAGCTCGACGGATCCATGTACGAGTGGCAGGCGCGCATCACCTTGGGGTTGTGGTGAGCCTTGAGGCTGCGGTACCCGCAGAGCCCGACCGCGACCGACTTGTGCCCGCCGTCCATGGGCACGAAGTTCAGGTTCACGTAGATGACGAGGTCGCTGTCCACGGCGCGCTTGTTGAGCTCGACCTCTTCGCCGAGCTCGGTCGTGCCGATGTAGGTCATGTTGGCGGCGTTCTCGCCGTCGTGGTTGTAGAGCTTCTTCGGCCAGTAGGCGTTGAAGATCTTGTCGCCGACCACGTGGCGCACCTCGGGCCCCGTCATCCGCCGGTGCACGCTGGTGGCGATGATCATCTCGACGTCGTCGACGCCATGATCGCGCAGGAGATCGAGCACGATCGTCAGCACGAGCTCGCGCACGTCGGGCCGCTTCATCGGCGGGAGCGGGAGCGAGATGTCGTCGATGGCGATCGTCACCTTCATCCCCGGGCGCAGCTTGGCGTAGAGCGGCTCGGAGTTGTACGGGTGGTTGATCGCGTAGCGGATGGCCGCGTTCACGTCCTTGAGCGGCGCGAGCGGAGGCTTCGGGTAGATGACCCGCGTCCCGGTGGGCAGATCGACGTCGACGAGCTGGTCGCCCGAGAAGAGGGTCCGGGGCGCGCTGCGGCTGTCGATCGTGACGACGGAGGGGTGGCTCATGGCTTCTCGAACGGTTCGGGTGACTGTCAGGCCGCGAGGTGGATGATCGGCCAGTGGTAGGCCTCGGCGAGCTGCGTGAGCTTCCGATCGGGGTTGACCGCGGCGGGGTGGCCGACGACGGAGAGCATCGGCACGTCGGAGTAGCTGTCCGAGTAGGCGAAGCACTCGTCGAGATCGTGGCCGGCGGCGCGCGCGTGCTCGCGGATGAGGCGAGCCTTCTCGGGCCCCGCGACCACCGGGCGAAGGAGCTTGCCCGTGGCGAAACGATCCTTGATCTCGAGGCGGTTGGCGATGACCCCCGTCGCGCCGAGGTGGTCCTTGAGGAAGGCCATGATGAAGTCGAGCGCGCCCGAGACGAGGATGACCTCGTGCCCCTTGTCGAGGCTGGTCTGCACGAGATCGCGCGCCCCGGGGTAGAGCTTGGGCTTCATCACCTTCTCGAAGGTCTCCTCCGCGAGGAGCAGGAGGCGGTCCTCCGAGACGCCCTCGAACGAGCTGAAGAGCATCTCGTTGAAGAGGCGCCTGTCCTTCATCTCCGCCAGCGCCATCCACGGCGCCTTGAGCAGCGCGCGCCCCAGCTTCGCGAAGCTGTGGAGCGGAGTGGGCTGGTTCTGCAGGTAGAACAGCGTCGGGTGCACGAGGTTCGTCGTGACCAGAGTGCCGTCTACGTCGAAGTAGCTCGCCGCCATGATCCGGGGGATTCTCTCCGTCCAGACGAAGCGTCAAGCGCGACCTGCCGCGAAGATGGGTTCGCGCATCACGGCGCGGCAAAATGCTGGATCTCGCCGGCCGTGAACGCCGTGATGTGGCCGTCGCGCGCGAGGCGCGTTTTCAGACCCGCTCGCCCCTGCCGCTCCTGCTCCTGCCGGCTTTCGCGGGCTCGGGATCCTTGCTGGCGCCTTTGCCGAGCATGATCGCGATGAGCTCCGGATCCGAGGCCGCGAGCACGTTGCGCGGGATGTAGCAGTAGCCCTTGTCGCCCCAGGCGGTGCCCCACGAGTTCTTCACGATGAAGAAGTTGCCGATGTAGCCGACGATCAACATCGCGTGGCAGCCGTGCTGCCCCTTGGGCGCCTCGGCGCTGCGGAAGATCCCGTCGCGGCCGACGGCGCCGAAGGCCTCGCCGGTGTTCATCGCCAGCTGCACGGGGCACCCGGCGCTGAGCACCGTGCGCAGATCGTCGAGCTTCACGGGCACGAGCTGGGCGCTGAGCTTGTGCCCCTTGGCGTCCCTGGCGAGGAGCTGATCCTCCGTCGTCGGCGCCGTCTCGGTGTCCGGCCAGAGCTCTTGCTTGCAGGTGCCGTTCGCGATCAGGATCTGCCCCGGCTTGACGCCGCCGATGGTGCCGTCGCCGCCGCTGTACGCGTACTCGTAGTCGCCGGCGTCCCCCTGCATCTTCTGGAACTGGAGCATGGTGTAGCTCGGCGAGAGGCGGGCCGCGTCGTTGCCGCGGATGCTGTTCGCCATCTCGAGCGCGTGCGTCCACGCGAACGCCGCGCAGCGCGAGGTCTGCCCCTGATCGCCGACGGGCGAGCAGTACTTGCGCAGATCCACGGTGTCCTTGGGCTCGACCTTGGCGAGCACCGAGGGCAGCTTGCCGGGCTTCTTCGGCGCGACCCGGTTGGTCACCGTCGTGCGCAGGAGGTTCAGATCGGCCTCGGGGAACCGCGCGATGATCGCGTCGATGAACTGCGCCGGCACGAAGCCGACCGGGAAGATGGCGCCGTCCTTCTCGAAGAAGCTCACCGACGAGCTCGCGCCGGGGAAGATGCCCGCGATCGTCGCGTCGAGATCCGCGTCGTCGGCGAGCGAGTACCCGTCGCTCGTGAGCTGATCCTCGACGGTCTCGCCGAAGACCTCGCTGTCGCCGAAGAGCCGCTCGGCGCTCTCTTCGTAGTCGTCCTCGGACCAGTCGCCTTCGTCAGCCTCGAAGTCGCCTTCTTCCGCGTTCTCGTAGTCCTCGGCGCTGCCGAAGACATCGTCATCGACAGCTACGGTTTCGTCGTCTTCATCGTCGTCGTCGTCGTCGTCGTCGTCGTCATCGTCATCGTCATCGTCATCTTCTTCCTCGTCGCTCTCGTCTTCTTCCTCCTCGTCTTCGTCTTCTTCGCTCTCTTCGTCTTCCTCTCCTTCCTCCTCTTCCCCTTCGTCTTCTTCGCCTTCTTCGTCGCTCTCCTCGCCCTCGCCTTCTTCCTCACCCTGTTCGTCTTCGTCTTCGTCACCAGCCCGGAGCATCTCGCGCTCGTCGTCGTTCACTTGGGAGTCTCCTCGGAGGAATGATTGAAGATCTCGGGCCGGCGGCTCCGAGCGTGAAACGTGAAAAAGAGAAAGACGACAGCGTATCTCCGTCGCGCGCTCGCTGACCAGCGCCGCCGATGGAGGTCGTGAGGATCTTCAGCGGAAGGGCCGCGCGAAGCTCAGGCGGGGGCGAGGAGGCGCGCGGCGAGGGCGTCGTCGAGCTCCACCGCGGACTCGACGGCGCGGTCCACGGGGTTGATTCCGCAGTACTCGACGCCGGCGAGGTGCCGCCAGCGGCCGGCGCGCTCCGGCTCGTCCGGGCGGACCGGCGTCGTGCACGTGAAGCAGCCGATGGTGGGAAAACCCATGGAATGAAGGGGATTCACCGCGACGTCGGGGTGATCGGCCAGGTAGCGATCGAGGGCCTCGCGCGGCATCGCGGCGAGCGGGTGGATGCGGAGCGCGTTCATCTCGGGATCGAGGCTGAAGGTGTGGACGCCGGCGCGGGTGCTGCCTTCCTCGCGGCGGAGGGCGCTGATCAGCGCGTCGTAGCGGCCGCGGACGGCGTGCAGGGGCGCTGATTTGCGCAGATCGCAGCAGCGCTCTTGACCCTCTTTGCTGAGGTAGAGCAGGCCCTCTTCGGCGGTCTGCTCGGCGAAGGTGCGCTCGGGGCGCAGCGTCACGACGTGGAGGCGGCGGTGGCTCGCGGCGAGGGCGTCGCGCGTCGCCAGCGTCTCGGCGTGGAGGACGCCGGTGTCGACGAAGACCACGTCGAACGCGAGCCCGGCCCGATCGGCGAGGTGGCAAACGACGGCGCCCGCGCGCTGCATGCCGGAGAGGATCGCCGCGCGCTCGCCGAAGGTAGCGTGGGCGAAGCGGAGGATATCGAGCGGCTGGGCGCCTTCGAAGCGGCGCTCGAGCGCGTCGAGATCGGCGGCAGTGATGCGCATGTGGCGGAGGTCTAGCAGAACACATCGCCGCCAGCCGCGCGCGGGGGGACCTCGCCGCGTCAGGCTCGTGCGCGAAGGCGCCCGGTCCGACGTTGAGGGTTGCGCCGACGGCCCTCGTCGCCTACGGATCGCCTGCGCCAGAATGACCCGAACCACGTCCACGCCTCGTCCCAGCGCGGCCTCCACCAGCACCGCCGCGGAGCTCGGAACGCGGCGCTTCCTCTTCGTCACGGGCAAGGGCGGCGTCGGCAAAACGACGTTCTGCGCGGCCCTGGCCCTCTCGCTCGCGGCGCAGGGCAAGCGCGTCCTCGTGGCGATGCCCCAGGGAAAAGAGCGGCTCTCGGCCCTCCTCGGCACGCCGCCGCTCACCTCGGAGATCGCCCAGGTCGGCCACAACCTCTGGGCGGTGAACCTCGCCCCCGAGCGCGCCCTCTACGAGTACGGGGAGATGATCCTCAAGGTGAAGGCCCTCGCCAAGGCGGTCTTCGACAACAAGTACACGCGCACCTTCTTCCGCGCGACGCCGGGCCTCTACGAGTGGGCGATGCTGGGCAAGGCCTGGTTCCACACGACAGAGAAGCTCGAGAGCGGCGCGAACCGCTTCGACGTCGTCCTCTTCGACGCCCACGCCACCGGCCACGGCGTCGACATGCTCCGCGTCCCCAAGGTGATCCTCGACGCCGTCCCGCCCGGGATCCTGCGCCGCGACGCCGAGGCCGCCTGGGCCATGTTCCGCGACCCCGTGCAGAGCGGCGTGATCGTCGTGACCCTCCCCGAAGAGATGCCGACCACCGAGACCGTGGAGCTGGTGGGCAACATCCGCGCAGAGCTCGAGCTCCCCGTGCTCAAGCTCATCGTCAACGGCGTGCTCACCCCGCTCTTCTCCGAGGGCGAGCGCGAAGAGCTGGTGCGCGACGGCGCGCTGCTGGCCATCAACGCGCCCCTCACCACCGCCGGCACCCGCGACAGCGCCATCGTCGCCGGAGCCCGCCGCGCCGTGCGCGAGCGCGTCCAGGCCGAGAGCCTGGCGCGCCTCGATCGCGAGCTGGACCTCCCGGGCCTGCGCTTGCCGTTCCTGTTCGACGAGGCCGGGACGCCCGAGGGGACTCGGCTGCTGGCGATGCGGCTTTAGGGATTGCCCCCTATCCCCCGGCCCCTTTCCCCCGATTTCGGGGGAAAGGGGAGACTGCGCGCTTCAGAACATCCATCTCCCTTTCCCCCAAATCTGGGGGAAAGGGCCGGGGATAGGGGGTTCTGATCGACGGGGACAGGGCCGCTTCAGCGATGGGAAAGGGCCCCTTCAGCGATAAGGGTGCTCGTTCCCGGGGAGCTGCGTCTTCGCGCGCAAAGCATCCTCGGGCAAGAGGTCGAATCCAACCTTGCTCGTCTCCGACGAGAGCAAGAGCTGCTGTCCGGCGAGCACCAGCGTCGTGCCCTCGCGGTTCATCACCACGGCTCGGCCAAACTCGGTGTTGTGGGCGAGGGCGACCATGCGGGCCTCGATATCCTCGGCGGAGCGCTCGGCGCCGAGGATGGTGTAGAGCTGGAGCATGCGTGAGGCCATGAGCTCGGCGGCGAAGCCGATCACCGTGGTCGGGCCGACGAAGAGGGGGCCGCGCTCGGCGTCGGCGGTCCGCGAGGCGCGGGCGAAGAAGAGGTCGCGGCGGGTCTCGGCGCGAGAGAGCTCGCCGTTCTCGCCGGGCAGGACGCGGACGTCGATCACGCCCTGCGCGATGCCCTCGAGCAGCGTGAGCATCCCCTCGGCGTCGTGCACCGGGCCGAAGCGGCGCGTGCCCCCCGAGCGCAGGGCGACGACGATCGAGTTGGTGATCTGCGTGTGCAGCAGGCTGCCGTGGCGCATGTGCTTGATCACGAAGCGGGCCGCGGCGCCGACGTCCTGCGGCGCGAAGACGAGCGGGGAGAGGAAGAAGCGGCGCGCGATCACACGCTGGCTGGTGATGAAGTACGAGGGCTGGAGCCGGAGCTGAAGCCAGCGCGCGAAGCCGGCGGCGGCGAGGAGGAGCGTGACCACGGTGCTCACGCCGCCCTGGCTCCCGTTGGCGGAGCCCCCGAGGGCGAGGCCGATGAACGTCAGGCCGCCGCACACCTGCAGCCCGACGAAGAGCGCCAGGAACCACCACCAGACGGAGTGGCCGGCGTCGCCCCGGCGCGTGCTGCTGAAGATGACGCGCTCGTCGGGGAGGAGGGCTACGGGTGACTTCATCGCCGCGCAGGCTAACGCGGGTGCGGCGGCGAGTGGAAGCCGGGAGAGGCGCGCGTGGGCCGCTCACGCACCGAGGAACGGCGCGAGGAAGGCGTCGGCCTCGCTCTTGATGCGATCGAGCGACGCCGCGAGCTCGTGCCCGTCGTCGACCTCGACGAAGCGGACGTGGCGCTTGCCCGCGCTCCATGCGCGCGAGAGCGCGACGTCGACGACCGGGTCGTTCACGCCGTGAACGATCAGCGTCGGCACGCGCACGTCGGGGAAGCCGCCGCTGCGCTCGTCGATCGCGGTGGCCTCCTCGGCGAAGCCGAAGTCGACGCGGGACATCGTCTTCGAAACGTAGTCGAGCGTCTCGAGCCAGCCGGTGGTCTGCCAGGCCTTCCACCCGGCCTCGCCGAGGCGCTCGCGCCAGCGCTCCATGATCCGGAACGCCGGGGCCAGGAGTACCAGGGCGCACACGCGCGGATCCTCCTCGGCCACGCGGCAAGCGGTGAGGCCTCCGAGGCTCGATCCGAAGAGGACGACGCGCTCGCGTTCGCCGCCGATCGCTCGCCGCACCGAGGCGATCATCTCGCCGAGGCGCAGCCGCTCGAAGCTCGGGATACGCAGGTCGAGCCGCGAGAGGACGACGCCGCGCTGGGCGTAATGCTCGGCGATGGCGACGCCTTTGTACGAGGTTGGCCCGGACGCAAAGCCGTGGAGGTAGAGCCAGCGAGGGCCGAGCGGCGAGGGAGGCGGCGTGGTGTTCACGGGCTCCTCACTACCATTGACGTCGCTCCGGAAGGGCGCGACCACGGGGTGTGTTGTCACCCGAGCGACCGCGAAGCGAGCGGCGCGACCGCAGCCGAGGTACAAGGAGATCCCGGCGTTCGTCGCGCCGGCAAGGTCGTCCGCCGGAGGAGAGATGAAACCTCACTGGATCGATATCGGACCTCTCGCCGATCTGGAGCCGGGGAAACCAACGCTGCGCAAAGGAGAGGGGCACCGCTTCGTTTGCGTGCGCGACGGCGACACGGTCCACGCGCTCGACGATCGCTGTCCCCATCAGGGCTACCCGCTCTCGCAGGGGAGCGTCCGCGACGGCGTGCTCACCTGTGAATGGCACAACTGGAAGTTCGAGCTCGGCAGCGGCGCGTGCTCCTTCGGCGGGGAGGCGGTGCGCCGTTACCCGGCGCGGGTCGAGGACGGGCGCGTTCACCTCGACATCGCCGTCGACCTCGCCGCCGAGACGCGGCGCCTCGTCGCCGGCCTGCGCGCCGCGATCGCGGAGGACGACTCGCCCCGCGCGCTGCGCGAGGCGCTGCGCCTCGGCGAGCTCGGGATCGGGCCGATCCCGGCCAAGCTCGGGACGCTCGACGCGGCCTTCGAAGTGCTCGCGCGCGACGGCGCCGAGCGCGCCGAGTACGGCTTCGATCATGGCCTCGCCGTGCTCGCCGATCTCTGCGCGTGGGCCGAGCGCGGGTGGATCCCCGTCGAGGAGGCCTTCGTGGTCGGCTGCCACGCCGTCGCCGAGCCCTCGGTGCGCCTCGGCGTGCGCTCGCTCTCGAAGCAGCCGCAGAGCCCGCGATCGATGCTGGTGCGCATCGCCGACCTCGAGGCGGGCGACCCCGCGCACGTGAGCGAGGCGCTGCTGGTGGAGCGGCGCGACGAGGCCGAGGCGCGCATTCGATCCCTCGTGGGCGAGCGCGGCCCCGACGCGGCGCTGCCCGCGCTCTTGCCCTTCCTGACGCGGCACATCTACGACTACGGCCACGGCGCGATCTTCTTCGGCAAGGCGCTGGAGCTCTCGCGGCGCTTTCATCCTGCGGCGATCGAGCTCTGCGCGGCGTCCACCGTCCAGCTCGGGTGGGCCACGGCGGACACGAGCTTGCCTCCCTTCACCGCGACGCGCGCGGGCCTCGGGCGGCTTTCGGAGCTCCCGCTCGCGGAGCCTTCGTCGCCTGTCGCCTGGGATCGCCCGGCCTTCGAGCAGGCGGTGCTCGCGGGCGAGTCGCCCGCGGTCGAGGCGGTGCTCGCGCGCATCGGAGAGGGATGCGAGCCGCGGGCGCTGCTCCGCGCTGTCGCCCACGCCGCGGCGCAGCGCCTGGCGCGCTTCGATCCCGCCTGGGAGGCGCGCGTCGACGCCGAGGTCGGCGTTCTCGACGTGACCCACGGCGTCACGTTCGCCGAGGCCGCGCTCACGCTCTCCGCCCGCGCGACGCGCCCGCAGGCGGCGGCCTTCGCGCTGCTCGCGGCGGCCTTCGTGGGCAAGCTCCGCAAGGGCGACGCGCCCGAGCCGCTCGTCGCTGCGGCGGGCGACGGCGGCGGCGATCTGCGCGCGGCGGTGGCGTCCCGCGATCTCCCGCGAGCGCTCGCCTGCGCGCGGGCGCTCGACAAGCGCGGCCGGATCGAGGCCTACGCGCAGCTCGCGCCCTTCGCGGCCTTCGACGCGGCGGTGCGGCCGATCCTCTACGCGCACACCGTGAAGAACACCGAGGCCTTGTGGCGCCTCGAGCGCGAGGATCCCGAGTCGGACGGCGTCTACCTCGAGGCGCTGCTCCGCTACATCGTCCCGGTTCGCAAAGAGCTGCTGCCGCGGCGCACGGCGGCGGTGGCCAGGAAGTTCCTCGCCGATGGGCGCCCGCCGGAGGGGCTCTATTGAGCCGTGAGGCCCAGGCCTTTCAAGGTCACAGAACTCGCTCGGATCCCCAAGGTCCAGTACCGCGACCGTCAGGGAGCGGTGTGGGACGCAAGAGCCCACTGCACCGCTCCCTGACGGTCGCGGTACTGGAACTCGCGCTATTTCAGCAAGTTACGACCGCCGAGAGATACAAGGGTTGGTCGTGAGCCCCTGATGATCGGGGGCTGATCGCGCCGAGGCTCGATCAGCTCCCGCCGCTGCGCGCTCTGGGGTTCTGCCCCTCGCGCCTGCGCAACGCCGCTCTCTTCAGCCCCTTGAGGGCATAAGGCAGCGTCAGCTTGGTCGCGAAGGGATCGCGCGCCGCCAGCTCATCAATCTTTCCCAGAAACCCATCGGCCGACTCCCGATCTCCGAGGCTCCCCAGCACCGTCGCGTGGGCGCGGAGGGTGCTTTGCATCACGGCCGAGGTCGGCGCGTCGGGCAGCGTGGTCGCGGCGATGGAGGTGAGCACGCGGCGCAAAGGCACCTCGCTGAGAGGCACGCTCGATTTGCGATCCGAGGGCCCGAGCGGCTGCGGTGCGTACTTGAGCCAGAGGCCCGAGACGAGGAGGTGAGTCGAGAGGCGCGGGCGCCAGGCGGCGTCGAACTCCACGTGGAGCGGGCGCACGTCGGCGACCTTGGAGAGCGAGAACTCGCTCGGCTCGTGGGTGAGCGCGAAGTCGCGGAGCAAGGGCTCGAGGCCGCGGTCCGCGGCGACGAGGCTCGAGGCGACGCGGCCCTTGTCGAGGAGGTGGACCGGGATCACCACCACGTCGGGGCGCTCGCCGCGGAGGATGCGCGCCGCCCAGAGGCGCCAGGCGATCGCCGGCGAGCGCACCAGCACCGCGCTCCGCGGCTCGAGGCGCCCGAAGGCCTCGTCGGTCCAGGACTCGGTCGCGAACTGCTCGCTGCGATCCGCGGCGAACCCGGCCTCCTCGGAGGTGAGGGCCACGAGGGTCAAGTGGAAGACCACCACCAGCGTCGCCGCCGCGCGCGACATCGCGATCTTCGAATCGAGGAGCCGCGTCGTCGCGGTGTGCACGCCGAGCGCCGAGCCCACGGCGATCGCCGTCACCGCGAGCGAGCGCAGCGCCGTCAGCGGATCGGCCGAGAGCACGCCGGCGGCGCGCGCGGGCAGGAGCGTGTCGAGCACGATCCAGGCGAGGAACGGCGCGATCAGCGCGCGCGTCTTGCCGCGGAGCAGCGCCGCGGAGGCGCCGAAGGCCGCGATGGCGAGCGACGCCGCGCCGACCTCGTGCGTCCAGGCGCTGAGCGCGGTGGTGCGCGCGCTCGCGGTATCGAAGGCCGAGAGGCTCACCGCCGAGAGCGCGCGGCCGACGTCGACCCAGGTGCGCGGCGCGAGCGGGCGGAGCGCGAGCGGCGCGAGGAGGAGCGCGGCGACGAAGAGCGCGGAGATCGCCGCGAGGCCGAGGACGCGAGGCGAGGGGAGCCTGCGCATCGAGTCGCTCTTCTGGCCGAAGCGCCGCGTGAGCACGAGCGTGGTCGCGGCGACGAGGACCGCGAGGCCGGCGGGGGGGCTCTCGGCGAAGGCGGCCCCGGTGAGCGCGCCGAGCGCGATCCATCGGCTCGGCGGCGTGGCCGGGCCGCCCTCGAGCAGGCGGAGCGCGATGGTCAGCGCCGCCAGCGTCATCGCCGTCGCCGGCATCGCGCCGCCGCCGACCGTGCCTTCGCGCTGCCACGTGGGCGAGAGCGCGGTGGTGAGCACGGCGATCGCCGCCAGCGCCGAGGCGAGCCGGGGCCAGCGAACCACGGGCGCCGCGCCTCGGACCGCGGGCGCGGTGCTGGCCTCGACGAGGACGCGCCGCACGAGCCCGTAGAGCAGCCGCGCCGCCACGGCGAGCGCGAGGGCCCCGCCGAAGGCCGCGCGAAACGAGCGCGAGCCGAGCGGGAACAGGCTCAGCGCCTGCGTCAGCAGCGTCGAGAGCCCGCCGCCGACGCCGACCGCGACGAGGCCGAGGTCGCGCACGGCCGGTAGATCATCGCGCCATTGCCCCGACGAGGCGGCGCGCGCCAGCGCCACGCTGAAGGGCAGCGCGGTCGCGAGCAGGCCGAGCGCGCGATCGATCCAGGTAACGCTCTCCGGATGCTCCGGCACAGTCTCGCGAGCCACGCTCGGGACGTGCCAGAGGTGCGCCGCTCAGGCCAAGTTCGCGGCGCTCCTCGCGCGCCGCGCTCCCTGCATCCGCCGCGTCGAGGTCAGGCCGCGCCGGCGTCGGGCGCTTCGGCGGGGCTCTCCGGCGGCGGCAGCGGCGCTTGCGGCGGCGGCAGCGGCGCCTCCGGCGGAGGAGGAGCGTCGGGCTGCTTCGCCGCCTTCGGCCTCCGTCGCGCCAGCAAGATCATCGCGATCAGCGCGGCGAGGCCGATCCCGCCGGCCGCCGCGTAGCGAGGCATCTGGCTCTGCCGCTCCACGACCTTGTCCTCGAGCGCGGCGAGCGCCTGCTTCGACGCCGCGTGCTGCGGATCGATCGTCAGCGCCTTCTGGAACGCCGTCTTGTCGGGCGCGCCGCGGTCGACGGAGATCGCCCCCTCCAGGTAGGCGATCTCGGCCTCGAGCTTCTTCGCGAGCTCGCCCTTGGGATCGAGCCGCAGGGCCTTGCGCATCATCGAGAGCGCGTCCTCGCGGTGGCCCTCCTCGAGCTGCGTCGCCCGCTCGAAGTAGCTCTTCACCATCTCCTTGCGGCGATCGAAGAGCGGCGATCGCGCCAGCACCTTGTCGAAGGCGTCGACGGCCTCGACGATCTTGCCGGCGCTCGCCGCGGCCGTGCCGTCGTCCATCAGCTTGTAGACCTCGGCCAGGCGCGCGCGGTCGTAGAGGGCGAAGAGCTCGCGCGCGAGCCGGTCCCAGGCCCACTCTTTCGGCGCCTTGTTGCCGGTGAGGCTCAGGTACTGATCGCGGAGCTGCCAGATCCCGGGCTCGCCCACCGCGGCGATGGCCTCGCGCGAGGCCTCGCGGAGCTGGATACGGTCGCTGTTGCTGAAGGAGAGGATCACCCGCTCGGCGTCGACGTCGCGCGTGCGGCCGTAGGCGCGGAGCACGTCGGCGAGGATCTGCGTGTCGTTGGAGGCCACCGCCTCGCCGGGGATGGCGCGCCCGAGGACGTCGAGCTGCTTGTTCGCCCAGCGCTGCACGATCTTGGCGTCGTGCTGGCGCGCCTCGATCAGCGCGGGCACCGCCTTGTCGCGGAGCTTCATGATCTGCCGCTGCAGATCGACCCGGAGCATCTCGCCGAAGTACGAGTGGAGGTTGATGAGCTCGCGCACCGCGGGCGTCGTCCCGATCGCGGTGAGCATCCGCTCCATGGCGACGAGGCTGACGACGTCCTTCCAGTCGCGATCCTTGGCGTGCGGCTGCGCGAGGAGGAAATCGAGCCAGTCGCCGTCCGCGGCCTCGTCTTCGTCCTTCTTCGCCTTCTTCTTTTTCTTGCCGTCGACCTCGCCCTCGCCTTCGGCCTTGCCTTTGATCGATTTACGCCCCGCCTTGCGCGCGCCCTCGAGCACGCGGGGAGCGGCCTCGCGATCGAGCGAGCCGCGGAGGTCTTGCACGCGGTGGCGGATCGCCGGGACGAGGCCCGCCGAGACCTCGGCGATCGCCGTGCGCGCGTTGGTGCGGGAGCGCTCGTCCTCCGACGTCAGGCGATCGAGGAGGCCGTCGAGCTCCTTGATCGAGGCCGCGTCGGGCTCGGGCAAGCTTACCGACGCGAGGCGCGGCAGCTCCGGCAAGACGGCCTGCGCGGGCGTGGCGCTCGCCGATGCCGATGCTGATGCCGACGGAGCGCCCTCGGCGTGCGCGTCCAGCGCGAGCGCGAGGACCAGCGGAGCGACGGCGAGAATGGACCAGCGATACTGCACCAGGTGACCTCGCGTGCTCGAACGCGCCCCGCGCGTCAAACGCTTCCCGCGGCGCTACTCCACGATCCGGAAGTCGGAGAAATCCCCGACGAAGCTGCGCCAGCGGACGTCGACGCGCTCGACGCGCGCGTTGCTCGGGCCACGGTTCGCCCAGCTGATCAGCTCCTTGAGCGCGTCCTCGTCGCCCTCGGCGAGGAGCTCGACCGCGCCGTCGGGGCGGTTCTTCACCCAGCCGGTGAGGCCCAGGCGCTTCGCCTCGCGCTGCGCCGACGCGCGGAAAAAGACGCCCTGAACGCGCCCGCGGACGAACAACTGAACCTGCTTGAGACCCATGGACCGGGCGATTCCTAGCCGTTAGAGCGGCAAAATTCAACGATCGCCTGCACATGTTCCCACGGCTGAGGGTGAGGCGGGACTCCACATTGACACGCAACAACTGCTTGATAGAGTCCGCGCGGCCCGAGCGTCGAGCTTCGGGCTTCCTCAGGCCAGGGGCGCGATGCGCCTCTCCGCCACCTGCCTCGAGCCGACGGAGCTGCAAGCTCCCCCCTCCTCCGATTTCTCCGGCGAGCGACCTCTCCGGACCGAAATCAACCCCACGACCCCGTCCCGACAACACCGTCCCGACAACCCACGGCCTTGAGCGCGTCGCTCGATGCCCCGTTACCCCCGGAGTTCTCAGCGATGCACCTGCGCGAACTGAAGCAGAAGCCGATGGCCGATCTCGTCCAACTGGCGAAGGAGCTCAACATCGAGGGCGCGGCCGGCCTGCGCAAGCAGGAGCTCATCTTCGCGCTGCTCCAGGCGCACGCCGCTCAGGACCAGCCGGTGTTCGGCGAGGGCGTCCTCGAGTGCCTGCCCGACGGGTTCGGGTTCCTCCGCGCGCCCGACTACAACTACCTGCCGGGCCCCGACGACATCTACGTCTCGCCCTCGCAGATCCGCCGCTTCAACCTCCGCACGGGCGACAGCGTCGCCGGCTCGATCCGCCCGCCGAAGGAGCGCGAGGCGTACTTCGCGCTGCTCAAGGTCGACAAGATCAAC
>FSTQ01000251.1_pt1 | contig 20772 bp, 15 predicted proteins | sample 1637281 | NCBI WGS metagenome assembly FSTQ01 (sample SAMEA3914818, study PRJEB12502) | metagenome | biome: forest; material: soil | place: Canada | collected 2010-06-26 | depth 0.1 m
CTATCAAGGTGGTCCGGCCCTGTCACGGGCCTGCTACCGGGGGCCTCTCAAGGAGCAATCACACGATGAACGCAATCACCTGGCTTCCCCTCACCACACTGGCGCTCTGCGCCCTCACCGCCTGCAACGGCGACGGCGTCGAGACGACGACCTCCACCGGCCCGACGACCACGACCAGCGGCGGAGCGGGCGGCTCCAGCAGCAGCGCGACCACCGGAGCGACCACCGGCGCAGGAGGCAACGTCGGCGACACGGTGACACTGACCATGACGACGTTCACCGTACCCCCGGGCGGGGAGGTCTACCGGTGCCAGAACTTCGCCAACCCCTTTGGCGGCGCGGACGTCGACGTGTCGGCCTTCGAGTCGCACATGACGGGCGGGTCTCACCACCTCTTGCTCTTTTATCGTGACGGCGCGGTCGACGGGGTGGATTCGAAATGCGATGGGCTGGAGTTCGCGCCGACGCCCTACTCGACCCAGATCCCGGATGACTCGCTCGAGTTCCCGGTGGGTGTCGCCGCAAAGATTCCCAGCAGCAAGGGGTTCCGGCTGCAATCGCACTATCTGAACACGAGCGACAAGCCGCTCGAAGCCCACGTGGAGCTCACGCTTCACCTGGCCAAGCCCGGCACGGTGACCGACCACGCAGGCGTGCTCTTCGTCCCCGAGTACCATTTCGCCATCCTGCCCAACTCCACGCAGGTCGTGAACCACACCTGCAATCTGCCGTTCGACATGAACCTGCTCAAGGCCGCCAGCCATATGCACAAGCACGGTACCCATTTCGACGCCAAGATCGGTGACGAAAAGGTCTTCGAGACGGACACCTGGGACGAGCCTGCGTCGGCCCTCTTCTCGCCCGCGAAAGCAGTGAAGGGCGGCAAAGAGCTCGACTTCAGCTGCACCTTCGTCAACAACTCCGCAAATACGCTGACGTTCGGTGAGTCCGCGGAGACGAACGAGATGTGCATCTTCGTCGCCTCGTTCTACCCGGTGCAGGCGGACGGGGACATCACGGTCGGCTGCCAGTAGCTCCGAGGGGGGCTGAGCGCCGAGCTCGCCCCCGCTCTCGTACGGAGGACTCGTGCGCCACGCACGACTTCCCCCATCCTGGTCGGACGACCCACACTGGCTGCATTACCCGAGCCCCGATTGCACCGTCGGTGGTAGAATGGCGTGGATCTCGATGCACGGGGAGCGGTGAAATGCGAAACACGACAGCGATAGGGGCAGCGATCGGCGTCGGGCTGGCGATGGCGGGCTCCAGCAGCGGATGCGCCCTCATCGCCGGCGTGCGCGATGATGCCATCCCTTATCCCGCGGATGGTGGGGCGGGCGGCAGCTCGGTGAGCAGCGGCGCAGGCGGGGCTCCCGTCTGCGTGCCGAGCACCGCCATCGCCTGCTACTCGGGCAAGGACGGGCAGCAGGGCACAGGGCAATGCAAGGCAGGGACGAAGACATGCAACGCCGACGGGACGGCCTACGAAGCATGTGTAGGTGAGGTGCTGCCAGGAACGGAGAGCTGCAAGACGCCCGGTGACGAGGACTGCGACGGGATCGCTTGCAGCGATTGCGTGTGGAGCTTCCTCGCTGGAGACGTGAACACGCAAACTCCAACCGACATGGCCGTCGACTCCTCCGGCAACATTGTCGTGGTCGGGTACTTCACCGGAACGCTGAAGCTGCAAAACAAGGCCAAAGGCACGAGCACGACGCTCAACTCCGCAGGCGACGACAATTATTTCGCCGCGAAATTCGACCCTGGCGGCGACGTCCTCTGGGCAAAGGGATTCGGCGGTGTGGGCGGCAGTGGGCTCAGCCTCGTCACGGCCGTTCATGCCAATGGCGATATTGGCATTGCAGGGGAGATCTCCACGACCACCAACTTCGGAGGCAAACCACTGACCTTGCTCGGATATCAAGACATCTTCGTGGTCAAGCTCGACTCCGGGGGAAATCACGTCTGGAGCAAGAACTTTGGAAAACAATTCACGCTCGCGGAGGCCACCGCGCTTGCGTTCGATCCAGCCGGCAACCTGGTGGTGGGGGCGAAAGCGAACAACGACATCACCATCGGCAACAAAACCTTCACGGGCAGCGGCTACTACGATGCTCTCATCATGATGATGACGGCGGACGCGGGCAACATAACCTGGGTCTATCAATACAAAGAATCCGGCGGCCAGACGAATGGAGACCAGTCGATCACGCATCTGACGACGGACACGTCCGGCAATATTTATGCTGGAGGAACATTCTCCGGTGGCATCTGCCTCTCGGGCGGAGGATCAGGCTGCGCAAACACCGTGGGAGGCGGGAAAGACACTGATCTCTTCATCGCAAAGCTGGACAGCACGGGCAACGTTGGCTGGGGTAAAATCATTGGAACCCCCAAGAACGACGCCGCCACGGATATCGCCGTCGATACCTCCGGAAACATCATCATCACCGGAGCCATCGGAGCGAGCTTCAACTTTGGCGGCGGGCTCCAGAGCGTCACAGGTCCTGGCCAGCACGCTTTCCTTGCGAAGTACACGACCACTGGCATCTATCTGAGCGCCAAGATATTCGAAAACAGCGGCGGCACAGCGCCGAGAAGCCTTGGCGTCGGGCTCGCGACAGACGCGGCGGACAACATCTACCTCGCCGGAGACATGGTCGAGAATCTGAACCTCGGCGGCGACCTGCTCATCAATGGTGGACCGGGGAGCACGAGCACGGACATCTTCCTGGGCAAATTCGACACGGCGCTCACTCCCCTGTGGAGCAAGAGCTTCGGCGATGCCAAGTACCAGTATGCCGCGGCGCTTCGCTACGACAGCGCGCAGAAGCGCCTCGTGCTCGCCGGGCAGGTTGCGGGGAGCGTGAATTTCGGGACGGGCGATCTGGCCGGGATGTCACCGACGTACTCCGATCTCGCCCTGGCGAAATTTCAGCCCTGAAGCCCTGCGCTCTCCAGCGAAGCTCGCTACGGCTTCTCCCCGGCGAAGGCCGCGCAGCACGGACTCTTCTGCTCTCGAGGAGGATTATCTCGAAAGCCGAACCTAATGCGGCCGAGGGCGTTCATCGACTACGGGATATTTCACCTGCCCACCCCGCGTCACCGGTAAGACGAGCTGGCCAGGTCGCCTGGCTCGGCGAGGCGCTCGCGGTCATGCGGGCGAGGCCGCCGTCGACTGCCAGTGAAGGCGGAGGGGGTCGGGCGCACAGCTCGCCCCCTTTTGTGACATCGCTCGCGCGCGCGACACCTGGCTTCGCGCCCCTCTCCAGCCACGAGCTTTCCAGGCTCGCGCACCCCCGCACACCTGACGAGGCAGTTGACAAGAGCGAGGGTTCTGGTGTTTGTTGGCTCGTTCGCTGCGCCGAGAACCGGTCTATATCCTGTCGCACACGATGACTGTCACCGCGGATAGCCTGCACGTTGATTTCGATTCGGGCCTCGACTCCGCCTGGCCAAAGGCTCGCGCGCTCTATGACGCGTGGGGCTGCTTCGTGGCCGATCGACTCCTCGTGGACGAGCTCGAGCCGATCCGCCGCGACACGGGGCGGCTCATCGATCTCGCCATGAAGCAGGCCGGCTGCACGAGCCGCCGCGATCCCCCGCCGCGCTTCGACGACGGGTTCGCCGCGCTCGACGAGGCGTCGCCGGCGGCGGCGGCCGCCGTCTTTGCCGCGTGTCGCCGCCTCACCTCCGTCCACCGACTGTCCGTGAACGCCAAGCTGGTCGAGCTCTCCCAGCGGCTGATGGGCACGGACATGGTGATATCGAGCCCCTACAAGCCCGTCCGCGTCGACTACGATCGTCGAGAGGGGTTTCTGCTCCCCTGGCATCAAGATTACCCCTACGCGCAAGACTCGCTGGATGCCCTCGTCTACTGGATTCCCTTGCAGGCCGTGGACGACCGCAACGGGTGCGTGATGATCGCCCCGGGCTCCCATCGATCGGGGGTCTTTCCCGTGGACGTCGAGGAGCCGTCGCCGCGGGGGAATGGCATCAAGGGGCTTCGGCTCGCGGATCCGCAGGTCTTCACCAGCTTTCCCACCGTCTCTGTCCCGATGAACGCGGGCGACGTCCTCGTCTTCAGCTCGCTCCTCTTGCACCGGAGCCAGCCCAACGACACCGACGCGGCCCGCTGGACGTTGCAGATCCGCCACGGCAACTTCGAGCACCCCGTCGCGATCGAGAAGCTCTGGCCGCGCGGCCATTTCGAGCGCCACTGGTTCGACGAGACGCACCCCGAGCACGTGTCGCGGGTCATTCCTCCGCCGGAGAGCGAGGAATGAGCCTCGAAGAGCGGTACGCCGTCACCCCCCAGATGCGCGCTTACGACGGCGCAGGCCGGGTGTGGGTGCCCTACCTCATGTACTTCCACGAGCCCGAGTATCGCTCGGAGGTCATGAACACCGACGCTCGCGGGTTCCGCTTCGTGGTCGGCGCGGGGGAGCGGGTCATCAAGGACTTCGAGCGCCGGGACGGCGAGCCGCTCTGCATCCTGGCGGGCGGCTCGACGGCCTTCGGCGTGGGCGCCACCTGCGACGCCGCCACCATTCCTTCGCTCCTCACCCGCGAAGGAGAGGCCTTGTGGCTCAACTTCGGCGGTCGCGCCTTCAGCTCGACGCAGGAGATCTTGCTCTTCATGTCTCACACGCCGCACCTCTCGGGGCTCCGGCGGGTGATCATCCTGAGCGGAGTCAACAACCTGCTCCTGTTCTACCTCTCTCACGAGTACGCGAGAGACTATGGCTCGTTCTTCTCGGCGACGGAGCTCCGGCGGCTCCTCGTCGGAGAGGCTCCATCGCCGAGCAAGGGCGGCGGCCTCCGCGCGATCTTCCGGTCGCTCGGGCTCGGCGCGAGCGAGCCTTTGCCAGCGCCTCCGCGCCCCCAGATCATGCGCGCCATCGTCGATCACGACGCCGAGAAGCAGGACTTGCTCCACGTCCTCGACCGCGACATCCACAACTGGCAGCTCTTCGGGCGCGCCCTGGGGTTCGAGGTGACGTATGCCCTCCAGCCGCTCGCGAGCTGGGTAAACAAGCGCCCTTCACCGGAGGAAGAGCGCCTGTTCAACGAGCTCGACGATCACCAGGGCGAGGCGTGGCGGCGCGTCCTGCGCGAGAAGATGAGCAAGGCGCAGCACGCGTGGTTCTCCGCCGGCCTCGCGGAGATTTGCCGCGCCCGGGGGGTGCGCTTCCTCGACATGAACGAGCGGCTCTCGACGCTGGGCCTCGACGGGCGGTGGATCTTCGTCGATCGAGTGCACCTGACTGACGAGGGCAACGAGCACGTCGCCCGGATCCTCCGGGAGGAGCACGCATCATGAGCGCATGGATGGGCGTGGCCGCGATCATCGTGGTGATAGCGGCGGTGGTGGGAGCGGCGATTGGCCTCCGTCGTTCGAAGGCGAAAGACGCGAAGCACGACCGGCGGCCTGAAGACGACATCTATCCTCTGTTCTGAGCTGGAGTGACGAACATGGAGGCAAGCGACTATTTCGATCGGCTGGCGGCTCGCCGGATACCCGTCGTCCTCGACGAGGACAGCGCAGCGGCGCAGGTGGCGGCGCTCGGGTTCCCCGTGGAGCGGCTCGAGGACCATGATTTCACCGCGCCGCAGGCTCCACCGTCGCTCCTGGTCATCACTCAGGAGGCCTCCATCGGTCGGCTCCACGGCCTCTGGGGCAGCGCTCAATCCGCCTTCGCCTATCTGGCGCTGGCCAAGTTCGACGGCTCGCCGCGGGCCCTCGGCGCCGCGTTCGCGCGCCTCCTGGCCACGGATCACAGCGCCGCGCTCGCGCGCCGAGCCGAGACGTACGACCGCATCCTCTCCTGTCAGGACCTGGAGATCACCACCGCCGGCGGCGTGCTCCATTGCCACATGAACGACGAGCTGGAGATCGCCAACGGCGGCTCCACGCTGGAGCCGGGGATGCTCTACTCCGTCGCCGAGTTCTTCGAGGCGTCCGTCGTGAACCTCGAAGAGGAGCGCTCGAGCTTCTGGGTCGAGGGGGAGCTCGGCTTCGAAGGCTTCATCTATCTCTGCAACAGCGGCGCTCTCAAGGCGCGGCTCGGCCCTGCGCTCGACGAGCTCCAGCGCCGCGCGGCCTCCGGCCCGAGCTCGCTCCGGTTCACGGACAACGCCGTTGATCGGGTCGTGATGGGCGGCGCCGACATGACCGGGCCCTTCCTCGCGATGCTCGAAGGAAAAGAGCGCGGCGCGGCCGCGACGGAGCTGGGGCTTGGCTGCGCCGACGTCCCCATCGCGGAGGACTGGGGCCTCAACATGGCGCTCCACAAGACGGGGCTCGGCGCCTACGTTGGCATCGGCAAGGGCCTCGATCTCCCGCACATCGACTTCGTCGCGCGAGGGGCCGCGATCCGCTTCACGAGCCCCGCGTAGGGCAGGCGCTCGATCCTCCGGGAGGGAACGCCTTGGCCATCGACGAACCGGCACCGAGAGGGTTCTCTTACCTGCGGTCCCTGTGGGAGCTGCTCCGCGAGGGGGACGACGGGCGCCTGGTCGTCGAGCTCGCGCTCATGGCGATCGCCGACGTCATGCTTCTTTACAGCCTGACGTCGGCGATGCGCGCTTATCAAGCCGGCGAGGCGCCCACGGAGGCGATCGTCCTTTTTGTCACGTCGTCGGCCGTCTCGACCCTGAGCTTCGTCCGGTTGCTGAAGCACGCGTCGCTCACCTTCAACGCCGCGATGACCGGCGCCACCACGCGCATCCTGGGCAAGCTCCAGGCGCTCGATCTCGCCGAGTTCGAGGCCCTCCAGAGCAGCAGCGTGCTCACGAGGCTGACGGCGGACACGACCCGCGTCATCAGGAGCAGCGCGCTCCTCGTCGAGGTGCTCAAGTCGGTCGGCCTGGTCGCCCTCTCGCTCGTGTACTTCATGACGCGATCCACCGCGGCGGCGGTCCTCGGGTTTGGCGCTCTGGCCATCCTCACGGCGCTGACCGCGAACAAAGGGCGACGGCTCGGCATGGGCCTCTCGCTGTCCGAGCAGCGGAAGGGCGCGCTGCTGGAGACGGCGACCGGGATGATCACCGGCATCAAGCAGGTCAAGCTGCACGAGCCGCGGCGCGCGGACATCCTGGCCGAGGTCGGCGCCGAGGCGGATCTCCTCGAGCAGCAGCGGAGCGCGGTCTACGGGCGCTTCTTCGCCGACGACGCGCTGGGGTTCGCTGTCTTCTTCTCGCTCCAGGCCTTCATCGCGCTCGGGATACCCCTCCTCCTCGGGACCGAGAAGAGCCTGACTCGCGATCTCCTCCTCGCGATCTGGTACATCAGCGCGAGCATGGGTTTGCTCCTCAAGAGCCAGCCCGAGCTCACCGCGACGGCGCAGGCGCTCGACTCGATCCGCGCGCTCGAGTCGCGGCTCGACGGCGCGCTGGAGCGGCCCGCCGCGGAGGAGCAGGCGCTCCTCGGCTTCGAAGCGCTGTCGCTCGAGGACGTCACGTATCGCTACAAGCGCCGCGAGGGGAGCACAGGAGGGTTTCAGCTCGGCCCCCTCGACGTGACGCTTCGACGCGGCGAGCTGGTCTTCGTGACCGGCGGCAACGGCAGCGGTAAATCCACCTTGTTGAAGCTGCTCACCGGCCTCTACCGGCGCGACGGCGGGCGGATCGGCTGTGACGGCGCGGCGCTCGCGCCCGTGCTCCCCCAGGGCTACCGCGATCTCTTCAGCGTCATCCTGAGTGACTTCGTGCTCTTCGACCGCCTCTACGGCATGGAGGACGAGAGCCCTGCGCGAGTCACCGCGCTCCTCGAGCGCATGGAGCTCCAGCACAAGATCACCTTCGCGGGCGGGCGATTCTCGAGCGTCAAGCTCTCGACGGGCCAGCGCAAGCGCCTGGCCATGGTGATAGCGCTGCTGCAAGATCGGCCCATCTACGTCTTCGACGAGTGGGCGGCGGATCAAGACCCCGAGTTCCGCGCCGCCTTTTATCGAGAGATCCTCCCCGAGCTCAAGGCCCGCGGCAAGACGGTCATCGCCGTGACCCACGACGACGACTACTTCTCCATGGCCGATCGGCGCGTCCACCTGCAGAACGGGAGGCTCGAGGCGATATGAGCCTGAAGCTCCTTACCCTCCTCGATCTCGTCGACGAGCCGCGGCGGCGACGTCTCCGCCGCGGCCTCGGCAAGGTGGCGGCGTCGAGCGTGCTCTTGACGATCATGATCGCGCTGATCAGCGCCATGATCGAGCAGGAGCCCGGGTCGTGGGCGTCATACGTCCTCCTGCTCTTCTTCGTGCTCTCGGTCGTGGCCGGCTACCGGCTGTACCTGACCGGCGGGACCACCACCACGGCCGAGCTCGAGGCCGCGATGAACGCGCTGCGGGTGCGGATCACGCGCAAGATCGCCGGCGCAGGGCTGCGCTCCATCGAGCGCACCGGTGACCTCAGCGCCGTCTACACGCGGGACCTCGAGCAGATCGGCCTCATCGCCGGGATGATCGTCTTCTTCGTGCAGATGGCGTTCATGCTCATCCCGAGCCTGCTCCACGTGGCGATCAAGTCATCGTTCGCCTTCCTGAGCCTCGTCGTGGTGAGCGCGCTCCTCTTGCCTCGGATGTACGTCACGTTCCAGCAGAGCCGCGAGCGCGGGGCCGCCGCGTCGCGTGCGTGGTCGTCGTTCCACGATCTGCTCGCGCGGTCGCTCGACGGCTTCGCGCAGATCAAGCTCGATCAGCGAGCGAGCGGGGCGCTGCTCGCCGATCTGAGGGCGCGCGCCGAGCTCGTCCGCGAGCAGCGGATCGGGGTCGACGAGGCCACGCGCAGCACCCTGGCGCGGGCGTACAACCTGACGAGCGTGGCCGTCGGTGTCGTCCTCTTCCTCGTGCCCCTCAACGTCAAGCTCGAGGTGGCGACGATCAACGAGCTGGCGCTGAGCGTGAACCTGATGACGGGGCCGATCCTCTTCCTCACCAGCCAGATCCACGTCTTCATCGGCGCCTCGGTGGCGCACGACAACCTCATCGCGCTGGAGCACCGTCTCGATCTCGGCGCTGCGGCCGCGGTCCCGGACGGCGCGGAGCCCCCGAAGAGCTTCGAGCGGTTGTGCCTCGCGGGGGTGAAGTTCACCTACGACGGCGACGAGGGCGGCTTCACGGTGGGCCCGCTCGATCTCGAGATCGAGCGCGGCGAGGTCATCTTCATCACGGGCGGCAACGGCAGCGGCAAGACCACGATGATGAAGCTGCTCTCGGGCCTCTATCTCCCCGATCAGGGGCATCTCCTCCTGGACGGGCGGCTCGTCGACGCGACGGATCTGTGGCGCTATCAGGCGCTGTTCTCTGCCATCTTCAGCGACCAACACCTCTTCCGCAAACCCTACGGGCTCCAGGCGGTGGACCCGGCGCGCATGGATGCGCTGCTCGCGCGCTTCGACTTGCGCGACGCGACGCGCTTCGTGGACGGGCGCTTCACGAACATCGACCTCTCGTCCGGGCAGGCCAAGCGCCTCGCCATGGTGATCGCCCTGCTGGAGGACCGCCCCATCTTCCTGCTCGACGAGTGGGCGGCGAACCAGGACCCGGAGCTGCGCCGCTATTACTACACGGAGCTCATCCCCGAGCTGAAGGCGCGGGGCAAGACGATCCTCGCGGTCAGCCACGACGCGCGCTTCTTCCACCTGGCGGACCGGCGCATCGACCTCAAAGACGGGCGGCTCCACATCGTCGCCGACGCCCAGGCCACAACAGAGGCAGCCCCGAGCGTCGGCTGAGAGCTCGGCTCTCAGGCCTCTTCCGGCGCGACGAAGCGGAGCTCGGCGCCCTTGGCGATGAAGTCGATATGGGGGATCTCGCGGCCCATGCCGATGCCGACGTGGGCGCCGTGGGTGCTCTCGTTCAACACGCAGTTGAGCGACCAGTCCTGTGTCTCCGGGAACTCGACGCAGCCGAGGGCGAACTCCGTCGCACAGACGTCGCGCTCCTTGCCCCGCGTGAGATCGTGGATCAGCGCGGTCCTGTCCTCACCGCCGACGACGAGGCGCGTGACCCGGCTGTCCACGAAGCTGACCACGTTATCGCGGCCGGCGCTCGCGAGGCGCAGCAGCTCCGTCACGGCGGGGCCGGCCTGCTCCCGGAGCGCCGGGTTGTTGTACAGATGGATGAGCCCGGTGAACGCGAGATCACCGTTCAACGTGAAGCTCGACTGCTCGGACTCCAGGTTCACGATGGAGCTCTCGAAGAACTCCGCGACGGAGTAGAGCCACCCGGACTGGAACTGCGTGTCGTCGTTCGCGACCTCCACCTCGTCGCGGAAGCGGCAGCGCAGCTCGCCGGCTTCGGTGATGACGCACGCGTCACGGGCAGCGAGCATGGCCTCGTAGTACCGAGTGCGGCGCGCGATGGTGTCGGCGAAGTCGACCGAGAGGAACTGCGAGAGCGAGTAGTCCATGCACTCCGGCGAAGTGTCGAACTTCGCCAGGGCGAGGTGGGACGAGATGAACGTGGCGTCCTTCCACTGCGACATCAGCTTACGATGGTAGTCGAGGTGTGTAATCCAGAAGAAGAGGGGCGGCTGCTCCGGGGCCGACAGATCATGATCGTCGAAGTGGACGAACGGGATGCGATACCGCTCCAGCAGGCCCTGCCACTTCAGGTCGTCGACGACGAAGAGCAGCTCGCGAGCCTTGAGCAGATCGAAGTATCGAATGGCATCCATGCAGCAGGAACCTCTCTTCAGGCGCTCTCGGAGGTCGACGCCAAAAAAAGACAGCGGAAGACGACTTTTCAGTGGTCCACCGCTGCCTCAGATGGTCCGCAAATTGCGGATCATCTCACCAGTAGACGTTACCGAGCTTGGCACGGTCACCGGCGCTGATCTGCTTCACGGTCTTCTTCATGATCATTCTCCTTGGTGGCTAGCAGCTCCGTGCTGCTTGCGACTCGAACGTAACAGGGGCATGAACGAACCGTCAATCACCGGAGCACCATGCTTGAGTTTTTTATCCTGGATGCGCCCATAATGTGGTAGAAACCGGCATGTCTTTGGCGGTACCGTCGCCCTACGGGAGAGGTACAAGCACCATGGCAACCGAGACAACACAGAGCGCTGCACCAAGGCCGGCAGCAAGTCATGAACCCAGGCCCACACCCCACGAAACCAAGGAAGAGGTCAAGCCCGAAAGCGCTCAGCCCGAGGTGACGTTCGCCGCCAAGCCGGGCGACCCCACCCCGCTGATCGGGCGCGCAGAAGCGATCATCCAGCGTCATACCCTCTGGTCGCTGGGCTCGGGCCTGCTCCCGATACCGCTCCTCGACATCGCGCTGACGCTGGGTGTTCAGGTGAAGATGCTGAAGGAGCTCTCCGAGCTCTACGGCGTCAACTTCTCGGAGGCCGCCGTCAAGAAGGTGCTCATCCCGCTGCTCTCCAGCGCCGGCGGCGTGGGAATCGGTTCAGTGGTCGGGGCGAGCATCACCAAGCTCATCCCCGGCATCGGCACGACGCTCGGAGTCGTCTCGATGCCTGTCATCGTGGGCGCGTTCACCTTCGCCACGGGCCGGGTGTTCCTGATGCACTTCGAGTCCGGGGGCACCATCCTCAACTTCGATCCCTACGCGATGCGATCCTACTTCAAGCAAGAGTTCGCGAAGGCGAGGGAGACTGTCGCCAAGATCCACAAAGAGGAATAGGTGAAGACCAGCGGCAAGGTGGGCTGAGCAGCGCGCCCGCGCCATGGAGGTCGCACCGACCTTCGTCATCGCCCTGCCTGCCTTCACCGTGCTGGCTGTGGGGATAGTCGGTCTCTCGAAGGTGCATCTCCTTGGTGCGCAGGAAAGCGATCCACTTCCGCGCGGCGTCCTGCTGCTCTCTCCGATCAGCGGCCTCCGGCCAGAGGACCTTTGCCCCCGCTCGCAAAGTTGCTACGGGGAACGCCGAGCCTCCGGCCTGCCCAGGCCTCGGCGAACCCCCCATGAGCGAATCGCTGAAGCCGCCCGACGACGAGCCCGAGCCCTCTGCGCCCCCTTCGGATGAGGAGGAAGCTGCCGCGTCCGGCGCGGAAGCCGAGGGCGAGAAGCCGCTCCTGCCCCCCGGCAACACCCTGCGCCTGGCCCGCGGATCCGTCGCCATCGCCGTGGGGGTCCTCGGCGCGTTCGCGCTCATGGCCGTCCGCTCGCAGCTTCGCTTCGGGGTTCCTCTCGGGGCGCTGGCGATCTTCGTGGCCACCTTCGGCGCCCTCGACCTCGTCGGCTCGTTCGACGACGGGGAAGAGCGCGTCGCCGGGCGCGCCACCCTGGCCGAGCTGGCGCGGCCGCTCCAGATCTTCCTCGGCGGCGCCTTCGGGCTCTGGGCGTTGATCTCGCTCGCCGTGGCTGGGCGCCTCGATTTTCCGGGGGTTCATCACCCCGTGCTCGTGGCGGGCGTGCTCGTTCCAGCCGCGTTTCTCGCGGCGATCGTCGGTGCTTATCGGGTGGGGGAGGTCCTCTCGGTCTGGGACAAGCTGCCTGACGGCTCCCCTCGCCCGCTCCTCCGGCGCCATGGGTTCTGGCTCGTCGCCGGGATGGTCGTGGTCTATCTCCCCGTCCTCGGCAGTCACTCCCTCAGCGATCCCTGGGAGACACACTATGGCGAGGTGTCTCGCGAGATCCTCTCGCGCAACGACTGGATCTCGCTCTGGTGGGCGCAGGATGGGTGGTTCTGGTCCAAACCCATCCTCGATTTCTGGATCCAGGCGCTGGCCATGGCCACCTTTGGAGTGCGCTGGCAGCCTGATCGCATGCTCTCGGCCATGCGCGAGGGGCACGTGCCCTGGCCCGAGTGGGCGGTGCGGCTCCCCGTCTTTCTGCTGACGATCCTCGCGGTCTACCTGCTTTACAAGGCCGTGGCCAGGGTCTTTGGCCGGCGGGCCGGGCTGCTCGGCGGGGTCGTCCTCATCACGATGCCGCAGTGGTTCCTCGTCACGCACCAGACGATGACCGACATGCCCTTCGTCGCCCCCATGGCCGCGGCGATGGCCATGATCCTCCTCGGCGCGCACACCGATCCTGACGAGGAGGTGAGCCTCTACGAGGTCGCCGTCGGGCAAGCGCGGCTCCGGCTCTCGCTCTACCATGTCGTCGTCGGCGCCGTCGTCGCCTGCGCGCTGCCGCAGATTCTCTATCTCGTCTCGCGCAACGTGGAGCTCGGGCTCTCCGGGGTTCACTTTCACATCGACGCCTTCGCCGCCGGCTCGCCGGGCAACTGCAGCCTCCCCAGCAACGAGAGCTGCCATGGCGCGGCGCCGGTGCTCCGCGGGCTCCACCCCGCGCTCCAGGCCTTGATCTGGGCTCAGGCGCTCGGGCTCGTGCTCTACATGAACTGGGGCGAGCGGCGCCGGCAGCGCCTCTATTACCTCGCCGCCTGGCTCTTCGCGGCGCTCTCGACCATGGCCAAGGGGCCCGCCGGGTTCATCCTCCCCATCCTCTGCGCCCTCGCGTACATCGGCGTCTCCAGGCGCTGGAAAGAGCTCTTGAACCTGGAGATCGCCTCGGGGACGCTGATCCTCCTCGCGGTGGCCATGCCCTGGTTCGTGGCCATGTACGCTCGCCACGGGCAGCCGTTCACCGATCGGCTCCTGTTCCACGACATGTTCAAGCGGGCCTTCACCCACGTTCACGACACGAACGAGGGCGACGACACCAGCTTTCGCTTCTACGTCTGGCAGCTCGGCTATGCCATGTTCCCGTGGACAGGGCTCGTCCCCGCCGGGCTGCTCTACTGGCTGCGGCGGCGCGAGGACGGGCGGCGCGAGGGCGACGCCTCGGTCTTCCTCGTGATGTGGTTCATCTTCGCGTTCGCGCTCTTCTCGCTGATGCTGACGAAGTTCCACCATTACATCCTGCCGGCAGTCCCGCCCGCGGCGATGCTGACTGGCATCCTCCTCGACGGGATGCTGGCGCGGGCCGAGACGCGGACGACGCGCCCCTACAGCGAGACAGCCCTCCACGCCCTCGGCGTCGGCGGCGGCACGCTGCTCGGCCTCTATGGCATCTCGCGCGCCATCACCGCCGGCCGGGCCCCGACCCCCGGGACACCGAGCGCGGTCGTGCAGCTCTTCGCGTCGGTGATGATGGCCCGCGTCCTCGTGGTGACAGGCTTCCTCCTCGCGCTGGGTACGGCCTATTACGCGCACCGCCGCAGCGCGGCGCGCCTCGCGGCCCTCGGCCCCGACGCCGAGAGCGAAGGCGCCCTCACCGGCCACGCGTACCGCCACAGCGCGGCGCGCCTCGCGGCCGTCGGCCCTGACGCCGAGAGCGCGGAGCCCGCGACAGACCAGGACGACGAGATCAGGAGCGAAGAGGCCGCCGCGATTCAAGCGCGCTTCAACCGCGTTCAGCTCGGCGCGGTGGGAATCGCCGGGGCGATCCTGGTGCTCTTCGTCGGGCGCGATCTGTCAGCCAGCTTCGAGGGCGCCCCCAACCAGATCCGTTTACTCCACCTCTTCACGTACAACTACCGCCGCGGCTGGCCTGCCTCGCTCGATTTCACGGCCACGCTCTGGGCCTTCACCATCACCGCGGCTGTCCTGACGGCGCTCCTGGCCTGGTCGAGCGCGCGCCGCCACGTGGTGAGCGCCCTGCTCGCGGTGGCCGTCGGCTTCGCGGTCTGGGGGCTCGATTCGTACTTCATGAAGACGTCACCCCACTGGGGCCAGCGCGAGACGGTGCTCGCGTATTACGAGCAGTCGAGCGAGAGGCCCGGCCCGCTCGTCGCTTACCAGATGAACTGGAAGGGCGAGAACTTCTACACGGGCAACCATGTCCCGGCGTTCGTCAACAGCGGGAAGAAGTTCCAGGACTACGTGACCGAGGAGCGCAAGAAGGGCACGAAGACCTTCTATTTCATGGCCGAGCACGCCCGGATTGGCACGCTCCAGAACGAGATCGGCGCGACCTCGAGCTTCGAGAAGCTGACGCCGCCGGAGCTCAACAACAAGTTCCTGCTGGTGCGGGCCGTCTTCGGGGAGCTCGATCAGCCTCGCACTCCATAGTGAGACTCCAGCGCGCCGAGGAGGCCGGCCACGGTGCTCTCCTCGGCCGTCACGCCGACGGTGAGGCCGCGCTTCTCGGCGGTGGCGGTGGTGATCGGGCCGATGCTGCCGATGAGCACGCTTTGCAAGAGCCCTTCGGCGCGCGGGCCGAGCAGATCGACGAGGCTGTCGGCGGTGCTCGACGAGGTGAGCATTACGCAGTCGAGAGAGCGGGCTTCGAGGCGGGCGATCAGCTCGTCGCGGCGCTCGATCGACGCGGGGCGCGTCTCGTAGACGGGGACGACGTCGACGTCGCAGCCGGCGGCGCGGAGGCGCTCGGGGACGACCTCGCGGGCCACGAGCGCGCGAGGGATGAGGACGCGCGGGCGGCGCTGGGGCAAGAGCGCTTTGATCGCCGGATCCTCGAGGATGGCCGAGGCCAGGGCCTCCCCCACGAACTCGCGAGGGACGATGTCGGGGCGCACGCCTCGAGGCGCGAGGGCCGCGGCGGTCCCGCTCCCGATCACGGCGACGCGCGATCGGCCAAAGGCGCGGGCGTCGCGGCCCTGCGCCTCGATCTCGGCGAAGAAGCGAGCGACCCCGTTCACGCTGGTGAAGGCCACGACATCGTACTGATCGAGCGAGCGCACCGCCTCGACGACGCGGGCGGGATCCGGCGGAGGAGCGATGGCGATGGCGGGCAGCTCGAAGGGCTCGGCGCCGCGGAGGCGAACCATCCGCGCGGCGGCAGCGGATTGGCCCTCTGGGCGCGTGATCAAGATCCGTTTGCCGAAGAGAGGGCGAGAGTCGAACCAGCGCAGGTTGCGGCGGAGGCCGGCGACGGGGCCGACGACGACGATTGACGGGCTCCCGAGGCCGGCCTCACGGGCCTTCCGGGCGATCTCGTCGAGCCGCCCTTCGGCGACGGCCTGCTCGGCGCGGGTGCCCCATTGAATGACGGCGGCGGGCGTCGCGGGATCGCGGCCGGCGTCGGCGATCAGGCGTCGAGCGATGGAGTCGAGATCGCGCATACCCATGAGGATGCAGACGGTGCCGCGGATACGGCGGAGCTCGGACCAATCGAACCCCACGCCGTCGCGCTGCGTGCCGCTGACGAAGGTGACGCTGGAGGCGAGATCCCGGTGCGTGACCGAGATACCCGCGTAGGCCGTGGCGCCGAGCGGAGAGGGGATACCGGGGACGACCTCGAAGGGGACCCCGGCTTGCGCGAGGGCCTCGGCCTCCTCCGAGCCGCGGCCGAAGAGGAAGGGATCACCGCCTTTGAGGCGAACCACGCTGAGCCCGCGCCGGGCGAGACTGACAATCTCGAGATCGATGGCCGCCTGACTGGCCTGCTTCTGCACGGGGTCGCCGCCGCGCTTGCCGACACCGCGCACCTCGGCGTCGTCCCGCACGGAGTCGAGGAGCGCTGGATGCGAGAGCTCGTCGTGGAGGACGATATCGGCGCTGGCGAGGAGCTCGGCCCCGCGGACCGTGAGCAGGCCCGGGTCGCCGGGGCCACCGCCGACGAGATACACGACGCCGGGCATGGCGCGACCGGGTCCTGCGTTCTCGGCCGATCCTCGAAGCTTGGGGCGAGCCGGAGGCGTGGACATGGTGGGATTTTGTTTGTCCGTCATTATGAACACTTGTTCAGTGTCGCTCTTGACACGCCGCGCCATCAACTCTAGAGTGGCCGGCCTTTTTGGAGAGTCCCATCCGTGCAGGAAGACATCATGACTCAGGTGAAGATCCTGCCCCACGTGCTCGACGTCGCGCGAGCCGGCTCGGATCGCTGGTACGTGACCAACGGCGCCACCTCGGTGGGGCCGATCAACCTCGATCTGCTGGCTCGCGGCGTCGAGGCCGGCAAGGTGCCCGTGGAGAGCTTCGTGCGCCACGAGGCGTGGAAGGTGTGGCGCCCTCTGGGCGAGCTGGCGGAGATCACGGATGACGAGGGGCGGCCGGTGGTGGGTCGATCGTCGACCGACGACCTCTCCGTGAGCGGCCTTCGCTCGTCGATGCCACAAGATTTTCTCCCGTCCGACGCGGTGGCCGGCGCCGTCGATCGGCGCGACGCGCTCCTGCTGCTGCTCGCGGCGGCCGTGGCGCGCGGCCACGCCGAGGTGGCGATGATCCACGAGCTCAACCACGACGGCGCCGTCGCCGTCAGCGCGCACGGCCCCCAGGTGTTCGAGGCGCTGGGGATGCGGACCAAGCTGCTCGATCCGGCGCTGATCGCCGCGGCGGCGGGCATGCTGGTGCTGGCCGAGCCGGAGCCGGGCGTCGCGGGCCAGGCGATCGTCGAGCGGCTGAGCCGCCTCGGCCTCCCCGTGACCGGCGCGGTGATGCTCCCGATCCGGCCGCGCGGCCGCCTCTACGGGACGATCGAGCTCGGTCGTCGATCCCCGTTCCGCGCGATCGAGGTCGCCGGTCTCGAGGCGCTGGTGGACGCGCTGGTGTTCAAGCTCGAAGCGCTGAGCTGATCCGTGCGTTGACGGGCCCCCGGAGCGGTGATGTTCTTGGCGAACGAGGGCCCGCAATGCACGGCGTTTGGAGGATTGGCAGCTTCCCTGACGAGGTCTGGCTCGCGCGCACGTTCGGCGGATCGATCCCCGCGTCCGCGACGCTGATCTCGCCCGCCAACGCGGGGTGGCGCGTGTCGGAGTGGTTCCCCGAGGGCGGCCTCGGGCGGCAGCTGCTCGCCGAGATCCACGAGCAGCTCGGCTCCCCGACCCTGGCGCGGCCGACGCTCGAGCTCGAGGCCCTGCGGACGCGGGTGCGCGAGGCGCTGCGCGACGGATCGCTGAAGGCCTACCGGCTCCCGGTGAAGCTCTCGGGCGGCCCGCTCAACGCCCCGCCGGAGGCGCCGAAGAAGCAGGCCGAGGGCCCGCGCGAGCAGAAGACGTGGGTGGCGATCGAGCTGATGGACGACAGCGATCCTCCGAAGCCCGTGCCCTACAAGAAGTACCGGATCGAGCTGCCGGATCAGTCGATCCGCGAGGGGATGCTCGACGCCAACGGGCAGGCGCGCGTCGACGGCTTCGACCCCGGGACATGCAAGGTGAGCTTCCCGCAGTTCCACGGGCCGGACTGGGACCAGGCCTGATCGTTTGAGCTGCAACCATCTGCGCTGAGCCGCGAGGGGTCGGCTCGAGCGAGCGGGCCTCGCGGTGGGGCACAGCAGCCGCGGCGGCCAGGTGCGCGCCGCCACAGCGGCCCTCGTCACGCCCGTGGCACGTCGGCGTCACGCTGGCACAACTCGCACCACGCGTGTCACGATGAGCGCGCGCGAATGCGGCAAATTCGCCGCTAATTTGCGAGGCATGAGCCTTGCTCTAGTTCGTGGCACACCGACGACGCGGTCCTCCTCGACGCATCGACGGGCACTTGAAGATGGATGCGAGCGATCGTCGGCTCCGCAGCTGCGCGGGCCGGGCTTTCGTCAGCCAGATCGTTTGAGCTGCAACGTTCTTTCTTCGCGGGGCGCGGCGATCGCTGTCGGTCGTGCCTCTGCTGCTTTCAACCGTCCTCGGACGCGCACATCACCTCTGGAGTTGAGTCATGGATTCGAGTCGTCTCTTTCGTCGCGTGCTGGCTTCGCACCTCGTTCAACTGGTCGCGCTCGGCGCGACGCCGGCGCTCTCGCTCATCGCGTGCGGCGGTGACGTGGTGGCGACCAGCACCACCACCAGCAGCGGCAGCAGCAGCGGCGGCGGCGGCGCCGGACAGGGCGGCGCCGGCGGAGCGGGCGGCAGCTCGGAGCCGCAGCTGGTCAAGGCCTGCATGCCGCTCGACGAGACCGATCCCAACGGCTGTCCTGCGGCCGCCGACGCCGGGCCCAAGCTCGCGGGCAACAACTGCGGGATGCCGGCGGACGTGAAGAGCGGGCCCGAGCTGGACTCGATGACGAACCAGTGTTGCTACATGGTCGTCGCTCCCGACCTGGACTCGTGCGGCGTGGGGCGGCCCTTCCTCGTCGAGGCGCGCGCGCTCCGCGCGACGGCGGAGCCGGGCTTCGCGTGGCAGGTGACCGGGGCGACGGCGCCCGCGGTCTCCGACCTCGCGGCCGACGTTCGCGCCTCGCTCGCGAGCGCCTGGACCAACGACGCCTTGCTCGAGCATGCGTCGGTGGCGTCGTTCGGGCGGTTCGCGCTCGAGCTGCTCGCCGTCGGGGCGCCGTCGCACCTCGTGGAGGCCGCGCACCACGCCTCGCTCGACGAGATCCGCCACGCGCGCCTCTGCTTCGCCCTCGCCGGCGCTTACGCGGGCGAGCCTGTCGGCCCGTCGGCGTTCCCCTTCGGCGGCGCGGCCTTGGTGAGCTCGGATCTCGCGCTCGTCGCGGCCAACGCGGCGCGCGAGGGGTGCATCGGCGAGACGCTCGCCGCGGTGCAGGCCGCCGAGCAGCTCGGCCAGGCGACGGATCCGGCGGTCCGCGCCGCGCTGGCGATCATCGCCGAGGACGAGGCGCGCCACGCCGAGCTCGCGTGGCGCACGGTGGCGTGGGCCGTGGCGACGGGCGGAGCGCCGGTGCGTGACGCGGTCGCGCAGGTCTTCGCCTCGGCGGAGAGCGTGCTCGCCGGCTTCACGGCGGGGGCGCCCGCGGGGAGCGAGGCGCTGACGGCGCACGGGCGGCTCGGCGGCGCGGAGCTCACCGCCGCGCTCCGCCGCGCGCTCGACGAGGTGGTGCGCCCCGCCGCCGCGGCCCTGCTCGCGGGCGCCGCTCCGGCGCGGGCCCGGGCAGATGCTTTGAGCTGCAACGAAATGGTTTGAGCTGCAACGAGCTCGACCCGAGCGCGCCGGCTCGTCGCGATGAGCGTCGATGAGCCGGCGGGGGCCGCCGCTCTCCGCCGCCGGGCCGGCGCGCGGCGCGGCGCTCCAGGCCATCCACCGCGACTTTTGCGGGGCGAGCTGGCGCGGCCGAGGGTCGCGGGGCTACTATCGCGCGCGTGTTCCCCACGCAAAGGCCCCGAAGGCTGCGGCGGACAGCCGCTATCCGCACGCTGGTCCGCGAGACGACGCTGTCGCCGTCGGACCTGATCCTCCCGCTCTTCTTCAACGAGGTCCTGGACGCGCCGCGGCCGATCTCGACGATGCCCGGCGTCTCGCAGCTCCCGGTGAGCATGGCGGCGGCGACGGCGCGCGCGGTGCAGGAGGCCGGGCTCGGCGGCGTGATCCTCTTCGGCCTGCCGCGCACGAAGGACGCGACCGGCTCGAGCGCCTACGATCCCGAGGGCCCGGTGCCGCGCGCGGTGGCGGCGATGAAGGACGCGGCGCCGGATCTGGTGGTGATCACCGACGTCTGCGTGGACGAGTACACCGACCACGGCCACTGCGGCGTCCTCAAGCCCAACGCGCGCGGGGAGCTCGAGGTCGACAACGACGCGACGCTGGCGATCCTGGCGAAGGCGGCGCTGGTGCACGCCAGGGCGGGGGCCGATATCGTGGCGCCGAGCGACATGATGGACGGCCGCGTCGGCGCGATCCGCGCGGCGCTCGACGGCGCGGGCTTGGTGGAGACGCCGATCCTCTCGTACGCGGTGAAGTACGCGTCGTCGTTCTACGGCCCCTTCCGCGAGGCCGCCGACTGCGCGCCGAAATTCGGTGATCGCAGCGGTTACCAGATGGATCCGGGCAACGCGCGCGAGGCGCTGCGCGAGGCCAGGCTCGACGAGGACGAGGGCGCCGACATGCTGATGGTCAAGCCCGCGCTGCCGTACCTCGACATCCTCGCCAAGGTGCGCGAGGCCTCGACGCTGCCGCTCGGGGCCTACAACGTCAGCGGCGAGTACGCGATGCTCAAGGCC
>FSTQ01000079.1_pt1 | contig 20706 bp, 13 predicted proteins | sample 1637281 | NCBI WGS metagenome assembly FSTQ01 (sample SAMEA3914818, study PRJEB12502) | metagenome | biome: forest; material: soil | place: Canada | collected 2010-06-26 | depth 0.1 m
GTCGACGGGCTGGCGACAGAGTATCTCACGAAGATGGGTATCGCCTGACTCAAGGCCTCGCCAGCGCCAGGGCGAGGGCCCAATGGGCGAGGAAGCCAATCACGATCCCGCCCAGCGCGGCGAGGATGAGCGCGAGCTTCTTTGGCGGCGGAGCGGGGGGCGTCCGGGTGCGGACCGTCTCCGGCCCGGCCAGGCTCGGATGCGATGTCCGAGGTGACGGCGGAGGCGAAGGCTCGGGGACGACGGGCGCGGGAGCCTCGACCTTGGCTTCGGGCACGGCCTTGGCTTCGAGCGCGACCTTGGCTTCGAGCTCGGCCTTGGCCTCGATGAGCAGCAGCGAGCTCGCGTCCACGAGCGCGACTGCGGTGTTCAGCGTCGGCGGCTCGTCGGCGAGCGTCGTGAGCTCGCGTCGCGCCTCGGGCGTCAGCGTGTCGCCCGCGGTGAGCCTGCCGATCAGGGTGGCCTCCTCCTGCTCCGGGTTCTCGCTCGCCCGCGACTCGCCCGCGAGCTCGCCGAGCAGCTCCGAGAGCGGGGCCATGTCGGTGACGGCGTCGAGATCCATGGCGAGGCCGCGGGCCACGTCGCGCAGCAGGAGGAGCTCTTGCCGCATGGCCTCGGCCGTCGCGAAGCGATCGGCGGGGCTCTTCGCCAGGGCGCGCTCGACCGCCGCTTGCAGCCCGCGCGCCGCGCGATCGAAGCGCGAGAGCGGGAGCGGCGTCGGCGGCGAGACGAGCTTCTTCTTGGCGTACTCGACGTCGTCGAGGGAGCCGAAGACCTGCTGCCCCGACACCGCGCGGTAGAGGATCGCGCCGAGCGCGTAGATGTCCGCCGCGCCCGTCGCCCCGTGCGAGTCGACGATCTGCTCGGGCGCCATGTACGCGATGGTCCCCACCGCCATGTCGGCGTGGGTGAGCTCCGCCAGATCCTCTCCTTGCGGCGCGCCGCCGAGCTCGGTCGCGAAGCTCTTGCCGACGCCGAAGTCGACGATGATCGCGCGCCTGCGGCCGTCCCCCTGCGGCTGCAAGAGGATGTTGTCCGGCTTGAGATCGCGGTGCACGACCTGGGCGCGGTGGAGATCGCAGAGGCCGCTGGCGAGGTCGATGCCGAGATCGATGGTCTCCTCGATGCTGGTCTTGCGCGAGGCGACGACGGCGCTGAGCGGCTCGCCCTCGACGAACTCCATCACCAGGACGAGGCCGACCTCGGGATCGGTGACGAAGTCGACGACGCGGGCGACGTAGTCGCTGCGGATGCGCCCGAGGAGGTAGGCTTCGCGCTTGAAGCGCGCCACGATCTGCGGATCGCACGCGGAGGCGGGGAGCAGCGTCTTCAGCGCCACGCGCACCCCGAGCGCGGTCTGCTCGCCGGCCCAGACCTCGCCCATGCCGCCGGCGCCGACCTTGCGCTCCACACGGAAGCGGCCGGCGATCAGGGCTCCAGGCCGTAGCTCCATGGATCGACCATGTTACCCGACGGGCGAGATTTGTGATCGCCGCTTCTTCGCCCCGCGCGATCGGCGCGCGCGGCGGCCCGGCATCACTGCTCGAGGATGGTGATCGATTTGCTGAAGTACCCGGCGACGGCGGCCCGCGCTCCGTCCTTGGAGACGGCGACAGCGCAGCCGCCTTTGCCCGTCGGGAGGGAGCCCACGACCTTGGGCGGATCGCCGGCGATGACGTCGACCCCGCTGCCGCGGGCGGGCTTGTCGGTGCCGCCGAGAGAGACGAAGAGAGTCCGCCGGTCAGGCGAGGTCTCTCCCGAGCAGGGGACGCCGCTGAGCATCACCGTGCCTTTGATATCCATGCTCGGCAAAGCCACCACGGTCGCGGTGCGGCTGGCGCTGTCGATGGTGACGCCATAACGATCGTCATCCATCAAGAAGCCTGCCTCCGGGGCTTGCCCGACGGTGACCTGCTTGGCCTCGGTGATGCCGGCGACCTTGAGGAGCATGGCTGTGTTGGAGACGCGGTCAGGAAAGAAGAGGGCGCTCCCGTCGGCGGTGATGGAGCCGAGCCGGGGATCGCGGCCGACCGAGATGCTGCGGCGCGTGGCGCCAAAGGGCTTCTCGCTGGGATCGAAGAGGTCAATCCAGGCGCCGGCGGGCTGGCCCCCGCGCGTCAAGGCGCCCATGGCGCCGACATAAGGCCGCTTCTCGGCGCGGACGAGGAAGAGCTGGCCCGTGGCGTGAGGGAGGGTGATATCGGCGAGGCGCGTGCCGCTCGGCAGATCGAAGCGAGTGACGCGCTTGCCGTCGATCGAGGCGGCGACGACGGTGCGACCGTCGGGCATCTCGATGATGTCGCCGGGGCTCTGGCCGACGTCGAGGAGGAGAGGATCCTTGTCCCAGGCGGTCGTGTCCATCACCGGGATGCGGGCGGCGTCTTCGTGGCGGAGGACAGCGAGGTAGCGGCCAAAGAGGAGGCGGAGCTGATCGCCCTGCGCCTGGACGGAGGCCTGATGCACCAGATCGCCGGATTTGATCCGGTACTCGCGCAGCGTGGCGTCGTCGGCGCTGACGTAGATGGACTGGCCGCTGGGGCTCCACACGATGTCGAGCGGGTGGACGTCGCCGATGTGGATCTCGCGCGCGTGCCAGGGCTTGTTGGGATCGCTCGGCGCGACCTCGGGCTCGGGCTCGGGCTCGGGGCCGATGGCGCCCGGCGCGGGCGGGCGCGGGCCGGCGGACACCGCGGCGCTGTCGCCTGCGAGCGGCGTGAGCGGCGGAGCGTCGCCCACCGGGGACTGGCGTCGCGTGACGATGACCACCAGCACCGTGGCCACGGCGCTCGTGACCACGATGGCCGCGCGCGGAAAGCGAGGCTCGGCGGCCTTGGGAGGAGGCCCGCCGATCCACTGCTTGCACGAGCGGCATTTGCGGGCCCCTTCCACGATGAGCGCTTTGCACATCGGGCAGGGGATGCGCCGCTCGCTCATCGCAGCACCCAGGCGACCTTGGCGCGATCCGAGAGCACGAGGGCCATCGAGCCATCGGGCGCGATGCGCACGCGGGTGGGCTCGGCGGTGACGGGGAGCATGCGGACGACGTAGGTGGTGAGATCGATGAGCCCGATGAACCCCGTGCCCTCGGCGGGGAGGGCGACGATGGCCTGCTCGCCGTCGGGGGTGATGGCCAGATCGGCGACGCGGCCGTTGAAGGGGATGTGCTGGAGGAGCTCGCCCTTCTGAAGGTCGAAGACCTCGACCGCGCGCCCCTCGTTGCAGCGGAGCACGCCGCGCCGGCCGCCGCGCGCGAGCTCGACCTGCTCGGGCTCGCGGCAGGTGGGGATGCGGCCGTTCTGGCGGAGGGCGCCGGAGGGGAGCCAGTCGACCGGCACGAGCGCGTCCTCGGCGCGGAGGACGACCCAGCTCGCTTCGCCGCCGGGCGCCATGAGCACGCCGACGGGGTTGCCGACCATCGCGGCGCGCACGCGATCCTGCGCCGAGGCGAGGCGGCTCGGGTCGAAGGCGTAGGCCGCGCCGCCCTGAGGCTCGCGCAGGCCGGGGAGGGGGATCGTGCCCGTGGTCGTGAGGGCGCGCTTGCCCGTGTCGTCGACGCCGATCGGCCCGACGGCGTCGTCGCCGAACTGGATGCGGTCGATCTCGGCGTGGTACTCGGTGGCGAGGACCGCGACGGCGTGCGCGTTGGGCAGCGAGGCGAGGACGCGGCGGCCCGAGGCGCCGACCGCGAGCTCGCCGACCTGAGCGCCGAGCTCGATCGTCTTGAGCAGGCGCGTCGTCGCCGCGTCGATGACGAAGATCCGCTGCGGCGCCGTGGCGTAGACGACGGGGCCGACGCGGTAGAGCCGGCGCGACTGCGGCGCGTCCGTCACCAGCGCGAGCGCGCCGCCGGTGCGCGCGTTGTGGAGCTGGAGCCCCGTGAGGAGCGAGATGGCGAAGCGCTCGCTGTCGAGTGGGATGGCGTCCGATACGTCCTTCGGCAGCGGGAACGGGCCGCCGACGGTGGGCTCGGCGCTCGCGGCCACGTGCCCGACGTTGTTGGGCTTCTGCCAGACGCAGTGGCTCTGCTGGCAGGCCTCGCCGTTCCAGCAGGACGTGCACCCCTCGGGCACGACCGCGGCCGCGGGCTTGGCCGGCGCGCGCGGCGGGAGAAAGCGATCCGGCGCGAGGAAGCGCAGCGCGATGCCGGAGGAGAGCAGCGAGGCGACCACGCCGAGGGTGATCACCGGCCGCCAGTGCGTCGCAAACCAGCCGGCGTCGGGCGCGAGATCGGGGATGGAGGCCGGCCCCGTGGAGGGCGGAGGGGTCGCGACCGCCGCCTCGCCGCACTCGGGGCAGATGTCGACGTTGCGCGGGATGCGCTCGAGGCACACCGCGCAGCGCGCCTGCGCCGTCGCGGGCAGCTCGCTCGGGACCGACGCGGCGCGCGCGATGGGATCCGCCGCGGCGCCGAGGTAGATCGTGCTCGATCGCGGGGCGGGCTTCGTCGCCGCCGCCGAGCTCGACACCGAGGCCCGACCGAAGAGGAGCGCCGCCGGATACCAGACCAGCGGCTCGAGGAGCGCGACCGCCGCGCCGCGGTAGCGACCCGCCTCGTGGCCGAGGCGAACCTGCTCGCCGGTGAGGGGGCCGAAGGTGTGCGCGTTCTCGTGGACCCAGAAGAGCAGCAGATCGAGCAGCGCCGCGCTGGCCTGAGCGAGCTCGGGCGGGAGCTCGCGAGCGAGCGCGGTCGGGCTCGCCGGCGTGGGGCCCGGGCCGGGCCGGCTCAGGGCGAAGGTGGCGAAGACGCGGGGCGCGAGCCACAGATCCGAGCCGGCGAGGCGCACCCGCGTCCCGGCTTCGAGGCGACCGTCGCGGAGCGCGTCGCGCACTTCGTCGTCGGTGACCGGGCCGGCCACGTTCCCCGCGCGCTCGATGTAGAAGCGGATCTCTTCGTCCACGGGCCAAGGCTCCTGCGCCGGATCGGCACGGAAGGCCCGGGAGTAGCTTGGCCCGAGGACGATGTCGAGCTTGAAAGCTCGCTCGACTGACCCGGGATGGATCCACGATCACCGGACCGCGCCGCCGATCGGTGGGCCGCTGCCCAGGCGCCCGCAACGGTGTATCCTGCGCGCGTGCGTACGCCGCTCTTCCCCAGCGCTCTCCTCGTCCTCGTCGCTCTCTCGGCCTGCAGCGGCGATCCCGGACACTCGCAGACCCCGGTGAACGAAGTCGTTTTGCCTCACCCCGCCGGCGTCGACCCCTACGTCGTTCCCCCGGCGACCGAGTCGAAGGGCCTCCCCGGGGTCGACATCGACAAGCTCTCGCTGCGCGAGCGCGGCCTGTTCTGGGACCTGGTCTCGCAGCTCTACGCGCCGTGCACCGAGCAGGCCGTGTCGATCGCCCAGTGCGTCCAGGAGTCGCGCCCCTGCGCGGCGTGCCGCCCGGCCGCGACGCTGCTCGCCGACAAGGTCCACCAGGGCGCGACCGCCGAGGAGGGCCGCTCCGTCTACGCCACGCGCTTCGGCCCCAACCTCAAGAAGGTCGACGTGGCCGACTCCCCCGCCAAGGGCCCCGCCGACGCCCCGGTGACGATCATGGTGTGGTCCGATTTCCAGTGCCCGCACTGCCGGCTCGCCCTGCCGATGCTCGACGGCATCTTCGAGAAGTTCTCGCCGAAGGTGCGCCTCGTCCACAAGTTCTACCCGCTCCACTCGCACACCACCGCCGAGCCCTCGGCGCGCGCCGCGATCGCCGCGCAGAACCAGGGCCACTACTGGGAAATGGAGCGCCTGCTCTTCGGCCACCAGGACGCGCAGCAGCCCAAGGATCTCGAGGACTACGGCAAGCAGCTCCAGCTCGACCTCAAGCGCTTCCGCGCCGACCAGACCTCCGACGCGACGGGGAAGATCCTGGCGCGCGACCGCGCCGACGCCGATCGATCGGGCCTCAACGGGACGCCGTTCATCCTCATCAACGGCCGAGAGTTCGACCTCTCGTTCTTCCACCTCGAGTCCGACCTCGAGGCCTGGGTCGCGCTCGAGGTCGAGCTCGCCGGCAAATCACCGGTGGCCGCCGCGGCGCGCTGAGCCCCGCAATCGGGCTGGGCGCTCCAGCCCGATTGGGCTCTTTACTCACTCTTGCTGCGATACGCCTGGTAGGTCGGAGCTCAACGCAAAGGCACAAAGGTGTAAAGGCGCAAAAAGAATCAGATTCTTCTCTTCGTGCCTTTGCGTCTCAGCGTCTTCGTGTAGTGGCTCGATTACCATTCTCCTTCATCGCCCCTCGCGATCGCCGCCTCAATGGTTGTGCGTGAAATCGATATTCACTCCAGTCCAGGGCCCAGCGCCACACTCGATCAAGGAGCGTCGGCGCGAGCCCCCGGCGCTGCTCTCATGAAGAGGCGCGCACGCCCGAGGTCCCCGGCGACGCGGTCGAGCGGGCGGGCTCGGGAGCAAGAGGCCGAGCCCGCGCCGGGCGAGGCGCGGCCCTCTCCCGTCACCGATACTGTACAACTGTCTGGTGATCCGTCTCCCACATCGGATCACGTGCCGTGCTGCGATGGGTCATAGCTCTCCAGCTTGCACCACTGCACATCGCGGCTGTCGCTCGCATCACCGTGGGGTCTGCCAATGAGAGCGCGTCGAGCTCGCGCTCGGAGCGCCGAGCGGCAGCCCGCTTCGTCGCGCCCTGCGTGGACGGTCGCGCGGCCGTGATCGGACTCCAGCGCCGCCATCGGCGTTGGCGTTTGCGGTGCCGCTGAGCCTTTGCGGTACGGCATTCGGACGCAGGGCGCGCGCGTCGCGGAAAGAATCTTCCACCCACCCGAGGAAATCGTATTGCGTAGCGAGAGGATGTACATTACAAACGTCAGCTTTCTCGGGGGCACGCACGTGAGGACTCATGATCTCCCTGAAAGAGACGCGTCGCTTACTTGAAACGACCAGGTTGTGGAACAGCGCTGTTGCGCTGACTCTGCTGGTCCCCACGCTTTGGATCGTGGGGTGTGCAACAGACAACTCCACCACCCAGTCAACCACCGCCACCAGCAGCACCGGCAGTCAGGGCGGTGGTGGAGCGTCCAGCTCCTCATCGACGGCGACGGGCGGCGCCGGCGGAGGCGGCGGAGCCGGCGGCGAAGTCGACTGGCCCTGCGGCCAGGACTGCTCGAAGATCGATACGAAGAATCCGTGCCACGTCGCCGTGTGCAACGAGGGGCAGTTGATCGGCCCGGTCGGCGCCTGCACGGTCGTCCCCGCCAAGGTCGGCACGACCTGCGACGACGGGCTCTTCTGCACCTCGAACGACACGTGCGACAGCCAGGGCGAATGCCAGGGTGGCCCCCAGAACGATTGCGGCCTCACTCCCCCCGTCTGCACGACGACAACCTGCGACGAGACGAGCAAGTCCTGCGGGACGGCCCCGGCCGACGAGGGCTCGAGCTGTGCGGCCCCCGGCGTGTGCGAGGTCAACGGCACCTGCCACAGCGGGCAGTGCACCGGCGAGCCGAAGGATTGCAGCTTCTCCCCCCAGGCCGAGTGCAACACCATGGCGTGCAACCCGGACACGGGCAACTGCGAGCCCACGCCGGACGCCAGCAAGAACGGCAACAAGTGCCTCCTCACCGGCGACCTTTGCAAGGTCAACCGGGCGTGCCAAGACGGTCAGTGCGTCGGCGGCGCCGCGAAGGACTGCTCGTCGATGACTCACGGGTGCACGGTCGGAACGTGCAACCCGATCAACGGGAGCTGTGACCCCAAGCCCGTTCCGGCCGGGGGCGAGTGCTTCGACAACATCACCGCCTGCCACGTGGGCACCTGCGACGCCACCGCGATGTGCGTCTCCACAGCGGTCCCCGACGGCACCGCTTGCAACGACAACAACAGCTGCACCAACTCGGACGTTTGCTCCGCGGGTACCTGCATGGGCATGGCGACCACGGGTTGCCAGGTCTACATGGAAGAGAGCTTCGAGACCTGCCCTGCCGGCTGGACCCTGAACGGAGACTGGCAGTGTGGCACCCCCACCACCGTCGGCCCGGCCGCCGCGCACACCGGCACCAACTGTATCGCCACGCAGATCCACGGCAAATACAGCAACAACCAGACCTACGATACGGCGACTGCCACCTCGCCGCCCGTCAGCCTCGCCTCGGCGACCAGCCCGGTCCTCTCGTTCTGGACCTGGATCAACACCGAGGGCGATGAATACGACGGCTTCAACCTCAAGATCAGCACCGACGCCGGCGCGACGTGGTCTCTGGTCACGACGGTCACGCCGGCCTACGGGCTGGAGATCGCCGGGCAGAGCGCGTGGGGTGGAGACATGTCGGGCCAGGGCTGGCAGAACTTCACGGCCGACCTGAGCGCTTATGTCGGGCAGCAGATCCTCCTGCGCTTCGCCTTCCGCAGCGACATCTCCGGCCAGTACCCGGGCGTCTACATCGACGACGTCACCGTCGCCGAGCAGGCGGCGCTGCCGCTCAGCATCACGACGGTCTCGCCCCTGCCGAACACGTACAGCACGCTGCCCTACTCGCAGCAGATCAAGAAGACCGGCGGCTCGTCCGCCTCGGCGTGGACCATCGTCGCCGGCACCAACCATGGTTGGCTCTCCATCGACCCGGCCTCCGGCGTGCTCGCCGGGACGCCCACGGCGGCCGACATCGGTCCGGTGAGCGTCACGGTGCACGTCGAAGAGCCGACGCTGCCGACCAACTTCGCCGAGAAGGTCTTCACCTTCACCGTGGCCGACATCGGCAACCTGGTCTTCATCTCGGACTTCGAGAGCGCATGCCCGAACGGGTGGACGCTGACGGGTGACTGGCAGTGCGGCACTCCGACGAATGTCGGCCCCAGCGCCGCCTTCAGCGGTCTGCAGTGCATCGGCACCCAGCTCGCTGGCAACTACAACTACGACCAGGCGTGGGCGACCACCACCGCCACCTCGCCGGACATCGTCCTCACCACCGCCGTGAGCCCCAAGCTCAGCTTCCGGATCTACATCGACACCGAGGGGTCGACTTACGACGGCGCGAACCTCAAGATCAGCACCAACGGCGGCGCGAGCTACACCCTGTTGAACAACGTGGTGCCGGCGTACACGCTGACGATCGCTGGGCAGTCCGCCTGGGGTGGGCATCAAGGGGGGTTGGGCTGGCAGCTCTTCCAGGCCGATCTGAGCGCCTATGCCGGCCAGACGATCCGCCTCCGCTTCGCCTTCACCTCTGACGACCTCGTCCTGTATCCCGGCGTCTACGTCGACGACGTCCGGATCCTCGACAACTGAGCCCTACGACGGCACCCTCCTCGCGAGCGGTATCCGCTCGCGAGGAGAACAGCGCTCCACCCCTCGAGCGCTGGGGATGCCGGCTCGAGCATCGATACCTCTCTCACTGCATCAACTTCACTGGTTCGCTCGGAGGAGTAGCTCATGTATTTCACCCGATTCCGCGGCGCCGCGGGGATTTCGCTCGCTATCGCATTCACGACCACGTCGTGGTGGGGCTGTACCGCTTCGAGCGACCCCAGCGAGTTCACGACGGCGTCCGGGACCGGAGGGACGAGCAGCGCCACCACCGGCGTCGGCACCACGGTGACGACCGGCGGCATCGTCACCACCACCACCGGCGCGGGCGGGGATGAGATCTCTCTCGACGGCGGCCCCGACGGCGAAATGCCGATCGACGACGCCGGCGCCTGTGCGGCTACCAGCGCTCAGGCGCAGACCATCCCGCTCGACATGATCATCCTCCTCGACGAGTCGGGGAGCATGGACGGAGACAAGTGGACCGGCGCCACCGCCGCCCTGAAGAGCTTCATCGACGATCCGGCCTCGGCGGGCATCGGCGTCGGCGCCGTGTACTTCCCTGTCGATACGAGCGACGACTGCAATTTCACCGACTACGCGAACCTCAACGTGCCCATTGGCACGCTGCCGGGGAACGCGGACGCGCTGAAGGCCTCGATCGACGCCGAGGAGCCGCAGGGTGGCACACCGACGTTCGGGGCGCTCAAGGGTGCTCTCTTCGCCGCGACGTCGTACCAGGACATGAACCCGACGCACAAAGTGATCGTGGTGATCGCCACCGACGGCGACCCCACCTCGTGCAGCGACACGTCGACGACGGGTATCGCCAACCTGGCCAAGAGCGCGCACAACTACAACGGCGTTCAGACGTACGCCATCGCCGTGGCCGGCTCGACGATCTCGAGCCTCAACGCCATCGCGGTCGCCGGCGGCACGGTGAAGGCCTACGACGTCACGCAGAACATCGGCGAGTTCTCGAAGAAGATGGCCGAGATCCGCGCCTCCGCGCTCTCGTGCGAGTTCGTCATCCCGCCGCCGCCCATGGCCCAGCAGCTCGACCCGACCAAGGTGAACCTCTCGTACACGGCGGGCGGTCAGGGCACTCCAAAGACGCTCCCTCACGTCGACAACCTGGCAGCCTGTGGCTCGAAGCTCGGCTGGTTCTACGACAACAACGCCAAGCCGACCAAGGTCGAGCTCTGCCCGTCGTCGTGCAAGACGGTGCAGGCCGACAGCAAGGCCATCGTCTCGGTTCTGTTCGGTTGCGCGACCCAGATCAACTGATCTCGCCGGCGCCGAAGAGGCTCGTGGAGCGGGCCTCCGTGCCCGCTCCACCTCGAATCCATCTCCTGCCAGAGCCTCCCGACTCCGCAGGAGCCCGCCTCACCCCACCTCGAGTCCCTCATGCCTCTTGACCGCCCTTCGGCGCCGCCACAGCGCTGCTGCCGCGAGCAGCGCCGCCGCCGAAACCGCGCCGCTGTCGCCCCAGGGAGCGCTGCTGACGGCGCATCCGCCCGACGAGGACTCGCTCCCTCCGCTCGATGACGTCGCCGTTGACGTCGGGCCGTCGAGGCCGCCGCTGCCACCCTCACCGCCGCTGCCGCTGCCGCCGGCCCCACCGCCGCCCAACCCACCGTCGACCGGCGGGGCGGGCGGAGGCGCGTACTGGTCGAGGAACGCTGTGTAAACGTCCGTCCTTCGATAGCTCGCCGGCTCGAGGCAGCCGGACGTCTCCGCGTACGAATCGACGCCGACGATCGTCTCGACTCCGTCGATCTTCACCAGCGCCGGGCCGCCCGAGTCGCCGATGCAGCTCCGGTGCTTGAGGTCGCCGACGACGACCGTGTCCACGGGCCCTATCGAGGCCAGCGCCGTGGTCGCCTCGTGCTTGATCACGTTGTACTTGCCGTACTGCACCTGGCCATAGCCGACGATGCGCGCCGCTCCGCCGACCAGCGACGGGCTCAACGCAGCTCGGTTGATCGGCAGCGGCGCCGCGGTGAGCGCTTGCTCGAGCACGACCACCGCGATGTCCGCCCGGAAAGGAGGCGCGGTGTCGTACTCGGGATGGACATGCACGCTCTTCACCGTGGCGAGATGAGGCTTGAGCTGCGCGATGTCAGCGTAGGTCGAGGCGTCCGGCCCGGTGAAGACGCCGAAGGCGTGCCCGCCATGCGTGCCCGGATCCACGCAGTGCGCCGCGGTCACGAGCACCGTGGGCGCGATCAGCGCGGCCGTGCAGGTGTCGAGCGCGGACTCGTCCAGCGGATACGACACCAGGAGCACGACCGCCGGATCCCCGGTGGCCTTCGTGCCGCCGATGATCGGCGCCGCGGCCTCGCCCACCGCGTCAGGCGCGGGGCTCGGCCCGCCGCACGCCGGGATCAGGAGCGGAAGGAGCGCAAAGAGAGCACGTCGATTCATGGCCTGTCCTCGTTCATTCTCGCGCGGGGGAGCGACTCACGGGGCGGCGACGTGGACGAAGCCGATGTGCGCTTTGTTCTGGGTGTTCTCGGTGTAGCTGGAGAACAGGCCCTTGTCCGTCGCGGCGACGCCGAGGTAATCCCCGAGCCAGCTCGCCAGGGAGCGGTCCAGCGTGAAGGTCCCCGCGTCGGCGAGCTTGGAGCTCGTCCAGGTCGCGCCGGTCTTCGACGTGGCGCGCATCAGCGCAGCGGGGTTACCCTCGGTGCCCTCGTAATAGACAATCTCCAGCGAGCCGGCGGGGCTGCGCGCCAGCCTCGGGAAGAGGTACTGTGCCCCCGCGGCGCCGCTGGAGGCCGTCACCACCGCGTCGAAGCTGGTGCCGCCGTTGGCCGAGTGGAGCACGCTGACCGCGTCGGCGGGCGTGTTCTTCCCGTTCTGGAAGGGGGCAGTTCCAGAAGCGTAGGTGATCCAGAGATCGGAGCCGTGGACCGCGCAGGTGATGTCCTGGAAGATCACGTTCGTCGCCGGGACCGCCGGCAACGTCTGCCACGTCAGGCCTTGATCGGTCGAGTGGCGCAGCGTCACCGTCCCTCCGGCCCCGAGGTGCACGAGGTAGAGCGGCGCTGTCGGCCCGCCCGCGGCGTCGACGCACAGATACGCGAGGTTGCCAAAGCTCGCGTCGGCGGTGATGGTCGAGCGCTTGAACGTCGCCCCGTCGGACGATCGCGCCAGCGTGAGCGAGGCCGGCGTGCCCATCCCCGAGCCGGTGAAGTCCGCCCAGGTGATCAGCAGATCGTCCTTGGCGTCGATGGTGATCGAGGGCTTGTCGAAGTCGCGCGTCGTCGACGTCCCGTCGTCCGAGGCGATGGCCGGAGCGCCGAAGGTCTCGGTCGCGTTGTCGAGGCGCGCGAGATAGACGTGCTCGTCGGGGTTCATGGAGTCGAAGGTGAAGCCGAGCCAGGCGAGCGAGATGCGGCCCTGTCCGTCGACGGCCACCACCGGGCTGCCGGAGGCGCGCCCGCCCGGCGCTTTCACGTAAGCGGGCGGCGTGAAGGTCGCGCCCGCGTCGCGGGAGACCGCGTAGCCGATGCCCGAGGTGTTGTCGGCGAAGAAGCCAATCCACGCGGCGACGACAGCGCCCTTGGCGTCGGAGGCGACCGAGGTCTGCGCCTCGTACGAGGCCGCGCCGATCGAGGTGAACGGAGCGCCCGCGCCGCCGCCGGTGCCCGACGCGCTGCTGGTGCTGCTCGTGCTCGAGCCGTCGGTGCCCGAAGCGCTGCTGCTGACACTGACGCCGGCGCCGCCCGCACCGCCGCTGCTGCTGCCGGTCCCCGTCGTGCCGCCGCCGGTGCCGCTCGTCGAGGTCGAGGTGGTCGACTCGCCCGACGTGGTCGTCGAGGTCGAGTCCGAACCGCAACCGCCCGTCGAGGCCGCGACCACCGTAGCTACCGCGAGACCCAGACCACCGAAACCCATCCAGCTCTTCATTCTGCTGCTCCTCCGCGAGATCCTCACCTTACGTCGAAATCACCGGCGCCGGATCTCCTCGTTGGCTTCGATCCTCGCGGCCTCCGTGATCCGGATCGACGCCGCCGGACGCCCGCCGCGCGATCGCTCCGTTGACGCTCGCGCGGCGAGCGCGTAGCCGGGGCGCGTGGATCGTGAGCCTCGCGCTGTTTGCCTGCGGTGCAGCCGCCCCGTGTCGGTGTGCTGGTGCGCGCACCTGCCCTCGATCCCGACGCGGACCCGGGTCGTGATCCTCCAGCACCCGCGCGAGCGCTACGTGGCGATCGGCACCGGGAAAATGGCGGCGATGTGCCTCACCAGCGCGTCGCTGCACCTCGGCGTCGAGTTCGAGGACGATCACGCCGTGCGCGCCGCGCTCGCGGATCCGACGCAGCCCGCGGCGCTCCTCTGGCCCGGCGAGGGCGCGATCGACATCGCCGAGTCGCCGCCAACCGGCCCGATCACGCTCGTGGTCATCGACGGGACCTGGGCGACAGCGAAGAAGCTGGTGCGCGTGAACCCCTTCCTGGCGAGCCTGCCGCGCTATGCGTTCGCGCCGCGCGCGCCCAGCGCTTACCGGATCCGGCGCGAGCCCCGCGACGACTACGTGTCGACGATCGAGGCCGTGGCGCACGTGCTCACGGTGCTCGAGGGCGATCACTTCCAGCCGATGCTCGCGCCGTTCTCGGCCATGGTCGACGCGCAGATCGACTGCCAGTCACGCTTGAACGGCGCGCGCGTGCGCCACCGCCGCAACAAGGTCCACGTGCAGCGCCCGCGCCTCGCCGCGGAGCTGGCCTCGGACAAGCTCGTCTGCGTCACCGGCGAGGCCAACGCCTGGCCCTACCACGAGGGCGAATCGAGCCCGCCCGACGAGCTCGTGCAGTGGGTGGCGCGCCGCCTCGCGACCGGCGAGACCTTCGAGGCGGTGCTCACTCCGCGCCAGCGTCTCGCGCCGTCAACGACGTCCCACACGTGCCTCTCCGAAGAGCGCCTCGCCGCCGGCGAGACCTTCGCGAGCTTCGCCGCGCGCTGGCGAGCCTTCCTGCGCGACGACGACGTGGTGTGCGCCTGGGGCTACTACGCCACACGCCTGCTCACCGAAGAGGGCATCTCGCTGCCGAACCCGCGCGTCGATCTGCGCCGCGCGCTGGGCGACAACCTCCGCCGAAAGCCAGGCTCGATCGACGACGTGGGAGCGCAGATCGGCCTCACCCCCTCTCCCTCGATGGGCGAGGGCCGCGGAGGAGAGCGGCTGGCGCGGGTAGTCGATGTGGCCATGCACCTCGCGGGGATCCAGCGCCGCTACGAGGAGGCGTGCGCTCGCGAGCGAGCGACTCCGAGCCTCTGAACGAAGCCCTCGCTCGCGAGGAGAGGGCTCAGCGCAGACGGCTCGTCGCCCGCCGCCGCCGCGCGCCAAAGGCCAGGAGCGCCGCCGCCACCGGCCAGACATTGAGCCAGGAGCGGCCTGGAGCGGTCCGGCAGCCGCACCCGTCACCCTCCGTCGAGGCGGTCGGCGGATCGACGACAGGAGTCGGAGGCGGCGTCCCCGGATCGGGCGTGACCACCGCCTTCACCTCGATCACAGCGAGCGCCGCCGCCTCCCTGCCAGTCGCGTCGGTGGCTCGCACCTTGACCCGGTAGGTGCCTTCGGCATCGTACTTCACCGTGAACGAGGGGCCTTTGAGGCTCTCCTCGTAGACACCGTCGTACTCGCGATCGAGATCCAGGAGCAGGCTCGACGAGGGCTCGTCGGCGTCGCTGGCCTTGATCACCACGATGGCTTCTTTCCCCGGCTCGGCCTGCGTGACCGGGATGGAGAGGCTCGGCGCGGCGCCGCCCGGCGGGTCCTTCCCGTAAAGGCTCTTGTAGATGCGGAGCTTGCCATTGCCAAAATCGTCGTTGGGCACCTTGCCCGTGGCCTTGTCGATGAGAGCGCCCTTCTTGATGGCCTCCTTCACGTCATCGCCGGTGCGCGTGGGGTCGGCCTGGAGCAGGAGCGCCGCCGCCCCGGCGACGTGGGGGCTCGCGCCCGAGGTGCCGCCAAAGACGAAGAGGCGACCGGGGCTGTCCTCTGCCCAGCCGGCGGAGATCGGATCATCGGGGGCCGAGATCCACATCAGATTCTCCCCGTCGATGCGGTGGCCTCGACCGGAGTAGTCGGCGCGCGCGCCGGGCGTGCCGCCGTTGAATCCATGACCGGTGTAGGCCGACACGGCGAGGCCATGATCGGCTGTGCCTGGATAGCCGATGAGGTGCTCTTCGCTGGAGAGCTCGGGGAAAGAGATGCCCAGGCCCCAGCCGGACGCCTCGTCCTGAACGTAGCCAATGAAAGGCATATCCGCCGCTCCGAGAGGCGTGGAGTCGACGACATGGAGCTTCCAGGTACCGGCCGGGATGGGAGGCTCGGGCATGTTCTGCCCGAAGAGATAGATATCGGCGCGCACCGTGCCCCGATCCGAGACCTCGCGGAGGGACTGGATGGTGAGGTTGTCGTGCCAGTCCGCCTGAAGCACCTCCTCGCCCGGGGGCATGGCCATGGTGAAGCCCGTCGGATCCTCGAGGGTGAGCGAGATGCTTCGGTCCTTGTCGCGCCAGAGGAACGAGGCAGCGAAGAGCTTGAACTCCCCGTAGGGCGAGTTCTCGGGGACATCGATCTTGATGACGGTCTCGGCGCCCGCGGAGACGCTGTGCTTGTAGAGCTTGCGCGAGGTGGAGAGGTTCCCCGCCGGGTTGATGTGAGCGACGCCCTTTCCCGCCTTGGCCTGCGTGGTGGTGTCGATCAGCTTCTCCATCGGGCTCGAGCCGTCGAGGTGATAACCGACCCAGGGGGCGTACTCGTGGAGCACCACCCGCGCTCCCTCGTTGACGCAGAAATCAGCCGCCTTCACCAGGGGGCCTTGCGTGGATCCCACGATGAGCTCGGCGTCGGGCGCGATCCCCACGAGGCGAGTCAAGCCGAGGTTGCCACCCACGAGGATGCTCGAGGCGCCGGTGCCGTGGCCGGCGTCCTCCGTGACAGGGACCTTGATCAGATCCTTCCCGCGGCGATAGATCTTGCCGGCGGCGGTGCGCACCGCCCGGATCTTGCCCGTCCCCAGCGCCACGACCTTCTCGCCCACGTCGAGCTTGCCATTGCGGTTGACGTCGTCAGCGACGAAGAGGCGCTCTCCATAGGTCGGATCCGCCTCGGTGAAGCCCTTGGCCACGCCGAAGTCGCGCGCTCCGTTGCCGTTGGCGTCGGCGTAGAGATAATCCATCGCCGGATCGAACGCCGGATCATCCGACCCGAACAGAGGCTCGTTGTCCCAGAAGTTCGTGACCACCCCGTCTTGCACCGCGAGGATCGTGGGATTGCCGCTGCCGTCGAGATCGATGCCGTCCACTCCCGGGGTGAAGACGCCGTCTCCATTGACGTCGATCCAGGCCCGCGTCCCGCCGTCGGCGCGGAAGAACAGAGGGTGAAAGACATCGATCCCCGAGTCGATATCGCAGAGCGTGATCCCGGCCCCGGTGAGGCGCGCCCCGTCCGGCAGCGCCGTCCGCCAGACGTCCGTCGCTTGCACCTCGGCGGCGGTGATATCGAGCGGAGGCGGCGAGGGAAACGGCGAGCCGTCGAGGATGATCCGCTCGACCCGCGGCAGCGCCGCGACCGCATCGACCGCCGAGGCGGGGAGGTCGGCGAGGAGGAAGCGCTCGTAGCCGCGCGGCGCGCCGCCGCGCCCCATCGCGATCTCCACGCCGAGCGCCCGCAGCGCGGCGAGATCGCTCTCCACAGGAGGCGTGCGGAAATGGATGGTCACCGGCGCGCTCGTCGCGGCGGGGACCATCCCGCGAGAGCCGTCCGTCGCGGGGCGCCGCAAGAAAGCTAACGGCAGTCCCCCCTGAATCTTCGCCCCCGGTGCCCTTTGAGCAGCGGTGGCCGGCGCGACGAGCGACGCCACGACCAGCGCAGAAAGCAAGCAACTCAAGCTGGTTCGATGGGTGAGCATGTTCCTCGGACGAGCGCTTGCGGCGTCAAGAAATGAACGGCGCTCGGGTAGCCGCCTGGCTCAGCAATCATGATGCCAATGCTCGCTCTTGCCGCTCCGCCGCCGCCTCTCCGCGTAGCGGAGCCGGCGAACGCGCGGCAACAGACCAGCAAAAGCCTGTTCAGTCCCAGTAATTGTAGAAGATCTCGCCAACGCTCCGCGGCGACCAGTACTTGATGTCAGGGTCTTTGCCGACCGCGCGCTCCAGCGCGAGGAGATCACACGGAGCGTCGAGAACGCTCTTCGGCGCCGGGACGAACACTTCACCAAAGGCCCGAGCGAGGGGAGGCGCGTCGATGAAAGTGTAGTTGCAGTCGCCGCGCGAGTCGGGGTGATGGACCGCGAACGCCAGGAGAGGGATCTCGTGGTGAAGGAGGACACGCGTGGTGACGTCGCGAACGACGATCAGAGCGCTGTCGTGGCTCCGGCAGATGCCTGGGAGCGGCTCGTCGCTGAACTTGCCGCCGAGGACGCGGGCGGCGTGGTGGCCATGAGCCCGGAAGGAGCGGAGGTCGACGGGCGACCTGGACGCGTCCAGGAAGCCTGGGACGAGCTGCTCGGCCAGCCACTCTGCCATGCTGCGATGGCGCTCCATGCTCGTTTTTTACCGGACGGGCGCGGCCCGCACAAGCAAACAGCACCGCTGCTCGCCGCGGCCGTCGATCCGCTTGTGCGTCAGGGGCACGAACGATAGCATCGGGCGCGACGCCGAAGACGACAGCGGGAGCAAGACAAAGACATGACGGCTTGCTCGTGGCGTGACTGGCTGGGCAAAGAGGTTTGGAGACTGAGAGCGCCTGAGGTGTGCGACGGGATCCGGGTGGCGTGAGGTGATCACGCGGAGCCATCCAGCGCACCGCGCTCGCCTCGACGCCGGAAGGCTGGCAATTCCGGGCGTCATTATCCCTGCGGAGGCGCGCTCCGAGTAGCACCCCGGATCATCCTCAAGCACGTGTAGAGGTGACGGCTCGTGACGGACGCGACTGCCACCCTTGATTCCCTCCCGACGAGAGGCCTGGCACGGGCGGGAGCTTCGGCGGCGCGATCCTCGACTCCGACTTTCACGCGTTCCAGCCTCGAATTTCCTCAACTGCACCAGGAAGCGAGTACCATCCCCGGTCATGGTGAGAGCGAGAACGCGACCCATGCTTCGATTGCGACGATTGACTTTCTCGATGCTCGCGGCGCTGCTGGCGCTCGGGTGCAGCGATCCACCCCCGCCTGCGACCCCGGCGGCGGTGCTGCCCAGCTCTGCGCCGCCGCTGGAGCTCGCGGCGCGAATGGAGGAGGCCAACGCGCGTGAGCGCCTGGCCGGGGGGCGGCTCGAGGCTGCCGCGCGCGCGGCGCTGGAGGCGGGGCGCCTCTATCAGCAGCTCCGCGGGCCAGTGCACCCGGACACGGGTCGTGTCGCGGAGCTTTACGCATCGATCAAGCTCCGTCTCGGTGATTACGAGGGAGCCGAGCAAGCGCTGCTCCTGACGCTCGCCGCGACCGAGGCAGAGGCGGGGCCGAGCACGCTCCGGGTCGCCGCGGTGCTCGACCTGCTCGTGAAGACTACAGAGGTGCACGCGCCGGAGAGTGCGATAGCTTCTCTGAGTCGCGCCCTCACCATTCGCAAAGCGACCCTCGGGCCGGAGCACCCCGAGGTCGCGCGCACTCTGACGGAGGTCGGCTCTCTGCGGCTCAAGGTGTGTCGCCCGGCCGATGCCGAGGCGGCGCTGCGCGAGGCGCTCGCGATCCGTGAGCGCGCTGCCGGGCCTTCGAGCGCGAGCGTCGCCGAGCTCCTGGAAAAGCTCTCCGAGGCGCGCTGGCAGGGCTTCGATGACAGAGGGGCTGAGCAGCTCCTCGTGCGCGGAGCGGCCCTGGGTGATCCCTCGCAGGCCACCGAGGCGGAGCCCCTCGTGCGCCTGCTCCGCAAGCTCGCGAAAAAGGAGCGAGAATGGAGCGACTTTGCGCCGGCCGCGGCGCACGCAGAGCGAGCGGTCTCGCTCGCGGCGCGGTACCTCGGGGCGACGTCGGAGGCCCTCACCATGGCCGCAGACGAGCTCGCCACGACGTATCGTGCCCAGGGCAACGCCGCGGCGGTGAGCACCCTCTTTCAGCGACTGTCTCTCGTGGAGCGGGTGCTGCCGCCGGGCGCGGCCCTCCCGATCTCGCCGCCGAGCCCCAAACCTGCTTCTCCACCGTCACGCTGCACGTCGCCTGGCTCGGAGGCTCACGACAACGGCAGTGCTGGTAAGGCCTCGGCGGTCATCGTCGGGCTCGCTCCAAGCTTTCGTGCCTGTTACAACAGTGCGCTGCGCCAGGACCCTGCGATGAAAGGGTGGTTTCGCATGACTGCCACCATTGGCGCCGGCGGCGAAGTCCTCCGTGTGCGCACGCTGGCGCCGGCGAGCTTCGCGGAGATCATGATCCAATGCCCCATGGAGAGGTTGCTCGCGGCGCGGTTTGCACCCCCGGAAGGCGGCGGAGCGACGATCGTTGTGCCCTTGACGTTCGTCTCCCGGTAGCCAACTCCGACTCCACATTTCGGTCGGCGAGCGGCCGTCCTCGCCCGCGCCGAGCGCTCCCGTTGCCCCCTTACTCCCGCCGGAGGTAGAGCTTTTCCCATGCTGCTCCCCACCTTCGCCGATCCGAAGACCGACTTCGTCTTCAAGCGGATCTTCGGCGCGGAGGCGCACAAGGACTTGCTCATCGCGCTGCTCAACCACCTCCTCGAGCTCGAGGGTGAATCGCGCATCTTCGAGGTACAGCACCTGTTCCGCGAGCAGCAGGTGGCGGTGCCGGAGCTGAAGCTCTCGATCGTCGACGTGAAGTGTACGGACGCATCGGGTCGCCGGTTCGTCGTCAAGATGCAGGTGCTCAACGCCGAGGGGTTCGAGCGGCGCGTCGTTTACAACGCGAGCACACCCTATGTCAGGCAGCTACGGAACGCGGATGAGTGCTCGTCGCTATGCGATGTCGTGGGCGTGACGATCTCCCTGGATGTATTTCATGCTTGCAACCCCGATTCCAGTCATTTTATCTTCGTGGCATGGCCGTCCCCTTTGACCCCATCCCTTTCGCTCACGCTCCCAGCGTCACGGTATCGACCGGGATCACGCTGGCCAACGCGCTCGTCGCTGCCTGTCCCAAGGATGCGCCGGCCAACGTGAAGAAGGCTGCTGTATACCTCAAGTCCGTCGCTGAGCAGGCTCGCGCTGATCTCGCGGCTCGCAACCGCCAGCTCGGCACGTTCCCCGACGAGGACTCGCGCGGGCTGGACAACGAGGCGGACCGCTGCTGGGGCGGACTCCGGCTCTGCATCCAGGGGAGGGCGATGCTGCGACCGGATGTGTACCCCAAGGCCAAGCTCGCCGCAGAGATCGAGACCAAGCTCTTCGCCCAAGGCACGGAGTTCCTCAAGGCCGAGTATGCGTCGCAGAGCAGCAGCATGGCGGCGCTCCTCCAGAGGATCGATGACGACAAGATGGAGAAGGACATCAACGCTGTCGTGGGA
>FSTQ01000068.1_pt1 | contig 20690 bp, 16 predicted proteins | sample 1637281 | NCBI WGS metagenome assembly FSTQ01 (sample SAMEA3914818, study PRJEB12502) | metagenome | biome: forest; material: soil | place: Canada | collected 2010-06-26 | depth 0.1 m
CCTCGTCGAGCGCGAGGCTTCGAGGTCACACGCAAGCAAGGGGCGCTCCGCCGAGGTGCCCTCTTGTTCACGAGGTCATCATGCGCTCCGCATGGGGAGCGTCACCGAGGTGCTGGACCTCGGGGGCGCAGCCCCCGGCGCTGGAAAGGAGGCGGTGCTTCACCAGATTGTTCTGAACGGTATCTCATCCACGTTGACAGGGTTCGCTCTGCCTCTGTAGCCTCTGCGCATACCTCGAGAGGAAGGGAGCAAACGACCATGGGAACCGATCTGTATCGTGTCACAGTCACCGCCGCCGAGGCGGACCGGGTTTCGCTACGACTCAAGTCTCTCTCTCCCGGCGCCGCCATCGAAGAGAATGCGTGCCTGGCGTTTCACATGATCTGCGAAGCCTACTGGGAGCTCAGAGAGGGGGAGCTCAGCGCCCAGCCGTCTGCGGCGAAGCTGGTGGCCGAGCACCCGATGAAGAACGACATCTGCGAGTGGATCCAGTTGATGAACGGCGAGCGGAAAACGCTGTCGAAGGAAGAGCACGACGTGTTGCGACGCTCGTTCGACACCGACACCGCCGTGTCCTCGACGATAAGCTCCATGGGTTTTGACATCGTGGATGGCAAGGAGGTGTACTCGGTCACTTACCGCGCGAAACACCGCGACTTCTTCCGCATGTCCAACCGCCAGATAAAGGACGTCTCGCTCAAAGGCAAAACCTTGACGATCGACGTCGAAAATCCCGCGCTCCTCGCGCACCTTCGCCCCGGTATGACCTTCGCATCGCGTGCTTACGATCACGAAGGGATGTAAAGCGAGCCACGCGGCAGGTGGCTGAACATGTCCGCAGATCCTCAGTTGAAGAAGACGATGGAGACGATCCTCAAGGCTCAGTTTCCGGGTGGAATACCGACGCCGCGAGGCACGGGCGGCGCTGCTGTGCTGCTACCAGGCACGGTACATGTTGACGAGGACGGCGGTGACACCGGCAACGATGACGCCGGCGAGCCCCGTCCACGCAGCCACGCGCCCTTGCTGCCGCGGCGTCGAGCTCGAGACGCCGCGTATACCGAAGGCCACGCCGACGACACCGCCGAAGATCGCGCCGTCGAAGAGGTACATCAGGTCACCCAGGCCGTGGCCGCCTTGGGAACCGAAGATCCGCGGACCCAGCAGGCCACCGAGGCAGAAGCCGATGACGAGCCCGGCCGCGGCGAGCCAGGCCACGAAGAGGATCGAGAGGAGAGCTCGACGCCAGCGCAGTATCAGACCGCTCCGGGAGGCGTTGTCACACGGGTAGCGGCGTTCGCGCGGTGGGGATCGAGGGATCGGGGGGACATGGAGGGGACTCTACCGCTCAGCGGGAGCTTTTTCACGGGGGAACAGCTCTGGAGGCGGGGCGACGCTCTCAGCGCCGCGGCGGCCGAGGTGGCTTTGGCTCCGGCGGAGCTGCCGTGAGCGGGTCATCCGGCCAGCTGTGACGCGGGTACTTCCTTCGAAGCTCCTTTGCAATCGCCGGATAGTGCTTTGACCAGAACCCCGCGAGGTCGGTGGTCACCTGCACGGCGCGCTGGTTGGGCGCGAGCAGCTCCAGCACCACGGGGACACGGCCTCGCGCGACGCGGGGGCCCTCGGCCATGCCGAAGAAGTCCTGCAAGCGTGAGCCGCCGCGCGGGGCGCCGCCTGCTGCGTAGTCCAGGCGGATCTTGCGGCCGCCGGGGAGAGATACGGTGTCTGGAGCGACCTTGGCGAGCTCCTGCGATTGAGCCGGGGTGAGCTGCGCGCGCAGGGCCGAGGCGAGGTCGCGCTCGCGCAGCTCGGCGAAGCTCGAGGCGCCCTCGCAGAGGGTGTCGAGGGCGAGGTCGATGGCGGCTTCGTCGAGGGCGGGGAAGCCGAGCTCGGGGCACTCGCTGCGGGCGAAGGTGACGCGGGTGAGGAAGCGGTCGAGATCGTCGCCGTCGCCCTTCACGAAGGCGCGCCAGCCCTTGAGGCGCACGGCGGCGGCGAGGGCGCGGGCGATGGCCTGTGGGTCGCCGGTGCGGGTGCGCGTCTCTTCGAGGACCAGGCCCTCGTAGGCCAGGCGGCGGACGACTTCGACGCGCTCGGCGGTGGGGTTCCAGGTGGCTTCGGTGGTGTCGCGGATGGAGTCGGTGAAGAGGTCGAGGAGCCAGTCGGCTTCGACGGCGCTGGCGATGCGGACGGTGGTGCGAGGGCGGCCGGCGAGGGGGCGCGCGGCCTCGTATCGCTCGCTGCGCTCCTCGGCGTCGACGGCCACGACGAGATCGACCTCGGCGACGCCGCTCGACTCGGCGAGGACGGCGGTGCCTCCGCCGGCGAAGACGATCTCGCGGGCGCTGCGGCCGGTGGCGTTGGCGGGGCGGCGGAGGCGGCCGACGCGATCCGGGTAGCCGGCGAGGATGGCGATGAGCTGCTCGCGCTCGCGATCGAGGGGCGCCTTCGGCGGGGGGACCTTGCGGTCGACGAGGCGCGCGAGCTGCTTCTCCACGCGGGCGACGGCGTTGACGCGCGCGGGGTCGAGGCCCATCCAGCGCAGGCGATCGGGGGCGAAGTCGGCGCGCTCGGCCTCGTCGAAGGCGTCGAGCAAGGCGAGGAGATCGGATCTGTGACTCGCGTCTTTGCGCTGGCGCGCGTCGCGGCCGGAGGCGATGTCGCGCTCGCCGGCGAGGGCGGCGAGGACGCAGCCGTCGGGGCCGACGCCGCGGCGCTCGGCCTCGGTGATCATGCGCGCGAGGCGCGGGTGGACCGGGAAGCGCAGCATGCGGCGGCCGGTGGCGGTGAGGGCGCGCGCGGCGTCGACGGCGCCGAGGCGCACGAGCAGCTCTTCGGCGGCGCTGAGCGAGGCGGCGGGCGGCGCTTCGAACCACGCGAACGAGGCGAGATCGCGGACGCCCGCGGCGAAGAGCTCGAGCGCGGTCTCGGCGAGATCGGCGCGCGCGACTTCGGGCGCGTCGTGCTCGGGGCGCGCGGCGTGATCGCCCTTCGTGTAGAGGCGGAGGCAGCGGCCTTCGCGCGTGCGGCCGGCGCGGCCGGCGCGCTGCGTGGCCGAGGCGCGCGAGATCTTGGCGAGGCGGAGGACGGGGAGGCCGGACCAGGGCGCGTGGCCGGCGACGCGGGCGAGGCCGCCGTCGATCACCGCGGCCACGCCGTCGATGGTCACGCTCGTCTCGGCGACGTTGGTCGAGAGGATGACCTTGCGCCGATCGGCGGGGCGGATCGCGCGATCTTGCTCGGCGGCGGGGAGCGAGCCGTGGAGCGGTAAGACCAGCAGGTTGGCGCGCTGGGCGACCTGGGCGCAGGCCTCGGCGGCGCGGCGGATCTCGAGGGCGCCGGGGAGGAAGACGAGCACGTCGCCGTCGAGGCCCTCGTCGACGAGGCGGCGCACCGCGGAGGCCACCTGCGACTCGAGCGGGCGATCGTCGCTCTGCGCGAGGTGCTCGATCTCCACGTCGAAGCGGCGGCCCTCGGAGCGGAGCACCGGCGCGTCGCCGAGGAAGGCGGCGATGGGCGCGGCGTCGAGCGTCGCGGACATGGCGATGAGCTTGAGATCGGGGCGCGCGCCGAGCTGGAGGCGGCGCAGGAGCGCGAGCGCGAGATCGCCGTCGAGGTGGCGCTCGTGGAACTCGTCGAGCACCACGGTGCCGACGCGGCGGAGCTCGGGATCGCTCACCAGCCGCCGCGTCAGGATGCCCTCGGTGACGAAGCGGATCCGCGTGCGCGGGCCGCCGACGTCCTCGAAGCGCATCTGGTAGCCGATGGTCTGGCCGGGCGCCTCGCCGAGCTCTTCGGCGACGCGCTGCGCGGCCATGCGCGCGGCGAGGCGGCGGGGCTCGAGGACCAGGATCTCGCCGCGATCGGCGAACCCGCGATCGAGGAGCGCGCGGGGGACACGCGTGGTCTTGCCTGCGCCCGGCGGCGCTTCGAGCACGAGGTTCTGTCCGGCGGCGAGGAGCTCGGTGAGGCGGGGGAGGAGAGGATCGATCGGGAGGGCGAGCATCGGCTTTCGAGCTGCGGAGACCGGCGCTCCGGGAGGGCGCGAACAGTAGACGACCGCACCCATTCGGGCTACCTCGCCGCCTCGTGAGCACCGAACTCTGTTCGAAGTCCGCGACCGAGCTCTCCCGTCTGCTCGCTGCCGGCGAGATCAGCTCCGAGGAGGCGACCAAGGCCCACCTGGAGCGCATCGACGCCGTCGATCGCGGCGTCCGCGCCTTCACCACGGTGTTCCGCTACGAGGCGCTGGCGGCGGCGCGCAAGGCCGACGAGGAGCGCGCGCGCGGCGAGGTGCGCGGGCCCCTCCACGGGCTCCCCGTGACGGTGAAGGAGTCGCTCGACATGGCGGGCTTCGCCTCGACGCTGGGCGCGCCCTCGCGGCGCAACGTCCGCGCGACCGAGGACGCGGGCATCACTCAGATGCTGCGCGAGGCCGGCGCGGTGATCCTCGGCCGCACCAACCTCTCGCAGCTCATGCTCTACAACGAGGCTCGCAACCCGATCTTCGGGCAGACGGCGAACCCGTGGAGCCTCGATCACTCGCCCGGCGGCTCCTCCGGCGGCGAGAGCGCGGCCATCGCCGCGGGCATGTCGCCGCTCGGGATCGGCACCGACATCGGCGGCAGCATCCGCGTGCCGGCGTCGGCGACGGGGATCGCCGGGCTCAAGCCCACGCTCGATCGCTGGACCAACAAGGGCTCGAACACCGCGCTCCTCGGGCAGGAGGTCATCCGCTCGCAGCTCGGCCCGATGGCGCGCAGCTCTCACGATCTCGTGCTGGCGATGCGCGCCCTCGATCCGCTGCGAATGACGGCGCTCGATCCTCGCGTGGCGCCCGTGCCCTTCGCGGACCCGTCGCTGATCGCGCCCTCGTCGCTGCGGGTCGGCTTCTACACCGACGACGGCCTCATCCCCTGCTCGGCGTCGGTGGTGCGCGCGGTGAAAGAGGCCGCCGCGGCGCTGCGATCCCAGGGCGCGACGGTGATCGATTTCACGCCGCCGGGCATGGTCGACGTCGCCTACGATTACTTCGCGGCGATGAGCGCTGACGGCGGCAAGACGGCCCAGCGCGTGCTCGCCGGGGGCGCGGTCGATCCTTCGCTCCAGCCGCTGCTCCTCCTCGCGCGCGTGCCTCCGCAGGTGCGTCGCGCCGCAGCGCGGCTCGCGGAGGTCGCGGGCGAGCGCCGCCTGGCGCGCTTCCTCTCGGTGGTCGGCGAGAAGACGGTGAGCGAGATCTGGGCGGTCACGGCGCGCCTCCGCAGCGCGCGCGGCGCGATCCTCGCGGCGATGGCCGAGGCCGAGATCGATCTCGTCCTCTGCCCCGCGTTCGCGACGCCGGCGATCCCTCACGGCGTCTCGAAGGATTTCACCATGGCGGGGACGATGTCGATGCTCTGGAACGCGGTGCAGTTCCCCGCGGGCGTGGTGCCCGTCACGAGCGTGACCCGCGCCGAGGCGACGCGCGCGAGCCCCATGGATCGCCTGGAGAAGCGCGCCGCCGAGGTCGACGGTAAGAGCGAGGGCCTGCCCGTCGGCGTGCAGGTGGTGGGCCGCCCGTGGGAGGAAGATCGCGTGCTCGCGGCGATGATCGCCATCGAGGACGTCGTCGCGAAGGCGCCGGGGTTCCCGCAGACGCCGGTGCGGCCGCGGTGAGAGGCCCCCTATCCCCGGCCCTTTCCCCCAAATTTGGGGGAAAGGGAGGGGATTTGGAGCGTCGAAGAGGTTGAGAGGCTATCTCCCCTTTCCCCCAAATTGGGGGGAAAGGGGCAGAGGGGGATAGGGGGCCTTGGCGACAGCCGCTCTTCAGGGCTGGCAGCAGAGCGTCAGTTGCCCCGTCGGCGTGAGGCTGCCTGTGGTCTTGGCGCTGCCGGAGCACGTGCCCACGGTGGGTTTACCCACGAGCTGCACGGGCGGCGAGTAGATGCCAGTGCCGCTGAAGCACTCCTTGGTGCCCGGGTCCAGGCTGTGGGTCCCGGGGCAGGCGTAATCGCTCCCGACGGCGAGCTTCATGGTGTCGCAGCTCCCGCCGCTCGCTTCGCAGCCGCAGGCGCCGCAGGCGCGGGCGTCGGAGAAGCCTGTGTACCAATCGCTCTCTGCTGTTCCAAAGCCGGTGCACGACGAGGTGCCCGCGGCGAGCGCGCAGTGGGGCGCGGACGCTGCCTTCGGTACGCAGGTGTTCCCGGCGCTGCAGCCCTTGCCCTCGGCGTTGGCTCGGCAGAATTTCATGGTCTCGCCCCAGGTCGGGGCGGCGGGGGTCGCCTGGCCGCCGGGGGAGCAGCTTTGCTCGATCTTGAAGGGGCCCGTGCGCACGCCGAGGACGAAGTTGTTGCTGCTGCCGCTGTTGATCGGGCTCGAGCACGTGGTCCCGAAGGTGCCAGCGGAGATGCCGCTCTTGAGGTTGGTGTCGGCAGAGCAAGAGGAGGTGGTGTCGTAGTACCAGACGTCCGCCGTGCAGGTCGGCGCGAACAGCTTGCAGTCGCAGCCCGCGCAGCCGGTGTCCTCGAGCTTGCGGTGAATGATCTGCTCGTCGCCGGTGAAGCCGTCGGGGCACGCCTCGGCCTCGCCGACGAGCACTCCGTTGGAAGCGGCGAGCGCCACAGGCTCGCAGACGGCGACGTCGGTGCACGACGGATCCTCGCAGTCGGCCTTGCCGTTGCAGTCGTCGTCGAGGCCGTTGAAGCAGTCCTCGATGCTGCCCACGGCGCATGGTCCACTGGTGCTGGAGCCGCCGCCCGCTCCACCGGCGTTCTCGAAGTCGCGCGTCGTGGGCGCGCAGGCGAGACCGACAAAGGCCAGGAGCGCGCAGGGGCCGAGGAGAAGACGTCGAGCACCAAGCATGACGCGAGGCTACCCCGCGCTGATGTCGCATTCAACGCAGAGCTTTGCTGCGCGTAGCAGCGTCGCAGCGCGAAGGTCAACGAGGATGTGAGAGGGGTTCCGGTGAGCGGATCACGCGGAGTGATCCGCGGAGAAGGCCCGGCGCCGGAGCGCCGGCCAGGAGGCGACTACTTGCCTTTTTTGGCGGGAGCCGGAGCGGGAGCCTTGGTGGCCGGGGCGGCCTTCTTCTGGCTCTTGCCGGCGGCGTCCTGCTTCTTCTTCTTGTCGTTGGCCTTCGGAGACTTGTCGCCCATGAGAGCACCGCCTGTGAGGTTGGAGTTGAAACGGAGAAGACGCGATCGACGCTAACACCAACGGTCGCGCCGTCGACGAACTTTTGCGGAGGGCGCTCCAAATGATTTCCGGCTCGAATCCCGGCTGATCTCCTCTGGTTTGCCGCCCGGTGCTCCCGCCCGCGCCGCGGTCGATTCGGCTCCTTCCTCGGCCGCGGCGGCCGGCCCGGGGGTGGGCGCCGACGGCGGCGCCCATCGCGAAAGCGCGACGCCGCCTTCTCGAAATGGGGATACGCTTTCGCACGAGAGGAGGCCGCGACATGCCGGACGAGGCGACGGGCCTGAAAGGGCTGCACGCTGTCAACGAGCGGACTCGGGTCGTCGCGGAGCCGTCCCCCGGCGAACCTCGAGGCCCGAGGCGCGAGGCGCCGCTCGGCCCGCGCGAGGCCTTCCTCGTCGCGCACGAGAAGCTCTCGCTCCTCGCGCAGGTCGCTCGCGGGCCGGCCTTCGCGGTGGTCGCGGTCGACGCCGACGCGAGCGTGGCGGGCGCTCTCCTGATCCACGATCGCCGCGCGCTCATCCTCGGTCGCCACGAGCAGTGCGGCCTGCGCATCGAGGACAGCGCCGTGGCCCTGCGCCAGGTCGCGGTCCTGGTGCGCTTCGAGGGCGCGCGCCCGGCCATCCACGTGCGCGATCTCGGCACCGCTCGGCCCTTCGTCACCGAGGATGGCGCTCCCAACGCCGGGGTGATGGCGGACGGGCCGCTCTACATCGCGGTTGGCAGCGTGGCTGTCTGGTTCCTGCCCTGCCCGGGATCGAGCCTCGCCGCGCGCGCCGACGAGGCCTTTCGCGCCCTCGCCCCGCGCTCGTTCATCGATCGTCGCGCCCCCGGGGAGGGCGTGCGCCGCGCGCCCTCGCCCAGCTTGCCTCCGCTCGACGACGAGGACGACGGGCATCCTGCGTCCGTGACCAACCTGCCTCCCGCCCTCGACGAGAACACCCGCGTCACGAGCCTCGCCGCGCCGCTGCTCCTCGGCGAGGGCGACGATCCGGAGATCGCCTGGGGCACGCTCAAGCTCAGCCGCGGCGCGGATCGCGTCAAGCGCGACGTCTCCGCCGAGCGCCTCGAGCAGGGGATACTCCTCGGCCGCTACGACCGCTGCAGCCTGGTGATCCAGACGCCGGAGAACACCATATCGCGCGTCCACGCCCTGCTGCTTCGCCTGGGGCGCGAGGTGTGGATCCTCGACACCGCCAGCATGAACGGCGTGAAGCGCGGAGACGACGAGGTGCAGGCCGACGTGCTCCGCGACAGCGACATGCTCTCGCTGGGCGAGGAGATCACCCTGGAGTGGGCGCGGATCCAGCACGCCGAGGCGTGAAGGTCGAGCGCCCCACGCGCGCTCGACGCGGCGAGAGCGCGCGTGAGCGGAGGGGCGAGAGGCTCAGCGATCCTTGCGCTCTTCGCGGCCGTCGGCGTGCCGGGCGAAGCGGCCCGCGTCCCCGGCGTGCACCGGATCATCCGACGGCCAGGGCCAACCGCCAAAGCGCGTTCGCTGGTAGTCGCTGAGGGCGCGCTGGATCTCGGCGCGGGTGTTCATCACGAACGGCCCGTGCTGCACCACCGGCTCTGCGATGGGGCGCCCCTGGAGGACGAGGATCTCGCACTGGCCTTCGCCGGCCTCGAGGGTCACGTCGGCGGTGCTGCGGACCTTCACCGCGGCGTGACGGCTCAGCGCCTCTCCGGCGACGCGGAGCGAGGGGCCGCGAAAGAAGTAGAGCGTGCGCACCGTCGCCGCGCTCGCCGCTGCGGGCAGCGTCCACCGCGCGCCGGGCTCGAGCCGGATGCACCAGATCGCGACGTCGGTGTCCCGGCGCGCGGCCCACGATCGCGGCGGCGGCGAGGGAGCGCGGGCCGCTTCGATCTGCCCCGCGACGACGGTGACCTCGGTCTTCCGCCCCGCGTCGTCGGTGAAGGTGGAGCGCGGGATGTCCTGGCTCCACAGCATCGCGAAGTGGGGCGAAGCCATCTTGTCCTCGCCGGGGAGGTTGAGCCAGATCTGGAAGAGCTCGAGCGGGTTGGGCTTCTCGCGGTCGAGGAGCGGGAACATCTCGGCGTGGACGATGCCTTCGCCGGCCGTCAACCACTGCACGTCGCCGGCGCCGAAGCGGGCCGTGGCGCCGAGCGAGTCGGAGTGATCGATGAGGCCGCGCCGCACGATGGTCACCGTCTCGAAGCCGCGGTGGGGGTGCTGCGGGAACCCGGGCACCACGGTGCCGTGGTACATGCGAAACCCGTCCTTGACGGCGAAGTCCTGCCCGAGGTTGCGCCCCGCGAGCGACGTCGCGGGGCCGAAGCGCTCGTTGCCGGCCGGGTAGGCGTCGTCGTGGTGGACGCAGAAGAGAAAGGGATCGGCCGTCTCCCAGGGGAACCCGAGCGGGCGAATGTCGAGCACGGTGTCGTTCATGAGCCGAGCATAGCGCGCGACCCGCGGCCTGCGCTCGCGGAGGATCACCGCGCTTCGCTGTGAAAGCTGGTCGGCTTGGTCTCGGGCTCCCTGGGGCGGAGGGTGTTGAGAGAGGCTGTCACGTCGAGATCGACTGTCGCTGTCTCGTCGGCCTTGATCGTGGCGCCGTGCATCACCGGGGTGGAGACGACGCTGACCGCATAAGGCCCGCGCGGGAGGTCCTCCAGGTGATAGGTGCCGTCGCTGCCGGTGACGGGGTAGAAGACGCCAAGGCCCTTCCCGCGGCCCAGGTTCGACGCGACCATGAGCTGAGCGCCCGCGAGGGGCTTGCCGCCCGCCGTGATGCGCCCGCGGAGATGGCCAGTCCCCGAGGCGGCGACGGTGAGATCGATGTGGGTCTCTTTCCCGGCCTCCATCTTCACGAACTGCTGGACGCCCCGCGCCTCGTGGCTGAGCTCGAGGCGCGCCCGTCCCGGCGGGAGCCGCTCGAAGCGGAAGCGCCCCTCGGCGTCGGTCGCCGTGCTCACGAAGCCGGTCGTCCGCGCCATCAGGGTGAGGCGCGCGCCCGCGATCGGCGCTCCCTCCTCGCTGCGCGCGACGCCGCTGAGGGTCGCGCCCGCGCTCATGACCATCTTGAGCGGCGAGAGCTGCGCGCAGTCGCCGACCTCGATCGAGGCCGTCATCACCGCGCTGTCATCGCTGTAGGCGCGCACGGTGACCGCCCCCTTGGGCACGTTCTGGAGGCGGAAGCTGCCGTCGTCCTCGGTCTGCGTCTGGTTCGCGGTCTGCACGGACAGCTCGCCCACCGCGCCTACGCCGAGCTGCGCCTCCGCGTCCACGAACACCCGCGCCGCGGGGGCGCCCGCCGCGTCCTCCACCTTGCCCGTGAGCGAGCAGCCGCGTGACAGCGTGAGATCGAGGCTCCGGGTCGCCCCGACAGGCACGCTGATATCGGTCGAGTACGTCGGCGCATAGCCCTCTGCGGCGGCGCGGACGACGACGTCCCAGCTCGGGAGCTCGGTGACGCGGAAGGCGCCGTCGAGGCTGTCGAAGCGGCGCGAGAAGACCGGAGGCGACGCTGGCATGTCACCGGGGCTGGCGACGATGACGTCGATGACGAAATGGCTCACGGGGTTTCCATGCTCGTCGAGGACCCGGCCGGAGATGACGCCGCTCTCGGGCAGGACGAGGGCGATGGTGTCCCCGGTGTGCGCCGTCGCGCCTGCCGGACCATACCCGGTCAGGCCCGCGCTGAGCTGATAGGTCCCCTCCCGGAGGGGCAATTCGAAGCGCCCGAGCTCATCGCTCCTGGCGGTGCCCGCGGGCGTGGGGACGTTGCCGGCGATCTCGAAGGTCGACGCCGTCACCGCGGCGTCCCGGAGCGGGTGGCCCTCCGCGTCGTAGACGACCCCTTTGATGGCGGGGCTCTCGGCCAACCCACCTCGCCCGCCCCAGGGCCTCTGCGAGATCGATCGATTGGAGTAGCCCTGTCGCGCGGCCCCGGAGCCGCCGGGCGCCGCGCCCGTCGCCGGTCCATGGCTCTTGCTGCGGGCGAAGCCCACCAGGGCAGCGGCGAAGAGGAGGAGCGCGCCCAGCCACAAGAGCGGTCTGGAGGATTGTTTGGAAGCGAGGTTGTTCGAGGATCGACGTCCCATGGGTCGTACTTCCGAGGCAGGTTTTTAGGGATTATGCGAGGTCGGCGCCGGCGAGGGCGCCTGTGGAGAGAGCAGCGCTGTCGGCGAGGGCCTCCGGCGCCGCGTGCGAAGGGTCTGCCGGAGAGGCGCTCTCGGAGCGCCTCTCCGGCTCGACTTGGAGCCTGTCCTGGTAGGTCTCCCGTCGCCGGACGACCTACCGGGACAGGCTCCTTGCGTGGCCCGCCCCGTGGCGTCGTCGGCTACGGCTTGTAGCCGGCGTTCTCGAGCTCGAGCGAGTAGGGGACTCCGCCGACCACGATGATGCCGTGGAGATCATCGTCAGCGTACGACGACTCGCTCAGGATCACCAGGGACACGGGGCGCCGCTGCTGCGTCGGGTCGAACCCGAAGTTGGACGCGCCATAAGCGAGCACGAACGAGGTGGTGAGGAACGAGGCCTGGTTGATGTCACAGTCGTTCTCGCCGACCGGCTGCAGCTCGTCGAGGAAGATGTTGGTCGTCTTCGAGATGTACGCGTCGTTCGTCCACGACACGCGGTAGCGGCAGGCCGTGAGGCCGTAGTTCTCCGAATCGGCCGGGAACGAGGGCAGGAACGTCCAGGTTCCGACCGATTGCTCGACGACGCCGTAGGCGTCGCCGAAGTCGAGAGAGGCATTGAACGTGGTGCCGACGGGCACCGCCATGGCGCTCGCGGGGACGAGGCCGACAGCCGCACAAGCAATGACAATGGACAGGAGCTTATTCACTGGAACCTCCGTGAGATTGGATGAGCTGAACGCGCCGCCTTCGAGACGAGCTGTTTGGCCGTGACCGGACCGCCGTACGCCCCGGTGACGCATTCACCAGGACGAATCGAGGAGGGCCGAGCCAAGCTGTTGCCAGCGCTGAATCGCTGGGCAGCGACTCGGCACGTCAGCGGCGCGACGTTGTGGGGAGACAATATGCGACCGTGAATGGGAAGCAAGCGCGATTGTTGGAAGATGCGATAGCCGGGGATATTTGAGATAGGCAGTCCACGGAGGACGCCCGCGAGCTCGTCGCTGCGACAGAACCCGGCGCCTCCAGCGGATTTCGAGGGCTTTTATCCGGCGCGCTCCAGGGCGGGCATCAATGGTAATCCGCGGCGGTCATACCCCCGCTGTCCCGGTCGCGGTGATGGCCTGTCTGCGCCGCTCGGGTGACCTCGCGGTAGCGGCTCGCCTCGGGCAGATCGCCTCTCGGTCGCGCTCTACCGCCCTTTGCGCCGCGGGCCGCCGCCGATGTTTCCGGCGCGGCGCGCACGGCGCGCTTGCCGCGGCGGCGAAGCGAGGCTCTGATTGGCCGATGCGCCTTCGATTCACCTGCATCACCGCTTCTCTCGTCTCTCTCGTTGCCATCGGCTGCGGCTCGTCGGACTCGCCGACAGGGGAAGCGACGGGGACGAGCGGCTCCACCGGGGGGAGCGCCGGGACGAGCTCGGGCTCCGGGGGGCAGGGCGGCAGCGGCGGCGCCGGCGGCAGCGGCGGGGGCGCCAGCGCCAGCGTCAGCGGGAGCAGCAGCAGCGTCAGCGGGAGCAGCAGCAGCAGCGCGAGCGGCAGCACCGGGAGCGCCGGGAGCACCGGGGGCGGCGCCGGCTTCGTCCCGGCCGATCACCCGCCCGCGCCGCAGGTGGTGACCCTCGGCGGTCCGGTGCTGTCGGCGCCCAAGATCATCGCGTTCACGTACGACAACGATGTCTATCGGGCCGACGTCGACGCGTTCGTGAACCAGCTCGCGCTGTCGTTGTACTGGCCGGCCGTGACGAGCGAGTATGGCATCGGGCCGCTCATCGCCCTGCCGCCGATCCACATCGCCGGGCCGGCGCCGACGTCGACGACCGACGCGGCGGTGCTCGCCAAGCTCAAGAAGGGCATCACCGGCGTCAACCCGCCGTGGGGGCCGCCGGATCCCAGCGCGATCTACGCCTTCGTGTTCCCCGAGGGCTCCGACGTCGACAACGGGTGCTGCTCCGAGTTCGCCGGCTACCACGACGAGGTCAACATCAACGGCGTCGACGTCGCCTACGCCATCATCTGCACGTGCCCCGGCTTCGACGGCCCCGGCGTCTCGACGCTGGGATCGCTGACGACGGCGCTCAGCCACGAGATCGTCGAGGCGGCGACCGATCCCTTCCCGCAGTCGGATCCGGCCTGGACCAAGACCGACGACGCCGACATGGGCTGGTCGCTGATCACGCAGGGCGAGCTCGCGGACATGTGCGAGTTCGACGCCGACCAGTACCTGACGCCGGCCGACATGACCTACGTCGTGCAGCGATCGTGGTCGAACAAGGCGGCGGCGGCGGGGAGGGATCCCTGCGTCCTCGAGTCGACGCCGCCCGACGTCTACTTCAACAGCGTGCCGGTGGTGAGCGACACGGTGACCGCGAGCTGGTACTTCGGCGACGTGCAAACCCAGGGCGTGAAGATCGCCCTCGGGCAGACCCGGACCATCGACGTGCAGCTCTTCAGCACCGCGCCGACGTCCGGCCCGTGGCACGTCGAGGTCTACGACTACGCCGAGGTCTACGGGGGCGCGCCCAACCTCAAGATGTCGTTCAACACCAACACCGGCAGCAACGGCGACGTCCTCAAGCTGACGATCAAGGCGCTGAAGAAGGACGCGGATTTCGGCGCGGCGGCCTTCTACATCGAGTCGACGCTGGGCAACGCGTCCAACCTCTGGATGGGCGTCGTCGGGCAGTAGCGAGCGCGGCTCACGCCGCGTCGGTCGGGGCGAGCCAGCTCTCGCCCCAGTACCCCTCTTCGCTGTCGCGTCGCAGGAGCAGCGCGGAGGCGTTGGGGGGGTTGGGCTCCTTCTCGAACCACGCGGGCGAGAGGTTGAGCCACGCCATGCGGAAGGCGCGCTGGGTGACGCCGTGGAGGAACACGAGGTGATGCTCGAAGCGCGAGCGGTGCACCTTGCCGATGAACACCGCGAGCCGCTGGGCGACGTCGGCCCGGCTCTCGCCGTTGGGGCAGCGAAAGTAGAAGCGGCCGGAGAGGTCGCTCATGCGCCGGCGCTTCTCCCAGCGCTCGGGATCGCGCTCCTTCATCTCGGCGTCGGTGAGCCCGTCCCAGTCGCCGAACTCCTGCTCGCGGAGCAGGAACGACTCGCGCCGGTGGACCTCGGCCGCGGCCGCGCCGAAGGCCCGCGCGAGGACGATCTCCTGCGTCTGGGCGCAGCGCAGGTAGGTCGAGCTCCAGGCGCACACGCGCGCGGGATCGAGCTCGAGCCGGGCGATCCTCGCGCCGACGTCGACGGCGCCGGGATCGGCCTCGGCGTCGACGAGCGGGATCACGTGATCCGGCGTCAGCCGGTAGATGTTGGGATCGACGTTGGCGATCGAGCGCGCGTGCCGGACGAGGACGATGGATCGGACCGAGACGTTCATCGAGGCCTCCGAGAGTAGCGCTTGACGCGCGCCACCTCGCGCGGGAAACGCCATCCATGGTGGGTCTTCGCTCGTTCCTGCTCGCGGGCGCTCCGGCCCTCGTGTCCCTCTCCCTCGCCGCGCTCCTCGGCTGCTCGAGCAGCGGAGGCGAGGCCGGATCGACGACGACGTCGACGTCGGCGGGGGGCGCGTCGTCGTCGTCCGTTGACTCCTCTTCCACATCGTCCACGTCGTCGACCTCGGTAGCGACGTCGGCGACGTCGACAACATCGTCCACGTCGTCGACCACCGGGGCCGGCGGCGGGGACGTGGCGCCGCCCAAGCCGCCGGAGCTGATGACCTGGATGACGGGCAACGCCGCCGACGCCGCGGTCACGCCCGCCGGCCCGGGCCTGATCCTCATGGGCGGCGGCACCGACGTCGACGCGGCGTTCACGTGGTGGAAGCCGTACGTCAACGGCGGGGACGTCATCATCCTCCGCGCCTCGGGGAGCGATGGATACAACGACTACCTCTACACGGAGATCGGCGGCGTCGACTCGGTGGAGACGCTCCTGGTCACGACGGTCGCGCTCGCGAACAGCGACTACGTGCGCTTCGCGATCGAGCACGCCGAGGGCATCTTCCTCGCGGGCGGGGATCAGGCCAATTACATGGCCGCGTGGAAGGGCACCGGCGTGGAGACGGCGCTGATGAAGGCCTGGTCGCGCGGCGCGATCCTCGGCGGCACGAGCGCCGGCTGCGACGTGCTCGGCGAGCTGATCTTCGCGGCCACCAACGGCTCGGTCTACTCCAGTGAAGCGCTCGCGGATCCGTACAACTCGTACATGACGCTCGACCGCGATTTCCTGGCGCTGCCGCTGCTGAAGGGCTTCATCACCGACACGCATTTCGCGCAGCGCGATCGCATGGGCCGCATGGTGGGCTTCCTCGGCCGCGTCCTCGCGGACGGCTGGGCGACCGAGGCGCGCGGGATCGGCATCGACGAGGAGACGGCGCTGGTGGTGGACAAGGCCGGGCAGGGGAAGGTGCTCGGCAACGGCGCGGTGTACCTGCTCGAAGCAAAGGCGCCGCCCGCGCTGTGCGCGGCGGGCAAGCCGCTCGAGTACGCCGGCCTCGCGCTGCACAAACTCGGCGCGGGGGCGACGATCACGCTGCCTTCGGGGGCGACCGCGGCGCCGGCGACGACGCTGAGCGCGGCCGGCGGAGCGCTGACGCCGGCGGATCCTTATTGAAGAGGCTCTCCTCGCCGACCTCTCGGAACCTCTTCCTTTGTTGAGCGAGGACAGCGACAATGCGCCCCGTCGGCCTCTGCCGAGGCCAGGGAGAGCTATGCGGATACTCTTGTGCGAAGACCAAGACGCCATCCGGCACATGATCGAGACGCTGGTCGGCTCGAGCGGGCACGAGGTCGTGGGGGTCGCGCTCGGCGCCCAGGCGGTGGAACTCGCGCTGGCGGAGCCGTTCGATGTGCTGCTCCTCGATCTGATGCTGCCGGGCGCGCTCGACGGCTTCGAGGTGTGCAAGCGGATCCGCGCGGGCAAGGCCACCCACGATCTCCCCATCTTCGTCATCTCCGCGCTCGACGATCCCGAGTCGCGGGAGCGCGCGCGCGACGCCGGAGCGACCTCGTTCTACGCCAAGCCCTTTCGCCCGCTCGGCCTGCTCGAGGACATCAACAGCATCAGCCGGGAGAAGAGCGCGCGCCGGTAGCCCTGGTGCTCTGACTCTGGACACGGCCCGCGTACGGGTACATGGAGGGCCGATGAACGCGCTCCTTCGCGCCGCGGGCCTCTCGATCGCGGCCCTCGGCCTTCTCTCCGGTTGCAACGACGACAAGACCACCGCGGTGACCGACGCCGGGGTGGAGGACGCGGGCCCGAACAAGGCGCTCCTCGGCGGCAAGCTCGGCGCGGCGGTCGCGGCGGCGGAGGCCAACTCGGGGCAGGCCGCCGCGGCGAAGGCGCCCGGCGATGGGCCGCCCGAGGCCGGGTTCTTCCCGCCCGGCGGCGCAGACAAAGCGCAGGCGCCCGGCGCTCCCGCCAAGGTCGAGCTCCTGGGCGAGGGCTCGGAGCCCCGCGTCCTCCTCACCTCCGCGCCCCCGGCCGAGCAGCAAGCGACGCTGTTGACGGGCTACCGCATGGGCCAGCAAGGCAGCCTCCCTCCCTTTGATTTCGCGCTCGCGATCAAGTCCAGCAAGGGCAAGGACGAGAAGGTGGACGGGGCGCAGGTCGTGGCCAAGGTCGTCTCCGTCGACATCCCCGGCGCCGGCGGCAAGCTGCCCAAGGAGCTCACCGACGGGCTCGACAAGCTCAAGGGCAGCGAGGTCCGCTATCGCCTCACCTCGGACGGCGCGATGCTCGATCTCGCGACCTCGGCTCCCAAGGACAAGGACAAGGCCCCGAACCCCGAGATCGCCCCGATGCTCGACATCGCCATGCGCGGCCTGGTCGAGGCGATGACGCTGATGACGGTGCCGCTGCCGAAGAAGCCCGTCGGCGTGGGCGGGTACTGGATCGCCACCGATCGTGGCACCTCGTTCGGCATCGACGTCGTCCGCTACCGCGTCTTCAAGGTGCAGAAGATCGAGAAGGACCAGGTGACCCTCGGCGTCGACACGCGGCAGTACGCGGTCAAAGCCGAGATCGATCTCGGCGCCATCGCCCAGAACCAGAAGATGGTGGCCGATCGCTTCGACTCTCAGGGCAAAGGTCAGATCACCTGGCTGAGCGCCCAGGCTCTGCCCGTCGGGAGCGAGGTGTCGCAGCGGACGACCGTGACCTTCGGCGGCGGTCCGCAGGGTCAGCCCAAGGGCGGCCTGCAAGTGGAGCTCGCGGCGAAGTCGGCGGGAGCCGAGAAGGCCGACAAGAAGAAGTAGAGTGCCCACGACGTTTGGCGGCGCCCATGCATGAGAAGCCTCGGGGGAGGCGCGGCGACCTGGACGGTGCCGCGAAGGGATCATGCACAACCAGGACAGCCGCGAGCACGAGGACGGCCTCGGCGATCGGGCGCTCACCTCGGGCCAGCAGCGCCGGCTCGAGATCTTCAAGAGCGTGGAGACCAGCGTCTCCATGCGCGTCGAGTCCTTCTGCGAAGAGACCGGCGCCGAGGTCGTCGACGTGGCGGTGCTGATCATCGCCCCGGCGGCGCACGGCGCCTTCTTCGGCCTGGCGAAGGAGCGCGGGACCGCGGTCATCCTCGGAGATCGCGCCCGCCTCCACGCTTTCCTGGAGGAGGTGCTCCCGCCGGTGCCGGACGCTCCCTTCGATCCCTACGTGGATCTGCTGGAGGAGGCGCCCCCGCGCTGTGTGCGCGTTCTGATCATCGACGACGAGTCGCTGACCGTGCTGAGCTACGGGAGCTTCATCACGGTGGATCTCGATCCAGGGCCGATGGCTCTCGCCTGAGCGGCGGCTCCGCGCGCGCGGGCAGGCTCTGCAGCAAGGCCTGGATATCGCTGGGCTCGAAGGGTTTGGTCAGGTGCTTCTCGAAGCCCGCTTCGAAGGCCCGGCGCTGATCCTCGTCCTGGCCGTAGCCCGTCAAGGCGATCAGGTGCGCCGAGGACGTCGTCGGGTCGCCCCGGAGCGCTCGGGCGACGTCGTAGCCGTCGAGCCCTCCGGGGAGGCCGATGTCACAGAGCACGACCTCGGGCTGGAAGGCTCTGGCGGTCGCCAGGCCGTCTTGCCCGGTATAGGCCACGTCGACCTCGTGCCCCGAGAGCTCGAGGATGAGGCGAATGCTCTCGTTGATATCCATGTTGTCCTCGATGACGAGGACGCGGAGCCGGCGCGCCTCGGCGCTGCCGTCGGCGAGCCCGTCGGCCTGGGAGGACGCGTCGGGCGGAGCCGAGAGGGGGAAGCACAGCGTGAGCTCCGACCCGTGCCCGATACCGTCGCTCGCGGCCTGCGCCGAGCCGCCGTGCAGCTCGACCAGCTCCTTCACCAGCGCGAGCCCGAGCCCGAGGCCGCCGTGGCCGCGGTCGAGGCTGCCGTCGGCCTGGGCAAAGGGGACGAAGGCGCGGGCCAGCGTGCCTTCATCCATGCCAATCCCCGTATCCTTGACGATGATGCTCGCGGTCTCGCCCTCTCTTGACGTCGTCAGCGTGACGCTGATCCGACCTCCGGAGTCGGTGAACTTGACGGCGTTGTAGAGCAGATTGGCAATCACCTGGGAGAGGCGGACGGGATCGCCCAGCACCCAGACGGGCTCGCCCGGCAGGCTCAGGTCGAGCGTGAGAGAGGATTTGCCTTCGCTGGTGAAGTGGTCGTGCACCACCGCCCGGGTGAGCTCGACCAGGTCGATAGGCTGCTTGTGGAGCAGGATCTTGCCCGTGGAGATGCGGGACATGTCCAGGAGATCGTCGATGAGCCGCACCATGTGCGTGACCTGCCGATCGATCCTGTCCAGCGATTGCCGGACGACAGGCTCGCTGTGATCGAACCTGCGCATCGTGTACGCCGCGTTGCGGATCGGCGTGAGCGGGTTGCGCAGCTCGTGCCCGAGCATGGCGAGGAACTCGTTCTTGCGGCGGTCGACCTCCTGGAGGGCCTGCTCGGCCCGCCTCTCTTTGTCGACGTCCGAGAAGGTGATCACGCTCCCGGTGACGGCCCCTTCGCCGTCGACGATCGGCCCCGCGCTCGAGCGGATCCAGGCCTGCTCGCCTGGACGGGGGGAGTAGAGGTAATCCTCCCCTTGAACGAGCTCCCCCTGGAGCGATCGCGAGAGGGGGAGATCGGCCACCTTGACCGGGCGCCCGTCGGCCTGGAAGAAGCCGGAGCTGTCCTCCTGTCCGGGCTCCTTCGAGGAGATCGCGAGCTGCTCCAGGATCTGGGTCGCGCGGGGGTTTTGCAGGATCACCCGCTGGCCCGCGCTCTCCACCAGCGCGATGCCGAAGGGCACGTGATCGACCAGCGTCTGGAGGCGCCCCCGCTCCGTCTCGAGCAGCGAAAGCAGCGCGGCCAGCTCCTCTTCGCGCTGCTTGCGCTCGGTGATGTCGTGGGCAATCATCGATATCCCGCTGACCCCGCTGGGCCCCTCGCGGACGGGAGAGAGGGTGAGGAGCGTGTGGACCTGCCTCCCGTCCTTGCGGAGGCGCGTCATCTCGATGGGCTCGACGGGTATCCCCCGCTTCAGCTTCTCGTAGAGGGGATCCATCGCGCTGACCTCGCCCGCCGCGGCGAAGAGGGAGGCCGAGCGGCCGATGACCTCGTCCGCGGTGTAGCCGAAGATCCGCTGCGCGCCCGCGTTCCAGCTGGTGATCCAGCCGTCCACCGTGGTGCCGATGATCGCCTCTTGCGAGGACTCGACCAGCGAGGCGAGGCGGACTATCCGCTGCTCGGCGAGCTTCAGGCTGGTGATGTCCACGATGGTGAGCACCGCGCCGCTGATGACGTTGTCGAGGGACCGATAGGGCCGGATCCGCTGGATGTACCACTGGTCGCGATCGATCCGCCGCACCTGGTGCTCGCAGGGGACGAGGGTGCGCAGGACCTCGCGCACGTTGCCGATCAGGTCGCCGTCGGTGAACGTGGCCGCGATGTCGGTGAGCGGCCGGCCGACGTCGCTCCCGATCAGCCGGAAGACCTCGGTCGCCTCGGGGGAGAATTTCTTGATGCGGAGATCGCTGTCGAGGAAGATCGTCGCCACGTTGGTGTTGGCGAAGAGGTTCTGGAGATCGCTGTTGGCCCGGTCGAGCTCTTCCACCTTGCGGCTGAGCTCGCTGTTGACGGTCTGGAGCTCCTCGTTGATCGACTGGAGCTCTTCCTTGGAGGTCTGGAGCTCTTCGTTGGTCGATTGCAGCTCTTCGTTGGTCGACAGGAGCTCTTCGTTGGCGCTCTTGATCTCCTCGTTGGAGGCCTCGAACTCCTCGATGCTGGTGCGGAGGTGCTCCTTGGTGCTGCGGAGCTCGTTCTCGAGGACCTGGGCGAGCTGATCGTCGGTCCTGGGCAAGAGCCCCGCCGCGGCGGCCTCCTCCCGGGTCACCGGGAGGCCGAGCTCGTGGAAGACGACCATGAGCAGCCCCGAGCCCGGCTCGATCTCGGAG
>FSTQ01000340.1_pt1 | contig 20663 bp, 11 predicted proteins | sample 1637281 | NCBI WGS metagenome assembly FSTQ01 (sample SAMEA3914818, study PRJEB12502) | metagenome | biome: forest; material: soil | place: Canada | collected 2010-06-26 | depth 0.1 m
AGGAAGAGCTCCGCGGGACGTGGACGTTTCTCCTCCACCGTCCCGTCTCGCGAGGGCAGGTGCTCGCTGGCAAGCTGCTCGCCGGGGCGACGCTCTACGCCCTCGCGACGGGGATCCCTTTTCTCGCGTTCTCCGCCTGGTGTGCGGTGCCTGGAAACTACCCTGCTCCGTGGTCCTCGGACTACGTGCTTGCCGGCGCGATGGTCCTCGCAGGCGGGCTCCCTGTCCTGGTCGGCGCGTTCTCGGCTGGAGCCTCCCGGGCGCGCTGGTACGGGACGCGGTTCACACCGGTCCTCGCCGCGGGGCTCCTGGTCTTCTTCGGCAGAGAGTCGGTGTCGTGGCTGGCCGAGGCCGGCGTCCTGCTCGGAGCCACGGTGTTGCTCGTGCTCGGCGCCTGGTCGACGTTCGCGGGCACCGCGAAATCTCGGTGGATCTCGGCCTTGCCAGTCACCCTGGGAGCGTGCTCCGCGCTGATGCTCGGCTCGGCTCTCTTCCTCGACGAGGTGCGCTCGCGGCTTCCGCAGGAGGACACCGCTGCGCCATGGGTCGTGTTCGAGTTCGCGAAGAATGGCACCGTGCTGCGGGCTACCAGGAGGAGCGGTCATGCGGAGACCCTCGAGTCCCTGGACGGGATGCCCATCGAGCGGAGCGTCGGCGAGCTCTCCTATCTGTTGACGTACAGCCTGGAGCGAGCTCCTAACAAACCCATGTCGGGTCGCGACGAGAGAGCCTCGTCGGTGCGTGCCTTGGCCGACAGCCGCCCTGCTTCGGGCTTGGTGAGCCATGCGCTGGTGCGTGAGCGAGTCATCGTGGCGTACGACGTGCAGACGAGGCGCGTGGCGGGATACTTTGGCCGCAACGGGTTTGCTCCTCGAAGAGAAGATGTCCAACCTTTTGCGGAGGGGTGGACGCCTGAGCGCGGGCCTCAAGGGTCGCTCCAAGCTCTCGACTCGAGCGGTCTTTACCTGCTCGATTCGACGGGAGGCCCATCCTGGCATGTGCCCCTGAATGACGCCATGAGCTGGGCCGTGACCGTCGGGCCCGGCTTCGGCAGCTACGAGGAGCCGCTGCGCGTGCTCGTGCGCGCGCCGGGGTACGTCGAGGTCCATTCACCGAACGTGCCTGTCCCCGTACGCTATCGCCTCTCCGGTGAGATGGATCGCGCGAAGACGTTGGACGTCAGTCTCCTTCCCGAAGGGGTGCTCGGGATCCGAGCTCATGATCTCCCGGACGGCGAGAACGAGGTAGTCCTCCTGGCCAAGGTGGAGCCGTCAGGCAGGACAGCGTGGGAGCGCCGCGCCGTCGTCGTGCCTGCTCGTGCTCGGGGTCGTGGGCCGGAGAGAGTCAACGACGTGCTGCTGGGGGTGAATCCCCCGTTGGCCGCTCTCGTGTTCTCATCGCGTGGGGAGCTGCACGAGCAGCTGCGCGCAAAGGTGGGTCGGGGCGCGCTCACCCTCAGCGGGCTGCTCTCTCTGGTCTGTGCCGCGGCGATTTTCCTCGACCTGCGACGCCGCGGCGACCCGGTCGCAGCGCAGCTCGGCTGGACCGCGTGGGCCTTGCTCGGAGGCCTCCCGGCGCTCGTCGCCTTCGTCGCACGCGAGCGCGCGACGCGCGTGCCGTGTCCCTCTTGCGGGGCAAAGCGCGTCCCCACTTCGCCGAGCTGCCCGCGGTGCGCGGCCGGCTGGCCCGCGGTGGAGCGGCGAGATATCGACATCTTCGCCGCCTGACGCGCCTCGGTTGGTCGGTTTCTCGAGCCTCCATTCACAAAATGAGCGCGACCGTGACGGATCGGCGGGGGCGGCGACAAGCCGTATCCGAACCGTCGCCGCGTCGATTTCTGGAGAGATGAGCTCTTGAAGCCTCTCCTGAGCTCACGCTCGTGCTCTGGAGGTTTCTTTCATGTTCGATCGCTTCACCAGGCTGTTCCTGCGTCTCGCCGCGCTGTTGACCCTGTTCGCCGCGCTGCTGCTCCGAGCGGGGACGGCGCGCGCCTCGACGATGATCGTGGGCGGCAACCTCGGCAGCCAGACCTGGACTCCCGCTGGCAGTCCTTACATCGTGACCGGCGACTCGACTGTTCAGGTCGGCGCCACGCTGACGATCCAGCCGGGAGTGACGGTGCAGCTCGCGACGGGCGACGCTCAGGCTGCCGGGATCGATCATAGCCGCATCGAGATCACCATTCAGGGCACGCTCAACGCGGTCGGCACCGCGGCGGCCCCGATCACCTTCAAGGCCCAGGGCGCCTCGGCTGCCCAGGTCTGGTACGGGATCGTCATCGAGCCGACGGCGACCGCGACGATCAGCTACGCCACGATACAGGATGCGTGGCTCAGCGTGATCAGCTCCGCCCCGGGGACGCAGTTCTCGATGGCGAACAGCACCGTGAGCAGCAGCATCACCGGCGTGACCGTCATGGCGGGGACGCCGACGCTCGACCACCTGACGATCTCCGGGGCGAACAATGGTGTCCAGTTCTCCGGCACGGGCGGCGGGACGGTGTCGAACTCGGTGATCAGCGACCACAAGAGCTATGGAATCGTCGCCCAGCAGCTCACGGCTTCCTCGACGGTGACGGTCGTCAATACGGTGGTGAAGTCGAGCCCGTACGCGGGCATCGTGGCGTTCGCGCCGACCTCTGGCCTGCTGACGCTGGCGATCACCAACTCCACCATCCAGGACTGCTCCACCAACGTCGACCTGCACGCGAACGACGGCACGCAGATGACGGTGACGATCAAGAACTCGATCATCTCCCAGGGCACCTACTTCGGCATCCGCCGCGGGACGAGCGGCACGGTCGACCTCACCACCACCTACAGCAACGTGTGGGGCAACGGTGCCAATTACACGGGCACCGCGGCGGGGGTGGGCTGTATCTCGCAGAACCCGACCTTCGTGAACCCCCCGTTGAACCTCGCTCTCCAGGCCTCCAGCGTGTGCATCGACGCCGGCACCTCGGTGGGCGCTCCGGCGAAGGACATCCTCGGCGTCGCCCGCCCCATCAACGGTGACGGCCTCAACGGGGCCGAGTTCGACATGGGCGCCTACGAGTTCAAGCCCGCCGTCTATTGCGGCGACGGTGTGGTGAGCGCGGGCGAGACCTGCGACAGCGGCGCGCAGAACGGCACCTACGGCAACTGCAAGTCGGACTGCTCCGGCGCGGGGCCGTCCTGCGGCGACGGGGTCACCAACGGACCGGAGGCCTGTGACGACGGGAACCTGGTCAATACCGATGCTTGCAAGAACGATTGCACCGCCGCCAAGTGCGGTGACGGCGTCGTCTCCACGGGAGAAGAGTGCGACGATGGGAACCTGGTCGACACCGATGCTTGCCTCACCACCTGCGCGGCGGCGAAGTGCGGTGACGGCGCCGTCCAGGTGGGCGTGGAGGCCTGCGACGACGGCAACGCGGTCGACGGTGACGCGTGCACCAACCTCTGCGCGAAGGCAAAGTGCGGCGACGGCGTCGTCCAGGCGGGCGTGGAGGCGTGCGACGACGGCAACACGAGCGACACCGATGGATGCCTGAGCACCTGCGTTCTCGCGACCTGCGGTGACGGCTTCGTGCAAACCGGGGTGGAGAGCTGCGATGACGGCAACGCCGTCGACAACGACGGGTGCAAGAACGACTGCAAGAACCCCAGCTGCGGCGACGGCGTGGTGCAGCGCGGCGAGGCTTGTGACGACGGCAACGCGATCAACACCGACGGATGCCTCAGCACCTGCGTGCTCGCGACCTGCGGTGACGGCTTCGTGCAAACCGGGGTGGAGGCGTGCGATGATGGCAACACGGTGGCCGGCGACGGCTGCTCGTCGCAGTGCACGAACGAGAGCGCGAGCACCACCACGACCGGCGCGGGCGGCGGCGGCGCGGGCGGCGGGGCGAGCAGCAGTGTGAGCGGCGCAGGCGGCGCGGGTGTGACCGGCGCGGGCGGTGGGATGAGCAGCGCGAGCGGCGCGGGTGGTGAGATGACGAGCAGCGTGACCGGCGGGGGCGGAGGAGGCTCGGGCAGCACGGATACCAGCGGTGGTTGCGGCTGCCGGACTGCCGTTGGAGAAGAAGAGTCTTCTCCTTCGTGGCTTCTCTTCGCGGCAGCGGTCGTCGTCCTCCGGCGCCGACGGACCGACGGATCGAGGTCGCCCGCGAAGAGAGCCTGACCGCGACGCCGAGCCCTCGCGTTCAGCGGATCGGCTGCGCGAGGGCTTGCAGCGCGTCGCGGAGCGTCCGCTGGGTGCTGAGCCCGCTCAAGCTCGCGTCGAGCGTCACCATCGTCCGGGCCACGGCGGGCCGGATGCCGGTGATCACCGCGCGCCCCCCGAGCAGGCGGATGGCCTTCACGATCATGATCAGCCGGTCGGCCGTGGACGTGTCCACGACCTCGATGCCCGTCAGGTCGAGGATCACGTGGAGCACGTGCCGCTCGGTGATCGTCAGGAGCAGCCGCTCGGTGAGCGCCGCCGTGCGCGCGTCGTCCAGCGCGCCGACGAGCGGGACGGCGATGACTCCCGCTCCGATCTCCAGGATGGGCGCGGACAGCTCCAGGATCTGCTGATGCTGGAGCCTGATCACGGCGAGCTGACGGTCGAGCTCGCTGGCCAGCTGGGCCTTCTCGGTGGCCTCGCGCTGCGTCGCCACGGCCGCCGCCATGGTCTCTCGCTCCGCCTCGTCCCGCGCGTCTTCGGCGCGCTTTCGATCGGTGATGTCCATGGCGAAGCCGAGCACCTGCACCTCGCCCGAGCGCCGCACCACGGGCCGCTTCGTGGTCTCCAGGACGCGGATCTCGCCGTTCTTCCGGGTGATGCTCTCGCGCTGAACGATGGTCTTGCCGGTGCGCAGGACCTCCTGGTCCGTGCGGAGATACCCCGTGCTCTCTTCGCTCTGATGCACCTCGAGCTGGCTGTGGCGGAGCACCTCGGCGACGGTCATGGCGTGGATGTCGGCGTAGGCCTGGTTGACCAGCACGTAGCGCCCCTCCCACGTCTTGATGAAGGCGATGCCGGGCAAGGCGTCGACCATCGCGCGGAGGGCGTCGTTCTCGTCGGCCAGCGCGCGCTCCTGTGCTCCCTCGTCCGACACGATGACGCGCGCGTGAACGAGGGTCGTCGTCGCCTCGTCGGGGAGGGCGACGACGGTGAAGTGAAACCGCTGCGCGCCCTCTTCCTCGCGCCCCGCTGCGTCGAGCGCCGCGCGCGTGAGGCGCCCTTCCAGCACCGAGCGGACGGCGGTCGCCAGCGCCGGCACCACCGCGCCCTCGGCGGGGAGCACGTCTCGCCATGCGGCGTTCATCTCGCCGAGGCTCAGGTTGGCGTCCACGAGCGCGATCGGCTCGGGGAAGACGTGCAGCGCGGCAGGCAGGGTGGCGGGCATGGTGGAGCGATGTTTTCCGTGGCTCTCGGAGGCTCCTCCTTCATGTCATATCCGCGGCGCTTGCGTCCAGAGATCCCGCGCGGCGGGCTCGCGGACGAATACCCAGGACGCCCGGGTCCGCAATCACCGGCGATCTTCGATCGTCATCTCGAATGGAGAGCTTCTCAGAACACGAGCACGGCGCGGCCGCGGAGGCCGCCGGCGGCCATCGCGCGCTGCGCGTCGGCCACGCGCTCGACCGGATACTCGCCGGCGACGCGCAGCTTGATACGACCGCTGGAGGCGAGCTCGCGGAGCTCTTCGAGCCACGCGGTGCGCTCGAGCGCTTCTGACACCATCACCGCTCGAACCTCGATGCCGCGCTCGGTCGCGCTGCCGTCCCAGCCGCGGACGGGGACGATCACCCCGCCGTCGCGGATCGCCGGAAACCCGGCGTGCAAGAGGAGCGCTGTGTCGAAGAGGCCATCGACGCCGGCGGGCACCTCGGCGCGGATCGCTTCACAGAAGCGCTCGCCGCGCGCCACGACGACGTCGGCGCCGTAGCTGCGCACGAGCTCGACCTCTTCGGGCTTGGCGTCGGCGAGCACGCGCAGGCCGCGCAGCTTGGCGAGCACGATCACCAGGTAGGCGAGCCAGCCGGCGCCGCCGCTCACGGCGAGCGTCTGGCCGGGAGCGAACCCGAGCAGCTCGAGGCCGAGCAGCGCGGTGAGGCCGTTCATGGGCAAGGTCGACGCTTGCGCGAGCGTCGCGCCGGTCGGGATCGCCACGACGCTCGCGGCCGGGACCACCAGCAGCTCGATCTGAGCGCCGCCCTCGGGGCGCCGGGGCGTCGTCGTCGCCATCACCTCTTCGCCGACGCGCAGCCGCTCGACTCCAGCGCCGACCGACTCGATCACGCCGGCGGCATCCATGCCTGGGATCCACGGAGGGGGAATGCCCGGCCCGGCGCCGTGCTCACGGACCAGAATGTCGGTCGGGTTGACCGCGGCGGCTTTGACGGCGATGCGGACCTCGCCGTGGCCGGCGGCACGAACGGTACGGTCTTTGACCTCGAGGACGTCGAGACCTCCGGTCTTGGCAATGGTGACAGCGCGCATGTTCGAGGCTCCTTCTGGGTTGTCGATGCCAAGCTCCATGGCCTACTCCATCCCGAGCTTCCTGTGAAATCGAGCCCGACCTCGCCGCGCTCGCGTCGCCGCTTGCACGAGGGACGCTGCCAGCACGTCGGCGAGGCTCGCTCGAGCGCTCTCAAGCCGGCTCACGCCCGAGCCACCGCCGCAGCCTGGCGCCGAGCGTGTGCCGGGCGCGGATCTCGGCGAGGGTGCCTTGCCACGTCGGGCGAACCTCACCTTCGAAGCGCGCTCCCAGCTCCACCAGAGTGAGCACCACCGCGCCGGAGAGGTCGTCCGGGTAGGCGCCGAGCATGCACAGCACCCTGCCTCCGCGAGGGCCCCACTCTTGCGCATCCATGCACGTGACGAGGTCTCTCGGGCTCACGAAGTCGATCGCGGCGTCGATCGCCTCGTCACCGGGCAGAGGCGGGGCGACAGCGCGGATGCCGATCTTCACCTCGACGCCGAGCCGCGCGCTCAGGCGGGCGGCAAAGAGGGTGGGATCAGGGCGCTGCGCCCAGGTGACACGGCGGAGCAGGAGGCCCATCGGGGCAAGATAACCGATCGCGGGAGAGGGCCGCTGTTGCCGCGCGGGATCAAGGGCAGTCGCGCGGGCCTGCCTCCCGAATGCGTATGACGCTCATGCGGTCTCCTCGAACACCGCGAGCTCCGCGCCCTCGCTGACCTGCTCGCCCGGAGCGTAGCGGAAGCTCTCGAGCACGCCGTCGCGCGGGGCCACCACGGTGAGCTCCATCTTCATCGCTTCGAGCACGATCAGCGGCGTGCCCTTGGCGACCTTGGTGCCCGGCGCGATGAGATGAGCGACCACCTTGCCCGGCATCGGCGCGCGGAGGCCGCCCTCCGCGACGTCGCTCGACGCCACGACGTCGAGCGGATCGAAGAGCTCGAGCTCCCAGCGCCGGCCCGCGAGGAAGACGTGCCGGCGCGCGCCGTTGGGGACCACCGTGGCCTGGATCGATCGACCGTTGGTCTCGAGGCGGAGCGCATGATCGGCTCCGACGAAGAGCTGCACGCGCGCGGGCACGGCCTCGTCGATGGTCTCCGGCGCCGAGAGGCGGACGTCGTAGCGCTGGGGCGCGACGTGCTCTGCGCGCACCTCGCGCACCTCGTCGCCGCTCCGCAGCGTGAGGATGTGAGGCGCGACCGCGCTGAGGCGGAAGCCGTCGAGCCTCGACCACGGCGAGCCAGGCTCGGCGGCGGCGGCCGACGCGGTGGCGCGCGCGAGCTCGGCCATCGCCGCGAGGCGCCAGACGTCGTCCGGGATGTCGCTGGGCGGCGGCTTCAGCGCCTCGTGCTCGCGCTCGATCAGGCTCGTGTCGAGATCGGCGCTCGTGAACGCGGTCGTGCGGACGAGCCGCCCGAGGAACTCGACGTTGTTGGCCACGCCGACCACCTGGTAGTGATCGAGCGCGCTCTGCATGGTCCGCAGCGCCTCGGCGCGATCCTCTCCCCAGACGATCAGCTTGGCGATCATCGGATCGTAGTGCGTCGTGATCTCGTCACCCTGCTCGACGCCCGTGTCGATGCGCACGCGCTCGGAGACCGGCGGCGGCGAGAGGTGCACGAGGCGCCCGACCGACGGCGAGAACCCTGCGTCCGGGTTCTCGGCGTAGATGCGCGCCTCGAGCGCGTGGCCGCGCACCGCGAGCTCGCTCTGCGCGCGGGGCAGCCGCTCCCCCGCCGCCACGCGCAGCTGCCACTCCACCAGATCGAGGCCGGTGATCTTCTCCGTGACGGGGTGCTCCACCTGCAAGCGGGTGTTCATCTCCATGAAGTAGAAGCTGCCGGCGCGGTCGACGATGAGCTCCACCGTCCCCGCGCCGACGTAGCTCACGGCCTTCGCGGCGAGCACCGCCGTCTCACCCATGCGCGCGCGCTGCTCTTCGCTGAGGCCCGGCGCCGGCGCTTCTTCCAGCACCTTCTGGTGGCGCCGCTGCACGGAGCAGTCGCGCTCGAACAGGTGCACGTAGTTGCCATGCCGATCGCCGAAGACCTGCACCTCGACGTGGCGCGGCCGCTCCACGTACTTCTCGATGAGCACGATCTCGGAGTCGAAGGCCTGGCTCGCCTCGCGCCGGCACGAGGCGAGCGCGGCCTCGAAGTCCGAAGCGCGATCGACGCGCCGCATGCCTTTGCCGCCGCCGCCCGCCGTGGCCTTGATGAGGACGGGATACCCGATCTCCTCGGCCGCAGCTGCGAGGTGCGAAGGGGTCTGATCGGCGCCGTGGTAGCCGGGCGTGATCGGCACGCCGGCCTGGGCCATGATGGCCTTCGCCGAGGACTTCGAGCCCATCGCGCGGATCGCGGCGGCGCTCGGCCCGACGAAGACCACGCCCGCCGCTTCGCAGGCCTCGGCGAGCGCGGGGTTCTCCGAGAGGAAGCCGTACCCCGGGTGAATGGCCTCCGCGCCTGAGCGCTTCGCGGCCTCGATGATCTTGTCGACGACGAGGTACGACTCGCGCGCCGGCGCCGGGCCGATGCGCACCGCGTCGTCCGCGAGCCGGACGTGGCGCGCGCCGGCGTCAGCGTCGGAGTAGACGACCACGGCGCGGACACCGAGCCTGCGCGCCGTACCGATGATGCGGCACGCGATTTCACCGCGGTTGGCAATGAGTAGACTACCGAACATGGTTTCTCACATGCGGAAGACGCCAAATCGCGTCTGCGGAATCGGCGCGTTGAGCGCGGCCGAGAGGGAGAGTCCGAGCACGCGGCGGCTCTGCGCAGGATCGATGACGCCGTCGTCCCAGAGGCGCGCCGTCGCATAGTAGGGGTGACCCTGCGCTTCGTATTGATCGCGGATGGGAGCCTTGAAGCGCGCCTCTTCCTCGGCGGACCAGGCGCCGCCCTTGGCCTCGACGCCGTCGCGCTTCACCGTGGCGAGGACCGACGCCGCCTGCTCGCCGCCCATCACGCTGATGCGCGCGTTCGGCCACATCCAGAGGAAGCGCGGCGAGTACGCGCGGCCGCACATCCCGTAGTTGCCAGCGCCGAAGCTGCCGCCGAGGAGCATCGTGATCTTGGGGACGGCGGCGGTGGCGACGGCGGTGACCATCTTGGCGCCGTCCTTGGCGATGCCCGCGTTCTCCGCCTTTCGACCCACCATGAAGCCAGTGATGTTCTGCAGGAACACCAGGGGAATCCCGCGCTGCGCGCAGAGCTCGATGAAGTGCGCGCCCTTCTGCGCGGACTCGCCGAAGAGGATCCCGTTGTTGGCGATCAGGCCGACCGGGATGCCGTAGACGTGCGCGAAGCCGGTCACGAGCGTGGTGCCGTAGCGCGCCTTGAACTCGTCGAGGCGGGAGCCGTCCACCAGGCGGGCGATGACCTCGCGGACGTCGTAGTGCTTGCGCGCGTCGGCCGGGATGACGCCGTAGAGCTCGCTCGGGTCGTAGCGAGGCTCCTCGCTCGGCGCGAGCTTCACCGTCTCCGGGCGCGCGCGGTTGAGGTTGGCGATCAGGCGGCGCGCGAGGAAGATCGCGTGCGCGTCGTTCTCGGCGAGGTGATCGGCGACGCCGGAGACGCGCGTGTGGACGTCCGCGCCGCCGAGATCTTCGCTGGTGACGATCTCGCCCGTGGCCGCCTTCACGAGCGGCGGGCCGCCCAGGAAGATCGTGCCCTGCTCCTTGACGATGATCGTCTCGTCGCTCATCGCCGGCACGTAGGCGCCGCCCGCGGTGCACGAGCCCATGACCACGGCGATCTGCGGGATGCCCGCGGCGCTGAGGTTGGCCTGGTTGAAGAAGATGCGCCCGAAGTGCTCGCGGTCGGGGAAGACCTCGTCCTGGCGCGGCAAGTACGCGCCGCCCGAGTCGACGAGGTACACGCACGGCAAGCAGTTCTCGCGCGCGATCTCCTGCGCGCGGAGGTGCTTCTTCACCGTCATCGGGTAGTAGGTGCCGCCTTTGACCGTGGCGTCGTTGGCGACGACCATGCACTCCTGGCCCTGGATGCGGCCGATGCCGGCGATCACGCCCGCCGCCGGGGCCTCGCCGTCGTACATGTTCCACGCGGCGAGCTGCCCGATCTCGAGGAACGGCGTCCCGGGATCGAGCAGCCGCTCGACGCGATCGCGCGGCAAGAGCTTGCCGCGGGCCACGTGCCTGACGCGCGCGCTCTCGCTGCCGCCGCGCGCTGCTTCGCCGACCTTGCTGCGGAGATCGGCGACGAGGGCCCGCATCGCCTCCGCGTTGGCGCGAAAGTCGGGGGAGTGAGTGTCGGTGGCGGAGGTGAGGACGGTCATGGTGCCTGGATCGGGCGCGCGGTCACGCCGACTCCGTGAAGAGCTCGCGCCCGATGAGCATGCGGCGGATCTCGGACGTCCCGGCGCCGATCTCGTAGAGCTTGGCGTCGCGCCAGAGGCGCGGCGTCGGGAACTCGTTGATGTAGCCGTTGCCGCCCAGGATCTGGATGGCCTCGCCGGCCATCCACGTCGCCTTCTCCGCCGCGTAGAGGATCGCGCCGGCCGCGTCCTTGCGGAGCGTGCGGGCGTGATCGGCGCGGTCGCACGCCTGGCCGACGGCGTAGACGTACGCGCGGCAGGCCGACCACGTCGTGTACATGTCCGCGAGCTTGGCCTGGATCAGCTGAAACTGGCCGATGCTCTGCCCGAACTGCTTGCGGTCGTGCACGTAGGGCAGGACCACGTCGATGCAGCTGGCCATGATGCCGAGGGGGCCGCCCGAGAGGACCGCGCGCTCGTAGTCGAGGCCGGACATGAGGACCTTCACGCCGCGCCCCACGCCGCCGAGCACGTTCTCCTCGGGGATCTCGCAGTCGTCGAAGAACACCGGGTAGGTATTGGAGCCGCGCATGCCGAGCTTGTCGAGCTTGTCGCCGAAGCCGAGCCCCTTCGTCCCCTTCTCGACGATGAAGGCGGTGATGCCGTTGGACCCGGCCTCCGGGTCGGTCTTCGCGTAGACGACGAGCACGTCGGCGTTGGCGCCGTTGGTGATCCACATCTTCGCGCCGTTGAGCACGTAGCGATCGCCGCGCTGGTCGGCGCGGAGCTTCATGCTGACGACGTCCGAGCCGGCGTCGGGCTCGCTCATGGCGAGCGCCCCGACGTGCTCGCCGCTGACGAGCCGCGGCAGGTACTGGAGCTTCTGCACGTCGCTGCCGTTGCGGTGGAGCTGGTTCACGCAGAGGTTCGAGTGCGCTCCGTACGAGAGCCCGACCGACGCCGACGCGCGCGAGACCTCTTCCATCGCGATGATGTGCGCGAGGTAGCCGAGGCTCGAGCCCCCGTACTCCTCGCTCACCGTCATGCCGTGGAGGCCGAGATCGCCCAGCTTCTTCCAGAGGTCGGCGGGGAAGAGGTTCTCGTGATCGATCGCGCTCGCGCGCGGCGCGATCTCCTTCGCCGAGAAATCCCGGACCGTCTTCCGCAGCAAATCGATCGTCTCGCCGAGCTCGAAGCTCAGCCCTGCAAAGTGGGCCATCGTCTCTCTCCGGAGTGTGCGTCCGCGCGGGACCGCGGGACTCTACGCCTGGCCAGGTCGCATGGAGCGCCAGCATGGTTGCAAATCGTGCCAACTCACGCATCCTGGCGCGGTGCCTTCGCCCGGTTCGCCCCGCCCGCCTCCCGCGCCTCGCCGGCACCGCGCGCGGGCCGAGACGCCGATGGCCTTCGTCCGCGCGATCGTCCTCGCCTACGACAAATACGGGGTCGATCCCCACGAGGCGCTGCGGCGCGCGCGCATCACGCCGGCGCAGCTTCGCCGCAAGAGCGCGCGGATCGACGCCGAGCAGCTGGAAACCATTTCGGCCACCGCGATGCAGGAGCTCGACGACGAGGCGCTGGGCTGGTTCTCCCGCAAGCTGCCGTGGGGCTCGTATGGAATGTTGTGCCGCGCGTCGCTGGGCTCACCCACGCTGGGCGTCGCGCTCAAGCTCTGGTGCCGTCACCACCGACTGCTCACCCCCGACGTCGACCTCCGGCTCGAAGAAGGCCGCGCGAGCGCGCGGTTCGTCATCCACGACGCGCGCGAGCTGGGCGCGATGCGCGAGTTCTGCCTGCTCACGAGCCTCCGTTACGTGCACGGCTACGCGTGCTGGCTCGTCAACTCGCGGCTCCCGCTGCACGAGGTGACGTTTCCTTTCGCCGCGCCGGTGCACGCGTCGGTGTATCCGCTCCTCTTCCCGGGCCCGGTGCGCTTCGAGGCCGCCGAGGCCAGCCTGTGCTTCGACGCCCGCTACCTGGAGCTGCCGCCCAAGCGCGACGAGCGCGCGCTGCGCGTGATGCTGAAGCGCGCCCTGCCGCTGACCGTTCGCCAGTACCGCCATGATCGGCTGCTCGTGGATCGTGTCCGCGAGCACCTGACCGAAGCGAGGGGCCCGGGGACCACCGCGGAAGAGGTGGCCTCGGCGCTCCACCTCTCGGTGCGCTCCCTCCACCGGCAGCTCGCCGACGAGGGCGCTTCACTCCAGCGTATCAAGGACGACGTCCACCGCCGGCGCGCGCTCGACCTCCTGCGCCGGACGACGCTGTCCATCAAGCAAGTGGCGATGAACGTGGGATTCACGAACGAGAAGAGCTTCTCGCGCGCGTTCAAGGCCTGGACGGGGGAGTCGCCGAGCGAGCACCGTCGGCGCACCGAGCGCACGGACGGGTGAGCGGCCCCAGCTTGCCTGGTTCTTCCGCTCCGCTCAACGTGTCAGGCCGTTCTCCGCCAGCGCCACCAGCCGATCCACGGTCGCGTCGAACACGGGATCGATCGCGCGCCTGGCCGCGTCTCCATCGTAGTACGCGAGGATCTCCTCGGCGCCGCGCGAGAACGGGATCGACGCCGCGAACCCGGGCACGTACCGCTTTATCTTGGAGTTGTCGAAGATCATGCTGTGGGTCTTGTCGCCGAGGAGGCTCGGGCCCCACTCGGGATCGTGCGCCGCGATCACGTCCGAGGTCACGTGGACGATGTCCGCCGTGGCGCCGGCCGCGCGGGCGAGGATCTCGTGGATCTGATTCCAGCTCAGCCACTCGTCGGAGGTGATGTGGAACGCGTCGCCGAGGGCGCGATCGTTCCCGAGCAGCCCCACGAGGCCGCGCGCGAAGTCCTGGTGATGCGTCAGCGTCCACAGCGACGTACCGTCCCCGTGCACGACGATCTTCTTCCCTTTGCGCATCCTGTCGATCACCGTGTAGCCCCCATGGCACGGGAGCAGCGTTTGATCGTAGGTGTGAGAAGGACGAATGATGGTCATCGGAAACCCCTCCTCGCGGTAGGCGCGGAGGAGGCGCTCTTCGCAGGCGATCTTGTCGCGCGAGTAGGCCCAGAAGGGGTTGTGCAGCGGGGTCGATTCGGTGACAGGCAGGCTGGCAGGCGGCGTCTGGTAAGCCGAGGCCGAGCTGATGAACACGTACTGCCGCGTGCGCCCGCGGAAGAGCTCGAGGTCGACCTCGATCTGCTCCGGCGTGAAGGCGATGAAGTCGACGACGGCGTCGAAGCGGTGGTCGCCGAGGGCCTCACGCGCGCTCCGCGGATCGCGGATATCCCCGCTGAGGACGCGCACGCTGTCGGGCACGGGGCGGTTCGTCCGGCCCCGCCGCAGGTGAAACAGCTCGATGCCGCGCGCGACCGCGAGCTGGGAGCAGGCCGAGCTGATGATTCCGGTGCCACCGATGAACAGGACCTTCATGCGTTCTCTCCTCTCCGAGGGCCGACCTGACGACGGCGCTTACCAGGGTCGGCCACCCCCGTCGACCCTGGCTGTCGCGTGCCTGGTTTTCGCGGTGATCAATCGGATCGGCGGCGCGCGGCCGGCCCGCATCAAGCGCTCGACAGTACTGTCGATGACAGTCGCGTCCAGTCGCACGCCGTCGAGCCGCTCGATCGACGGTGACGCCGGTGACGACACCGGCGCGGACGGCGCGTGCGCGGGTGGCTCTGCCGCCTGCCAACCGGTGACGGTTGTGAGCGCGAGGAGCACGAGATGCGAGGCACGAGGCATGGGGCGGCGAGGCTAATCGATGGCGACGCCGGCAGTCAGCAGAGTTCTCGCCGAGAGGTGGTCAACGGTGGTCGTGGATGGGTCAGCCAAGGCTCATGTCGCAGAGACCCTGAGAGCTGTCAGCGCTTTGGCGCTGCGGGATGTGGGGCTGGTTGCCTGGTCGAGAATCGACCACTGAAGACGGCGGCGAAAGCAGGATAGACCACGAAATTGGCGCTTGTAATTTGGTTACGATGGCGCGTACATGGGTAGTGCACCCGCCGCGACAGTAGTGAGAGTGCTCGGAGGCATCCAGAACCGTGGTGTTCTGAACGGGCATGTCGGTGAAAACACGTCTGCATTCGTGACGCACGAGCGGGTGAGCCTTCAACGCCCATGCGGTGGCTCACTGCGAGGGCGCTTCGCAAAGCACAACACGGGATGGAATGACCATGTCCACACTCGCTATCGTCGATTCGCCTGCAAAGGAGCATCACCAGCCGCTCGATAAAATTTACCGGGATCCGATGGATCTCACCGCCTTTCTCGCGCTGGCGATCCGGATCGCCCAGGCCCTCGGCGAGCTGCATCAAAGCGGCTTCATCCACAAGAACATCAAGCCGCAGAACATCTCGTTCGACGCGGGCACCGGGGAGGTGCGCATCACCGATCTGCGCTTCGCCGTGCGCGCCCGCCGCGAGCAGCCCACGCTGAAGGGCCCCAGCGTCGTCGAAGGGACGCTGGCCTATATGTCCCCCGAGCAGACGGGGCGCATGAACCGCTGGATCGATGACCGCACCGACCTCTACTCGCTCGGCGTGACGTTCTACCAGCTCCTCACCGGCGTGCTGCCGTTTCAGGCCAACGACGCGCTCGAGTGGGTTCATTGCCATATCGCCCGCCTGCCCCAACCGCCCGAAAAGCTTCGGCCGGCCATACCCGGGCCTGTCTCCGACATCGTGATGCGGCTGCTCGCCAAGGCCGTCGAGGATCGCTATCAGAGCGCTCTCGGGCTCCGGCTCGATCTCGAGACCTGCCTCGATCGCCTCCGGTCCACGGGGCGGATCGAGCCGTTCCCGCTCGGCGCTCGTGACATCTCCGAGCGCTTCCAGATCCCGCAGAAGCTCTACGGCCGCGAGGCCGAGGTCCAGAGCCTGAACGACGCGTTCGAGCGTGTCGTCAAGAGCGGCACGCCGGAGCTGCTCCTCATCTCGGGCTACTCCGGTATCGGCAAATCGTCGCTCGTCCAGGAGCTGCACAAGCCGGTCGTCCGGCGGCGGGGGTACTTCTTCTCCGGCAAATTCGACCAGTTCAAGCGCAACATCCCCTATGCCACCCTCGTTCAGGCCTTGCGCCAGCTCGTGCTCGAGATCCTCGCCGAGAGCGAGGACGATCTCGCCGCCTTCAAGCAGGCGCTGAACGCCGCGCTCGGCGCGAATGGCCAGCTCATCGTCGACATGGTGCCGGAGCTCGAGCTCGTGATGGGCAAGCAGGCGCCCGTCCCCAAGCTCTCGTTGAGCGAAGCGCAGAACCGCCAGAACCTCGTCTTCCGACAGTTCTTTGGCGTCTTCGCCCGCGCTGATCACCCGATCGCGCTCTTCCTCGACGACCTCCAGTGGGCCGACGTGGCCACCCTCAAGCTGCTCGCGCACCTCATCACTCACCCCGACGTGAAGCACCTGCTCATCCTCGGCGCCTACCGCGACAACGAGGTCTCCCCCGCCCACCCGCTGATGCTGACGCTCAAGGAGGTGCAGGACGCCGGGCCCGCCGTGGGTCATGTGGTCCTCGGCCCGCTCTCGGTCGAGCACCTCGGCCACCTCGTCGCCGACGCGCTCCATCGGAGTCCAGAGGAGGTGTTGCCGCTCGCGCGCCTCCTGCGCGACAAGACCGCTGGCAATCCCTTCTTCGCCATCCAGTTCCTGATGCGGCTGGAGGAGGAGCGGCTCATCGCCTTCGACGTCGAGGCCGCGGCCTGGGGCTGGGATCTCACGAAGATCGAGGCCAAGGGCTTCACCGACAACGTGGTCGATCTGCTGGTGGAGAAGCTCAAGCGGCTGCCGGAGGCCCTCCAGGGCACGCTCGAGCTCGCCGCTTGCCTCGGCAACCGCATCGATCTGCAGACCCTCGCCGTGGTCAGCGACCGCACGGAGGAGGAGACGCGGCAGAGCTTGCTGGAGTCGGTGAACGAAGGGCTGATGCTGTCGAACGGGGACAGCTTCCAGTTCCTGCACGACCGCGTCCAGCAGGCGGGGTATTCGCTCATCGAGGGCGCGCAGCGGAGCAACATGCACCTGCGCATCGGGCGGCTCCTCCTGATCCACACCCTGCCCGAGAGCATGGACGACCGCGTCTTCGAGATTGTCAATCACCTCAACCTCGGCGTGGCGGGCATCATCGACGCCGCCGAGCGGCGCATCCTCGCCGAGCTGAACCTCGAGGCCGGCAAGAAGGCCAAGGCCTCTTCGGCCTGGCAGTCGGCCGCCAGGTTCCTGTCCCTGGGCATCGAGCAGCTCGCGGCGGACAGCTGGGGGGCGGACTACGAGCTGACTTACGCTCTCCACCTCGAGCTCGCGGGGTGCGAGTACCTCAACGCGCGGTACGCGGAGGCAGAGCGCCTGATGCAGCTCCTCCTCGACAAAGGCGAGAGCAAGACGGCCAAGGCCGAGGTCTATTGCATGAAGCTCGCGCTGCACCAGACCAAGGGGGAGTGGCGCGAGGCGGCCGACGCCGGGCTCGAGGGGCTCCGCCTCTACGGCGTCGACCTGCCGGCGCACCCTTCTCGGGCAGAGGTCGAAGCCGAGTACGAAGAGGTCCAGAGGAACCTCGACGGGCGCTCGATCGAGTCGCTGCTCGATCTGCCGCTCATGACCGACCCGACCATGAGGGCGGCGATCAGCATCCTCGGCATGTTCTGGGTGCCCTCGGTGGCGACGGACCCGAACCTGTGCGACCTGCACCTCGGGCGGATGGTCAACCTCTGCCTGCGTCATGGCAATACGGACGCTTCCGCCGGGGGGTATGTCTGGTGGGGTGTCACGCTGATGAACAGCTTCCACCGTTATCAAGAGGGCTATCGCTTCGGGCGGCTGGCCCACGATCTCATGCAAAAACACGGCTTCGTCGCCTACGAGGCCAAGGTCAATTTTGCCCTCCAGATCCTCGCTCAATGGGTCAGGCCCTTCCAGGAAGCGGAGAAGCACATCCGAGCTTCCTTCCTGGCGGCGATCCAGCTCGGCGACCTGGCGACGGCCTGTTACTGCTGCAACCAGACGGCGACGCTGGTCGTGGCCCGGGGGACGCCGCTGAAGGAGGTCCACGAAGAGACGGAGCGCGCCCTCGGCTTCTTGCGCGGCGCCGGCGATCGAGACCCGATCGGCGTCGTCATCGGTATCCAGCGCTTCGTCCAGGCCATGAGGGGGCTGACGAAGAGCCTCTCCACGTTCAACGACGACCAGTTCGACGAGAGCTCCTTCGAGGCCAGCATGGCGACGGAGTTCTTGCCGATCGTCGCCGTCTACTACTGGCTCAGGAAGCTACAGGCGCGGTTCATCAGCGAGGATCACGACCAGGCTCTGGCGGCGGCCACGAAGGCCTGGAGCCTCTTCTGGAGCGTCGTGCCCGGCCAGCTGCAGAATCATGACTATCACTTCTACTCTGCGCTGATCCTCCTGGCCGTGTACGACAAGGCGTCTCCCGAGGAGCAGCGGACCTACGACGGGCAGCTCTCCGCCCACAAAGCGCAGCTCGCGGAGTGGGCAGAGAGCTGCCCCGAGAACTTCCTCTGCTCCCATGCGCTGGTCGCCGCCGAGGCGGCCCGCGTCGCCGGCGACAACGCGGCAGCCGTCCGGCTCTACGAGCAGGCCATCTCCTCGGCGCGCGCGAGCAAGCTCGTGCAGCACGAGGCGCTGGCCAACGAGCTCTGCGCCCGCTTCTACCTGGGCCGTGGCCTCGCGACGTCCGCGAAGGGGCATGTCCGCGAGGCGCACGCCTGCTACGCCCGCTGGGGAGCCGACGGCAAGGTGCGGCAGCTCGAGCAGCGTTATCCGGAGCTGTCGGAGCAGAGGGCGCTCGCGGCCACCCAGAGCTTCGCTGCGACCGCCCAGCAGCTCGACATCATCTCGGTGCTCAAAGCGTCGCAGAGCATCTCGAGCGAGATCATCCTGCCCAGGCTGATCGAGACGCTCATCCGCATCGTGATCGAGTCCGCCGGGGCGCAGAAGGGGTATCTGCTCCGCAACCATCAGAACGAGTGGGTCGTCGAGGTCGAAGCGAAGGTGAGCGACAAAGGGGGTGGGATCGAGGTGGTCCGCCTCGGCTCTCCTGTCGATGCCGCCGTCCTCCCCGGATCCATCTTCAACTACGTCAAGAGGACGCGAGAGCAGGTGGTCCTCGACGACGCGGTGCTCGACGCCAGGTTCTCCGCGGATCCCTACATCGTCGCGCAGCGGGCCAGATCCGTGCTCTGCCTGCCCGTCGTGCGTCAGACCGAGCTCGTGGCCCTCTTCTACCTGGAGAACAGCCTGATGACCGGCGCGTTCACGCCGGACCGCCTGGCCGTGCTCGAGCTCCTGACCTCCCAGGCCGCCATCTCGCTGGAGAACGCGGCCCTGTATACCAACCTATCTCAGGAGAACGCCGACCGGAAGCGGGCCGAGGCCGAGGTGCGCAAGCTGAACGAGGAGCTCGAGCGGCGCGTGTCGGATCGGACAGCGCAGCTCTCGGCGGCCAACCGCGAGCTCGAGGCCTTCAGCTCCTCGGTCTCCCACGATCTGCGGGCTCCTCTCCGGACGATCAACGGCTTCAGCCAGGCCGTCCTGGAGGACTATGGCGATCTGCTGGACGACGAGGGCAGGAGTCACCTGAACCAGGTGCGTACAGCGAGCAAGCGGATGGGGTCGCTGATCGACGACATGATCAACCTCTCGCGGGTGACGCGGAGCGCGATGGAGCGGCATGACGTCGACCTGAGCAAGCTGGTGCGCGCGGAGGTGGCTGCGCTGACCCGGGACGACCCGACGCGGAAGGTGGAGGTGGATATCGCCGAGGGGCTCTTTGCGAGCTGCGATGAGCGGCTCCTCCGCATCGCCCTCGAGAACCTCCTCAGCAATGCCTGGAAGTTCACGAGCAAGCGCGCGTGTGCCCACATCGCCTTCGGGACCGCCGGACAGCGCGACGGCCTGACTGTGTACTTCGTGCGCGACGACGGCGCCGGCTTCGACATGGCCCTCGCCGACAAGCTGTTTACCCCGTTCGAACGCCTGCACACGACGTCCGATTTCCCGGGCACCGGCATCGGCCTGGCGACGGTACAGCGGGTCATCGATCGGCACGGCGGGCGCGCCTGGGCCGAGGGCAGCGTGGGGCAGGGGGCGACGTTCTACTTCGCGCTTTGACGTGACCTCTTGTCCGAAGAGCGCATGACCCGAGTCGTTGGAGGATGATGCATGAGTGCTACGGGAACGATCATGATTGTGGATGACAGCGAGGCAGAGCTCTTGCTGACGTTGCGCGCGCTCAAGAAGAGCGGCATCAAGGTCCACGTCGTCGTCGCGCACAACGGGACCGAGGCGCTCGACCTGCTCCACGGCACCGAGGACGGGGAGGCCGGGCGCCAGAACGAGCTGCCCGGGATTGTCCTCCTGGACCTGAAGATGCCCGGCGTCGACGGCATGGCGGTGCTGAGGCGTATCCGCGCCGACGAGCGCACTCGATGCTTGCCGGTCGTCATCCTGAGCTCGTCCAACGAGCTCTCGGATGTCGGCACTTGCTATCAAAGCGGCGCCAACAGCTACATCCGCAAGCGCATCGACCTCGGTGATTTCACCGAGGTGATGCGCACCTTGCACAAATACTGGGACATGAACGAGCTTCCGCCTGTTCCTCTGGGGTCTTGAATGGATAAGCGCTTAAGGGTGCTCCTGGTCGAGGACTCGGCGCAGGACGCGGCGCTCCTCCTGCGCTGCCTCAAGCGCGGGGGATACACGCCGACGGCCGAGCGCGTGGAGACGGCGGACAGCATGAAGGAGGCCCTCTCACGGGGCCCGTGGGACATCGTCTTCTCCGATCACCGGATGCCGCTCTTCAGCGCTCTCGGCGCGCTCGGCGTGCTCCGTGAGCGAGAGCTCGATCTGCCTTTCATCATCGTCTCGGGCAACATCGGCGAAGAGCTGGTGGCTGCCGCCATGCAGAACGGCGCGAGCGACTACGTCCTCAAGGACGACCTCACC
>FSTQ01000590.1_pt1 | contig 20583 bp, 18 predicted proteins | sample 1637281 | NCBI WGS metagenome assembly FSTQ01 (sample SAMEA3914818, study PRJEB12502) | metagenome | biome: forest; material: soil | place: Canada | collected 2010-06-26 | depth 0.1 m
GAGCGGATCGTGCGCCCCGGCGACGTGGTCATCGCCCTCGGCGCCGGCGACGTCAACGCCGCGGTGCGCACGCTCAAGGCGCGCCTCGACGCCAAGAACGGCGGCGCCACGCCCACGCCCTCCTCGGTCCGGGAGGGCCCGCCGGCATGAGCGAGCGCCCCTCGGGAAACCGCCGCAGCAAGCCGGCGAAGGCTCGATCCGCGGTGATCGACGCGCCGCGGGATCCGATCATGGGCGGCGACGACTCGCCGCTGCCCGGGCCGGCGACGACCTCGCTGCGCCCGCCGCCGGGCGCGGCGCTGAGGCGCTTCGAAGGCCGCCTCTCGCGCGGCCTCCAGCTCGTCGCCGGCGCCGCGGTGGTCATCGCCGCGTCGATCAGCGTGGCCTGGGGCGCGCGCCGCTACGTCACCACCAGCCCGCGCTTCGCGGTGCGCACGGTGCAGGTCGAGGGCGAGCGCCGCCGCAGCGCCAACGCCGTCGCCGACGCGGCCGGCGTCGCCGTGGGCAAGAACATCTTCGCCCTCGATCTCAACCAGGCAGGCCAGCTCCTCGCGCAAGATCCGTGGATCGAGCGCGCCACCGTCACGCGCAAGCTGCCCTCCACGATCGCCATCACGGTGGTGGAGCGCGAGGCCTACGCCGCCGCGGTGATCAGCGGCGAGCTCTACCTCGCCACGCGCGACGGCGATCTCTTCAAGAAGCTCGGCGAGGACGACCCGAGCGATCTCCCGGTCGTGACCGGCATCACCGCCGAGCAGGTCGCGACCGATCGCGCCGGCGTGGTCCTCGCGATCAAGCGCGTGCTCGACGTGGTCGAGGACTTCGAACGCACCGGCATCTCCAAGCGCTACCCGGTGGAGGAGCTCCACCTCGAGAAGGACGGCGTGCTCGCCGTGACCATCGGCAAGGAGGCCATCGCGCTCCACCTCGGCATGCCGCCGTACCGCGACAAGATCGAGCAGGCCTCGCGTGTCCTCAACGAGGTCGCGCGGCGCAAGGCCAACGCGCAGGTGATCTTCCTCGACAACGACGCCCACCCCGAGCGGGTGGTGGTGAGGATGCGATGACGCCGCGAAACGACTCGCAAATCACCCAGCAAAATTTGGCCACGATCCAGGGGTCATGGCAGCTTCGGGCCGTGAAGACGCGAGGAAGCCCTCCGCACGAGCTGGGAAGCGAATGAAGAGCCGAATCGAGACCTCCGAGATTGTCGTCGGCCTGGACATCGGGACCACCAAGGTCACCGCGGTCGTGGGCGAGGTCGACGCCGACGGGATCACCATCCTCGGCGTCGGCAACGTGCCCTGCCGCGGCCTTCGCAAGGGCGTCGTCTCCAACATCGACTGGACCGTGCGCGCGATCGCCGAGGCCATCGAGGCCGCGCAGACCATGGCCGGCGTGGAGATCCGCACCGTGTACGCCGGCGTCGCCGGCAGCCACATCCGCTGCCAGAGCAGTGACGGCGTCGCCGCCATCGGCGGCGGCGAGGTGACGCGCAACGACGTCGATCGCGTGCTCGAGGGCGCGCGGGCCATCCCCGTCGACGCCGATCGCCAGATCCTCCACGTGCTGCCGCGCGAGTTCGTCGTCGACAACCAGGACGGCATCCGCGATCCGGTCGGCATGAGCGGCGTGCGCCTCGGCGTGAAGGTCAACCTCGTCACGGCGGCGACGTCCTGCGTGCAGAACGTCGTCCGCTGCGCCGAGCGCTGCAACCTCACCGTCGCCGACGTGGTGCTCGAGCCGCTCGCCAGCGCCGAGGCCGTGCTCTCCGAGGACGAGAAAGAGATCGGCGTCGCGGTGATCGACATCGGCGGCGGCACCACCGACCTCCTGCTCTACGTCGACGGAGGCATCGCCCACGCCAGCGTCATCCCCGTCGGCGGCAACAACATCACAGCGGATATTTCCGCTGGGCTCCGCACGCCAATGGCAGAAGCCGAGCGCATCAAACGCAATTTCGGCTGCGCTCTCGGGCGAATGGTCGGCGACGACGAAGAGATCGAGGTGCCCGGCGTCGGCGGCCACTCGCCGCGCAAGGCGGCCCGCCGCGTGCTCTCCGACATCATCGAGCCGCGCGTCGAGGAGATCTTCGCCGTGCTCCGCAAGCGCATCGAGGACACCGGCCTGCTCGAGCAGCTCTCGGCCGGCGTGGTCCTCACGGGCGGCGCGGTGCTGCTCGACGGAATGACGGAGTTCGCCGAGGAAATCCTCGGTATGCCGGTGCGGCTCGGCCTGCCGGTCGGGGTCCGCGGCATCACCCAGCTCGTCGCCGGTCCGCAGTACGCGACCGGCGTCGGCCTGGTGCAGTACGGCGCCGCCGCGCTGATCCAGGCGCGCGAGCGCGCCGCCGCGGAGGCGCCGTCGCACGCGCGCCCCGAGCTCCGCAAGACGTCCGGTCGCGAGCGCGTTCAGAGCACGATCGAGCCCGAAGAAATTTTGATTGAGAGGCAGAAGAGCGGCCGCTTTTGGAACTGGTTGAGAGCGGCATTCTAGGAGTGACGGCACCAAGGAAAGTTGTTAGAGAATCCGGCTTGAGATGTAGGACCGCGGGCTTCGTCGGGATCGTTTAGAGGGCATCCCGTCGCGCCTGCAGGCGACATGCAGCAACCGTCCCCGCCTGGGAAGAGGCGCCCACAGGGGATGGCGAAAAACGGGGCCGCGCGAGCGGCTCCTTCAAGGTTTTCTGAGAGGCGGGGGCTCACCCCTCCGCGTCACGAAGGACGGGCTCCCAAGCCCGTCGGCCGACGGAGCCCGATCCGGTTCGCGCGGCCAAGCACCCCCGGGAGGCGTTTCATGAGTTTCTCCATCGAGTTTGCCGACGAGAGCGCCGGCTACGACGCGCGCATCAAGGTCATCGGCTGTGGCGGCTCCGGCGGCAACGCGGTCAACACGATGATGAACTTCGGCCTCGAAGGGGTCGAGTTCATGGTCGTCAACACCGACGCGCAGGCGCTCGCCGCCAGCGCCGCGCCGCTCAAGCTGCACATCGGCGCCAACGTGACGCGCGGCCTCGGTGCCGGGGCTGACCCGGAGAAGGGCCGCAAGGCGGCGCTCGAGGACGTGCAGCGCATCAAGGAGGTCATCCAGGGCGCCGACATGGTCTTCGTGACCGCGGGCATGGGCGGCGGCACCGGCACCGGCGCGGCCCCCGTGATCGCCCAGCTCGCCCGCGAGGAAGGGTGCCTCACGGTCGGCGTGGTGACGAAGCCGTTCTTCTTCGAGGGCAAGCAGCGCGCGCGCCGCGCCGAGCTCGGCCTCGCCATGCTCAGCGAGCACGTCGACACGCTGATCACCATCCCGAACCAGAAGCTCCTCTCGCTCGGCGACGAGGACCTCTCGTTCATCGACGCCTTCCGCAAGGCCGACGAGGTCCTCTACCAGGCGATCAAGGGCATCAGCGATCTCATCACCCAGAACGGCATCGTCAACGTCGACTTCGCCGACGTGAAGACCGTGATGAGCAACATGGGCCGCGCGCTCATGGGCACCGGCTGCGCCAAGGGCCAGGGCCGCGCCCGCCTCGCGGCGGAGATGGCCGTGAGCTCGCCGCTCCTCGACGACATCTCGGTCGAGGGCGCCACGGGCGTGCTCATCAACATCGTCGGCGGTCCCGACATGCGCATGCGCGAGATCGAGGAGGCCGCGACGCTGGTGCAGGAGATGGCGCACGAGGACGCCAACATCATCTTCGGCGCCACCGTCGACGAGACGATGGGCGACGCGATCAAGGTGACGGTCATCGCCACCGGCTTCGATCATGTGGTGGCCGAGGTCCCGCAGCACCTCGCGAGCGCGGCCTCGACCCGCCCCGCGTCGCTCGGCTCGATCGCGTCGACGGCGTCGCAGCTCAGCGCGCGCGCCGCGACCTCGAGCCCGCCGCTCCCGGTCCGCGGTGCGGCGCCGACGCAGCGCCAGCCGATGCGCACCGACGAGGCCGCGTTCCCGAGCCGCCGCGCCCCCGCTCCCGCCTCGGCCGCCGCCGGCGCGAACAGCAGCGGCAACGGCCGCGAGCGCGCGTCCTTCGTGCCGCCCCTCGACTCGGAGTGGGACACCCCGGCGTTCCAGCGCCGCAGCCAGTAGGCGCACGCCTGCCGGCCACAGCGCGGCGTTCCTGGTTCACAGGCGGTGGGGGTTCGTGGTACCCGACGCCGCCGGCTGACACGGGACGTAAACGTTGACAGGGACACGGGGCGACTTATGGTCTCCTCCCCTCTGTCTCCGGAGCAGGCCCTCCCGAACGCCGCCGCCCGCACATGAGCCAAAAACGCGATTATTACGAGATTCTCGGCGTCGCGAAGGATGCGCCGGGCGACGAGATCCGAAAGGCGTACCGGAAGGAGGCTCTCAAGAGCCACCCCGATCGCAACCCGGGAGACAGCGCCGCCGAGGCCCGCTTCAAAGAGGCGACCGAAGCATTCCAGGTGCTCTCGGACGACGACAAGCGCGCCCGCTACGATCGCTTCGGCCACGCCGGCCTCGAGGGGATGCCCGCGGATCCCGGCAACGGCGACATCTTCTCTCACTTCCAGGACATCTTCTCGGAGTTCTTCGGCGGCGGCGGCGGGGGCGGCTTCGGCGGTCAACGTCGCCGCGGCGGCCCGAGCCGCGGCCAGGATCTCCGCCTCCAGCAGCGGCTGACGCTCAAGGACGCGCTCCTCGGCTGCAAGCGCGAGGTCCCGCTGCGCACGCCCGCGACGTGCGACGACTGCGCGGGCACCGGCGCCAAGGCGGGGACGAAGCGGCGCTCGTGCGGCGCCTGCGGCGGCGTCGGCCAGGTGTCCACGTCGCGCGGCTTCGTGATGTTCACGCAGACGTGCCCCGAGTGCCACGGCGAGGGCTCGGTCGTGAAGACGCCGTGCCCCTCGTGCAACGGCCAGGGCGCGGTGGAGAAGGCGCGCAAGGTCGTCGTCTCGTTCCCGCCCGGCGTCGACAACGGCCAGCGCCTCCGCGTCCCCGGCCAGGGCATGGCCGGCTCGCAGGGCGGCCCCGCCGGCGATCTCTACGTCGACATCGAGGTCGCGCAGGACGAGCAGTTCGAGCGCGACGGCCTCGACCTCGTCACGCGCGCCCACGTCTCGCTCGTCGAAGCGGCGCTGGGCGGCTCGATCCACCTCGACTTGCCCGACGACACCGCGGTCGACGTCGACGTCCCCTCCGGCACGCAGCCGGGCGACGTGATCACGGTGAAGGGCCGCGGCGCGCCTCGCCTCGACGGCCGCGGCAAGGGCTCGCTCCAGGTGGTGATGCAGGTCGACATCCCGAAGACGCTCTCGCCCCGCGCGAAGGAGCTGCTGCGCGAGCTCGAGGCGGATCTCCACACGCACACTCCGCGGCTCGATCGATCGAAGTCCGAGAAGACAGCCTGAGGCTCATGGTTGGTGTCAATCGAACACCAACGACAAAGCCGCCATTCACAGAGCCGCCAGTGATTTTCGTCGAGCCGGGTGTGCCTCCTAGGCGGAGGAGGAGCCGTACGCACGTACGGTGACGACGACAACGACGGAGGCGCGCCCGGATCGGCGAAAAGCACCAGGCTCAGCGCGCGATCCCCACCCACGCGCCGATGCACGCCAGGCCGAACGCGACTGGCGCGAAGGCCGTCGCGAAGACCACGGCTACCGGCGCGGCGAGGCCGAGCAGCACCAGCGAGCCGGCGATGGCCAGGCCCGCGGCGATCGCCGGCTCGAGCACGCTGCGCGTCGACGAGGCGCGGGCCACGAGGTAGCCGGCGAACGGGAAGGCGAGGAGCGCCGCTGCGGCGAGGAGCATCAGCGGGGCGAGGCTGGTCATGCCCGCGCTCTCGCCGCGATCGACGGCGGTGAAGTCGATCCCGATGCGGTGGCCGAGGAGCACGGCGCAGGCGATGGCCACCGTCATCACGCCGGTCGTCACCAGCGCGCCGATGCCGATCCACGTCACCATCACCGGGCGCTCCGATCGCGTCAGCGCCTCGCGCACCGCGCGCATCGACGTCGGCGCGATCGCGGGGAGGAGGCGCCGCCGCAGGGACCGCGCGCCCTCGGGCGGCTTGAGCAGCTCGCGCGCGGCCACGCCGCTCACCGCCGTCATGCAGACGAGCATCGGCACGGCGCCGAGCAGCGCCGTCGGGCCGCGGTCGAAGACGAGGTGATCGTAGAGGCCGTTGAAGACCACCGCGACGACCCAGGTGACCTTGAACGTGCCCCCGCCGAGGACCTTCTTCGCGCCGCCCCGCTGCGACGAGGCGAGGGCCTCGCGCCCGAGCGCGTAGCCCCACGAGGCCGCGAAGAAGAGGTGCGCGGGCACCGCGAGCAGCGCGCGGGCGAGCGCGAGCCAGCCCGTCCCGTGCGTGAGGACGAGCTCGACGTTGTGCGCCGTGACGAAGCCGAGCCCGGCGGCCGACGCGAAGATGACGCCGTCGAGCTTCGCCTCGAAGTAGCGCGTTCGCCACGCCGGGCCGACCGCCGCGACCTTGAGGCCCTGCTCGAGCGGCGCGACGACGAGGAAGGCGTAGACCAGCGCCTGCAGATCGGTGGTCGTCGTCGTGTGCTCGTCGAGCCCCGCCCAGATCGCGAGCCACGCTTCGGCGCGCCACGCCGGCACGAAGAGCAGCGCGCCGAAGGCGAAGGTGCCGAGCGCGACGAGCGAGCGCGCGTTCCGGTGCGGCTCGGTGCGCAGGAGGCGGCGCAGCAGCGCGAAGAAGACGGCGACGGGGCCGGCTAGCGTGAGGAGCGCGAGGCCGAGGCGGATCGCGTTCAAGTGACCTAGAAATGAAGCCCGAGCTGGCCCGTCGCCGAGAGCGCGCCGCCGTTGCTCGTGGCCTCGGCGCCGAGGAGCGAGGCGCGGTCACGCTCGGCGGCCGTCAGGCTGGGCAGCGCCTTGATCGCGTCGATCTGCGCCGGCGTGATGCCCGGCCGCGAGAGGTGCACGAGCTCGAACCCCGCGGCGATGCCCACGGAGAACACCGGCGAGAGGTAGTAGTCGAGCCCGCCGCCGATGCGCGCGTAGATCCCGTGCATGGCGATGGCGTCGGCGTCCCCGGCGACGGCGCCGCCGAAGCTGCCGAGGCCCGTCCAGCCGACGCCGATGTCGGCGTGGGGCTCGAGGTTGCCGATGGGGAAATGAAACCCGAGCTCGGGCCCGAGGCTGAGCCGGTTGTAGGGGCTGAAGAAGGCGATGCGCCCGCGCGCGCCGAGCGTGAAGAAGAGCAGCCGCGCGCCGAGTCCGCCGCTGAGCATCCCGCCGTTGGCGGTGGTGTCGACGAAGCCGGCGGCGAACCCTTCGTTCTTGGGGTTGAACGTGCGCAGGCCGAGGTGCTCGAAGCCGCCGCCGACGTCGGCCCAGATCCACTCGAGGCCGCGCCCCGAGTCCTGCTTCTTCGATTTGTCGAGGCGCGGTTCCGTCTTGCCGGCGTCGGGGGACGTCGCGCTGATGGGCATCGGCGGCGGAGGCGCGAGGCCGCCGGCCTGCATCGATCCCCACGGGCTCGCCGTCGGCGCCGGCGCGGGCTGCGCGCTCGGTGGCGGCCACTGCGCCTCGGCGATCGTTGCTGCAGCAACGATCACCAGCGCGGCCGCGCTGCTGAGCAGAGAGCGGATCATCCCTCGTCCTCGCCCCGTCGATGTTCCGCGACCTCGTTGTCGTCGTCCGAAGCTGCCGAGGATCCCGACGTGTCGGGGATCCGGTACGTGCCGTCGAGCCATTTCCCCAGATCAACCAGCTTGCAGGCCGGCGAGCAGAAAGGGAACGCAGGGTTCTTCGGGGTACCGTCCCGCGGTGCGGTCTCGCGGGCGCAGATCGGGCACACGTGCCTAGCTCGTGCTGCCATGGGGCCCACCGTAGCAGCCTCCGCGGCCACCATGTAGCCTACGCGCATATGCGAAGAGGCTTTCTTGTCTCCGGAGCAGTGACCGCGGTCGCGGTCGCGGGCTCGCTCGCGGCCACGCTCCTCAGTGCCTGCGATGGCCGCTCGTACATCGAGACCAACCCGCTCGTCGACGCCGGCTCCGACGTCGTCGAGGTCGACGCTGACGCCGAGCCGCCGCCGCCGATCGAAGAGGCCAGCCGGGTCGATGTCCTCCTCGTGGTCGACAACTCGCGCAACCTCGAGGTCGCGCACCGCGCGCTCGCCGAGACGGTGCCGTACCTGATCGATCGCCTCGTCAACCCCGCGTGCGTCAACGGCCTCGGCAACGTCCTCGGTAAAGCCCCGGCCTCCGGCGCGTCGTGCGAGGTCGGCGTGCGCGACTTCGCCCCGGTGACCGATCTCCACCTCGGGGTGATCTCGACGAGCCTCGGCGGCCACGGCGCCGACTCGTGCAGCCCGAAGAGCCCTTCTTTTCAGCCTTCGCAGAACGACGCCGCGCACCTGCTCACCCGCGCCGAGCCCGGCCAGGGCGAGGTGGCGACGTACCAGAAGCAGGGCTTCCTCGCGTGGGATCCCGGGGCGGTGTCGCAGCCGCCCGGCGAGGCCAACGCGCAGGCGCTCACCGCCAATTTCGCGGAGCTGGTCAAGGGCGCAGGCGAGCAAGGCTGCGGCTTCGAGTCGCAGCTCGAGAGCGTGTACCGCTTCCTCGTCGATCCCAACCCGTACGCGCAGATCGAGGTGGCGGACGACAAGTCGATCGCCTCCGGGACGGACCTGGTCTTGCTCCAGCAGCGCCGCGATTTCCTCCGCCCCGACTCGGCTGTGGTGATCCTCCTCCTCTCGGACGAAAACGACTGCTCCATCCGCGACAGCGGCTTCAACTTCGTCGCGAGCCAGGCGACGAACGTGGACGGCAGCGGCACGTTCGTGCTGCCTCGAGCCCGCGTCGAGTGCGCGTCCAACCCGAGCGATCCCTGCTGCGCGTCGTGCGCTCAGGCGACGCCGCCCGGGTGCTCGCCGACGGAGACGGATCCGGTTTGCCAGCTGCCGCCCGCCACGAACGATGATCCGATCAACCTGCGCTGCTTCGATCAGAAGCGCCGCTTCGGGGTCGACTTCCTCTACCCGATCGATCGCTACGTCGAGGGCTTGAGCAACCTCAAGGTGCCCGACCGGGACGGCGCCATCCTCGACAACCCGCTCTTCGTCGGCAACCGATCGCCCAAGCTGGTCTTCTTCGGCGCCGTCGTCGGCGTCCCCTGGCAAGACCTCGCCAAGGATCCGAAATCGCTCGCCAGCGGGTTCGCGCCGCCGAGCGAGATCGACTGGGATCTCGTGCTCGGCGATCCGGCGAGCGGCGTCGCGCCCACGGACCCGCTGATGGTCGAGTCGGTCGCGCCCCGCAGCGGCACCAACCCGCGGACGGGGACGGCCCTCGCGCCGCCGGGAGCAGGGGCCGGGGCCAACCCGAGCAACGGGCACGAGCGCCTCATCGCCGGCAACGACGACCTCCAGTACGCCTGCATCTACCCGCGCGCGGCGCCCGTGTTCTGCGACAACGGCAGCACCTGCGAGTGCCAGGGCGCGAGCCTCGCCACCAACCCGCTCTGCCAGGCGAGCGACGGCAGCTACTCCACGGTGCAGCGCTACGCCGGCGCGCGCCCGGGCGTTCGCGAGCTCCAGCTCGTGAAGGGCCTCGGCGATCGGGCGGCGGCGGGCTCGGTGTGCGCGGCGATCACCAACGGCCCCGACGAGCCGACCTTCGGCTACAAGCCCACCGTGGACGCCGTGCTGCGCGCGCTGCGCCGGCGCCTCCCGTAGTCACGGCTCAAGGCGCTGCGTCGTCGCCGCTCAAGGCTCTGCGGTGGGGACGTCGACCTTCATCACGCGCAGGGTCACCTCCACGTGCCGCCCGCTCTCCTGGGTGAACGCGGCCTTGCCCTCGCCGAAGGAGAGCGCCGCGGTGCCGCCCACCTCGGCGGCCTCGAGATCGCTGACGCCGGCCTGGATCCGCAGCACCTCCACGCCGGCGCTGACGTTCCCTTTGAGCGCGAACGTCCCAGCGTCGAGCAGCGCCATCGTCCGCTTCACCAGCGCGAGGAGCTGCTTCGGCGGATCGCTCGCCAGCGGTTTGTACCCGGTGATGTGGCCGGCCTCGTCGATGGTGATCGCGATCTCGATCGCGCCTGCGTTCCCCGCGGGCAGCGTGCCCCAGCCGGGATCGGCCTGACACGCCGCGGGGATCGCCCGCGTGAACGCGCGCCCCAGGCTTCGGACCGCGCTCGGCCCCTCGGCGCCGAAGGGCCCGGTCTTCGCGCCGTCGCCGCTCTCGCCGCTCGCCTCGCCGCCGCCCGCTCGGCGCTTCGTCGCGCGCGGTGACGCGGGCGGAGCCGGTCGCGCCGGCTTCTCGTCAGGCGACGCAGGATCCTCCGCGGACGAGCTCGCCGCGGGATCGACAGCGATGGGCCTGGGCTTCCTGGCGCGAGGCTTGGGTCGAGGCTCGAGGCCCGCGGGATCATCGCCGAGCGCCGGCTTCTCCACGGCGGGCGCAGGCGCGGGCGCGGGCTTCTCCACGGCGGGCGTGGGGGGCGCCGCGATCGGAGGCGGCGCGGGCGCCGCGGGCGGTGAGGCCGGCGCCGCTTGCCCCGCGGGGGCCGGCTGGCCGCCGAGCGCGTCCACGTTGACGTCGACCAGGCGCTCTCCGCCGATCGCCGCGGTCACGCCCGACCACACATCGATCGGATCCGCCGGGGCGGGCATCGGCGTCGACCGCGGCTCGCGCCTCAGCGCGGCGACCAGCACCGCCAGCGCCACGAAGGCCGCGTGGAAGGCGATCGATCCGCCGCAGGTCACGAGGGCCCTTCGCATCGCGCCCCACGTTGGCCATAGTACCCGCCGCATGATCCTCGATTCGCTGTTCACAGCTTGTGCCCGACAGCTCCCCCGCTGCAACGTTCCCCGATGAAGATCCTCGCCCTCTCCACCTCCACCCCGCGGGGCAGCGCGGTCGTCCTCGAAGGCGGGCGCGTCCTCGGCACGGGCGGCTATGTCGATCTGCAAGGCCACGCCGAGCGCATCTTCGAGGCCATCGACAGCGCGCTCCGCGCCGCGGGCCTCGGCCGCGGCGACATCGCGGCGATCGCCTGTGATCGCGGGCCGGGCTCGTTCACCGGCGTGCGCGTCGGCGTCGCGTCGGCCAAGGGGATCGCGCTCGGCCTCGGCGTCCCGCTCGCCGGCGTCACCTCGCTCGAGGCGATGGCCGCCGCCGCGTTCGCGGAGGGCGCGGCGACCGCCGACGACGTGGTCCTCGCCGCCATCGACGCCAAGAAAGAGGAGGTGTTCCTCGCCGCCTACGCGCTCGTCGACGGCGCCGCGCGCGCCCTCGCCGAGCCGCGGTGCGCGCCGCGAACGGCCGCCGCGCTGACCATGCCGGGCGAGACACGGCGCGTCGTGCTCGTCGGCGAGGTCGTCGCCTCGATCGATCCATTGCCGCTCGGCCTGGCGCGTGCCCCGGCGCACGATCTCCCCGACGCCGCCTGGGTGGGCCGGCTCGCCGAGATTCGCCTCGCCGCGGGCGCCGCCTGCGATCCCGCGCTGCTCGAGCCGCTCTACGTGCGCCCGCCCGACGCCAGGCCGCTCGCCACGCCAACGAGAGCGGATCCCTCGGCCTGAGCTCGGTTACACTGCGGGGCGCGATGACCATCTCCGAGGATTCTCCTTCGCGCGACGAGGAAATGTCTGACGAACCCGTGGACCTCGACGGTCACCTCGGCCGCACGTTCCACGCGGGCGAGGTGCTCTTCCGCGAAGGCGAGCCGGGCACCGAGGCCTACCTCCTCGACGAGGGGCGCGTGCGCTTGACCAAGCGCGTGCGCGGCGTCGAGCGCAGCCTCCAGGTCCTCAAGGCGGGGGACCTCCTCGGCGAGTCGGCGCTGATCCTCGGCGCGCCGCGGGCGTCGACGGCGATCGCGCTCTCCGCGGGCTCGGCGCTGGTGCTCGATCAAGGCACGCTCCAGGATCTGCTCGAGCACAACCCCAGCGTCGCCGCGCGGCTGGTCCAGCAGCTCGTGCAGAGGCTCCGCGACGCCGAGGATCAGATCGAGATCATGATGCTCGCCGACACCCAGTCGAAGGTGGTGAGCGCGCTCCTCAAGCTCGCCGAGCAGGCGCACGACGCGACCACCACCGGCCCCGGCGCCACCTTCGTCATCTCGCCGATGGAGCTCTCCACGCGCATCGGGGTCGACGTCGACGCCGTGAAGCGCGCCGTGCAGCAGCTCCGCGAGGGCCAGTACCTCAAGGTCAACGACGAGCGCCTCGAGGTCCCCGATCTGGAGGCGATGCGGCGCCTCTACGGCCTCCTCGGCATCAAGGACGAGATCCGCGGCGAGAGCTGAGCCCGCCGCCGCCGCCGCCGTCAAAAAACCGGCGCGGGCCCCTACACCATTTTACTTGGCGCTGGAAGGCCAATTGCACGTCCGTGTGCGTCCAGCCCTTGAGGATGCGCTGGACGGGTTGACGTTCTCGAACATCTCGGTTACCCGTGGGCGTCCCTCGGAGCGCGTGGCTCCGGGCGGTGCGAGGCTCTAGAACCGGTGATCGTCCGACGACACGGCGCAGCGAAGGCAAGGATGACGCGAGCAAGGTTGCTCGCCGCCTTCGGTTGCCAGCTCGTCGCCGCAACCGTGCTCGGGGCCGGGTGCAGCAGCACCGGAGCCAACGGCGCCCAGCTCGCCGGCGCCGAGACGCGCTCCCTCGGCGAGTACGATCTCGCCCGCGACGCCTTCCAGAACGGCCGCCTCCGCGAGGCCCTCGACCACGTGCAGAAGTCCCTGAAGCTCAACGAGGACAACGCCGAGGCCTCGTACCTCGGCTCGGTGATCCTCTTCCAGTTCTGCGCCCTGGACGAGCACTCGAGCGACTGCCGCTACAACGAGGCCGAGCGCTTCGCCCGCGAGGCCCTCCGCGCGACGCCCGATCATCGCGACGCCAAGAACGCCCTCGGCGTGATCCTCATCCACGAGAAGCGCTACGACGACGCCATCGCCGTCCTCAAGCCGCTCGCCGACGACATCCTCTACGGCACCCCGGAGAAAGCCTGGGGCAACCTCGGCTGGGCCTACCTCGAGCGCGGCAACGTGGAGGAGGCGATCGACGCCCTCCGCCGCTCGGTCGCCGCCCAGCCCCTCTTTTGCGTGGGAAATTTCCGCCTCGGCCTCGCCTTCGAAAAGAAGGGCGACCTGCCTCTGGCGCGCGAAGCCTTGTCGAAGGCTGTAGACACCGACCGGCCGGAGTGCAAAAGGCTCCAGGACGCATGGAGCGCACGGGCTCGGGTGCTGGCCAAGCAAGGCGCCCGGGACGACGCCCGCGCTGACCTCCAGAAATGCAGCGAGCTCTCGGCCTCGACCCCGGTCGGCCAGCGCTGCAAGGCGGACTTACAGACGTACCAGTAACTTGTCGCCGTCCGGCCCCTGGGTAGGGAGCCCGGGGCGGCAAGCAGCAACCGAAAGGACTGGTCCTGGAAACGTGGTCTGGATGAATGGGTGAATGAGATGGACTCGATCGGCCGCTACTTGAAGCGTACGCGCGAGGGCAAAGCGATGAGCGTCGAAGAGCTCGCGCGCGCCACCCGCATCCCCGTCGTCTCGATCGAACGGATCGAGGCCGACCACTTCGACGATTTACCCGGCGAGGTCTTCGTCCGCGGCTTCCTCAAGGCGTATGCCCGGGCCGTTTCCCTCTCCGTCGACGAAGTGCTGGCGCGGTACACCGCGAGCCGCCGCGTCGCCTGGGTCACCCCGCTGCCCATCTCGGCGCCGGCGCGACGGTCGCAAGGCAAGCGCTTCGGCGTGGCCATCGCGTTCGTGCTGCTGCTGATCCTCTTCACGCTCGCGCTCAGCATCGTCCTGCGGCCCCGCGGGCACGACATGCCACCCGAGCTCTCGCTCGGGCAAGTTTCTGGCAAGCTGACGGTCTGACCCTTCATGCGTCTCTTCGGGAGAAGAGACGCGGGGCGGCCTCGCAGCGGCTCACCGATCCTGCACACTGGGCGCCGATGGGTCTCCGCAACGCCCGCGCGCTCCGCAGCCGCACCCGGACCGACGCGCTCCTCGTGCGCAAGGCGCCGTTCGGTGACGCCGACGCCGTCGTCACGTTCTTCACCGAGGAGCGGGGCATGGTCTCCGCGGTCGCGCGCTCGGCGCTCCGATCCTCGAAGCGCTTCCCCTCGCTCGAGCCGATGCACCTCCTTCGTGTCGGCCTCGAAGAGCGCTCCGGGGCCGAGCTCGGCGTCCTCGCCGAGGCCTCGATCGCCCGCCCGCGCCTCGGGTTGACGGCGAACCTCGCCTGCCTCGAGGCGGCCGGTCACGCCCTCCGCTGGGTGCGCCGCGCCGCGCCGCCGCTGACGCCGGAGCCCGCGCTCTGGGCCGTCATCAATGGCTTCCTCGACGACCTCGACGCCTCGGTCGGCGCATCCGACGCCGAGCCTGTGCCCGCCGCGCGCCTCGCCGGCGTCGGCCTCCGCCTCCTCGGCGCGATCGGCTGGGGCCTCGATCTCGATCGCTGCGTTCGTTGCGGTCGATCCTGCGACGGCGCCGCGAGCGCCTTCGTCGATCCCGCCGAGGGGGGCCTCGTCTGCCGGTCCTGCGGCGGGGCGCGCCTGCTCCTGCGCGAAGGTCGCCGTGCGCGCTTCGTCGCCGCCGCGCAGGGCGATGACGCCGCGCTCCAGGGCGACGACCCGGCCGCGGCGATCGAGCTCGTCGAGGCCACGCTCGCCGCGCACACGCAGTAGCGATTTCAGTCAGGATCCCACGCCACCACCAGCCGATCGTGGGCGATGCGCCCGCCGCTCTTGCGCGCTACGTGCTGGGCGATCGTCTTGTCGCCGGCCGCGTAGACGCGCTCCTCGGTGAAGGCGATGCCGTCCTCGGTCTCGATGCCGTCCACCACTGCGCTCTGCTGGATCTGACGCCGCCAGCCCGAGATCGGATCGCGGAGGATCTGCTCGCGCAGGTGCTGGAGGATCGCGTCGCGCCCCTGGACCACGAGCGGGTGCGCGGGCGGGTTGATGCTGCTCACCTCCTCGAGCGTGGCGTCCTCGGTGTAGAGCCGCGCCAGCGCGTCGAAGTCCTGCGTCGCCAGCGCGCGCCGGAGCTGATCCAACACGGCTCCCTCGGCGGGCGTGCCTCCTCTGGTTTCCATGAAGGCTTGCCTGGGACCGGCGGCTCTCGCCGTCGAGCCCTCGCGGCGAGGAATGCGCCGCGAGCGATCGCGCGCCCTCGCTCGGTTGCGGCGCGGCGGTGTCCGTGCTGAAACCGGGCTGTGGAGTCGTGCTCGCCTCGAACGGTTGTCCTCGCCGATCTCCACCTCGTGCGGGACGGCCTCGGCCCTGTCTCGGGGGACGTCGCCGCGCTCGTCCGGTCGAGCCCCGGCGCCCGCATCGTCTTCGCGGGGGATCTCTTCGATCTGCCCGCCTCGCACCCGCGCCTCACCGGCGCGCGCGCCGTGAGCGAGGTGCTCTCCGTCCACGCCGAGCTCTGCCGCGCCCTCGCGCTCCACGCCGATCGCGGCGGCGAGCTCTGGCTCCTCGGCGGCAACCACGACGCCGAGGTCGGCGTGGGCGAGCTGCGCGCGGGCTTCCTCGACGCGCTCGGCCCCTCGCCCGAGGGGCGCGCCCGCGTCCGCTTCTCGCCGTGGTTCTTCCGCGAGGGCGCCGTCCACTTCGAGCACGGGCACCACTACGACCCCGACAACGCCCCCGGCCACCCGCTCGTCTTCGGCAGCGCCAGCCTCGGCGTGCACTTCGTCGAGCAGTTCATCGCCCCCACCGGCGCGCACCACTACCTCCAGACCAACGACGACACCCCGCTCCGGCTCTTCCTCGCCTCGTTCAGCCGCTACGGGAAGCGCGCGCCCTACGTCATCTACCGCTATTTTCACGCCGCCATCGGGGCGATGCTCAAGAGTGGCTCGCTCTACCGCGCCGGGGACGAGGCCGTCCTCGGCCGGGCGCGCGGCGTCCGCTTCGCCGAAGAGCTCGGGCTCCCCGCGGCGATGATCGACGACCTCTTCGCCCTCGGCGCCACGCCGACGCTCGCCAGCTTCTCGCGCACCTTCACCCGCGTGTACTTCGACCGGGTCCTGGCCTCGATCACCATGCTCTCGGGCCTCGGCGCCGCCGGCCTCGGCGCGCGCAAGCCGGGCGCCGCGATCTTCGGCCTCGGCGCCGCGATGATGGGCGCGAGCTGGGCGCACGGCCACAACCGCTACGGCGGCACCGTCCCCGAGCGCCTCGCCGAGAGCGCCAAGGAGGTCGCCGCGGCCACCGGCGCCAAGCTCGTCGTCTTCGGCCACACCCACCGCGAGGCGCTGACGGACGGCTACGCCAACACCGGCAGCTTCGCCTTCCCGGGCAAAGCGCCCGGGCGGCCTTACCTCACGATCGAAGGCCCGGCCGAGAGCCCCCGCGCGGTCCGCCACTACTGGTCGTGAGATCCAGCTGTAAGTCCTGGCTTATAGTGCGCGGGTGACCACCGCCGTCCTCCTCACGTGCCACGGGACCATCGACGACGCCTCCGACATCCCGGCCTTCCTCCACAACATCCGCCGCGGTCGTCCCACGCCGCAGCACGTCGTTGACGAGGTGCAACGTCGGTTCCAGCGCATCGGCGGCTCCCCGCTCATGCGCATCACCCGCGAGCAGGGCGCGGCCCTCGAGGCGCGCCTGGGCATCCCGGTCCGCATCGCCGGCCGCCTCTGGGGCCCGTACCCCAGGGAGGTGGTCGCCGAGCTCGCCGCCGCGGGGACGACGCGGCTGGTCTCTTTCCCCCTCGCGCCGCAATCGGTGGAGGTCTATCACGCTGGAGTGCGCGAGGCCGCGGCGGCTCACCCCGGGCTCGAGGTGCGGTGTGCGCCCGCCTGGGGACTCGAGCCCTCGTTGATTGACGCCTTCCTGGAGTCGATAGACGAGGCGCTGGCCCGCTTCCCCGAGGACCGGAGAAAGGCCATCCCGGTGCTCCTCACCGCGCACAGCCTCCCGCAGCGGATCATCGCTATGGGCGACGCCTACGAGCGCGAGTTTCGCGCCATGGCCGAGGCCGTGGCCGCGCGGATCGCCGAGCGCGGTAATCCCTCACGGATCGCCTTCCAGAGCCAGGGAATGGATGGCGGCGCCTGGCTCGGTCCGGATCTCCCAACCACCTTTGCCGCGCTCGCCGCGGCCGGGCAAACCGAGGTGGTCATTGCCCCGATTGGCTTTGTCGCCGAGCACGTGGAGACGCTCTATGACCTCGACGTCGAGGCGCCCGGCCTGGCGGAGAAGGCCGGTATCCTGCGCATCGAGCGGGCAGGGGCGATGAACACGCGGGCGCGCTTCATCGACGCGCTGGAGTCGGTGGTGCGCCGCCTGCTTTGAAGCGTGGACGGTGCGCGGGAGCTATCGCGCACTGCGTTAAGATACCTCGCAGCATCCCGACGCCGATCGCGGCCCCCGGGGTTGCTACCGAGGGCTTCGGTTCGGTATCGTGCGCACTTCGCGCGAGCGCGTGCGTTTCCCTGCCGAGCCCGCGCCTCGCCCCACCGAGCCCTCATGCCCGTTCTACCGACGCCTTCCCTCGCGGCAATGCTCAGCCTGGCGCTGCTCGGCGCCTCCTGTTCGTTGACGACCGATCTCTCGGGCCTCCAGCGAGGTACGAGCACGAGCGGCGGTGCGGGCGGCGGATCGCCGGCGACAACCTCGACGACGACCACCACCGCGTCGACGACGTCGGGCGGCCCAGCGTGCGGGGACGGCGTCATCCAGGCCGGGGAAGAGTGCGACGACGGGAACACCGCCACCGACGACGAGTGCGCGAGCTGCGTCGTCCAGTGTGCCGGCGCGAACGAAGCCAAGGATCCCGACACCTTTCATTGCTACTGGTACGACGAGGGCTCCACCAGCGAGGACTTCGGCGACGCGACCGCCGTTTGCGCGAAGTGGCGGTCGAATGGCACTCTCGTCACCATCACCAGCGAAGAAGAGCTCTTCTTCCTGACGGTCACCAACCACAAAGAGCCGGGCGCGTGGATCGGCGCCACGGACATGATCTCCTCGGGCAAGTACCAGTGGGTCACGGGCGAGCCGTGGGGGTTCAGCAACTGGGGCCCCGGCTATCCCAACGACTCGGGCGGGTCCAACCCCTGTGTCTGGCTCGGTCATCAGAACCTGAAGTGGGAGAACACCTCTTGCGGGGTGACGAAAGACGTCATCTGCGAGAGCTCCCCGCTGGGTAAGCCCGCGCCATGAGGGCGCGCCGCTCCAGAGCAGGTGCGCCCCGTGGGTGAGCTCGCGAGCCACCCCGAAGAGCGCGTCGTCGGCCGCTATGCCCTCCTCGGCGAGCTGGCCTCCGGCGGCATGGCCACCGTGCATTTCGGGCGCCTCATCGGGCCGGTCGGCTTCTCGCGCACGGTGGCGATCAAGCGCCTCCACGCCCAGTTCGCCAAGGATCCCGAGTTCGTCGCCATGTTCCTCGACGAGGCCCGGCTCGCGGCGCGCATCCAGCACCCCAACGTGGTCTCGACGCTGGACGTGGTCGCCCTCGAAGGCGAGCTCCTCCTCGTCCTCGAGTACGTCCACGGCGAGGCGCTGGCGCAGCTCCTCCGCACCGCGCGCAAAGCCAAGCAGCCTTTGCCCCTCAAGATCGTGGCCGCCATCGCCTCGGGGATGCTCCACGGCCTCCACGCCGCCCACGAGGCCAAGAGCGAGCACGGTGAGCCGCTCGGCATCGTCCACCGCGACATGTCGCCGCAGAACGTGCTCGTCGGCGTCGACGGCTCCGCGCGCGTGCTCGATTTCGGCGTCGCCAAGGCCGTCGGCCGCGTCGTCAACACCCGGGAAGGGCAGCTCAAAGGCAAGCTCGCCTATATGTCGCCGGAGCAGGTCCACAGCGGCTCGGTCGATCGGCGGACTGACATCTACGCGGCCTCCATCGTCGTGTGGGAGGTCCTCACCGGGCGTCGCCTCTTCGACGGCGACAACGAAGGGCTCCTGTTCTCGCAGGTCTCCAAGGGCGCCTCGAAGCGCCCGAGCGAGGTCGTCCCCGATCTGCCGCCCGATCTCGACGCCATCGTCATGCGCGGCCTCGCGCGCGAGCCCAAGGACCGCTACGCCACCGCCTGGGACATGGCCGTCGCGCTCGAAGAGGCCATTGGCCTGGCCTCGCCCCGCCAGGTGGGCGAGTGGGTCGCCGCCACCGCCGGAGATCGCCTGGAGAAGCGCGCCCGCCGCGTCACGGAGATCGAGAGCATATCCACCCTCGATTTCGTCCCCGTCAGCGAGGCCTCCCGCAGCCCGCAGAGCCGCGACAGCGCCATCCTCGTCGCCGCGCCGCGCGAGGGCTCCCGCGCCTCGCTGCCCTTCGCCGCCGAGGTGCGCCTCCCCGCGGCGCGCAGCGAGCTCGCGAGCGCGGCAGCCCCGCTGGCCCGCGGCCAGGTCGCGAGCCTGGCAGCCGCGGAGTCACCCCCGGAGCCCCACAGCCAGGTCTCGAGCGTGGGAGTCCCGCCGCCCTTCACCGTCTCGCTGTCTTTGCCCAGGCCAGGGTGGCTCATGGCCGGCGCCGCGACGGTGGCCCTGGCGCTGCTCATCGGCCTCGTCATGTGGCTCCAGAGCGGCAATCACGGCGTCGCCTCCGCCGCCGGCGATATGGCACCATCGACGGTCCCCTCGACAGCGCCTCTCCCGCCGACTCCCGCCTCGATTGCCTCGCCGTCTCCGCCGCCGCCTGTGGCCTCCGCGGCGATCACCGCAGCTCCGGCGGTGAGCTCGGCGCCGGCGCGGGCGGCCTCGACGGCGCGCGCCGGGCCCAGGCCGCCGCCGGCGCCGGCGGGCGACTGCTCTCCTCCGTACACGATCAACGCGGCCGGGATCCGCAAGCTCAAGCCGCAGTGTCTTTGAGAATGAGGTTCATGGATCGCACGGTAAGAAACTGGCTCGCGGGCGCTCTCTCGCTGAGCGCGCTCGCCCTCTCAGGAGGCGCCTCCGCCGCCAAGCCCGAGGGCCTCAAGCAGCAATGCGTCGAGGCCTACGAGCAGACCCAGTCGCTGCGCAAATCAGCCAGCCTGCGCTCGGCGCGCGACTCGGCGCTCACCTGCGCTCAGGCCGGCTGCCCGGCGGTCGTCAAGAAAGACTGCGCCGCCTGGCTGACCGAGCTCGACCAGAGCCTGCCGAGCGTCGTGCTCAGCGCCCGCGACAAGGCCGGCCAGGAGACGACGGCCGTGCGCGTCTTCGTCGACAACCAGCCTCTGGTGGAGCGCCTCGACGGCCGCGCGGTCGCGCTCGATCCCGGCGCGCACACCTTCCGCTTCGAACTCGACGGCGCCCCGCCGAGCGAGCTGCACACGCTGATCCGCGAGGGCGAGAAGAACCGACCCATCGAGATCACCTTCGCCCCGCCCGCCCCGCCGCGCCCGGCCGAGGGCGCGACGCCGTCGACATCGCCGCCGGTCGCCGTCTTCGTCCTCGGCGGCGTGGGCGTCCTCGCGCTCGGCTCCTTCGCGACCTTCGCCCTCCTCGGCCAGGCTCAGAAGCGGGACCTCGAGAAGTCCTGCGCCCCCTTCTGCACCGACGAAGAGGTGGGCCGCGTCCGGACCAAGCTGCTCATCGGCGACATCTCCCTCGTCACGGGCATCGTGGCCCTGGGCGCGGCGACGACCTTCTTCTTCCTCGACCGCCGCGCCCCCGCCGCCCCGCCCGCGCCCCA
>FSTQ01000035.1_pt1 | contig 20547 bp, 16 predicted proteins | sample 1637281 | NCBI WGS metagenome assembly FSTQ01 (sample SAMEA3914818, study PRJEB12502) | metagenome | biome: forest; material: soil | place: Canada | collected 2010-06-26 | depth 0.1 m
CTTCCAGGTCGACCTCACCCGCAGCCTCGAGAAAGAGCGCGCCTCGCGCGAGGTCGAGAGCGCGCGCCTGAAGACGCTGGAGCAGGCCTTCGCCGGCCCCCTCGCCGAGGGGCGCATCACCCTCGTCGACGGCCGCATCGGCATCCGCGGCAACGTGCTCTTCGAGCTGAGCTCGGCCGACCTCGAGCCCGAGGGCTCCTCGCTCCTCACCGGCCTCGCGGCGCCGCTCAAGGACTATCTCACCCAGCACGACGAGCTGATCATGATCAGCGGCTTCACCGACGATCGCCCGATCACCGCGTCGCGCCAGGGCTACAAGGACAACTGGCAGCTCTCGGCCGAGCGCGCGCTCACGGTGACGCGCGCGCTCGTCGCGGCCGGCGTCCCCGCGGACGCGATCTTCGCGGCGGGCTTCGGCGCCGGCCACCCGGTCGCGCCCAACGACACGAGCGAGAACCGGGCCCGCAATCGCCGCGTCGAGATCTCTCCGATCCCGCGGAGGGCCGCTAAATGAGCGAGCGACTCGACGCCGCGCGGGCGCGGCTCGACGGGCTCCGCGCGGGCGGAGGAGAAGATTTCGATCCGCTGGCGCAGGCGATGATCGTGACGCTGCTCGCGCGCGCCGAGGCCGAGCCCGAGGCCGTTCAAACCCTGCTGGCCGGCCGGATCGAGGCGCGGCTCGAGAGCTTCGAGGCCGCCTTGCGCACGGGGAGCGCGGTCGCCGCGAGCGAGCTGGGGACGCTCGCCGACGCCGGGCTCGAGGCGCCTCGCGACCTCGCCGAGGCGCTCGGGCGGGGCGATTTCGTCGCGGTGAAGCGCGGCGTGCGCCGGCTGCTCGGCGCGCGCAAAGAGGCGCAGAAGACGGCGCGCGTGCCCTGGATAGCGCGGCTCCGCGGCGAGGCGCGCGCCCGCGACGTCTCGCTCCCCGACGAGGTGACCCGCGATCTCGACGCCCTCCACCTCGAGGATGGAGCCGTGGAGCGCGGGGAGATGCGCCGGGCCCAGGCGCTCGGCAACGCGATGTCGTCCGCGCTGTTCCGCGACTCGGTGGAGGGCGCGCGAGCCGAGCTCGCCGTGGCGCGCGCCGCCGACAACCTGCCCGAGGGCGCCGGGCCGTATAACGGCCAAGTGCTGGCCGCCAAGGCCCTCTCCGCGATGGCGGCGCTGTCGCCGGGCTACGTGCGAGCGCTGATTACCGGGCTCGACGACCTCGCCGCCGCCGAGGCGTTGCTGGCTCCGGAAGAACGAAAGCCGCTCAAGCCCGCGAAGCCGAAGCGGCCGAAGAAAAAGCAGGGCGGCGCGGCTGCAGCGTGAGCGCGGCGCCGCCGCGGATCACAGGAACCAGTCGAAGAGCAGGCGCAGGCCGAAGCGCGTGAACCACGTCGCCCGCTCCTGGCGCTCCATCTCGTCGTAGCGCTCGCCGACCATCTGCGCTTTGAGCTTACCGAGGTTGCGATCGACCTCGGCGGAGACCGGCGGCCCGTCCTCCGGAGGGCCCTCGGTGCCGTGCTCGTGGCCGCGCGCGGCGATGAACGCGGCGGCGCGATCGATCTGCAGGGCGTCGAACCAGGTGCCATGATCGGCGCAGACCTCGACAATCACCCCGGCGGAGTAGCTGAAGTTGACGCGCCTCATCCCCTCGCCGCAGACAGGGCACTTGAGGGTATCCGGGGTGGCCGGCTTGCGAGCACGGTTGTCCCGCGCCGACACCGGCCCGTTTATGCCCGACGAGAGCTCGGCGACAGCGGTGCGATCGGCAAAGACGCCGCCGCACTCCGGGCACGAGTGAGCGCCGAGGCCGCCGAGCGTGACCGCTTCGACGAGCGTCGTTCCGCAGCGCGGGCAGGGCCCGGGCGCCGCCGTCACCTTCGGTCCGCCGCCGCCGCCGCCGCCCGTCGCCCCGAGGACGCTCACCATCGTTCCGCAGCTGCACCGCACCTCGGAGCCGGGGAGCTCGGTGCTGACGTCGATCGGCGCGGCGCAGGCGGGGCAATGCATCGCCGGCATAGTCGAGCTATTTCACCCGCGTTACCACCTCGAAATGGTCTGCCGAACAGCATCCGTGATCCGGCGTGGTCCCGCCAACGACGCGAGAATGAAAGGCTCACCTACTCGATCTTTGCACCATTGAGGATCCAGTCGGAAATGGTCTTGATCTCCGCCGTCGAGAGGCCGGTCATTCCGAGCGGCATGACCGCGGTGCCCGCCGCTCTGTCGGCGCAGTTCGGGTCCACTTTGCAGAGCAAATAGCTGGCGCTGGGCTGCCCGGGCGCCACGCGGAGCGCGGTGGGGACCTGGGACGAGGGGGCATTGACGACCCCGGCGGCAAAGCCCGCAGCCGTCGGCGTGAGGTTGAGCTTGCCCGCCTGAGCGTCAACGTTATGACAGGTGGCCGTCGCGCATTTCGACTGCATGAGGAGCTTGACAGCGGGCCAGCCTCCGGTCGCGTCGGGATCGGGCGCGCGGGGATCGGGCGGGCAGCTCGCGTAGTCGATGGCGTCGTGAATGCCAATCGAGCTCGGCGTCGCCCCCGCGGGGAGCCCTCGAATCCAGCACCAGACCGCGCGCGTGGCCGAGGGCGACCACTCGCGGGGGATGAGCGGCATCAGCGGACCGTACTTGTCGCTGAGCAAGCGTTGATAAAGGAAGCTCCGCGCCGGATCCCCGGGGAAGATCTCGGCCCAGGGGGTCGCCGAGGAGTGGGCCTTTCCATTGTGGTTGGCGTCCCCCATCCGCACGCGGTCGCTCTGGACGACGCGAATGTCGAGGAAGTCGGCGACAGTGGCGTCCACGGCCGAGAGATCGAGGGTGACCTGCTTCGAGCCCACCCCTTCACTCAACTGCACGCCGGCGAGCGAGCGCGTGAGGATCTCCTGCTTGGCCTCCGAGAGCCGGCGCACCCGCGCCCCGGTGGGGTTGAGCGCCGGAGGATCGGCGGCGAGCTCCAGGGTGAGGTGCTTGGGCGGGAACGGCTCGCCGGGAGGGATGGATACGAAGAGGATCTCGGTGTCGATCCCGCCCAGCGTGAGCAGATCCCCGGGCACCTCGCATTGATCGATCACCGCCGCAGGATCCTGCGCGGCGAGCTGGCAGGGCATCCCCACGGTGGCGAGGAAATCTGCCGGCGTCGTCAGCTCGGGGGCGTCCTTCTGGCTGTGGCAGACACCGCCGTTGAGCGAGCAGGTGCGGGAGACGGCGAGATCGTGGAGAGTGGCAATGTCCGGATAGGTGGAGTGCGGCGACTCCCCTCCTGTGCCCGCGCTCGCGCTGCTCCCCGTGCTCGTGGCCGTGGCGGTGACGTTCGCTCCGCCCGAGCCGGAGGCCCCGGCGGAGCCGCCGGAGCCGGTGGTGCCCGTCGCGTCGCCTCCGCAGGCGGAGAGGAGGAGAGCGACCAGCGTCGCTCCCGTGAACACCCGAGGATCCATCGACTTCACTTCTTGGTGACGGTGAGCGAGCTCGGGCCGCAGGCGACGACGTAGGGTGTCCCCGTGCCCGACAGGTAGCCGGAGAGGTAACCGCAGGTGCCTTCATAGGTCACGTCGAGCGGCGTGAGCCTGGGCGTGTCTCGCGTGTCCTTGGGGGGGATGCCGCCGAGCATGAGCTGCGGAGTCGAGACGAGGACGCCGCACACCGTGCGGAGCTGGCCGTCGAGGTTGCTCAGATCGGTGCTCGCGAGCGGGCCGCCCAGGAGCGCCTCGAGCGCGGGCTTCTCGGTGATGGGCTCGATGGTGGGCTCGCCCGTCAAGCGGTCCTTCAAGGCGATGATCCCGTCGGCCACCGTGGCGCCGGAGACGACGGCGGACCGGGCGACGATCTTGTCGATGAAGTCGTAGCCGCTCAGGTTCGTGCAGGTCGCGTAGGTGGCCTCCCAGGTCAAACGACCCTGGAAATCGAGGCCGCGGTAGCCGGGATCGGCGTCCTTGAGGAAGATGCCAATCGCGCTCTGAAACGAGACCTCGGCGTCGCTGAAGGGGAAATCGGCGAGGGCGGGCCACTCCATCGCGCGGTGGAGCGAGCGCGCGAGCGGGCGCGCCGAGACGGCGAAGACGCCGTCAGCGGGGCTGTTGCCGCGCTTGGCGAGATCACCGTCGCTCGTCGTCCATGGATCGAAGATGTTGGGGAGCTCGTAGGCGGCGACCCCGCACCCTTCGTCCGGCGGCTTGAGGTTGAAGGCCGGGTGAGCGAGGATGTCGAGGATCAAGGTCTTGAGGGAGAAGTGCGAGGCGACGAAGTGCTCCGTCAACCCTTGCAGGATGTCGCGCTGCACCGCGGTGCGCGCGAAGTAGTTGGCGATGGTGAGGCGAGAGCCCATGATCTCGGCCCACACCTTCTCGACGATGTTCTCGGCCACGAGGTAGGCAAAGGCCTCGTCGGGATCGGCGAGCATGTCGCCGGGGAGGCGGCGGAGGCCGTGCGCCGCGAGCAGGTCAACCCCCTTGTGGAGGGAGGCCTCGAGATCCCACACGCTGGCGCGGAGCCCGCGAGTCGGATCCTGCGGCGTGGACTTGATGCTGCCGAAGTAGGTGTCGATGTTGAGCGGATCGTTCTCCTGCGGGACGGAGAACCCGCCGCACCATTCGCTCCAGCCGTAAGGCATGGTCGGGCCGTTGACGACGCCGTCGACGCGAAGCATGGAGTGGGCGCGGAGGTCGTCAGGGCCCTTCGTGGCGGCCTCTTCGGGCGGGTGCTTGCCGTTGGAGCTGCCGAAGAGCGAGAGTTCGAAGAGGCCGGGGACGGGCCAGGCTCGGTTCTTGGACTTGTCCTCGTCGTGGGTGACGGAGAACTCGCTGTTGTGGCAGGAGAGACAGACCACGTCACGGTTGATGTAGGCCGAGTCGAAGACAGCCCCGAAGTCTTGCCGGCGGATGCGCTCCATGGCGATGAAATCGACGTTGGCCCCGGTGATGGGGAGGCTCATCATCGCGAAGAGGTGGCCGCGATAAACGACGGAGAGGTCGTCGAGCTGGATCGCCGAGCTGAGGAGCTCACCCATGTTGAAGCTCTGGCTCGGCGGTATCTGCGCCATCGCGTCGTTGTCGCGCACCCACGCGGCGAGCGAGCCGTCGTCGAGGGCGCTCGAGCTGGGCGGGCCATAGCAGTTCAGCTGAGTCTTGGTCTCGATCCGGACGGTGTGGAGCGCGTCCATCACGAAGTCGCTCCAGCGCTCGCGAAAGGCGTTCTCTTCCATCATCGCCTTGGCGACGAGCCGCTTGGCCGGCTCGAGGTCGCTCCCGGCGAGAGGGGGCTTGTTGGGGTCGCCCCCCGCCGCGATGCGGACGCCCGTCAAGACGTCTTCGTAGGCGTTGACCTCGGCCTGGCCCCAGGCTTTTCTGCCGCTGATGGCCAGCATCGCCCGGCGAACCCAGGCTTGATCGCTCGACTGGCACTCTGTCCACGCGTGCTCGAGCGGGGGCTGCTCCAGGCCGCCGGTGCCGCCGGCGCCGGTGGTGGCGCCGCTGCTGCCGCTCCCGCCGGCGCCCGTGGTCGGGCCCGTGCCGGAGGCGGAGCCGGTGGTGGTCGGGAAGGTGATGGTGTCGCCCCCTCCGCAGCCGGGGACGACGCCGGCCACGGCGGCAAAGGCGAGCGCAGAGGCGAGGGTGGCGAAGGGGAATAGACGGCGTCTCATGTGGTGATCCCCAGCTGGCGCTCCTTGACGAGCTTGGCGGCCTCGGCCTCGTTGGTGGCGCCGGGCACGTCGGACACGTTGTAGCTCTCCTGGGCGAAGGGCCAGATACCGAGGGCCATCAGCGCCGCGATCCGGTTCTCTTGAGGCGTGCTCGAAGACATCGTGGCGATGCCGTCGGAGGTGCAGGCGCCGAAGACCCCTTTGCTCGCGGCGCGGACCGGGCCGCCGATGAAGGTGATCGGGTATCCATAGGGCCAGTGATTGCGCCCCTGCCCCCCGCCCTGCGCGTAGGGCGTGCGGCCGAACTCGGTGGTGAGCACGATCATCGTGCGGTCGAGATCGAGCTTGTCGGGGTTGTTCTCGCCGGGCTTGTTGATGAGGTTCATCAACGATTTGAGGGTGTGGCCGAGGTTGCGCGACTGGGTGTGCGAGTTCTCTCCGTGGGAGTCGTAGCCGCCGCCGCCGTCGGCTTGCTCGAGGCCGCTGTCGACGACGCAAACGTACTTGGCCGGCGTGGTCGGGTGGTTGAGGAGGTGAGTCGCCAGATTGAGGCTCATCGCCGTCGAGTCCGTCCCGGAGCTGTCCCCGCACTCGCTGCCGCCGAAGGGGGTGAAGTACTTGGACTCGAGGACCGCGGAGATCGCCTCGGATCCGGCGATGGAGCTCGTGGCCGAGGTCAGGTCGGCGACGCGCGGTGAGCGGAGCGGGTCGAGGGCGCCCGGGCGGGTGAGGCGGGCGTTGTACTGAGCGATGTAGTCCTTCATCAACGCGTCGTAGGCCGAGCGGTTCTGCCCGACCGAGCCGCGGGCGAGGAGAGCGCCGATATCGCCGGAGGCGTCGACCTTGAGGCTGAGGGGGCGCGCCGCGCCCGGGTGCATGCCTATCGCCGTGGCGCTGCGGAGGTTGTCGGTGGGAAAGCCGAGGTCGGCCGAGAAGAGGACATACGAGTACGGCGCGCGCCCAGGCTGGGTGTTGCGATCGAGGAAGTAGCGCTGGATGTGCGAGCCGAGGCCGGCGAGCGCGGGGTGCCCGAGGCCGCGCCCCGCCAGCGCGAGGGGAATGGCGCCCTCGTGCGGCTCGAGATCGTGGTGGGTGATGGCGACGCGGACGCGATCCATGACGTCGGGCCGGTCGCGCAAAGGCATGACGAAGGGGCCGAATTTGACCTGGTTTCCGTCAGAGTCCTTGGCGAAGTCCTGGAGGAGCGGGCCCACGTAACCGCACTGGGTGACGGCCTTTTGCACTTCACCGTTGTTGAAGAACGTCCACCAGCCGGAGCCGTCGCTCTGGCCAAAGGCGTCGACACAATAGAAGGACTCGTACTGGCTGACGCCGCCGTAGAGGAAGATCTCGAGGATGTTCTGCGCTTGAAGGCTCGCCGGCACGGCGGAGGCCTCGGCGCCCTTCGGGGTTTCACCGAAGGCGGCGGCCTCTTTCTCGCCCAGGAGTGTCGCGGCGGTGCCGCCGCCGGCGCCCGCGGCGAGGACCGCGGCGCCTCTGAGAAAATCTCGACGTTTCAAGGGAAGCTCCTCGGATGGCGCGGGCCATCACGCTTGCGACCGACCCTCGAAGAAGAGAGGCGGCGCCGGCAACGTGGTCACGTCGCCGGAAGGGACTTCCAGGATTCTCGCCGAACCGAGATCGGTCAACCCAAAGCGTTGCGCAATCTGCGAGTTCTCTGCGCAGGTTTGGGCACACAGCCCGCCTTTTTTGGCGTGAGGCTGTCTTATTGCGGCGCTGTCGGAAGCGTCCAGTTGGTGGGCAGCGCCGTGGGGAAGCCGGAGGGCAGCGCAGTCGGGAGCGCTGTCGGCCAGGCCCAGGGCTGCGCTCCCGCGGTAGCCGTCGCGGTGGCCACCGGCGCCGGCTGCTGCGGGTAGGGCTGCTGCTGCGGGTAGGGCTGCTGTTGCGGGTAGGGCTGTTGCTGCGGGTACGGCTGCTGTTGCGGGTATTGCTGCGGGTACTGCTGCTGACCGTAGGGCTGCTGCTGCGGGTAGAGCGGCTGCTGCGGCTGCGGCTGGTCCTGGTGGCACCCCATCGCGAGCATCAGGGCGGAGAAGGTTGAGATCCCGATGATGGTCAAGGCGATCGATCGCATATCGCCCATTCTACGGAGAAGCGCGGTGAGCGCGAAGAAAAAGCAGGCTCGCGCAGGCCATTCCCCCGCCGCGGCGGGACGTGCCAGAATGCCGCCGGCAAGGCTCAAGACCGCTCATGCGAACCGACGAGATCCACCCCGGCGACGTGATCGCCGGGAAATACCGAGTCCGAGCGATCCTCGGCCGCAATCATGGCCTCCTCGTGGAGGGGTTCCATACCGAGTTCGATCAGCGGGTGGTGATCAAGATCCTCCTCGCGGGGCACGGGGACGAGCGGGAAATCGAACGCTTCCGGCGCGAGGCGCGGACGCTGGCCAAGCTCGAATCAGAGCACGTGGCGCGGATCATCGACGTCGGGACGGAGCCTGACGGGTCGTTTTATCTGGTGCGGCAGTACCTCGACGGCGTCGACCTCGGCTCGTTCGTCCGGCAAAACGGGCCGCTCGCGCTCGTCGACGCGGTGCTGACGATCCTCCAGGTGGCCGAGGCCGTGGCGGAGACGCACAGCCACGGGATCATCATGCGGGAGCTCCAGCCGGGGCACCTGTTCTTGACGCAGCGGGCCGGGGGCGCGCCGCTGATGAAGGTCACCGATTTTGGCACGGCGAAGCTGCTGCGCGACGCGGCCGCGCCCGGCGCCGCGGGCGAGCTGACGGCGACGGCGATGTTCGGGCTCTCGCCGTACTCGTCGCCCGAGCTGCTGCGCAAGGCGAAGAACGTCGACGTGCGCACCGACGTGTGGTCGCTCGGCGCGATCTTCTACGAGCTGATCACGGGGCGACCGCCCTTCACCGGCGAGACGGCGCAGCTCATGCTCCAGATCACGCGCGAGGAGCCGCCTTTGCCCTCGCACCTGGCGGCGGGGCTCTCGCCGGAGATCGATCAGATCCTCGGCTGGTCGCTCGCCAAGGACGTCGACGCGCGCTTCAAGAACGTGCACGCCTTCGCCCACGCGCTCTTGCCCTACACGACGGCGGAGGGGCAGGTGCTGATCGAGCGCATCGGGCAGATGGCCGAGGCCTCGCGGTTGAAGCGGCGCGGGGGATCGGTGCCGCCGCCGGCCTTCTCGGCGGCGCGGCCGGCGGCGTCGACGTCGCAGGTCCCGACGATGCCGCCGCCTCCGCCGTCGGTGCCGGTGTCGGCGCACGCGGCGGAGCCGGACGAGGCGGCGATGGCGACGAGCGTGCTCACGCCCGCGATGATGGCCGGAGCCGGCGCGATCCCGCCCTCCACGGCCGTCCCGTCGATGCCGGGGTTCGGCGCGCAGCCGGCCTCGATCCCGAGCTCGGCGAGCCCGATGTCCAGTCGATCGCGCTCGGCTCCGCCTCCGGTGGCCACGCCTGCGCCCGCGCCGGCGGCGGCGACGGAGCGATCGCTCTCGCGCAAGCTGGCGATGGGGGGGATCGCCGTCGCCGCGATCGTGCTGCCGATGCTGGTGCTCTACGTCGTGCTGCGAAAGGGCACGAGCACGAGCACCCACGAGCTCACGCTCCAGGGGCCGATGCCTCTGCCGACCGCGTCGGTCGCGGCCCCGCCGAGCGCGACGGCCGAGCCGGTCGCGACGGCCACGCCCACCGCGACGGCGACGGCCGCGCCTGTCGCCACCGCCGAGCCGGCGCCGACCGCGAGCGCTGCGGTCACGGCGGCGCCGAGCGCGACGGCCTCGGCCGAGGTCGTTGCAGCAGCAACGAATGATCCGCCCGCCAAGGCCACGGGCAAGGCGGTGAGGACGCCGCCGCCCCCACCGCCTCCTCCGCCGCCTCCGCCGCCGGCTAGCACGGGCGGCGGGAACGGGACGCTGCTGGCCGTCGCGGTCGGAGGGAGCTGCGCGTTCTCCGTGAACGGGGCGGGCAAGGGGACGAGCTCGTCGCTGAGCCTGTCGCTCAAGCCGGGCACGTACTCGGTGACTTGCAGGGCGAACGGGGCGACGAAGTCGAAGAGCGTGACCGTGAAGAGCGGCGAGAAGGCGATGGCGGCGTTCAAGCTGTAGCGTCCGCGCGCTCGCGGTGAGGCGTGCGCCTTGCAATCGCTGCGGTAGAGACGTGGTGGAAAAAGGAGGGCGCGTGGATCTCCAGCCATCCAGCTCGAGTGCGCATCGTCGGCCGCCGTCGCCGCCTCACAGCGACGACGCCGGCTCGCCGCTGCCGCTCGATGCCATCAGCGAAGACAACCAATCAACCTGTTTGCCGCGGCGACGCGTGCACGATCTGCTCGACGCGCTGCGGGCGCACGCGGACGGACCGCATGTGATCGTCATCCGCGGTTACCCGGATCCCGACGGGCTCGCCAGCGCCTGGGCGCACGCTCGGCTCGCGGCGTCGATCGGCATCGAGTGCGACATCGCGCACCTGCCGGTGATGAGCCGCGTGGAGAACCGGGCGATGGTGAACTTGCTCGAGCTGCCCCTCGTGCGGATCCGCGGCCCCGAAGACCTCGATCGCTACGTGGCGATGAGCCTGGTCGACGCCAACGCAGTGGAGCTCCCGCTCAAGTCGGGGCTTCCGTGCGTGTCGATCGTCGACCACCACGCCGTCTCGGGCAAGCTCACGGCGGACTTCATCGACATCCGCCCCGGCGTGGGCGCGACGAGCACGATCTACACAGAGTACCTGCGCGACGCGCCGACGCGCGCGCTCGAGGCTGGAGGCCTGGCCTCGCGCCTCGCCACCGCGCTCGCCTACGGGATCCGCAGCGACACGGACGATCTGCTGCGCGCCTCGGCGGCGGATCTGTACGCGATGGGCGATCTCGCCGAGTACTTCGATCGCGACGTGCTCGCCAGCCTCTCGCGCTACGCCATCCCCGAGTCGGCGATGCAGATCCTGCGGCGCGCGCTCGAGGCGATGAAGGTGGAGGGCACCTGGGCCTTCGCCGGCGTCGGCGAGGTGCGGCCGCAAGATCGCGACGCGATCGGCCAGGCGGCGGATTTTCTGATCCGTCGCGACGGGCTGAAGACGGTGGTCACGTTCGCGCTGATCGACGGCACGATCGACGGCTCGCTGCGCACGACGGATCCGGCGATCGATCCGGCGCTGTGGATCCGCGAGGCGTTCGGCGTGGGCCCGCTCGGTCGCCCCTACGGCGGCGGCCGGCGCGGCAAGGGCGGCTTCCAGATCCCGCTGGGGCCGCTCGCGAGCTGTCCGAGCCACCGCGATCTCTGGCGCGTGTGCAAGGAGATGGTGGAATCGACGATCCGCCAGCGCATCGGGGTGGCCGAGGCCCGGTCCGAGCCGGCGGAGGACACCTGGCCCTGAGCGGCTGACCGTTCTTCGGTCAGCCGCTCAGCGGTTTCGGGGTCGGGGCCCCGAAACCGGGGGTGAAGGTGCCGGAATTTACTTCCGGCACCGGGAGGGGGCAGAGCCCCCTGAGACAAGAGAAGAGGCTGGACGGCGAATGCCGGCCAGGCTCTGAGCGGTCGCGGTACACGCCTCTGTACGCGGCGTGCTCGTCCGTGCTGGTCCGCCCATTGCTCGACGCTGCGAGGATGATGGGCGAAACAGAGCACGTCGAGGAAGAGAGCCGGGCGGCCGCGAGCCTGCACGCCGCGGTCGAGTCCATGCCTGCGCTCGTGCAGCAGGTGCGGCGCGCGGACGAGCGGCTCGTGGCCTACGTGCGCGAGCGTCCACTCGTCGCGCTCGGGGCGGCGCTGGGGCTGGGCTACATCGTCGGCCGCGTGTTCTCACGCGTGAGCCGCTGAGAGGGTGGAGGCAGGCGGCATGAGCGCGACCAGAACGATCAACGAGGAACGTCACGATCACGACGGCGCGGCCGAGGCCGAGCCCTTCCTCGACGGCGCGGATCTCCGCCGCGTCCTCGACAACGCGGGTGAGCTCGCCCGCGAGAGCCCGCACGCGGCGCTGGCGATCGCGCTGGTCGCAGGCTTCGTGCTGGGCGGCGGGCTGACGCCGCGGCTGCTCGGGAGCGCGGCGATGATCGCCGGCCGCACGTACCTGGGGCGGGCCGTGCGCGAGACGCTGGCCACGGTGGTGGAAGAGCAGATCGCGGCGGCGCGCGGCTGAGCCACGGCGCGGGCGCAGCGCGGAGCGGGTCCAGGAGGCCATCCCGGGCCCGCTCCGTCGCGCTCGCTCGCGTGGGCTCTAGCTGCGGGCGCGGCTCAGCTCGGAGCGGGCCTCGTCGGCGATCTCGCGCCCTGCGCCCTCGAGCTCGTGGCGCGATTTCCCGACGAACCGCGACGCCTTGCGCTGGAGGTCCTCCGCGCCGCGAGCGATCCGCCGCCGCGTCGCGTCGCCGGGCTCGGGCGCGATCAACAGGCCGATACCGACGCCCGCGGCGATGCCGACGCCCAGGCCCACCATCGACGGCAGGATCCAGGCGCCGCTCTTCCGCTGGAAGGGAACAGCGTCGAAAAGCCACGATTGAATGTCTCTCACCATGATTCTTGAGGCTCCGTCGAAGCCGCGCGGGCAGCGCGCGAGCGGGTTGTGATCAACGCGCCCGCCCTCGCAGCGGCCATGCCATCGACGAATGCGAAACGGGCGCCCACTCGTGGTGAGAGCCCGTCGCGCGAGGATGCCGGAGAGGCGGTGTTTTCGAGAGGAAGCGCGCGGCTACTTGCAGAAGCCGTCGATGCAGATCTGCCCCGAACCGCAGGATTTACCCGAGTCAGCGCCGCACTGCCCGCCGAGCGTCGAGCTCGAGCCGCAGACGCTGTGGTCGCCCGAGGTCGTCGTCACCGATTTGCACTTGTTGATCGTGGGCTGGTTGGTGCACGCGTTCGGCGTCTGCGTCGCGTCGCACGAGATGTAGCAGCTGTGGTGCAAGCAGATCGAGCCGGCCAGGCAGACGCCCGCGGGCGGGTTGGCGACGCCGGCCTCCCCGTCGGTCTTGCAGGTGAACTGCGCGGACTGGCTGGGGATGCAGCCGTTCTGGACCCAGGAATCGCCGGGCGGGCAGGAGCCGCCGTTGCTGCGCGGGACGCAGGCGCCGGCCACGCAGACGCGGCTCGCGCCGCCGCAGTCGTTGGTGATCTTGCACGGCGTCGCGGGGTTCACGCAGATGCCGAGCGTGGTGTTGCAGGTGTAGCCCGAGGAGCCGCAGTCGGCGTTGGTGGTGCAGGACGGGGTGCACTTGCCGGTGACGCACTTGTCGACGCCCGCGCACTGCGTCTGATCGAAGCACTGGTCCGCCGGCTGAGTGCAGATGCCGCTCACGCAGGCGTAGCCGGCGCCGAGGCTCGCGCAGTCGGCGTCGGCGCCGCACGCGGCGGGGTTCGACGGCTGGCAGGTGCCGTTCGCCGAGCAGGCGAAGCCGAAGATGCAGCCGTTGGCGGCGCAATCGCCGGGCTTGCAGGTGCCGTCGGGCGCGCACGTCTCGCCGGCCGCGCAGTCCTTGGGGTTGCCGCAGTAGACGACCGCGGGGCCGCCGGTGCTGGTGCTGGTGCTCGTCGAGGAGGGGGCGCCGCCGGTGTTGCCGCCGCCCGCTCCGCCGCTGCCGCCCGCCCCGCCGATGCCGCCGGTGGTGGTGGAGGTTTCGGGCTCACAGCTCGCGGTCTGGTCGGCGTTCTTCACGCACTCGAAGCCCTTGGAGCAGCCCCAGATCGTGCAGTCGCCGGCGTGGCACTGGCGGTCGTCGCCGCAGGTCTCGTTGAGGCCGCAGTCGCTGGGGCCGCGGCACGACCCCGGCGTGCCCGTCGTCCCGCAGGTGGTCTCGCAGAAGCTGGAGTTTTGCGAGGACGTGTCGTTGTCGTAGATCGGGCAGCCCGCGATCACGGTGGCCAGCAAACCGACCAAGCTGAGCAGAGAAAGTGTCTTCATACTGTCTCCCAGAAGCGCAAAGCCGACCGGCGGCCGGGCGGCAGGGTAGCAAGTGACATGCCCCGGACAAGCTGTACCGAGAAGCCCCGGTCTTCACGGCATCCCAGGGCAGATCGTGAAGCCTGGTTCACGGCGCCGTGTGGCCGGGCCTGGCCACGACCGGACGCCATGGCCGATCCTTGCGTCACGCGTGCTACGTTCGGGGCTACTCTGAACGACTCCCGGTCCGGGTCCCCCTCCCCGGACGCCCGACCGCGCCCCCTTCGCTCTGCCCATGGATGTCACCTGCGAGCGCTGCAGCACCGCCTACGAGTTCGACGACGCGCTGGTCTCCGAGCGCGGGACCACCGTGAAGTGCACGAACTGCGGCCATCAGTTCAAGGTGAAGCGCGTGCAGAACGCGGGGACGCCCGAGCGCTGGCAGGTGCGCACCATCGACGGGCGCGAGCTCGAGTTCAAGGCGCTGCGCGAGCTGCAGACGGCGATCGCGCAGACCCAGATCTCGCGTGAAGACGTGCTGCTGCGCGGCGGATCACGGCCGCGGCGCCTCGGATCGATCGCCGAGCTCGAGCCTTTCTTCCTCGGGGCGGGGCCTCAGCCCAGCCACGGGACGACGATGGGGCTCGGCGATCCTCAGCGCCGGCAGCGGGTGCCGACGCCGCAAGGGCTGGGCGTCGTCATGGTGGGCGGCCTGCCCGGCACGCAGCGGACCGAGGGCTCGGTGGCGATCCCGCTGCCCGGCGGCCCGCGGCTGCCCGTCGACTTCGACGACGAGACGACGACGGTGCCGCCCGCGCCCCCGCCGCGGCGATCGAACCCCTCGATTCCACCTCCGCCGCCGCCGCGGCGCTCGGTGGCCTCGTTGCCTCCGCCCGGCCCGACGCTGCCCGGCGTCGTCGTGTCGCCCGCGGGCGCCCCGCAGATCCCCGACGGCGAAGGGTCTCGCCCCAGGAGCATGGAGGCTCCGCGCACGCTCCCCGTGCCGCTCGACGACGCGCTGCCGCCGCCCGCGCGCATCCCGCATGTCGAGATTCCGGGCGGCTCCTCGCTCGATCCCTCGGCGCACCTGCGGGGGTCGACCCGGCCGCCGGCTCCGGCGTACGCCGACGCCGAGCTCGACGATCTGCGCGGCCTCCCGCCGCTGCCCGAGCCTCCGGTGAGCGCGCCGTCGCTCCCCAGCCAGCCCACCAGCCTCCCGCCTCCGTCAGCGACGCCGACGCCCGGGATGATGCACCGCGCCTCGTACTCCAACGAAGACCACTACAGCGAGCCTCGCTTCTCGACGCCGCCGTCGGCGCAGCGGCGCGCGGGCGGGGCGCGCTGGATCGTGGGCTTCGTCGTCGCCGGGATGCTCGCGCTCGGGTTCGCCACGGTGGGGCGCAAGCTCCTCGTGCCGGGCGCGCCGACGGGGAGCCCGGCCGCGGACGAGCGCATCGGCTCTCTCCTGCAAGAGGGCGAGAAGAGCCTCCTCGAAGGCGATCTCGAGGCCGCGCAGGAGCAGTTCGCCAAGGCCAGCGTGCTCTCCGAGCGCGACGCGCGCGTGGCGCTCGACCTCGCCCACCTCGCCGTCGTGCGCGGGGACATCGCCTGGCTCCGCGTTCGCCTCCTGCCCGACGGCGACCCCGATCTCGACACGGCGAAGCGCGAGCTCGATCAGGCCGCGGAGCGCTCGCGCAAGGCCGCGGCGGCGGCGGCGGAGCTCGCGCCGAGCGACCCGGCGGTCATCCGCGTGCGCATCGACACGCTGCGGCTCTCGGGCGACGTGGTGGGCGCGCGCCGGCTCGTCGCCAGCATCAGCGCCGCGAGCGGGCAGGCGGACAACGCGCTCGCGCTGGCCGAGCTCGACGTGGGCGAGGCCAAGCCCGACTGGCCCACGGTGATCGGCCGCCTCCGCGTCGCGCTGAACGGAGACCAGAACCTCGGCCGCGCCCGCGCCATGCTCATCTACGCCCTCGCCCGCTCGGGCGACGTGCCCGCCGCCAAGGCCGAGCTCGAGCGCATGATCGCCCTGCCTCGGCCGCACGCGCTGGTGCGCCCGCTCCGCGCGTTCGTCAGCCGCGAGGGCGGCGGCGCTCCTGCTGTCCCCGAGCCCTCGGGATCGGCGGCCGCGGGCAAGCAGCCTCCGGGCAAAGCGCCCGCGCCCGGCGCCAGGGATCGCTCGTTCGAGCCGTCGGACCCCACGCCTCGGCCGCGCGACGAGCCGACGCCGCCGACGCCGCCGACGCCGCCGGGAGGCCACGTCGACACGTCGGATCTCCCTGGAATCAAGCCCGTCCCGCCTCCCGCGGCGACCAACGACACGCCGACGCCGACGCCCACGGCGACGCCGACGCCGGCGCCCACCTCGACGGTACCAGCGGGCGTCGACACCTCCGATCTCCCCGGGTTCAAGTGATCCAGCGTCGATACCTCAAGGCCCTCGGCCTCCTCGCGGCGGCCGGCGCGGGCGCCGCTCTCGTCTCTGCCTGCGAAGGGCGGCAGCCCGCGTCCACCGTGGCCGTCGATCCTGCCGCGGCGTCGGCGAGCGCCTCGGCCGGGCCTCCCGCGTCGAGCAGCGGGGTCGTCGCCGAGCTCGACTTCTCCCGCGGCGTCCCCGAAGAGGTCTCGTCGCCGCTCTTCGGCAGCGCCCCGCGCCGCTCGCACCTCGACCTCGCGCGCGTCCTCACCTCGCTCGAGGGCTCGCCCTCGCGCGGCGTCTTCGTTCGCCTCGGCTCGAGCACGATCGGCCTCGCCGGCGCGCAGGAGATCGGCGCTCGCCTCGGCGTCCTCCGCAAGCGCGGCGTCCCCGTCGTCTGCCACGCCGACGGCTACGACAACACCTCGCTCCTCCTCGCCGCGTCGGGGTGCAGCCGCATCTGGGTCAGCCCCGCGGGCGGCGTCGACAGCGTCGGGCTCTCCGCGCAGCTCATCTACGCGCGCAGCCTCCTCGACCGCCTCCACATCGCCGTCGACTTCCTCCAGATCGGCAAATACAAGGGCGCCGAAGAGTCGTTCACCCGCGACGGCCCGAGCCCCGAGGCCCGCGAGACGCTCGTCGGCGCCCTCCGCGGCATGCGCACGGCGTGGCTCGACGGCATCACCCAGGGGCGCGGCAAGCCCGGCCTCGCCGCCGTCGTCGAGGACGGCCCGTTCACGCCCGAGGACGCGCTCGCCAAGGGCCTCATCGACGCGGTCGGCTACCTCGACGAGGCGCGCGACGACGCCAAGAAGCTCGCCGGCGTCGACCAGGTCACCGCGCGCTTCGGCAGCCCCGAGGGCTCGCCGCCGGCCTCGCGCGGCCTCGTCAGCCTCCTGCGATCCTTCGGCGGATCCGGCTCGAGCGGCGCGCCCCACGTCGCCGTCATCCCCGCGATCGGCCCGATCAGCATGGGCGGCACCCCCTCGCTCCCCTTCGGCGGCAGCGACGGCATCAGCGAGCAAGAGCTGGGGCGAGTCCTCGTGCGCCTCGGCAAAGAGGCCTCGGTCAAGGCCGTCGTCATCCGCCTCGACTCGCCGGGCGGCTCCGCCCTCGCCTCGGATCTCCTCTGGAAGCGGCTCATGGACCTGCGCGAGAAGAAGCCCCTCGTGTTCTCCGTCGGCAGCATGGCCGCGAGCGGCGGCTACTACATGGCGTCCACGGCCACCAAGATCGTCGCCGACTCCACGAGCATCATCGGCTCCATCGGCGTCGTCGGCGGCAAGCTCGCGGTCGGCAAGGCGCTCGAAGAGATCGGCGTCCACGCCGAGACGATCCCCGCGTCGCCCGACCCCGGCAGCGCCGCCCGCGCCTCGTACCTCTCGCCGTTCACGCCGTGGGACGAGCCGACCCGCGAGAAGGTCCGCGCCACGATGACCTCGGTCTACGAGCTCTTCCTCCGCCGCGTCGCCGAGGGCCGCAAGACCACGGTGGAGAAGGTCGCCCCCTTCGCCGAGGGCCGCGTCTTCGGCGGCGTCGAGGCCAAGGAGCGCGGGATGATCGACGAGCTCGGCGGCTTCCAGGAGGCCCTCGCGCTCGCCAAGAAGCTCGCCGGCCTGCCCGACGACACGCCCTTCGAGGTCACCGGCGGCGGCGACGGCGGCCTCTTCGATCTCCTCGAGACGGGCGACGCCTCGGCCGGCGGCGAAGACTCGAAGGCCGAGGCCGCCGCGCGCCGCGTGGCCAAAGAAGCGATCGTGCCCGAGTGGACGGGCGCGATGCCCACGGTGGGCGCCTTCGTCGGCTCGATGACGCCCTTCCTGCGCGGCGAGCGCACCCTCGCGGCGCTGCCGTTCGGCGTCGTGATCCGGTGAGCGCCCCGTGACTTTGCCTCGATCGCCACGGCTCGCCGCCGCGCTCGCCCTCGCCGCCGCGCTCGCCGCCGGCGCGCCCGAGGCCGCAGCCGAGCCGTCGATCTGGTCGCAAGCGCGGTCCGCCGATCAGGGCCGGCTCGCGGTCGCCGTCGCCGACGCCGAGGCCCTCCAGCTCAAGTACCAGCACATCGCCCGCGTCCGCTTCGAGGGCGACGCCGCCGCCGTCGGCGAGCTCTACCTCCGCATGGCGCGCGAGCTGCTCGAGGGCGCCGGCGCCGCGAGCTCGCCCGACCCGCTCGTGCGCTACCAGCTCGCCGAGGTGCTGCACCAGCTCCGCGACGACGCCAGGGCCGTCAAGCTCTTCGAGACCGTCGTCGCCGCCGACGGCACGCCGCGCACGGTCCGCGCCGAGGCCTACAGCCAGCTCGCCGAGGCCTACACCCGGCTCGGGCGCTTCGGCGAAGAGATCCGCGCCTACGACGCCGCCCTGCGCTTCGAGGCGCAGCCCTTCGCGCGCGCGCGCCTCCTCGCCAACCGCGCCGAGTCGTACATGGCCACCGGCGACATCACCGCCGCGGTCGACGGCTACCGCGAAGCGATGGGGCTCCTCTCCGCCCCGATCGAGCTCTTCACCCTCGGCCCCACCACCCTCTGGGGCCTGGCCGTCGCCCTCGATCGCTCGGGGGATCTCGACGGCGCGCTCGAGGCCATCCGCCTGGCGCGCACCTACGATCCGCTCGACAAGAACCTCAACGGGCCGGGTTGGTTTTACGTCCCCGACTACGACAGGTTTTACTACCAGGCCCTCGGCCACTGGAGCGCCGCCCGCCGCGCCACCCTCCCCGCCGCCCGCGCCGAGGAGTACCTCAGCGCCGTCGCCCACTGGCAAGAGTACCTGGACAGCGCGGCCCCGAGCGACCGCTGGATCGGCATCGCCCGCGCCCGCCTCCGCCAGATCGAGAAAGAGCGCGACGCGAGCGCCCGCGCCAGAAAGGCTTCGCCTCCCGGTAAATGAGCCGACCCGGCTCTTTACCGATCCAGTTTTCCGTTGCAGAGACGATAGTGGTCCTTTCGCGGGCGGAGGCAGCTTGGTGGAGCGCGACTCGCTGTTCGGGGAGCCTGTCCTCTGGTCGGGGCGGCCCAAGGACGTGACCACACCGCCGATGTACCGCGTCGCCAGCGCCGTCTGCGGCGTCACCTCGGCCATCACCACCGCCGCCGCGGTCGTCCTCGCCACCGCTCTGGCCGCGCCTCCCGGCGGCCTCCTTGGCTTCGCCGCCTGGATGGCGACGCTGGCGATCGCCTTCTACTTCGGCCCGCGCTGGTGGCGCAGCGAGCTCGCGTTCACCCTCACCGATCAGCACATCGTCATGCGCCGCGGGCGGCTCCGCCGCTCCATCGATCGGCGCGAGATCAGCTACGCCCGCATCCACTGGAACCCCAAGCTCCCCGGCGTCGGCGACCTCGAGATCGTCCGCGCCGTCCCCACGGGCGCTCTGCGCCGCCGCCTCACGCTCCGGCTCCCCGGCCTCGTCGCGCCCGATCGCGTCTGGGCGATCATGCGCGGCGTCACGCCCTCCGCGCCCGCGGGCGACGGGCATCGCCTCCTCGCGCAGCGCCTCGACGACGGCGAGCGCGTCCTCTGGTCGGCGCACCCCGCCGCCGGCCTCCGCGACTGGCTCCCGAAGACGTTCCGCGCCGTGGGCTCGGTGGCGATCGCCTGCGCGGTCGGCGCGGCGGGCGCGGTCATGTCGGTCCACGCCGTCAGCATCCTCCGCACCGCGGTGGCCGGCGGGCTCGATCCGAAGTCGCCGCCGTTCATCACCCTCGTCGCCTTCCTCTCGCTCACGCTCGTCCTCTTGTTCTCCGTCTCGGTGGGCATCCTCTACGCCTCGATCGTCAAGCGGGCGCGCCTCGAAGGGCGCACGCGCTACCTCATCACCGATCGACGCGTCCTCATCCAGCGCGGCGACCAGGAGCTGCACCTCGACCGCTCGCGCATCGTCGACGTCATCGACGCCCCCGCCAAGCGCGGCCTCCACAGCGTCTTCCTCGTGCTCGACGGCCCGCGCGCCCGCGCCCTCGCGGCGAGCGGCGCCTTCGGCGAAGATCGCGGCCGAGGCCTCCAGCCCGTCCTCCACCGCGTCACCGACGTCGACGCCATCCAGGCCATCCTGCGCGACTCGATCGGCCGTGCCTACCCGCACGCTGCCTAGTCAGCTCGCAGCGAGCGAGCGGATGAGGCCATATCAAAACGAGAATGTGCCATATCATTTAGATACGTCAAAATGATGTGACCTCTCGGTTTCCCCCTGTAAACCAGGCCACCCGCCCCGCCTCGCGCCTGGCCCGCGCCTTGCCAATTGGAGGGTGTCACCGCCGGCGCTATCCCGCCGGCCCTGGAGAAACCCTCATGATCACCATCCGCCCTTCGGCCCAACGCGGCGACGCTGACCACGGCTGGCTCCACAGCCGCCACACCTTCTCCTTCGCCGACTACCACGATCCCGCGCAGATGGGCTTTCGCTCCCTCCGCGTCATCAACGAAGACAAGGTCGCTCCCGGCCGCGGCTTTGGCACTCACGGGCACCGCGACATGGAGATCATCTCCTACGTCCTCGAGGGCTCGATCGAGCACAAGGACAGCATGGGCACCGGCTCGGTCATCCGCCCCGGCGACGTCCAGCGCATGACCGCGGGCACCGGCGTGCAGCACAGCGAGTACAACCACTCCAAGCAAGAGCCCGTGCACTTCCTCCAGATCTGGATCCTGCCCGAGGCC